>Ga0187783_10001246_pt1 | contig 18748 bp, 16 predicted proteins | sample 1015_SJ02_MP02_2_FD_132471 | JGI IMG/M metagenome (GOLD analysis project Ga0187783, IMG submission 132471) | Tropical peat soil microbial communities from peatlands in Department of Meta, Colombia - 1015_SJ02_MP02_20_MG | ecosystem: Environmental > Terrestrial > Soil > Wetlands > Peat | place...
CCGACGTTGATATACATCGGCGGCATGCACACTACCGACGGCGCCACATACGCTCCGTAACGCACCGCCGAGCCCCCGGGGACCAACCGCACATTGTCTGTCGCGGAAAAGTGACGGGCCGGGTAAGTGTCCTTGTCAACAAAGGAGAGCACACGCGGGTCGCCGCTTTCGTGTAGCCTGCCTATGCGGAAGCCCAGGAGGATACCCTGCTTCACCCAGGCGTTCGCTTGCCAGCGACCATCGCGCTTTTCGGCAGCGCGAATCGCGCCGGCGGTCAGGGCATCGCGGAATCGCACGAAAACATCGCCCGCTCCGGGAAAGGTGGCCGCGTTGGCGCCCATCGCGTAAAGGGACTCGATCTGTCGTTGCAGTTCGCCCATGGCGGGCAGTATAAACGGTCGCCCCCTGCTGTCTGCACCTCTTTACTGCTGGGGAAGGTTTCTCAGCTAGAGCACTCCCAGCGTTGCCGGACGGCGATTGGGTAAGAAAGTCTTCGGCGAACCTGAAGTCACTTTAAGAAAAAGGTCAACAGAGCTGAACTCTAGTTACATTCCGGCGGCTGCCTTTTTTAATTTCTCTATATCGAACTTGGTCATCTGCATCATGGCTTGCATGACACGTTTCTTTTTTTCTGGATCTTTGTCGCTTGCCAGCTCCCAGAAGACTTGGGGAACAATTTGCCATGACAGGCTAAATTTGTCTTTCAACCAGCCACACCTGCCGGGTTGCCCGCCTTCAGAGAGCTTCTCCCACAGGTAGTCCACTTCATCCTGGTTTTCGCAGTTCACCAGCAGCGATATCGCCTCAGTAAACTTGAATTCCGGGCCTCCATTGAGCGCCAGGAATTTTTGTCCCTCCAACTCAAATGAGGCCACCATCGCGGATCCTTTCGGCCCGGGGCCTGTGTCCCCCCAGCGGGAGACATTCAAGACCTTGGAATTCTTGAAGATTGACCGATAAAAGTTCATGGCCTCTTCGGCCTGATTGTTGAACCACAGGAAAGGTATGATTTTTTGCATTTTGTTCTGCTCCGATCTGCTGTTTGTTGCCATCCTGCTTTCGTGAGTTGGCTCCTCACACCCACAGCGCGGCTGAGCCGCCCACCCACTCCAGATTGCGGTTGTGGTCCACGCCCATCATCAGGCCGCGGCCCATGCGCACCAGCGGCAGGAGGGGTGTGAGCTCGCCCGCTTCCGGCCAGGCGTACATGATACGAATCTCCATCTGAGTCAGTCCATGCGGCGTTTGAATGACCGGTTCGAAGCATACCCGCTCCTGCAGGATGTAATTATGGCGCTGGCTGGGCGGGATGGCGTCAATGTCAGCCTGCGTGGGCGCAAACTTTATGCCGATTCCGGCGAAGGAGTATAGCGGCTTGAGCAGGTAGTTTTCATTGTCCTTCGGTAGCTCGGAGACCTCGTCGAGGAACCAGGCTTTCGGCACGCAAGGATGCTTGAGATAAGGGATGGAGAACTTGCTGATGCGGAAGTACCAGTTGGGATGGCCGGCCCATTCGACATCGAGTTCGTCGCGTAGGTCGAAGGGCAACGTCGCGCCTTTGCGTTCCAGTTCGTCCATGATGCAACGATTGTAGATGCGGCGCACTTCGATCTCACGGCCGTCCTTACGATAGAAGAGCTTATTGCGTCGCTTAATCAGCGACAGAATGTCAACGATGGCGATGCCCAATGCGCGCTGGGTAATCAGAAAATCCGGCAAGGTCTTCTGGTGTTCAGGATCGATGTCCATCAGGATGACGTTCTCTCGATTGTGGCCGGCCACAATGAGTTGCCGCAGCAGGTGCCAGTACGAGCCGCGCCTGTGTCCGCTGAGATAAATTCCCAGATCGCCGGGTAAGCCGTATGAGGCAATGTACAAGTGTGCCACTGTTGGCTGGTATCCATAGAGAGAAGGAAACGCTTGCAGCTCGACCAGCTTCGGCTCCAGTTCGCTTTGTGCGTTGCGCACCAGGCCAAAGTCCACCTGCACGAACATCGGCTGTGGCGGTTCGTTCGGCACGTGGTATTGCGGAGGAACGGAAGCGTCGGATGCGCGAAGGTACTGCGGACTATCAACCAGTTGCGAAACTAACTCGCGGCCGTAGTGCGCCATTTGGTCGAGCAGCGTCTTGGGAACAAAACACGGCGTCTCGCAGACGCGAAAATCGACATGAGTGCCGCAAACCCTGTCCAGCGTCTCCAAAAACTGGCGGTATTTTTCAGGCGTGAAGTTGCGGTTGAATTCCTCGCGCAATGCGGAGACCATGCTCAGGCCTCGATGAGGAAGCAGCCCTTTTCCATGATCTGCCGGCCGTCAACCCAGATATCAAAGCGCATTCCGACTACGTCAATGTGCGTGCTGGAAAACCAATCCGCGCCAGTGTGGGCCCCGTAGGGGTTGCCGAAGGCGATGTGCACGCCGGGAAATTTTTCGTCCTGCAGGATCTGCCCGATCACGTGCTTCAGCTCGATGTTGGTGCCGATGGCGAACTCGCCCACCCGGTCGCTGTTCCCATCGGTGTGGGTGTAGGCCCAGAAATCCTCTTCCAGGACTTTATTTTCGCTCGCAACCTCGGTAATGCGGTTGTTCTTGATGCGAATGGTCAACGGCCGGCGCGCAAGATCGGGATACTTCTCGCACAGATATTCGCCCACCACGCCATCCACAACATACGTCCCGTTCACTTCGCCGGGAGCGGTGAATACCTCGCCGCCCGGCAGGTTGCCCCACTTGTCGCGGCTGATGATGCCACTGGTCTTCACCCACCGGTAGTTCGGGTTCAGCTTGGCAGTGAAGTCGCTGCCTGCCGGGTTCTTGGCCCTGATCTCTTTCGCGTGTGTAACGATCGCCAGAACTTTCTTGCTAAGCTCGTCCACGCGATTGAAGTCAGCACGCATGCCTTCCAGCATAATCTGACGATTGATGTTGACCATGTGAGCGTGCCGCATCCTGCGCCGGTTGACGATGTCGGTCATCTGCATGCGTGACTTCAGCTCCCTGGGCTGCGCGTGCACGACGAAGATGCTGACCTGGCTGGTCTCCATGTCATCAGCGATCTCCTGCGGCAGGTCAGTCAAGGGCCGCGGCGCCAGATCTTCGAGCACGAAGGCTCTGAATGGCGAGCCGATCTGTAGTAGTTCCTGCGCCAGGCTGGCGGCAATCTCGCGTGAGTCGTTGTCGGTGATAAGGGTGACCTTCTCTGACCGCTGAACGCGCAGGCACGTGTTCACCGCGTTCTGCGCGCCGGGAGTAAGTTCGGGATCAAATGCGGTCTTGGTGAGATCAGCGAGAACAGGTTGGGTCAAGAGCGGTCCTTTCTGACTTGTACATTCCATCGGCACGCCGAAGCAGGCTCCGACACGCCGACTCGCGTCTCGGCCACGATGTAATCCACTACTTTCTTCAGGTCACCGGTTTCCTCATACACCTTCAACTGCCGATCGGCGCCAGTGCCCATCTCCAGCATCTTGTGAATGTAATTGATCTCGTTGCGCGAGCCAAGCTCGTCCACGACGTCATCAACCATCTCCAGATACTCGTGCATTAAATCGCGCATCGGCACTTCTTCCTCCTTGCCGAAATCAATCAACATGCCGTCGAGCCCATAGCGGGCTGCACGAAACTTGTTCTCCATAATGAGCGCGCGGCCATAAATCCGGTAGCTCTTGTTGGCCGCATGCAGCTTGTAGAGCATGGCGGCCGTCGCCTGGATGAGGGCGGCCAGCGCCATGGTCTCGTCCAGGCGCATGGGGATGTCACACACCCGCACCTCCAGTGTGTTGAAGTGCGGATGGGGCCGTATGTCCCACCAGATTTTCTTGCCGTTATCAATGCAGCCCGTCTTGACCAGCAAGTTGACGAAGGTATCGTAATCGGCCCAGTTGGAAAAGACATCAGGAATGCCGGTACGGGGAAAGCGCTCGAACACTTTGCTGCGATAGGACTTGAATCCCGTCCTCATGCCCATCCAGAAGGGCGAATTCGACGACAGCGCGAGAATGTGTGGCAGGAAATACCGCAAGGAATTCATGATGTGGATGGCAGTGTTGCGGTCCTCGATACCGACGTGCACATGCAGGCCAAACACCAGGTTGGCACGCGCGATCATCTGCATCTCCTCCACCACCTGCCGGTAGCGCTCATCGGGATAAATGTCCTGCAGCTTCCAATCGGCGAAGGGATGGGTGCTGGCGGCGGCGAGCAACAGGCCATTCTCGCCGGCCAGGTTAATCATCTCGCGCCGCAATGCCTGCACGTCCTGCCGTGCTTCCCTGATGTCGCGGCAAACCCTGGTGCCGACCTCGATGACCGACTGGTGCATTTCCGGCTTGACCGCTTCGTGCAGCGCGCGCTTGGCCTTAGGCAGGATCTCCGAGCCGATGTGCGAGCGAAGATCACGCGTCTGGGGATCAATCGTCTGGTATTCCTCTTCAATCCCGATGCTGAGGGTGGGCCGGTCCATTTGTTTATCCCTTTGCCGTTCGCGTGGCTGCCTTCCTGGCCGCTGCCGGCTTCTTGAGGGCCGTCTCGTTGACGCTGTTGGCCTTTTGGTCGCAATAGCCACTCAGAAACGCGCTCCAGCGAAACTCCGGCGGGATGCCGGTGTGCTGCCTGGCCTTGCGCACCGCCAGCTCGGCCACGGTGTTCACAATCCAATCGAAATTCGCCTGACCGACCGAGTTTACATCAGCGTCAGGAGCGGGATTCATGAAGTCAATGGCATAGGGGACGCCGTCCTCGCAGGCGAACTCGACGGTATTGAGGTCGTAGCCCAGCGCGCGGCACAGCGTCAGGCAGTCTCGCTCTACGCGTTGTAGAAGTTTGGGATCGGTCGGCGGAGGATTTCGCACGTAACGTTCATGGAACGGGGCCGAAGGATCGTAATGCATGATGTGCACCTTCTCTTGCCCGACGACGTAGCAGCGGAAGTACTCTTTGAACTTCACGCCGCGCTGTAGCGTCATGCACAGATCGCGGGTCTGGTCATAGGCGCGAAAGAACTCCTCCGGCGAGTTCACCTTGTACACGTCCTTCCAGCCTCCACCGTCGAACGGCTTCAGGAAGGCGGGAAACCCAACGTAGCTGAAGATGCTGTCCCAGGGCATGGGATATTGCAGGTTGCGCATGGAGCGGTCAGTGGTGCCGGGCGGATGCTCCTTGTGTGGCAGCAGCACGGTTTGCGGAATGGCAACCCCCAGCTTGGCGCCGAGGGCGAAATTGAAGAACTTATCGTCGGCGCTCCACCAGAACGGGTTGTTGATGACGATTGTGCCCGACAGCGCCGCGTTCTTCAGATAGCCACGATAGAAGGGAATGTCGTGCGAGATGCGGTCCACGATGACGTGGTAGGGCGAGGGCTCGGCCATGCGGACATCGCCGACAGTGGCGAGTTCGGCCTGAATCTCCGGCTCGCTCAGAGAGTTGATCTTATCCACCAGCGCTGGTGGAAATGTCGTCTCCATGCCGAAAATAATTCCGATCTTCTTCACGAATACTCCCTCGACGACGGCACGAGTAACACCCCGTATCAGTTCGCAATGATGAGGAAAGTCCCTGAATGGCATTGCGCGGCAGCACAGTAGCAACCATTCTAGGCGAAAGCGGTATGATTTTGTAGGGGAAGCGGGGCTTTCAGGCCAGTGAAAAAAAGCGGACCCGGGCTACGAGTCCGCCAAAAGTGTAACAACCAGAAGGAGGATGTTTGCTTCGCTGGTTTACGACAAATGTTGGAATCTGCTTAGGGGTTCGCCTTCGGACCGCTTCAGGCCGGAGAGCTGCAGCGCGATCTGCCACAGAAAACGAGGATTGTTGGTGAGATATCGCCTTCCCAGCCGACGCGGCTCCTGGCGCAGCCGATCAAGCCACTGCAGACCACAGTCCTTGACCCACTGCGGGGCATCGGCGAGAAGTCCGGCATGGATATCGAAGGCCGCTCCCACCCCGACCATCAAATGAGTCTCAAGGCGCGCGATGTACTGGGCCATGAAGCGCTCCTGCTTGGGAGTGCTGAGGCCGACCCAAATAATGTCGGGGCGGCTTTGGTTGATTCGTGCGATCAACTGCTCTTCTTCTGAGGTCGTCAGAGGCCGAAACGGCGGCGTGTAGGTCCCGACAATATCAATGGCAGGAATCAGGACCTCCAGTTGGGCGCGCAGTATCTCTGCCACCCCATACTTGCCGCCGTAAAGGAAGTTGCGATAACCATGTCTCGCCGAGAGCTTGCATAGTTGCAGCATAAAGTCAGGTCCATATACTCGACCCATGGCCGGATGGCCCTGCAGGTGCCCCACCCATACCGTCGGCATTCCGTCGGGGAGGCACAAAAAGGAGCGGTTCAGAATGTCGCGCAACGTCTCATCGCGTTGCGCTTCCATCACGCCATGCACCCCGGTCAGGCAGATGTAGCCTTTGCAGCGCTGCTGAAGCAAACCTTCCGCTCGCCGCAACGCATCCGCCATGTCGATGGCGCTGACGCCGACGCCTAGCACGTTGGCCAGCTCAGGCCAGCCATCGCTAAGCGGTCGCATATGTCACCTTCTCGGCGAGCCGGCCGGCCTTTTCCAGTTCCCGCTCGATCCACGGGTAGGTCATGGCCAGGCCATCGCGCAGCCGCGTCTTGGGCTCCCACCGCAGCACGGCCCGCAGGCGCGAATTATCGCTGTTGCGCCCGCGCACGCCCTGCGGCTGGCTGACGTCATGGCGTTTGACCAGCTTCTTGCCGGCAATCTCGCAAACCATGTCCACCAACCGATTGACGCTCACCAGTTCTTCGGTCCCCAGGTTGATTGGCTCGCGGTAGTCACTGAGCATCAGGCGCAGCAGTCCTTCGACGCAATCGGAAATATACATTGGCAGTAGCGATTCAAGTCCCTTGATGGTAAGCTGCCGCGACACCTGGTCCTCATGACGAGAACGGGTGTAGGCGGCTAGCCAGCATTTTTTTTCTTCAGGGATCATGTACCTCCGCCCCACCGGGCCCGCCGAGGCGGGCGATCGGTGGGGCCCCAGGCGCTGCGGCGGCAAACATGGCTCCGCCGTTGCAACTCCCGCTATAGCGGTAGGACGCGGTTAGACTCAACGTATCTTGGTTACCAAAGCTGGCTGGTAACCATCAAGGGATTTCGGCGCAGCCGCCTTCTCTCTCATTGAAGCTATTCTGCAAGCTATTACGAGAGTGGGTGGAAATACCAGGCTCAGCAGTTCCAATGTACCATTGGGCACACTGGCAACTCAGCTTCCAAATTGTTACGAAGCACGTAAGTAATGATAAACATGGGTACCGAGACAGTAAGTAACCTCCTCTTGGCAACCATTTTTGTCTAGAAAGTGAACACAGACAGTCTATTTCTTGGACGCGAGTTGGGGCGCTTGACCGGCTGAGGCATTACAATCGCCCTCTTATCGTTCGGGAGTCTGCGAGAAATGCGGCTACTTGTTACAGGCGGCGCGGGATACATCGGGAGCGTGGTGGCCGACCACCTGCTGCGCAAAGGACATTCCCTCACCGTGCTCGACAACCTCAGTAAAGGCCATCGAGAGGCGGTCCCGGCACAAGCTGAATTCATTCTGGCCGATACCGGCGATCAACCCGTCCTCGACTACCTCTTCGAGCAGGGTCAGTTCGATGCTGTGATGCACTTCGCGGCTTACATCGAAGCCGGCGAGTCGGTCCTTTGCCCGGAGAAATACTTCGAAAACAATTGCGCCTGCTCTCTCAACCTGCTGCAAACAGTTGTGAAGTATCGCGTTCCACGCTTCGTGCTGTCGTCCACGGCGGCGGTTTATGGCGAGCCGCGGCGCATTCCCATCACCGAGGACGATGCGCTGGAGCCGGCCAACCCCTACGGAGAATCGAAACTCATCGTCGAGCGCATGTTGGCCTGGTTTCACAAGGTCCATGGCTTGCGCTACGCCAGCCTGCGTTATTTCAACGCCGCTGGAGCCACGGCCGATCGCGGCGAGGCCCACAATCCTGAGACGCACCTGATTCCGCTGGTCCTTCAGGTCCCGTTGGGCAAGCGTCCGTCGATCTCAATCTTTGGCACCGACTATCCGACCAAAGACGGCACCTGCATCCGCGACTACATTCACGTGGACGACCTGGCGACAGCGCACTTGTTGGCGCTTGGTGGGCTGGAAGAGTACTCGCAATTGATTTTCAACCTGGGCAGCGGCAACGGCTACAGCGTGCGCGAAGTCATCGAGATCGCACGCAAGGTCACGGGTCATCCGATTCCAGCGGTAGAAGCCCCGCGGCGCGCCGGGGACCCGGCGGTGCTGGTGGCCAGCTCAGAAAAAATTCGCCGAGTACTGGGCTGGGAGCCGCAGCACTCGGATATTGAGAGCATCATTCGCAGCGCGTGGAAGTGGCAAAAAAAAGTCACGGATTAGGGGCTGGAAACCAGGGATGAAAGTACTCCTTAGCTTCAAGCCCCTAACCCTAGTCTCTACCTATACCCGCTTCCCGCAGCGCCTCCCCAAAGTACGCTACAAACTCGTCCACGTGCTCCTCCGTCGCCAGCGGGCCCATAACGCCGACGCGGAAGATCTTTCCGGCCAACTGCCCGAAGCCTCCGGCGATCTCGATGCCGTGCTCCTTCAGCAGCGTCCCGCGGACCTTGGCGTCGTCCACGCCTTGCGGCACTTTGACTGTGTTCAGGTTCCAGATACGGCTCCTGGGAGCAACCAGCATGTCCAATCCCAGCGTCTCCATCCGGTTCACGAATTGCAGATGCGCCCGGTGGTGGCGCTCCCAGCGGTTCACCAAGCCCTCTTCTTCAATCAGCGTCAGACCTTCGTGCAACGCATAAAACATCGTCGCCGATGCGGTGTGATGGTAGCGATGTGAGACCGTGAGATAGTCTGCGATCAACTTCAGGTCGAAGTACCAGGAGCGGTTGGGCGTCTCGCGTGCGTTCAGCCACTCGACCGCGCGCGGCGAAGCCGTAATTGGCGACAGTCCCGGAGGGCAGCTCAGGCCCTTCTGGGTGCAACTATAGGCAACGTCGATTCCGGTGTGGTCAACTTCCACCGGCATGGCGCCGAGCGAGGTCACGCAATCGGCGAGGACCAACCCGCCCACGTCGTGCGCCGCCTGGCAGATGGCCTCGCCGCGTTGGAAGGTTCCGGCAGAAGTCTCCGCCTGCACATACATGACGAGTTTCGGTCTCTCGCGGTGAATGAACTCGGCCGCTTCGTCATCGCCGAAGACTTCGCCCCACGGCTTTTCGAAGCGCGCCAGTTCGGCGCCCTGGCGACGCGCCATCTCCGACTGGCGATCGCAGAAGTAGCCGTTGGCGAGCGACACCACCTTCATTCCCGGCGTGACGAAGTTGGAGATGGCCGTTTCCATCCCGCCGCTGCCGGTGGCAGAAATTACAAACGTCATTTCATTTGTGGTTCCGAAGACTTTGCGCAACATGCGCTGAATGTTGGAGGAGATTTCGAAGAAGTAGGCGTCGAGATGACCGACAACCGGCCGGGCGAGCGCCTCATACACTCGCGGATGAATTTGACTGGGACCGGGGCCGAACAGCAGCCGCCGGGGAGGATGAACGGAAATACCTTCCAGCATCACAGGTTGTTCCAATGTAGTAACCATGAATAGCTCCTTGATGGCCCCAGTTTAGTGCAGCGGATGTCATGCCCGCAGTGTCATCCGTCACATACCCAGTGTGACGAGGTTGCCGAAACGCAATGACGCACGGGTCGCGTTATGGCAATATAAGCGCACATGTCTTGCCGAGCTGGGGCCGGGATTTCGGCCTTCTTAGCAACCTTATTTGTACTCCTGTCTATGCCGGCGCTCGCGGCGCCGCAGCAGGAGGTCCGCGGAACGGTGAAGGACCGCACCGGAGCTGTTATTGCGCGGGCGCAAGTTCTGCTGCGCATCGAGGGGCAGGAACTCAGCCGCGTCACGCAGCCCGATGGGACCTTCGTCTTCACCGGAGTATCGGCCGCGAACGGCACCGTTATCGTTAGCGCGCCGGGGTTTGCGACCAGCACGACAACCTGGCAGCCGGGCCAGAATGACCTGTCCATAACACTTACTCTGGCTACGGTGCAGCAAAGTCTGGAGGTGACCTCGACCCGCACTTCGATCCTGCCGACCGGCGTTGATGACGTCGAGGCGCAACCTGACGCGGCGGTGGTATCGGCGGAGCAGTTGCAGGAATGGGGAGCCTTGACCACGGATGACAAGCTGCGCCAGGTGCCTGGGTTTTCCCTGTACCGCCGATCGGGGAGCCAGACAGCGAATCCCACGACGCAAGGCGTTTCGCTGCGCGGGTTGGGCGCCAGTGGGGCCAGCCGGGCGCTGGTCCTCGCCGATGGCATTCCGCTGAACGATCCCTTCGGCGGATGGGTTTATTGGGCGCGCATCCCGCAGGCCTCGTTGGACGAAGTGCAGATCGTTCCCGGCGGCGTGTCGGCGCTGTATGGCAACGACGCTCTCAGCGGCGTGGTCAACCTCGAGACGCGGCCTTCGGTGCAAACAGACGCTGTTATCCAGGGCTCCTACGGGAACGAGAGCTCGCCCTGGGGTTCAGGGTGGGGCGCAGTCCGCTTTGGGCAATGGGCGCTAGCAGCCAGCGGCGAAGGATTTCGGACCGATGGCTACATTGACGTGCCGCAGGACATCCGCGGCAAGGTGGACACGCCGGTCGCCTCCCAGTATGGCAGTGGAAACCTGAAGTTGGAGCGCCTGTTCTCTGACCGTGGACGGATGTTCCTTGAGGGTTCCCTTTACGGCGAGGACCGCGACAACGGCACGCCACTGCAAGTCAACAACACCACAATTCGGCAACTCGCCTTCGGCGCCGATTACAATAGCCAGGCTGCCGGTTTGTTCACAGTGCGGCTCTATGGCGGCACGCAAAATTACTACCAAACGTTTTCGTCGGTCGCCGCCAACCGGAACAGCGAATCGCTGACCGATGTCCAACGCGTTCCCGTGCAGCAAATGGGCCTCATCGCGCAGTGGTCGAAGCAGGTCGCCAGCCACCTGACCTTGCTGACCGGGCTTGATGGCATGGACGTCACCGGCTTCAGCGACGAAGTCACCTATTCCAGCGGCAAGCGGACGGCAAACTTATCGAACGGAGGAACGCAGCAATCGCTGGGCGTCTTCCTCGAAGGCATATTCCGGATCACGCCCAAGTGGTCAGTGACGTTTTCCGGGCGCGAAGACTTGTGGAGCAACTTCGACGCCAGCTCCACCCGTATTCCAACCACCGGCAAGCCGACATTTATCGCCTATCCCGACCGCGGGCAGAACGCCTTCAGCCCGCGCCTTACCACTTCCTATCGCGCCGGCAATCACACCGTGCTCTACGCATCGGTATATCGCTCGTTTCGCGCTGTCACCCTGAACGAACTCTATCGCAGCTTTCGCGTGGGCAACGTCGAGACGCTGGCCAATCCTTACCTGCAGGCGGAGCGCTTCACCGGCGGCGAGGGCGGCATCCGCGCCACCATGCTGCAGGACCGCATCACGCTTTACGGTGTCGGCTTCTGGGGCTTCGTTACCCATCCGGTCGCCAACGTGACGCTCAGCAGGACGCCGCAGCTTATCACCCGCATGAGGGAGAATCTGGGCCGTACTCAGGCGCCAGGACTCCAGGCCGGCTTCAACTACCACATCACCAATCGCATCTGGATGAGCTGCGCCTACCAGTTCATTGACGCCACCGTGACTTCGTATCCCGGCAATCCAGCTCTTGTCGGCAACCAGATCCCCCTCGTCCCGAAGAACGAGTTCGTCTTCCAGGGAACCTGGGCGGCGCCGCAGAAAGTCTTCGTCGCCATCCAGGGACGCACCGCCAGCAACGAATTCGACGACGACCAGAACCTGTTGCCGCTCGGCGCTTACTTCGTGCTCAGCGCCACCGTTTCCCGCCCACTGCCGAAGGGCTTCGACGTCTTCTTCCAGGGCGAGAACCTGACCAACAACCAATACGACATCGCTCGCACCCCGACGGTGAACCTCGGCCAGCCCATCCTGGCGCGTATCGGCGTGCGCTGGCAAAGCAGGAAATAACCGCAAATAAACGGAACCGCCTTCGGAACCGCGGAGGAAGTGTTTCTATGAAACGTGCGGTCGCGAGGCCTGTCACTGACATCTCATAGAATGGAGAATATGCTCGTGTCCCATCGCTTGATCGCCATCCTCGCCGCCGCGCTGACCACTGCGCCTTTATTCTGCAGCGTGCAAACTGAGCAGCCAACCCGCTCCACCGAAGCGGCAAAGTCGCTTAACAACGATCCGCTTCACGTTTTCAGCCAGTCGGTGCAGGCGCTCTCGGACCGCGTCATCAAGTCGGTGGTGCAAGTGCAAACCAGCGGCTACGCCTTGAGCAGCGACAAGGAAAAGACCGACACCGCATACCTCGCCCCTGAGCATGGCATTGGTTCCGGCGTCATTTTGTCGCCCGACGGATTCATCGTGACCAACGCCCACGTAGTGCAGGGCGCAAGGAAAATTCGCGTGCTCCTGCAGGGTTTGGAGAAACCGTCACCGGCGTCGTCTCCCATCTTCGGGCCCATGGAAGCCAAACTGGTCGGCTTGGACCGCCAGAGCGATCTCGCCGTGCTGAAGATTGACATGACCAGCCTGCCCGCCCTCCAACTGGGCGATTCCGCCGACCTGAAGCAGGGACAGGTGGTCTTGGCCTTCGGCAGCCCGCTGGGGCTGGAGAACTCCGTCACCATGGGAGTAGTCAGCGCGACCGCGCGCCAGATTGACCCCGACAACCCCGCCGTCTTCATCCAAACCGACGCTCCCATCAATCCCGGCAACAGCGGCGGCCCGCTGGTTGATGTGGACGGCCGCGTGGTCGGCATTAACACCTTCATCCTGTCGCAATCGGGCGGCAACGAAGGACTGGGCTTCGCCATTCCCGCGAACGTCGTCCGCAACGTCTATGACCAGATTCGCACCGAGGGTCACGTGCACCGCGGCCAGATCGGCATCTTCCTGCGCACCATCAATCCCGAGCTGGTCGAGGGCCTGCACCTTCCGGTAAACCGCGGTGCGCTGGTGGAGGACGTTGTGCCCCGCTCACCCGCCGACAGGGCCGGAATCAAACCCGGCGATGTCATCACCAGCGCCGGCGGCAAACCCGTGGACAATGTCCGCCAGTTCACCCTCGTCCTTTACAACTACCGCATCGGGCAGAAGGCTGAGATCGGCGTGCTGCACGACGGCAAGCAAGAAACGCTTTCCGTTCCCGTGATGGAGCGGCCCGACGATCCCATGCGCTTCGCCGACCTGGTCGCCGGGCCCGACAATCTGGTCAACCGCCTGGGCGTCGTGGCCCTCAATATCACCGGCGAGCTGAAAGAGCTGCTGGGCAGTGATCTGCGCATTCCCAGCGGCGTGCTGGTCGCGGCGAAGACTCCAACCAGCACGTTGCTGGGCGAAGGCCCGCAGCCCGGCGATGTCATCCACGCCGTCAATGGCGCCCCAATTAAGGACCTCGCCGAACTAAAACAGCACCTGCGTCAGATCAAGGCTAGCAACCCCATCGTGCTCCAGATCGAGCGCTCCGGCCTGCTGAGCTATCTGGTGCTGGAGTCGGAATAAGGTTTCGCGTTTGCGGGCGTAGAACGAAGTAGAACGCACATGCGTTTAGCCAACTGCGCGCGCTCCGGCCATTGTCGCCTTCCTGCGAGCCGTCGCCCAGTATCCACCCCGGGTGCCAAAGTCCCTATAAACGCGAAAGCGAATTCGCGTTCGTGTTCCACGCGGAACAACCTCCGATCGCCCAAAGAACGTCAAGTTTATGAAAGATAACGACTTAGATGAGTCGTTAAGGACGAAAAGCCTAAATGTTCAGCGTCCCTTTGCGACCCAACGGCCACAATCTTCATCTCATGGCATGACCGTCGCAGTTGCCGCTTGGGCCTTCGGTGTGCAACATTAGCAATTGGTGGCCGTACGGGCCGCGCTTCAGGAAAATGGCAAAGAAAATCAACCCGAGATCGTTCGAAGAGGCTGTGGCCTGGTTTCGCGACCATGGCTTCGATGTGCTGGAAGCTCCCGGCACCAGCCATCGCGTCTTCCTCAAGAAGTATCACGTCTCGGCTGCCATTGAGCCCAGCCGCAGTGGCGGAGTCCAAATCTTTGCCTACCCCGGCTATCTCATCGCGGGCGAAATCTCCAAGCTGGTGAACCAGGGATACCAGCAAGTTCTGCGCACCAGCAAAGCCGATTACCCGGCTACCGCCGATCGCCTGAAGGCGCTGCACGACTTCACCGCCGAGCTCAAAGCCGGAATCGGCGCCATCAGTCTCTACAACGAAAGCCTGGGCACGGTCAGCGAATCCTACCATTATGACCGGATCGCGGACCGTGATCTGCCGGGAGCGGAACGTCCTGAGCGTCCCTGGGAAGAGCCTCCGGCCGCCAAGCGCCCGGCCTAGCTCGTGTCACGCTCTGGTTTGCTTCCCCCGAACCTCTCGCCTTCGTAACTTAAGGCACGGTTGAGTTTGGACCGTGTACCGGCGGCCATCACAAGCCGCTATTCAATAGGGTTGCGCACTGGCTTACGTCCAACAGGTCATTGACGGGCGCTGCGGCGGGTGTAGAATGCAATCGTCTCCCAGCGGGTAGGACCTTTCCGCAAGAGTTAGGAACCTGCCAGCATGAGGCCATGACAGGCGGTATCTCCGCGTAGCGGGGAACTGCACTGGAGGACATTGTGAGTATCACCACCGGCGACTTTCGCTCCAAAATTACTGCCTCGACTCTCCTCGAAAAGAAACAGCGGCACGAAATCATCACCTGCCTGACCGCCTACGACTATCCCAGTGCGCGCCTGGTGGACGAGGCCGGCATTGATATGGTGCTGGTGGGCGATTCGCTCGGCATGGTGATGCTGGGCTACGAGAACACGCTGCCGGTCACCATGCAGGAGATGCTGCATCACACGCGCGCCGTGCGCCGCGGTGTGAAGCACGCGTTCCTGGTCGGAGATATGCCGTTCGCCTCCTACCACGTCAGCCAGCGCGAAGCGCTGCGCAATGCCGCGCGCTTCATCAAGGACGCAGGCGCGGAAGCGGTGAAGATTGAAGGCGGCGAAAAGCGCGCCCGCCTGGTCGAGCGGCTGGTGGGGGCCGAAATCCCCGTAGTCGGGCACATCGGGCTGACGCCGCAATCGCTGCACGCCCTGGGCGGCTACAAGGTACAGGGCAAGACGCTGAAGGCCATCGAGCAGCTCATGCACGACGCGCTGGCGCTGGAGCGCGCCGGTGCCTGCTGCGTGGTGCTGGAAGGCATTCCCCGCGAGGTGGCGGCCATGATTACGCGCGAGCTGGAGATTCCCACCATCGGTATCGGCGCCGGCCCGGAGTGCGACGGGCAGGTGCTGGTCTTCCACGATTTGCTCGGACTCACCTTCGCCCCGCCTGCGAAATTTGTGCGGCGCTACGCCGAGCTTGGTACGGCGATCAGCAGCGCGCTGCTGGCTTTCAAGGACGACGTGAAGTCGGGCGGTTATCCCTCCGATGCCGAGTCCTACCACCTGCCCAAGGAGACCCTGGCCTCGCTCGCGGCCATTGCCGAACGTAAGCGGGCTGTGCCAGTGTAGGACGATGCGGCGTGTGCTTGGCAGTTGGCTGTTGGCGGTTGCGGTGATGGGCTGTGTCGCAGCCGGTCAGACCTCTTCTCCTCACGCGCCATCTGCCAAGCCGGCCGTCTGGCAGCGTCACTGCCAGCTGGAAGGCGGCTTCTGTTTCAAGTATCCAGGCTCATGGTCGGTGCTGGGCGAGATCTTTGCCGGCCACGGTGTGGTGGTTGCACCTCCACAAAAAGAGGACAAAGCGCTGTGGGACGCCATCACGGTAGCGCTGGTTGTGCCAGCTCCTGAGGGCGACCAAGAACCGCTCGGCCTGGATGGCGTCATTGCGCAGGCAACTTCGGGTTTGCGGGAAACAGGCCAGGATTTCGAGACCGTGCAGCGTCAGCAGCGCACGGTGGACGCCAAGCCTGCCGAGTTGCTGAAGGTGCGCTATCGCGAGAAGTCCAGCGGGCGCGATTGGATCGAGGAGATGGTCTTCATCGAAGGGCCGGACAACGAGATTTATTCGGTGGCGCTGAAGTGTTCTCCGCAAAGTCTGGCGCGACTGGAGCCGCTGTTCAGCCAGGTGGTGGGAAGTTGGACGCTGCCGGAACCGGAACCGTCGCCCAATGCAGGCGAAGACGCACCCGCGAAGCCCAAGACGGCACCCCATTAAGTCACGTTGATGTTAAGTTATGTTCGCGCTTGTGAGAGTTGTCATCCCGAGCGAGCGCGAGGGAGCGCGGCGACTGAGCGCGATCGAGGGACCTGCGGTTCGTCGCGGTCACCATTGCCTTCGGAAGCAAACCGCAGATCCTTGCCTGCGCGCCCGCCCGACCCGCAAGAGAAGCGGGTCGGGAAAAGCGTACGGGCGCTTCGCTCAGGATGACAGCATTGAAGTTTACCGCCACAAGAGCTGAGAATCCTCTAACATTGTGCGACGCATTGCAACTATCGCCGAGATGAAAACCGCCTGCCGGCAGGTGCAGCGTGAGGGCAAGACTCTGGGATTCGTGCCCACCATGGGCGCGCTGCACGAGGGACATCTCTCGCTGGTGAGCGCCGCGCAGGCGCGCTGCGATGTGACCGCGGTTTCCATCTTCGTCAACCCGCTGCAATTCGGACCTTCCGAAGACCTCGCCGCATATCCGCGCAACCTGGAACGCGACGCCCAGCTTCTGGACGGACTCGGCGTGGACCTGCTCTTCGTGCCCAGCGTGGACGAGATGTATCCCGAAGGCGCGAAGACCTACGTCCTAGTCGAGGAGTTGAGTGACAAGCTTGACGGCGCCTCGCGTCCGGGACATTTTCGCGGAGTGGCCACCGTCGTGGCCAAGCTGTTCGGGATTGTGAGCCCCGATTTCGCCTTCTTCGGCCAGAAAGACGCCGCGCAGGTCGCCGTGCTGCGCAAAATGGTCAGCGACCTCAACCTGGATGTCGAGCTGGTGGTCTGCCCAATCGTGCGCGAAAAGGACGGGCTGGCGATGAGTTCGCGCAACGCCTATCTCACGCCGCAGCAGAGGCAGCAGGCGTTGGTACTGTATCGCTCTCTGATGAAGGTGCAGGCCGCAGCCGACGCAGGCGAGCGCGATGCCGCAAAACTGATCGAGATTGGCAAGCGGGAGATTGCCAAAGAGTCCGGCGCGCGCCTCGATTATTTCGCCATCGTCAACCCCGACACCCTCGAGCCGGTCGTGGACATTTCGCGCGGCGCGCTGGTCGCTGTCGCCGTCTATGTTGGCACCACGCGTTTGATCGACAGCGTTCTGCTCTAGGAATCTCCAGAATTGTCATTACGAGCGCCCCGCTTTGGGGCGCGAAAAATCTGCTTTTCTGACACTTCCCGAGAAAGCGAGATCCCTCGCGGGCTGAAGCTCACTCGGGATGACAAAATAAAGGGGCTTATCGGCACAACTGAAGTCGTGCCCTGATACAAATTCGGTCGGCGACCATTTTTGGACTTGCTGTAGTTCCCGCCCGGAACGTAGCTACATTCGCGGCCGCTGACATCCGGCGCGAACTTTCGCCATCAGCCGCCAAGCAAAACGGATAGTCCCGCGTATCCGTTCGGATAGGCTGCTCAGGGCGGAGGTGAGCGAACGATACGTCCGCGACGGAGTCACCGCCGCTCTATGCCGTTGCAAATACATTGGCAATCGAGAGCCGCTACCGCCGTCGCCGGTTGGCCCGTCGTTTGCAACGTACATCCCCAAGGTAAGTCTCCCCAGCACCAAAGCAGTGCCAACGGAGTTTCTGCCGAAAATCCAATTTAGTCAAGGTCCTACGAAGGAGCCTTAAGGAGGAGTTATGAAGTGCAAGCCCTATTCCGGAGGACCGGCACTCGGGAGAATCAACTGGAAGCTCACAATCAGCGCGCTCTGCCTGCTGCTGGTAGCGGCCCTGCCGGCCAGCGCCCACACCGTCACCTTTAAGTATACCTGCACCAACTGTAAACCGACGCTGCAACTGGCCACGCTTGTGGGCCAAGTCGCCAGCGACTCGAACATGATTGCTACCGTCCAATCCGATGTACCGGGGTACACCAACCCTGTTCCCATCAGCGGAGGCCTGCTCACTGTGGAAAGCAGCCCGGCCACGTTTGTGGACTGCAGTATGGGCGATTATTGCGGCGCCGAATTCAAAGTCCGCGGTGGAAGTGCCTCAGTCGTGGGTTCCGTTTTTGGCCTGTCGTCTGGCAGTACTTTACTGACTGCATATTTCGAGGCAGGAGCAGGGGATGTTTACCTCATTGAAGCCCACGAGGGCTTCGACGGGGCGACGATCGTTTTGTACGTTAACCCCGCGATACTGGCCAATCTGGGTCTGGACGGCTTGCCTAATGTGGGCATCGGCCAGGTGCAGGAAGACTGGGAGTGGAATCTCAAAAACGACGACTACGACGGCACCGTGACCGTCACGTTCACTCCTGCCGGCCCCGCCGCCGAGTAATGGCGGCCCGGCGACAGCTTCCAGGACCGACGCTCACCACACTCGGCAGGCCGGTTCGCGCACCATGGGCTGGCCTGCCTTGCAGCCAAACGCCTCCTCGAATGCGGCCGAGTTCTGCACCACGCCGTCAACTCGCCACTTTCCCGGCGAGTGGGGATCGGTGATGGCCAGTACGCGTGCCCGTTGATCGGTGACGTTCTGGCACCAGATCTGGCCGTAAGAGATGAAGAAGCGCTGCTGCG
>Ga0187783_10001247_pt1 | contig 18732 bp, 15 predicted proteins | sample 1015_SJ02_MP02_2_FD_132471 | JGI IMG/M metagenome (GOLD analysis project Ga0187783, IMG submission 132471) | Tropical peat soil microbial communities from peatlands in Department of Meta, Colombia - 1015_SJ02_MP02_20_MG | ecosystem: Environmental > Terrestrial > Soil > Wetlands > Peat | place...
ACCAGATGTACTGGCAGGATCAGATTTCAGGAACGCGCACCCTTGACGTCTTCGATCTTCATGCCTATCCCGACGCCAACACCAGCGGCCTCACCCAAACGCAGCTTCAGGCGCTGGCCGTAAGCATTTATCGCGACTATTGGGACCCGACTTTCACCAGTCCATCGAGTTCCATCAACCAACCATGGACGACCAATATCCAGCCCAACAAGACCATCCCTTTCCGCATTCCCCGCATGCGGGCGATCGCCAACATGATCTATCCTGGAACGCCGATGAGCTTTACGGAGTGGAGCGCCGCATTTGCCGGCGAATCTGACTTCTCCACTGCTCTCGGCGATGCCGATGCCTATGGCATTTTCGGGCGCGAGCGCTTGGCACTGGCTTCGCGTTGGGAAGCTCCCATACCGACGAATCCTAATTACCTAGCTCTGAAACTCTTCACTAATTACGACGGATCCCACCACACGTTTGGTACAACTTCAGTTTCTGACACGAACAACGGTAATCCCGATCTCTTTAGCAGCTACGCCGCGGTCGATTCGACCGGCAAGACACTCACGGTGCTAGTGCTGAATAAAGATCCGCAGAACTCGGCTCAGGTGCAGTTTGCCCTTTCCAGCTTCCATCCGATTTCATTCGTACGCTACACTTTAGCTTCGAACAGTCCGACGAGCATCACCGCTTCTGGTGCGCAGTCGTGGTCGGCGATACAAACCTTCGCGCCGTACAGCGCGACTTTGCTCGTGATCACGGGCAGCCTGACGAATACGCCTCGTTCCGACTGGGATCTAAATCCCGATGTGATCATGGCGCCGGCGAGCGGCACCGTGACGTTGCAGCCGAGAATCAGCAGCGGAACAGCCAATGTTACGTTGTTATCGGCCGTCTTCGATAGCTTCGAAGGAGCGACGGCATGCAGCGGAACCTTCACCCTCACCGAACCCACGATTACACCGGGTGAGCCGGGCACCATCACGGTGAACGCAGGCAGCGCGCCGGGTTTTTGTCATTTCACGGTGACGGGAAGCGACGGCATGGTTACGCAGACCGAAGGCGGATGGATCATCGTTGGCAATTCTCCCGCTGGCCTTGCCGCAAGCGCAGGAAACGAGCAAACCGGCGGTGTTGGCACAACCCTTTCGCAGGCCCTGGCCGTCACCCTGACTCCCGGCGATTCCGGGGGAGTAGCCTCCGGCGCCAGCATCTTGTTCACCACCAGCGCCGGCACGCTCTCCAATGGAACCACGAGCGGCTCCAAAGTCATCGCCGTCACCAACTCGTCGGGCGTCGCCTCCGTCACATTGACCTTGCCGAGTACGGCACAAACGGTCAACGTGCAGGCGGACGCACCTTACGCGCTGGGCAATGCCATAGCGAGTTTTACGGAAACCGCGCAGTGATATCCGCCCGCTGAGCAAAGGCACAAACTGCCTCGGAGTCGATCTGCATCAGGAAATTTGCGGAACCGCTGCCTTGGGAAACGTGAATTGGGATTGCAATATAGAAGCGTCCCGGTCGCCATGCCAGATCGGTAGGAAAGAAACGCCTTTCCGTCAGCTAGAATGGCGCTCTGGGAACGCCTGGTTTGGTCATGGATTCGTCGTATGAGTCGGCGCAACCACCCACACGTACTCTAGACTCTGCATGCCGTTGTTCGTGACGTTGTGCCGGGTCGCTGGCGGAATGTAGACCAACATCTTTTCCCTGAGTGGCACATCGGAATGTCCCTCGATGTTGGCAAGGCCACTACCGTGCAATATGACGAGCGCTTCTTCGTTTCCAGCAGTCGAGTGCCAGCCAACGCTCTCGGCAGGCTTCAGCTTCACCGAGCCGCTCCTCATCCCGCTCGTCTGCGGGGCACCCTCAAGCAGTGGACAATCGCCCCCAGAGCAATCCAGCGTAAACGTCTTTGGCTCGTGAATTCCTTTTTCCTGCGCGACAATCAAAAGCCCGCCGAACACTAGTGCAAGCACCACGCTATACGCTACTTTCCCCATGATTCTCCAGTCCCTCGGACAGAATGAAATTGCTCAAAAGTGGTTTCTCGTTACCAATCCGGTCGGTAACCCATGTAGCTATTGTGCTGCGAACACTTCATTCACAGCAGAAGTCTCGTGACGGCCTTGGAGACAATCGCTTCCTTGACCGCCGCATGTTGTATGCTCGCAACAAGCCTCTTGGGTCTGTGATTCTCTCAGGGCTAATTCTTTGGCAAGCGGTCTCAGACGGTTGAAGCGGATTCGCTTGTCTGCGCTGAAGGCGAGGCCACCGGGTGCGGGGAACGTACGTGACGGAGATGCGCATTCTGCATTCAAGATCGCCGGTACGGACTCGGCATCCTCATCAATAACCCGATTGGCGCAACCCACAGGGACCGATTTTACACAGGTTGCGGCCGATTCGTGTCCTGGCGAAATTAAGGTTTCGCGAGGGGCAAGTTGGGCCATTACCGGTGGAGTGCATGTCAGCTGTGGAGTCTTACACCTGGAGTCCATCCCATGACCAGTGTGGGATGTTGAGGCGGTCAGGCACATCATCAGCGGACTGGTGGTAGCGGGACATCGTTGTCGTAGTCGCCCAAGCGAAGTAGTCGTGCAGTACTTGGCGCAGCGCAGCGTCGCCGGCTAGTCCCACGTCTGCAAGAGCCTGATCGAAGCAAGCAATCGCACGGCGGTCCATTTCGTGGTGCTCCCCGTTGCCACTGTGCATCTTGACGACCGTGGTCTCGTCACCATAGGAGTCGGAATACGCGCTGGGACCACCGAGTGCCTCGGCCCAATAAGCGGCGAGTCGCTCGACATGCTGGGGGTGGAAGCCGTGGCTGAACGCATGGCCGACCACGTCGTCGGCCATCACCCGACGATGCCAGGCGCCGGCAAGACGGCGCAGTCCGCCCATTCCACCAGCCGCCTCGAAGACAGTTTGCACGCCTCCATAATGACAATCGTCCCATGTCTTTGCAAGACAATGGCTGCGGCGACTTCAGCCGAGGGCACGCACTCCGCGCCGCCCGAGGGGCCCGGCTAAGTATGCTCCCCTTTGTCGCAAAGTGTAGAGCTATCGGTACGAAATCTTCCGTTTGGTAGATGAACGGCAACTCCGAAGTTATCGGTTCGTGGATTCGTACCGACAAACGCCCTATCGTAGACGGACCAGTACGCCCCTTGTCATTACCGATTCAACCGGTTCGAGATATTGCCGTCGATGCTTGGTGCTGCATGTAGTCATCGCACGTCCAGGATCAAGGCACTACCGGGAGGATCAGGGCTGAAGGGTGCGTCTTGTCGTGCAGGATGGTGTTCGTGGCTATAACCCACCTGGCGGAATTCGCCGCTAGTTCCCCAGTGTTGAGGTTGCGGTCGAAGCGCGGGAAGTTGCTGCTAGAAACTTCGAGGCGGAGGCGGTGGCCGGTGTGGAAAACATTGCTCGTTGCCCAAAGGTCGATTGAGAGCAGATAAGCTTGCCCGCGAATGATGGGAGCAGGCGTAGCTTGCGAATCCCGGTAGCGAGCACGGAGGATCCCCTCCGTGAGGTTGATGGCTGTGCCATCCGGTGCAACGTCCAGGAGTTTGGCAGTGAAGTCGGTGTCCACAGCAGAGGATGCAGCAAAGAATTCGAGGCGGATGGGGCCGGTGACCTCGAGGTCATGATCGAGAGGGGAAGTCGAGTAGACCAGGACGTCATCACGCTCTTCGACCGAGCGCTGGTCGCGCGGGCCGGGAGCGAGATGATCTGTATCGCAGCATAGCGGGCCGCCGATTGTGGGGACCGGCTTGGCGGGATCATAGATGAATTCGTCGGAGGGTTCGGCTCCAGGTGCCAGCGTCGAGAGCGAGCCGTTGCCGCGGGTTGCGTTCGCTCGGCCCTGGGAATGAAGAAAGTACTTGGTGGACTTGGCGCGGGCGAGCGGCCAATCATCCTCATCGCGCCACTGATCAATGCCCATGACAAAGATCCTGACCGCCTTGGGGGTGGCGAATTCATTGCGAGCACCCTTGAAAAGGAAATCGTACCAGTGCAACGTAACCTCTTCTTCGTTGAACTTTTCGGCTTCCGGACCGAAGTCAACTTCGCCAATCTTGCGCCCATCGCCCGCGTGCCCGCCGATAGCAACTAAAAGGCGCTGGCCCGTGCGGGCTTCTTCGGTCGCAGAGCGCACTTTCAAGCCGATGTAATTATGCAGCGAACCGCCAAGAAAGATGTCATACCAGGCAGCGGTGTGCAGTGCCGGGACACGAATGTCGGCGTAATGTTCTTCGATGGACCAGCGCCTCCAGTAATCGTCATAAGAGGGGTGCGCAAGCCAGTCGAGAAAATACGGCGCGATTGCGGAAGCCGAAACATCGATCACGCCGGCGGGATTCCGATTGAAAATCGGATAGGCTGTCAGCGGGAGGACGTTAACGTCTTCTGGAGCACTGGGCATGCGTTCGATCTGGTGGGCCAGGGTGTCTTGCGCGAGGCCACTGGTCCATGATTGATTGAACCATTGTTCGAACGCTCCTCCTTGGTAGGTCCAGCCGTTGTGATAGTCGCTGGCGGTCACAACCGGACAGATACCCGCCAGATGCGGCGGATGCACGATGGCTGCGAGCATTTGCGTGGCTCCAACATAAGAGCCTCCGAACATGCCGACTCTGCCGTCGGCATAGGGCTGGGCGGCAATCCACTCAATCGTGTCGTAGCCATCATCCGATTCGTGGAGAAAGGGGTACCACTCGCCATCGGAGGTGTAGCGACCACGCACATCCTGGAGGAAGACAATATAGCCGCGCGATGCGGCTCGCTGGGCAAAATTCACGTCGTAGCCCCAAGTGGCACGGCGGTAAGGAGTACGCTCGAGGAGAACCGGGAATTTGCCTTCGGCGTCAGGCCGAAAGATGTCGCCGCGAAGGATGATGCCATCGCGCATTTTAACGGGCACGCCGCGTTCGACCTTGACAGGATAATTTTCGGCGGCGCAAAGGGAAGCAACCAGGAATAGAAGAAACAACAAAGCTCTCGGCTTCATGGTAAAGGGCCTTATGCCAATCAATCACAAAAGTCCCATCGTCTGCTTGACTGGCACCTCGTGGTGGATTTCAAAAGGATAGAAATATACCATTGCGCCCAGGCGCATGGCATGAAAAGACCTTTGGTCGCCAGCACCTTCGGAACGCTGGCCGGCCGACGCACGGGGGGAAATCGCTTTTCTATGACCGCTTTGCGTTGAATGGCCTACGTCACCCTCCTCTTAGCTCGCTTTCGCCCTGCGTCGTGCTTTCGGAAGGCGGCTTCTCCAGCGTCGGACACCTCGACCCACTTCGGGTCAGGCGAGGCCTCGGCGTCGTAGTTGTCGTGCCAGTTCCACCACTTGTACGGCGAGGTCTGGGGATAACCTTCTGGCGAGTCCTCCCAAGTCTCCTGACGGCCAAGCGGTGTGAGGTCAAGGTAGCTCCATGTGGTCCCCATCGCCTCGTCGCCGCGGTTGTTGATGAAGTATGTGCGGAACACCCGCTCGCCGTCGCGGAAGAACACGTTGTGGCCGTGCCATTCACCGACGCCGAAGTCCACGTCGAAGCTATCGGTGAAGGTGTACCAGGGCATCTCCCAGCCCATCCGCACCTTCAGGCGCGCGATGTCCGCCTGCGGTGCACGTGAGGCGTAGGCGAGGGTGGTGTTGCGAGCGTTCAGATGGGCCAGGTGGGCGACCTGATCAGCGCCCAGGGAGCAGCCGCGGCAGGCGTGCTCGGGCCAGCCGAACACCCCCGGCTCAAAGAAGGCGCGATAGACGATCAACTGCCTGCGGCCCTCGAACAGGTCGAGCAGGCCAACCTTGCCCTTGGGCGCGTCGAACTCGTATTTCTTCTCCACTAGCATCCACGGCATCCGTCGACGCTCGGCGGCCAGCGTATCTCGAGAGCGGGTCAAGGCCTTCTCCTTCACGAGGAGTTGCTGCCGCGCAGCCTCCCACTCCTGCTGCGACACGATCGGGGGTGTCTTCATCACCGGGTTATTGACTGTTCGGGTTGACATCGGGAGTGCTCCTTTTATTCGAATGTCGAATTTCTTTTTGGTTTCTTTTCCGAGACAATTTTACGGCCAAGACCGTCAGCCCTCCTGCGGACGTCGCGCTGGCGACGATCAGCCCCATGCTTGCAAAACAGAATGGGCACATTGCATCACCTCTCGTTCGGGTGGCGAAGCGTGACCGCTAAGCCGCCTCTTTGTGCAACAGAGCGAATTGCATCAACCTTCTCCTTTGCAGCCTATTCTCAGCGGGGTTCATACCTAAACTTAGGACGGGCAGGAAGCGGTCCATTCTCCAGCCCCAGGAATCTGCTGCGATTTCAACTGGGAAAGAGAGGGGATGATGCCCGAGTGCAGACGTACGAGCTTAGTGAAGCGACCCTTAAACGGAGAGATAATCGTCGAGTTCATGAAGCTGAAATCCAAATTCTCGTACAAGGCGGCTCCCGTCGCACGTAGGTCCACCGTGGGATCCTCCCGGTTCGAGCTGAACCCGAATGCCCTTCCGCTCCTCGATGAGTTCCTTGAGTTTTCTGACTTCCCATATTTCTGCCGGCGTGTTGTAAACAAAGCTGTTCATTTTAGGCGCCTCAGCCAAAGTAAACAGCACACGGGCAACGTCTTCGACGTGTATTAACGAAAGCCGCGCTTCCGGTGAAAATGGAATAGACACTGAATCTAGCCTTGGACGGGCATCGAAAATCTGAGAACGCCAGGGAGAAGAAGTCTTCTTGACACCCGGCCCGACGACCCTGGCAATGCGCAGCGCGATAAACTCAAACGTCCCCTTTTTAGCCAAGGCTTCTCCAATTAATTCAACAACCCGCTTCGATGCGCCATATGGCTCATCGGGTGCTACAGGATCATTTTCGGTCAATGCCCGCACTGAGGGTAACGATCCATAAACGCTCAGGGAGCTTGCAAATATAACGCGTTTGACGCGCGCCGCTGCTGCCTGCCGCATTAGCTCACACGAGCCACTGAGATTGACGTCGGCGCCCGTCAAAGGATCCGTATAGGAGGCGCTTCGCAGAACACCAGCGAGGTGGATCATCGTGTGAATCCGTTCGGCCCGGAAAAGCTTCGATATATCATCCTTCGATCTAAGATCGCACACCAAGACATCTGGAGTTCCTTCCGGGTCCCGGTCAATCGGTAAAAGTGCGCGGTTGGCAGCTCTCAGGACACGGCAGACTGCGCGCCCAATATGTCCGCTGGCCCCTGTAACAAGGATGGTCTTTGCGTCGCTTGCTGAAGTCATATTGATCACTTTCCGGCACCTTCTAACGCGCCGAATCACCTCATCAGAACCGATCCCGAGTCACAGCAACTCTTCCGTAATTTGAAAAGGGAACAGTTGCCAAGGTAAAACGCCCTTACCAAGAAGCTTGTTCATCGGACCCCCGAATTTCGCTCGCTATGTCGACTTACCGGTACGTATCCTGGACCGACCCATTACTTCAAGCCGAGGTTTTGGGAGCGATCATCGCTCGATCCAAGACTCGCATGCCAGAGTACAATCAAGCTCTGACGCATTGCTGTGAAACAGAAATCCGGCAGAAGGAGAGAGACCGAACGACCTTGCTCATCTATTCATGGCCTGAACTCCCGCCTTTACCTCTGAATCGCGGTGGAGTGGTTACCAACGCGTTCCTTCACATCCCTATGAGGGATCTTCGCTCTGCTGCACGATTCGTGTGTGAGTTGCCTTATGGACGAAATTCGCATGCCGATGATCCGCTCGTCGTATTGGTCGAACACAAAGGGACCTGCAGTACAAAACATGCACTCATTCGCCGGCTGGCCATCGAACAAGGGTTCGATCTGCTCCTTATTCTTGGAATCTTCGGAATGACCGAGGGCAACACGCCTGGAGTCGGACGAGTTTTACAGCAGTACGGTTTATCTACATTACCAGAGGCACATTGCTACCTGCGAAGCGGACCGAAGCGCATTGATGTTACTCGACCGCGTACCCAGGAACAGAATGAGTCAATCCGTCATTTTTGGCACGAAGAGGAGATCAATCCCGACCAGATTACGCACTACAAGGCTAACGTACACAAGAAATTCCTGGGGGAATGGGTTACGGGCAACGATGGCTTAAGTGGCCGATCGCTTGCAGAGATTTGGAAGATTCGAGAGGAGTGCATCGCCAGCCTGAGCCAGTAGCACCGAACTGGCGTCGCTGAACCATCCCTGGCATTTCGTCCCCACAAATTTCGGTGAAAGCCCTTTCCTCGCTGCCTTTCCACAAGAATTCCGACCTTTTCGTTCGAAAAAACGGCGGGAACAAAATGCCCGTCCGGCCGCTCTAACGGTAGTAGGAGAGTCACCCATGAAGATCGCCTGGGGTGCGTTTTGGCCACGCAGCCGCAGATGGCTGAAAACGGGATGGCTGATCACAGCGGTCTTAGTCGCCATTCATAGTGGTGCCATTCGACCTTCGCGTGCTTTCCACGGCGTGGCAATGCAAAAAACTGCTGCGCTCGCGGCAATCGAACGCAACCGTCACTGGCTGGTGCCACTTCCGCCATCCGCGGACGATGCGACCCTGGCCGCAGGTGTCGTTGGCGGGGTTCCAGGAGGAATCGTATCCCATTCGGCCCTGATGACAACCAACTTCTCCACTTCCGGAGGGCTCGCCGATCGCAAGTTGGTGCGCACAACATCAATCGACCTTTTGGTGAAGAGTCCGGCAGAATCAGCCGAAAAAACCCGCTCACTGACCGAGCACGTAGGAGGGTTTCTGGTGAAGTCGCGAACCAACGGCGCAAAGGATGCTACGAACGCTACGCTTACCATCCGCGTCCCGGTCGCACGCTTTGTAGAAGTGGGAGCCGAAATCCGCAAGCTGGGCTTGCGGGTGGAGAGCGAGCAAATGGAGGCGGAGGATGTGACGAAGCAATATGTCGACCAGCAAGCCCGCCTGTACAATTTGCGCGCACAGGAAGTGCAGTATTTGGCCATTCTGAAGCAGGCAAAGACCGTACAGGATACTCTTGATGTCAGCGAAAAGTTGAACGGAGTCCGCGGCGAAATCGAGCAGCAGCAAGCGGAATTCGAAGCGCTTTCCAAGCAGGTGGAAACCGTGGCGATCACCGTGTCGTTGCACTCCGAAGCAGAAGCGAATCTGTTTGGACTGCATTGGCGACCGTTGTACGAGCTCAAACTGGCGGCAATGGGAGGCCTTGAGGGCTTGGCTGATTATGCTACGGCTCTGTTCTCGTTCGTTTGCTATCTGCCGGCGATTCTGCTGTGGCTGGTGACGATCCTTGCCGGGGCCGCGGTGGGTTGGAGAATCTTGCGCCTTGCCGCAAAGGCCACCAGTTTCGTAGTCCCGCCAGGCCGATAAATGCCGATAATGCTCAAAAGGCAATGAGGCGGGTCGGGCAAAACTGGACGCTGGAAGATGAGGATGGGAGAGTGAGACTCCCGTGTCCGATCGATCCAGCTTTGCCGACGCGGCCCGTAAGGTTGAGATCGGCTCTCGCAGATTAGTCCTGATAACGCCCTGGCGTAGAGGCTTGTTCATCCGGCCCCTGGATTCCGTTCGCTATGCCGACTTCACATTACTGATCGCGCTAAACGAATCCTAAATCATTGCTGTGAGGCGCGACCGAATCGTTGACCTATGTAAGACGCGGATCCCGATCGTGGACCGTGGCACGGACCAGCTCGAGCAATTCCACGAGAATGGGGCCTGGTAGCGCATCGTGTGTGAGGCTCTCGCACAACGCGATCAGATCGACCACGCGTGACAGTCGTCGCCAGCAGGGAAGCAACCGACCGCCTGCCTGGAGGTACCCCTGAGAAAAGTGTGGCTCGACCACGCGAAAAGACGAGGATTCATAGCGCAAGAAATGACCAACATCGGTCAGCGGTGAGCCCGCAATTGCGAACTCCCAGTCAAGGACGCCAGCTACAGTCCAGTTCTGGTCAACCTGATGCACCAGTAGGTTGCGGCTACCGAAGTCGCCGTGTACTAGGTGGGTTTCGTCACCGAGAGAGGCTAGCTGTGCCGCATACGACCACACCAAAGCCGAAGTCCGATCGCGTAACTCCGCATCCATGCGCCGCTCAACATTTGCAGAGGCGAGACACAAGTCAACAAAGCGTGGCCCGGGATCTATGCCTGCCAGAAGTGGAGCACCCACGCTTGGTCCTGGACCAATCCACCCAGACTTGGGAAACGTGGTGCGACCGATCAACGCCAGAGTCCGGCCTATGTCATATGCCGCTTGGGAAATCGAGTCTGCATCTTCCCTGCGCTTCAGTTCACGGAAGCCGATCCCCTCGATATAGCGCAAAAGCACAAACGGTGGAAGATCGTCGATTCCGGCAGACTCGGCGTGAATGACTTCGGGGATTGGAAGGGAGTGCCCAATCAGGTCAATGAGATCGACTTCTTTACGGCAGAGCGAAGCATCATGCTCATATATGCGAAGCACTACGAACTCAGGTGTTGAGTCTAGGTGGACTTTGAAATTCGCATTGCGAAACCCATCGGAGAGTGGCAGTACGTCAACTATCTTGTGGCCAGGAAATACGGTTTTGACGGCCTTTGCTACAACGTTTGTAGGAACCGTGCGACGGGGCTCCGGCCTGAGCCAGCGTGATTCAACAGGACCACCGTGGATCATTGGCCTATTATTCCGCGTTCTCCTCATCGAAGCGACCCCTGGACTCACTCTTGTCTGTTGATCGCGGACGTTGACCGATGTAAGCCGATTTTAGGGGAGCGATTGCCTTAGGTTATTTGTCCCTTGGAGGCTTCGAAATAATGGTTTTCGCCTTCATCCTCGTACTCCTCTGTGACCGATATACCAACCGCTCTGAGCAGCTTCCTGTATTGCTCGGCCCCGAGGGAGAGTGATTCCAAGCCTGTCATTTCATCGTTCCAAACCGCCGGTTTGGCGGGAAAGGTGAATAGCAGGCGGCCACCAGGCACCAATATCTCGGCGAATCTCTCGATTAGGCGATGCTGATCTTCAGCCTGGAGAAGGAACACCAGCCCCCATGCCAAGACAGCATCGAAGGTTCGATCAAACAGTCTCGACTCTTGAACGGCTTCGCAAGTGATGGGTGTGCCGGGCAGGTTGCGTTGGAATGCCACGACAAAGGAAGGTGCTGCATCTACCCCGAAGACATGAAGTCCTTCGTCAACCAATACCGCCGTGATGGGAAAGCCCGGCCCGCAGCCTAGATCAATGACGCTGCTGCCGCGCGGTAGTGTTCTCGCCCACTTTCGCACTTCCTTCACGCCGATTCCAGTAGACCGACTACTGCCACGACGCGAAAGAAATTCTTCTGAGACGGCTTCGTATCCGTTGGATCGACCCATTTGTTGATGGTAGCAAGCCGTCCGACTCCCTCCGCGTTCTCCAGAAGTCACGGAGACTGCAACTGCGTAGCGGCGATCTTCGATAAGAGCAACCAGAAACCACCGGCGATTCCCGGAATTGGCGCCGGGAAATTGATCCAATGGTGGACGGAGGACGGGCAAGCTCTGCTGGCGGCGGCTTCGGCACCTTGCGAAGGTCAGATTTACAGGGTAGAAGTGGAAAGCGGAAAACGAACTTTAGAGTGGAACTGTGGACAAGGCGGGCTCAAGCTTGCACCCGAGATTGCTTTACGCAGAACGAAGCAAAACCTGCATTTATAACGCTCGCCGAATCCTGAACAACTTGTGGTGGAAGATTGGAGTGAGGATCGAAGCTAACTTTCAGAAGTAGAGCACACAACGCCATGCGGTCGCGCAGGGCAGCAATAAACACCCTTGCCATCAGGTGAAACAAAAACTCGGTATTATCTACCGGTCCCAAATCTCGTGCCCGAAACTGCGCCAAACATCGACCCTGTTCCCTCCTTGCGCTCGCTCTCAGGCATGTTCGCGATCGCCAGCCTCTTTGCCATCCTCGGCGGCTTTCTGGACGCCTATTGCTATCTGGCGCGCGGCCATATCTTCGCCAACGCGCAAACCGGCAACGTCGTTCTGTTCGGGGTCCACGCGGCCGCGGGCAACTGGACCTCGGCCTGGAAGACTCTCCCGTCCATCTTGGCGTACATGTGCGGCGTGGCCGTTGCGCGCCTCCTCAGGGTCCGCCCTCAGAAGCAGACCTTCCGCGCTACCCTGATCTGTCAGACTCTGGAACTGCTCGTTCTGCTGGTGCTTTTCTTCTTCGGCGGATTCGTGCCGGATTTCTGGGCCGTGCTCCTGATCGCTCTTTCCGCAGCCCTGCAAAACACCAGCTTTTCCAACATCGGGCCATGGGAGTTCAACAGCGCCATGACCACCAGCAACCTCCGCAACGCCGTATCCGGTTGGGTTCAACTCGCCCTGGGAGAAACAGATCCCAAACTCCGGGGAGAAGCCATCGTTGGCTCGGTGATTTTGCTGTGCTTTGCTGCCGGCGCGCTACTGGGCGGTATCTGCACGCTCCGCTTGCCGGCTTGCCCGCTCCTTCCAGGTGTCGTGTTGGCGGCTGCCGGAACGCTGCTGACCATACGGGAGCGCCGGCGGAGGCTCAACTAAGACGAGCGAACGGTTTCGATTCAACGTGGACGCCAAAAACGGAGAATCCAGATCAGGGTTTGCCAAGGCTTGCCTTCGGGGCTTGATGGTCCCTTGGCTTCAGCTGTCAGTCGTGAAGGTTTGTTGCTCTGGAGCCTCCATGCGCCGACTTGGCAAGCAAAGCCTGTCCATAGCCCGCTGCATCCCGACAGCGGTGTTGCAATGTCAACGCCGGAGAGCGTCCCTTCAAGTCGGCTCGTTGTGTGTAATTGTAGGTTCCAACTGCTCAACTGCCCCTAAACTCCTCGATGAGGGACAACCGGAAGTTGGGGTGCGCTCCGGGATTCGTACCTCCAAACGGCATAGGCGAGTTGCGGTGGAAGCACACGAACAATGTGTGTCCACAGACGAAGATCCTCGACTGTTTCTATCCAAAATCAGATTGGATTAGGGGGCGTGGGCGGCAACGGGGGCGATGTCTGCAATGTTGTCGCCTTTTTTGAGGGATGGGACAGCATTGATGTGCAAGATGACACCGGAGACGGGAGCCCGGGCTTCGAGTATAGGTTTGCCGAAGTAGTCGGTGACAAAGCCGATTTTCATGCCCTTTTGAACATAGGTACCGCGCCTCACCAGCGGGTACCAAATGCCAGGGCCGTCGGACAAGACATCCACGACTCCGTCGAGCCAGACGGGATTCTCGATGGGCCGAGCGTTTCCTGAAAGCATCTTGAGAGCGCGCATAGTGCTGAATGTCCCGTCGATGAGAAGGGCGACGTCATCCGCTTTGACAGTGCCGGCATAGCCAGCTTCGACGACGATGGAAGGTTTGCCGCGAGCCGCAGAGGTATTGTCGAGGTAGCGAGTGGCGGCCAAGTCAGTGGGACGGTCGCGCCAAATAATGATGTGGTCGAGGCCAAAGGCGAGGACCATCTCTTTGGAGATTTGGTCTTGCGGCTCCTTGCCAGTGGGTGCCCAGTACGCGTAAGGGCGGAGGCTCTCGTCGAGATCGCCGCCGTGGTAGTCGATAAGATAATCACATCGATCGACGACCTGTTTGGTGATAAGAAACGACACACGTTCAGTTTGCGTTCCATCGGCTTTCCCAGGGTAGAAGCGGTTCATGCTCTTGTTATCGATGGGGTTAACATGGGGGACCTTTTGTTCGAAGGATTGAATGTTGACGAGCGGGACAAGGATAACGGTGCCGGCGATTTGAGACGGATCAAGAAGGTTGATGAGTTTTTCAATCGCGATGATGGAGGTGTATTCAGTACCGTGGGCGCCAGAGACAAGCGCTAGGACAGGGCCTCGCTTTTCGCCGTTGATGACGATGACGGGAATATTGGTAGCAGCGTCGACACCAGCAGGGACTTCCAAATAGCCCGTTGATTTTTGGCCGGGAGCGGCAGAGGCGGTGCCAACAGAAAAAGACACAGCCTGTGCCTGGACGAACAGTGGGAATAACAGAAAGATCCCGGACGAAACAAAGGTGCGAGCAAAAGTCCTAAGCATAAATCCTCCATGAGGTGGATGAGGATACCGCGAGGGGAATGATTTGAGCAATGTGTGTACGTCAGCGCATTCGGAGCAAATCCATCCTCGCAGCGCTTCACCGGCCAGTCCGTTGGAGACATCATCCATCTTCTAGACCGTACCTTCGCTACTGAATTTAAAGCGCGCCGTCGAGTTGTTGCCTTGTTGCTCCGTCTTCCCACGGTGTCAATGCCTACTCGTTCCGCCATCTACGTGATTGCTGGAATCCTGTGGGTTTGGTGGGGTACTTGACGGTAAGAGGCAAACCTTCCCTAATCCGGCAAGGGAAGTGTTGCCACGGCGGCCGGCAACGTCGGGTAGAGCACCGTGTAGTGCTATTGGAAAAGAGCGAGGTCGATCGCATCGGCCATCGCTTGATAGCCGGCATCGTTCGGATGGAGATGATCTTCGGAGGCCAAGCGGGGCAAGAGTCTGCTGGGATGATCCGGATCGCGCAGAACCGAATCGAAGTCGATTAGGCCGTCAAACGCTCTACTGTTTCTGATCCAGTTATTAACTGCCTGCCGGGTGGCTTCCTTCATGTCTGAATAATAACCAGGAATGTCCACGCCCTCACACGGGGTCATAGTGGAACCAATCAGCTTGATTCCGTGGGTGTGGGCACGGGCAATCAGTTGTTGATATGCGCCGATCAGATCCTCGGCCTTCCGTACATCTGCCGGATCGGCGAGCGAAAGTTCCCCCAGTTTGGCGCCAGGAAAACCAATGTCGTTGATTCCTTCGAGTAGCACGATATGAGTGACGCCCGTAGTTGACAATGCGTCCCGCTCGAAACGCGCCAGTGCGCTGACTCCGAAGCTGGCTATGGGCCCATTCCCTAATAAGCGATTACCGGCTATACCTTCATTGACCACGGCCAGCTTTGAGCCGTCTGGCGTCTTCCCCAGTCGGCGGATGAGATCGCTCGGCCAATTACGGTCCGCCTCGGCAGTGGATCCGTCCCCGTCAACGATCGAGTCGCCAAACGCTACGATTACATGCTTAGATGGCTGTGCAGGAACCAGTACAGCAGTTACCAATATTGAGCTCGAAGCTTCAGTTCCAGCTTGAATCTTTTCGTCACGAATATGATCGCCGGGACGCGAAAGAACAGCGCGCTTGAGCGCAAGTGCATGCCAAGTCGGTGTTGTGACACGTTTCGGGAAGTAAAGACTAATGCTGATCTCTGCTCCGTAAGCTGCAGAGAACGCCACTGGATCACTCATGGCCGGTGCGCCCGCCGGAATTGTGATCGAGTTCTTTCCTGCAAAAGTAACCGCCTGAATCGAACCTGGTTCGATGCTGGCTGGATCTTTCGGGTCAGCCACCGTGACGCCATCGACAAGAAGGGGTGAGGAGCCGTATTCGTTTGATAGACGAATGCGAATCTGAGAGCCGCCGACGGATATGCGCACGCGCTCCCGGACGGTTTGATCCTGAAGATTTAGGATCGGCTGTTTCGGATCCGGGTCTGCTGGTTCAGGGCTGGTCGTCCAAGTGGTGATCCAGCCTTCTCGTTGCGCGGCCGCACGGGGGGAAACAAGCAGAAGACAACAGGTGAGAGCACAGCTCGGAAGGGCATTGATACGAGTGAATTGCACCACGTCAATTACCTCATTGCCGAAAAGTCTGTCGGACGCATATAAACTTCGTCGACGTTATAGTCGCCATTTACCTTTTCAATCAAAAGCTCTGCGGACTTCCGGTAAGGCAGAAACTCTGGGTCCTCATGAAGAGCGTGCCAATTTGCTTTGGCTGCTTCCCGGCTGGGATGAACGACAAGGTAGACGAATGTATCTTTCCAGGCCGGATCCTGGTCTGGCACCCAATAGCCGATCACGTTGAGATTGTATTTGCTCTGCAGGCTGGCAACGTCGCGAAAGATCGATTCAAGGGCGGGTACTTTGCCCGGCATGGTGTGATAGATCATCAGCTCGAAGACGCGATCGCTGGCCGCTTTTACCTTTCTAGGGTGCGCCAGTCGTGCGCTGCACAGCGACCCAGCGAGGAAGGACAACAGAGCCGTGCCCAATAGAATGCAGCCGTTGAATCTCCTGCGATCGAGAATGGTCTGTGCCATCTTAAGTGTCACCCTCATTGCAGTCGTCCTCCTGCGAAGTGAATTGCTACGAGGGAAGGCGTGGCCTGTCTGAACCGGCATTACTCTGTCGCGGAAATCAGCAGGATCCGGTCGCGCGTGTCTGAATCCTCCGCAACCTCATAGACGAAAATCCCCTCGCAGCGTTAGCTGACCGCAGAGCGCTAGCTGCGATCGAGAATTCGATGGAGCTCAAGCAGTGCGGTTACCTAACGGGGCCGAGATAATGGTCAAGCCAGTTGAGAGTGTCCTTCATCATGGGCAGGAGCGGCGGGGCATGCCCGGTATCGTAGAGAACATGGCTCTTGTCCTGGGCAGGCGAGCCGAGCGCACGGAACAGCGGCTCCTGACAGGTGTCCAAGGGAAACACAAAATCATAGCGGCCATTGATCAACAGCACGGGGATTTTGACGTGCGGGGCAAAGTTCATGGGGTCAGCTTCCGGCAGCACCGCATTGGTGTCACAGCCTCCCGCGGCAAAGACGGCAACTTTGAAGCGTTTTTCGAGTGAGGTCATGATGGGTCCCAGCTCGCTGCCCCAACTGATGGAGAAGTAGGCCAGCCGCTCTCGATCGATGTCGTTGCGAGTTTCCAAGTAATCCACGGAACGGCGCAGGTCATCGGCCTGCTGAATGGTCTCGTTACGCTCCGCAACTGTGCCGCCGTCGGGAGGATTGCCGAGGCGTTCGTAGGTATCCTTGTAAATGGGGAACATCAAAGCCCGGCCGCTTTTCATGAGGAAGTCGATCAGGGCAAATTGCGATGGTTCGAGGGTGTGGAAGGATTGTGCGCCGCTGTGGGGAAAGTAGACGACGGTCTGGTAGGGCGGTGACACGTTTTTGGGCAAGAAGAGATGGGCGATAACGCGCTCGTTGCCATATGCGGCATTGAAAGTAATGCGCTGCTCGCGCCAATAAGGTGAGCTGTCGTCTTCGCTCTCGATGTTGGCGTCGAGCGGCGAACGGTCGTAAGCGTACATGCGTTCGTACATCTGAAAAACGGAATCAGGAACGGGCTTGAAACTGCGGTAGTCGGATTTTTGAAACGAGAGGGGAACGGTCAGACTCGCGGACAGAGGCTCCGGGCTGGATGACTTTATAAGTCGAAAGCCGTTGGTCGCAGAGCGATCGAAAGGCGGATGAGCATCCGGCGAGCTGTACATGTATGGCATATCGGTGGACGCGCCGCCGAGGATAAACTTACGATCCCCTAAGGAATTCAGGCACCATTCCTTGACATTGCCGGCCATATCGTAAGTCCCGAAAGGCCCCATGCCGGGATACGTGCCGACTTTGGCCGGCCCTTTCCGAGAAAAATTGCTAGCCTGCAAAATGTCGGAATAGATGCCCATATTGGCGGCACGATACCAATGAAAAACGGTCGGCAGACTTTTCCCGCTGAATTCGGCGTAGGCCGCAGCTTCGTACCAGCTCACCCCGCTGACGGGGAAGTCGTCTTCGCCGGAGGCAAAGGTGCCAAGTTCCCAGGTAGCGGGTCCGAGGCGATCGGTCTTATCGCGGAAGAGCTGCAACGCCTCGCGGAACTGTAGCGTGCGGCCGTCCTTCAAAAACGGAATCTTCCAGTATCGAGGTTCTTGATAACCACCGGCATCGACGAATTTCTTGTACTCCGCGTTCGTCACTTCAAACTTGTCGATAAAAAAATCATCCAGTTTGGTGGGGGCGTGTCCCGTGGGGTCGACTTCGCCCGCAGGCACGCGAACCATTTGAGGAGGCAGAGCTCCCACAGGGTCCAAAACGATGTGAGAGAGCCTCCCACCACCATTAGTGGCGAAAACAGTTTCGTAGCCGCCTTTGGAGACGCGGAAGGCGTAGAAGCCATGGGGCAAACGATTCTGATCAAGAGGAGTTTTGCCCAGGTAATACCATTCGCCCTGCGAGTCCATATAGTCCCGCGCGTAGACGTCTGCACTCGGTGGATTGGAGCGGACTGGTTCAGGCCACAAGGTCTCGGCTTTGATTTTGACCACGGCAGGATCATTGGGAGCGTAGCGTTCCGCTTGTTGCAGGATTTTGTAAGCGGCTAGGCCCTTATGCGCAAGGACGAGTTCACGAACCTGCGGCAGGGCGGTTTCGTGGACCCAATGGAGGCGTTGATTGCGGCGCAGCACCCAGGCGGCAAGAAGAACGACGATAAGAGCAACGGGTACAGCGGGCACGAGGAATTTGGGTTTACGGATCATGCCCACAATCGGAACCGGCGCGGTAGAAGCCTGGCGCAGGGATTTGAGAGCGTCGACGATTTCCTGAGCGAACTGGTAGCGCAGGTTGCGGTCTTTCTCCAGAGCTTTCTTGATGATCTCTTCGAGTTTCGGCGGCGTGTCTGGATTGATTCGGACTGGTGGTACAGGCGCTCGATTTAAGATCGAATCAAACATTGCTCCCGAAGTGTCGCCACCGAACGGCAGCGTGCCCGTACACATCTCGTAGAGGACTGTTCCGAATGAAAACAGGTCGGTGCGAGCGTCAAGCTCCTTTCCTCGTACCTGTTCGGGTGACATGTATGCAACCGTTCCGAGCGCACTGCCGGGACTCGTCAGATGTTCTTCAGA
>Ga0187783_10001248_pt1 | contig 18728 bp, 16 predicted proteins | sample 1015_SJ02_MP02_2_FD_132471 | JGI IMG/M metagenome (GOLD analysis project Ga0187783, IMG submission 132471) | Tropical peat soil microbial communities from peatlands in Department of Meta, Colombia - 1015_SJ02_MP02_20_MG | ecosystem: Environmental > Terrestrial > Soil > Wetlands > Peat | place...
AGTATGCGCAGCAGGTCGCCGACAACGCCACCGCGCTGGCGACCGGGCTGCTGTCCAGGGGCGCCCGCCTCGTCACCGGCGGCACGGAGAACCACCTCGTCCTGCTCGACGTGACCCCGTTCGGACTGACCGGCCGCCAGGCCGAGTCCGCGCTGCTCGACTCCGGCATCGTCACCAACCGCAACGCGATCCCGCGTGACCCCAACGGGGCCTGGTACACCTCCGGCGTGCGGCTCGGCACACCGGCGCTCACCTCGCGCGGCCTTCGTGCCGACGACCTCGACCGGGTGGCCGAGCTCATCGTCGGCGTGCTCTCGGCCACCAGCGCCGCCGCCGCCCCGTCCGGCGGCGCGTCCAAGGCCAGGTACCTGATCGCCGACGGCGTGGCGGAGCGCACCCGCGCGGCGGCCGGCGAGCTGCTCGCACACCATCCGCTTTACCCCGGTCTCGACCTGGGCTGATGCCCCGGCCGGTCAGCGGCCGGTGAACGCCGGCGGCCGCTTCTCGGCGAACGCGCGCTGGCCCTCCCGGTAGTCCTCGGACCGGAAGCACGCCTCCACCATGGCTTCGACCCTGGCCAGGTCGCGCGCCTCCGGCGCCCGGCTGGCCTCGCGGATCGCGGCCTTGGCCGCCGCGACCGTCAGCGGCGCGTTCTCGGCGATGGCGCCCGCCAGCGTCATGACCTGATCGCGCAGCTCGGCCGCCAGCACGACACGGTTGACGAGGCCCATCTGCAGGGCCTCGGACGCCGCGAACCGCCGCGCGGAGAACAGGATCTCGGCGGTCCAGGCCGGGCCGACCAGTCCCATCAGCGTGGTGACGCCGGAGAAGCCGTAGCCGAGTCCGAGCCGGGCCGCCGGAACGCCGAACTGGCTGTCGTCGCTGGCGATGCGGATGTCGGCTTGCAGCGCGGTCAGCAGGCCGCCGCCCATGCAGAAGCCGCGGATCATGGCGATCACCGGCTTGTCGAGGCCGCTCCACGCGGCCGCCAGCGCAGCCTGGCCCCGGTCGTAGTCGGCCCGCGCGGTAGGCGTCGTGCGCAGCTCGCCGAACTCGGAGATGTCGGCACCCGACGCGAAGGCCTGGTGGCCGGCCCCGGTGACCACCACGACCCGGACCTCCGGGTCGGCCTGCAGCGCCGCCAGCGAGCCCGGCAGCGCGGCCCGGATCTCGCGGGACAAGGCGTTGCGCTTGGCCGGGTTGTTGAAGGTCACGACGGCGACAGCGCCCGTCACCTCGACGAGGAGCAGGTCGGTGCCCGTCTCGTGCCGCGCGCGGGAGTTCGATGACGTCATGCGGGTCCTTTCCGTCGGTGTCCGGGCTGGCTGGCAGCTTCAGATCACACCGTCCGCGCGGAGCCGGTCGATCTCCGCGGGCTGATAGCCCAGCTCGCCGAGAACCTCCCCGGTGTGCGCGCCGATCTCCGGACTCGGCGTGCGCACGGTCGGCGGCGTGTCGGTCATCCGCACCGCGTTGCGGACGATGGCCAGCGTGCCGAGCGCCGGGTGCTCCACCGGCTGGGTCATGGCGAGGTGCTCGACCTGGGGGTCGGCGAAGACTTCGTCCATCCGGTACACCGGGCCGCACGGCACCCCGGCCGCGTTCAGTGATTCGACCCACTCGGCCGTGCTCCGCGTCCGCAGCCGCTCGCCGATGAGCGCGTTGAGCTCGGCGCGGTTTGCTGACCGCCGGGCCAGGGAGTCGAAGCGCGGGTCGGCCGGGATCCAGGGCAGGCCGACCACCTCGCAGAGACTCGCCAGCAGCCGTCCGTCCGCGCCGCCGATGTTGACGTAGCCGTCCGCGGTGGCGAAGCAGCCCATGGGCACGCTCATCGGGTGATGGTTCCCGGCCGGCGCGGGCACCTCGTGGCCGATGGTCCACCGGGCTGCCTGGAAGTCCATCATCGCGATCATCGATTCCAGCAGCGATGTCTGCACCCAGCGCCCGCTGCCGGTCCGCTCCCTGTCGTGCAGGGCGACCAGCACGCCGATCGCGAGGTAGAGGCCGGCGGCCAGGTCAGACACCGGAATGCCGGCCCGGGTCGGCTCGCTGCCCGGCAGTCCGGTGACGCTCATGAGGCCGCCCATGCCCTGCGCGATCTGGTCGACGCCGCCGCGGCCGGCGTACGGGCCGTCCTGGCCGAAGCCGGAGATCGACCCGTAGATCAGCCGCGGATGGCGCGCGTGCACGGTCTCGTAGTCGAAGCCAAGCCGGTGCTTGACGGGCGGGCGCATGTTCTCGATCAGCACGTCGCTGCCGTCGATCAGCCGCATGAGTACCTCGCGCGCGCCGGGTGCCTTGAGGTTGAGCGACAGCGACCGCTTGTTCCGGTGCAGGTGCTGGAAGTCCGGGCCGTGCCGGCTGCCGACCAGGCCGGGCGCGTCCGGGCTGGCGGGCGGCTCGATCCTGATCACGTCGGCGCCCCAGTCGGCGAGCTGACGCACGCACGTCGGACCCGCCCTGGCAACGGTGAGGTCGATGACCCGGATGTCGTCAAGCGGAAGTTTCGTGGTCACGCCGCACCGCCCGTTACCCGCCCTGATGACCGTCTCGCTCCTATCATCCCCCGACGGCGCGGCCGGGGGACAGGCGGTCGGCCGTCCGCAGCCCGCTGTGAAGGGGCCGGCATGCTTGCGCCAGGCGGAAGGGCGTTAGCCGGCCGGCGGCGTGCGGGCGATCATGGGGCACATGGCGAAGCTGGACCTGCAGGCCGTGCCGCTCGTGGCCGAGCACAACGCGGCGCTCCCGATGCGCGACGGCACGCTGCTGCGCGCGGACATCTACCGGCCGGCCCGCGGTGGCCCGTTCCCGGCCCTGCTCATCCGGACTCCGTACGGCGAGCCTGCCATCCGGACTGCCCCGGTGCTGCCCGCGCTCGACGCCGGGTTCGCGGTCGTGCTGCAGTACTGCCGTGGCACCGGCACCTCGGACGGGGACTTCACCCCGTTCGAGTACGAGGCGGACGACGGCGTGGACTGCATCGAGTGGTGTGCACGGCAGGACTGGTGCGACGGCCGGGTCGGCATGTGGGGCTCGTCGTACGGCGGCATGGTCCAGCTCGCCGCGGCCGTGCACGCGCCGGCGGCGCTGCGCTGCCTGGTGCCCATCGTCACCCCGGCGGACTACTACGGCGGCCTGGCGTACCGGCAGGGCGCATTCCAGCTCGGCCAGCTGCTCGGCTGGTACACCATGAAGTCGGCGCAGAGCGTGGGCTACCGTGCCATGGCGGGCGAGGACGTCAGCGCGGATGCGGCCGCGCTGCTGGCGCACACGGCCAGCCTGGCCGCCGAATACCGGCACCTGCCCGCCAGGGACATGCCCGCGGTCAGCAGCATCCTGCCCGGCTGGCAGCGCTGGCTCGACCACGAGACGCTCGACGGGTACTGGCGCGAGCTGTCGTACGCCACCAGGCGGGATCGGATCACCACGCCAGCGCTGCACGTGGGCGGGTGGTTCGACCTCTTCCTCGGCGGGACCCTGGACAACTACCGCACGCTGCGCCAGCACGCGGCGACCGAGCAGGCGCGGCGCAACCAGGCCCTCATCGTCGGTCCGTGGACGCACGCGGACCAGACCGGCGTCGCCGGCGAGCTGAACTTCGGCCTGCTGGCGTCGGCGCCGTCGATCGGGCTCGAGCAGCTCCAGATCGGCTTCCTGCGCCGGTTCGTGACTGGCGAACAGCCTGACGGGACCGGACTGCGGGTCAAGCTGTTCGTGATGGGCGACAACGTGTGGCGTGACGAGGAGGACTGGCCGCTCGCGCGCACCGAGTGGACCCGGTGGTACCTGCACGCCGGGGGCGCGCTGAACCCGGCCGTGCCGCCGCCCGCCGCCGCGGCCTCGCACTACCGCCACGACCCCGCCGACCCGGTGCCGACCGCGGGCGGGCCGGTGCTCATCCCGCCCGGCCCGGACGGTGGCGTCAGCTGGATGGGCGGCCCGCGCGACCAGCGCGCCGTGGAGGCACGGCCGGACGTGCTGTGCTTCACCAGTGCGGTGCTGGGCGATGATCTCGAGGTCACCGGGCCGGTCACGGTGACGCTGCACGCGGCGACCTCGGCGGCCGACACGGACTTCACCGCCAAGCTCGTCGACGTGTGGCCGGACGGGCGCGCCATGGGCGTGGCCGACGGGATCGTCCGGGCCCGCTATCGGGACGGCACCGGACAGCCCGCGCCGATCACGCCGGGCGCGGTGCACGAGTACGTGATCGACCTCATCGCGACGAGCCAGGTGTTCAAGGCGGGTCACCGGGTGCGCGTGGACGTCGCCAGCTCGAACTTCCCGTGCTTCGACCGCAATCCCGGCAGCGGCGCGGCCGCGGCGACGGCGACCGAGCGCGACTTCGTGGTGGCCGACCAGACCATCTGCCACGACGCCGAGCACCCGTCCTATATCACGCTGCCGGTGATCCCGCGGGAACCCGCCGATGCCTGAGGCGAACTCCGGCGGCCTGCCGATCTGCTTTCAGACCGAGGGTGACCCAGCGGGACCGCCGCTGCTGCTGGTCGCGGGCCTCGGCGCGCAGCTGACGTGGTGGCCGTCCGGGCTGCGCGCGGCGCTGGCCGACCGGGGCTTCTTCGTGATCCGCTACGACAACCGCGACGCGGGCGAGTCCGCGTGGCTGGACGAAACCGGCGAGGCCGACCTGCTGGCGGTGCTGGCCGGAACGGCACGGCCGCCGTACCTGCTCGCCGACATGGCCGCGGATGGCGTCGCGGTGCTGGACGCGCTCGGCCTGTCGTCGGCGCACGTGCTCGGCGTCTCGATGGGCGGCATGATCGCCCAGGCGATCGCCATCGAGCACGCGGACCGAGTCCGCACGCTGACCTCGGCCATGTCGACGACCGGCGCCCCCGCCGTCGGGCAGCCGCGTCCCGACATCATCGAGATGCTGCTGAGCCCGCGGCCGCCGGACAGGGCGGCGGCGATCGACCAGGGGGTGGAGCTGTCCCGGGCCATCAGTTCGCCCGCGTTCGGCTTCGACGAGCCGGAGACCAGGGCCAGGACCTCGGCCGAGTATGACCGCGGCAACCATCCGGCGGGCGCCGGTCGCCAGCTGGCGGCGATCCTGGCGTCGGGCGACCGGTCTGCGGCGCTGCGCACGCTCGCCCTGCCGGTGCTGGTGCTGCACGGGGACGCCGACCCGATGGTCGACGTCAGCGGGGGCCGGGCGACCGCGGCCGCGATTCCCGGCGCGCGGCTGTGGGTGGTTCCCGGTCTGGGCCACGACCTGCCGCCAGCGCTGTTTGACGAGATCGCCGGCGCGGTGGCGGCGCTCGCGGAGCAGGCCGGCGAGGTGGTCGGCCGGATCGGCACGCCGGCGGCCGACTAGCCAGACCGGTTCCCGGTAGGGTCAGCTGTGGACTATCTCGCCGCTGCCCGCCGGCTCGCGGACGAGGTGCTGTTTCCCGCCGCGTTGTCGACGGATGCCGCCGATGTGGTGCCGCGCGATCTGCTGGACCAGCTCGCGAGCGCCGGGCTCTACGGCATCGCGGCGGACGCCGACCTCCCAACAACCAGCGCGGTCGTGGAGGTGCTGGCGAGCGGCTGCCTGACGACGGCGTTTGTGTGGGTGCAGCATCTCGGACTCGTGCGCTCCCTGGCCTCGGGCGGCCCGCCCGACGTTGCCGCCCGCTGGCTCGCGCCGCTGGCAGCGGGCGACATCCGGGCCGGGGTCGGACTGGCGGGCGCGCTGCCGCAGCCGACCCTGCACGCCAGGTCCGATGACCACGGCTGGCTGGTGGACGGGGTATCACCGTTCGTCTCCGGCTGGGGCCGCATCGACGTCATCCATCTTGCGGCGAGGACCCCAGACGATCGGATTGTCTGGCTGATCGCCGATGCCGCCGAGGGTCCCGCGCTGCGGGTCGAGCGGCTGCACCTCGCCGCGCTGAATGCGACCGCGACCGTCCGGGTGACCTGCCGGGAGCTTCGGGTCGGCGGTGACCGGGTGACCGGACTGCTGCCGGCGAGCGGCGGGGTGGCGCCGGAGGCGCTGCGGCTGCACGCGGCGCTCGCGCTCGGCGTCACCTCCCGTTGTTGCAGGCTGCTCGGACCGACGTCGCTCGACCGTGAACTGGCGGAGCTGCGGGCCGAGCTGGACCGCCTCGGGCCGGGAATCCAGCAGGCCCGCGCCGCAGCGGGCGAGCTCGCGATGCGAGCCGCCGCTGCGCTGCTGGCCAGGCGTGGCGGCCAGGCGCTGCTCGGGTCCGATCACGCCCAGCTGCTGCTGCGGGAGGCGATGTTCACCCTCGGCTACGCGCTCCGCCCGGCTGCCCGGTCCAGCCTGCTGACCAGGCTGGGTGCCCCCGAGCTGGCCTGAGCCGCCGACCGGCCACGGCTGGTCGCGGCGGCGGCCGGGACCGGGGCGGGCAGCACGTCGGCCAATGAGGAACGTAGTGAGATTCCGCTGCGATCGGCCATGGGTGCGGACTTCCAAGCCCGCTCATGCGGCTGCGATGTCCAGCTCCTCCAGAGCCTGTTGCTGGCCGGCCCGCACCGCCGCACGCTTCGTGCCGGAGGTGGCCTGCTGTACCGACCGCCGACGGCAGAACCGGCTGACGAGGTCGGCAGCTTGCGAGCTGGAGAGCGTGCCCGCCGCGACCTGCCCGGCCAGGAAGCCGTGAGCCCGCGCCATGTATTCGTGCCTGAGCACGAGGTAGAACACCGCGACCGTGGCCAGATTCACGCCGACCTTTGCCAGCACCGGCACGTAAGGGGCGTCGAACAGCGCGTGCATGGCCATCGCCGCGAGCAGGCAGGCGAGGGCCGGAGGCAGGCCGCTCCGGCCGCGGCGGACGACATAGCCGACCCCGGCGCCTGCCACTGCCGTCATGGCCCAGTGCGAGCCGAGGCCGGTCACCTCGATCCGGTAGCCGGCGGAGCTCAGGATCGCGCTGGCGGGGTCAAGGGCGCCGTGGAGCGCCACGGCGTTGAGGCCGTAGGTGACGTTCTCGGCCGCCTGGAAGCCGAGCCCGGTGAGCGCCCCGACGATCATGCCGTCCAGCGGCCCGCGGATCACCTGCGGTGCGGCCAGCACGACCATGACCACGCCACAGACCTTGAGCAATTCCTCGTTGAGCGGGGCGGACAGCGACGCCGACCAGGTGGCCGCGAACGCCGGGCCCGCGCTCCTGGCCCATAGTCCGCCCAGCCCCTCGTTCGCGAGCAGGGCGCAGCCGGCCGCGGCGGCCGCGCCCCAGATGATCGCCGCGGCAGACCAGATCAGCGGGGGCGGGTGTACCGGGCGCAGCCGCCGCGCCGCCCAGCCGCCGATGACCAGCAGCGGCAGCTCGACCGCGATGGCCACCGCGGCGTCGCCCGGAAGCACGGTCATGTACCGGAGAAACTCCCAGGCCAGCACCGTCGCGCCGAACGCACACACGATTCCGGCCGTGATCCGCGCCAGCGTGATGCTGGCCGCCTCGGTCATCGCGCGGCCGCCGGGAAGCGCAGCGACCGGAGGACCGGGAGGCCGACGGCCAGCTGGAGGGCGTTGGAGCTGGACGGCCCTACCATGATCATCTCGATCGCGAACGGCGCAGCCGGGGCGGCCACGACCGCCGCCTTACCGCTTCGGCCCCGACCCGACAGCTGGCCGATGAGGCCCCGGTTGCCGTCAGCGACGACGATGGGCCGCGGCCGGCCGGGCGTGAGCCCCGGGTAGCCAAGCCGCAGCATCTGCCGCAGCGCCCGCCACAGCCCGCGTCGGTCGCCAGTCCGGGTCAGTCGCACGTACCGGACCGAGAGTCGCACCGCGCCCCGGCCGAACAAGTAGGACTGGTGCGGGTTGGTGCTCGAGCTCAGCACCGACCAGCCCGGTCCTACGGTGATTCGGCCGGAGCTGACTGCGGACGGCCCGATCGTGACCGTCGTGCCGGCGACCAGCGGCCGGAGGTTCGCTACCGTGGTGCTGACCAGCGGCCAGCCGCCCGTCAGCACCACGATGATGGCGAGCACCGCGAGCAGCCAGCGCAGCCGCAGCGCCGCGCTGGCGCCCACGGGTGGCGCGAGATCAGCCACTCGGGTTATGCCAGGTCTCGCCGGCCGGCACGAGCGCGTCGGCCTGGGCCGGACCCCAGCTGCCCCGCGCGTAGCGCTGGACTGGGACGACGTCTCCGAGCACGGGGTCGACGACCCGCCACGCGGCCTCGACCGTGTCCTCACGGGCGAACAGGTACCGGTCCCCGGTCAGCGCCGCGCCGATCAGCCGGTCGTAGGGGCGCATCAGCTCGCTGGCAGGCTCGCCGGTGAAGGCCAGCTCGCGCAGTTCCGGCGCCAGGTCCGGACCAGGCTTCTTGCCCACGAGCGTGAGGCCCACCTGGTCGTCGGGATAGACCCGGACCCGCAGCTGATTCGACCCGGATACCGGGCCGATCGCGAACACGTCGTGTGGCGGCCGACGAAACCGGAAGACGACCTCGGTCGCGGTGACCGGCAGGCACTTCCCGGCGCGGATCAGGATCGGCACCTCGCCCCATCGCCAGGACTGCGCGGTCAGCCTGACCGCGCAGTAGGTCTCGGTGGTGCTGCCCGGCGCGACCCCGGCGACGTCGAGGTAGCCGTCGTATTGACCGCGTACGGCGGCGTCCGGCTGGATCGGCTCGAGCGCGCCGATGAACTGCGACTTGTCATCGAGCCACGCGCCCAGGCCGCTGCCGTCCGGCGGCTCGGCGATCGCGGTAGCGAGCACCTGAAGCAGGTGATTCTGCAGCACGTCCCGGATCGCGCCGGTCTTGTCGTAGAAGCCGCCGCGGTCGGCGACGTCGAAGGCCTCGGCCATCGTGATCTGGATGTTGGACACGCGCTCACGCGTCAGCAGCGATTCGACCACGGAATTCGCGAACCGGGCGTATAGCAGGCTTTCCACCGGCTCCAGGCCGAGCCAGTGGTCCACCCGGTAGATCGCGTCCTCAGGGAAGTAGCCGTGCATGGTCTGGTTCAGCGCGATCGCGCTGGCCAGGTCGGCACCGAACGGCTTCTCCACCATCACCCGCGCGTTCGCCGCCCGCCCGGCCGCCGCGATGCCCCCGGCTACCCTGGCGAACAGGCTCGGCGGTACCTCCAGGTAGTACAGCACGCGCTGTGCGTCGCCCAGCGCGGCGCTCATGTCTGCGTACGTGGCCGGGTCGTCCAGGTCACCGTCGACGTAGCGGAGCAGGCTGAGCATCCGGCTGGCCGGCGCTGTGGCTGGATCCATGTTGTTGAGCTTCAGCGACGCGGTGGCGTACTCGCGGAACTGAGGGAGCCCCCAGCCGCTTTTGGCGACGCCGACGACGGGGACGTTGAGCACCCCACGGTCGACGAGGCCGACCAGCGCTGGAAAGGTCTCCAGCTTGGCCAGGTCACCGGTGGCGCCGAAGATGACGAGCGCGTCTACCTGCTGAGCGGACATGCGGTGCTCCCTTGACTCGCGTGCTCCCGCGGAAAGCCTTGCACGCTAGGCTCACCAGCAAATGATCCTGGTGGTGGCCGGCGTCGCCGGCAGCGGCAAGACCACCGTCGGCCAGCAGGTGGCCAGGCGGCTGCGCTGGACCTTCGCCGACGGCGACGCGTTCCACCCGGCGGCGAACGTGGCCAAGATGCGGGCTGGGCTGCCGCTCACCGACGCCGACCGCAAACCCTGGCTGGCGGTCATCACGTCCTGGATGGACGACATCATCGCCACCGGTCAGTCGGCCGTGCTGGCCTGCTCTGCGCTGAAGCGAAGCTACCGGGACGAGCTGCTCGGCGGCCGCGATGAAGCGGTGATGGTATTTCTCATGATTAATCAGGACGAGGATGCGACCAGGGTCCTCGCCCGGCGCGGCCATTTCTTCGCCGAGCCGCTGCTGGCGAGCCAGTTCGCCACGCTGGAGCCGCCCGAGCCGGACGAGCGCCGGGTGTACCCAGTCACGACCGCGGACCAGCAGCCCGGCCAGCTGGCAGCCGACATCATCGCCCGGCTCGGGCTGCGTCCGGGCTGACCCCTGCGGCACCGGGCCGGTCCGAGCCACGCCGCGAGCGGACCCCGGATGGCCCGCCGCGGGTGGCTTCGGAGACGGGCTCGGGGGAACCTCTCTGGTCGGCAGCGGCAGGCCACGCGGCACGTGCCGACACGGGGAGGTCTGCCGCTGCTCGCGCCGGGGGCCGCGCAGCGAGCGGCCGCGCGTGCCCATGCCACAATCGGCCCATGCAGCGGCCTGGCCCGGCCCATTCCGCCGACACGCATCCTGGCCGGCACCTCGCGGGGGCGGTCTCGCTCGCTGTGCTGGCGACGGCTGTGTATTTCGCGGTGCCTGTCCCTGGCCGGATGCGAGAGGTCTCATGGGAGTTGCTGTTCAGCAGCGGCATGCTCGTGCTCGCCCTGCTTATCGTGCTGGCCATCCGCCGGCTGCTCCGGGCAGGCGAGGGTGCCCGCATCCGGGTCCTCGCGCTGCTGCTGGTCCTGACCGTGCTGTTCTTCTCCTGGTGCGAGGACGCCCTCGCGGCGCTACCTGGTCAGTTCGCGGGCCTGACCACCAAGATCGACGGGCTGTATTTCAACATCAGCACGCTGTCCACCGTCGGGTTCGGGGATGTGCACGCCATCGGCCAGCTAGCCCGCGCGGCGGTAACCGTGCAGATCGTGTTTAACCTCGTCTTCATCGGCGCCGCCGTGGGCATCGTTTCCGGCGCCCTGCGGTCCAGGGCCACGCGCCGGCTGCAGCCCGGCCACGACGGCACGAGCCCCGTCCCTGATGGGCAGGACGGGGCTCGCTGACCGCGGCCAGCAAGGCTGGCGGCTCGCTGACCTGGTTACATCATCTGGCGCTGGCGCTCGTACTCGCGGCGCTCGTTCTCGCGGCGCTCGGTCTCCGAACCGTGGGCCAGGCCCCACACCGCCGCGATGCCCAGGGCGACGATGATAATGCCCCACAACGGATAGAACGGGATGACCATGAAGCCGGATACCGCCGTCAGGACCGCCATCACGAGGCCAAACGGCCGCGAGAACGGCAGTCCGAGCAGGTGTGCCGCGCCGATCGCGAAGGTCACGATCCCGACCGCGAACAGCACCCAGCCCCAGGACACGATGCCCCAGTTATAGGCGTATCCCGCGTAGGCGTGGTAAAAGCCGTGCCGGACCACGAACGCGAGCCCGACGAGGAAGGTCAGCAGCCCCCCCAGCAGCAGGAACAGTCCGCCGTGCGTCGTGCTCTCGGTGGCTGCCGGCTCGTAGCCGCCCCGCTGTCCGGCGTACCCGCCGCGCTGCTCGGCTTGCCCGGTGCCGTAGCTCGACGTCGGCTGCCCGCTCCCTTGATACGTGCTGGTGGTGGTCGTCGTACGAGTCTCGCCGCCGCCGGTCGCCTGGGCCCCAGCCGCCGTGCCCGGCCCGGTACCCGTTGCACCGGCCTGCTGCTGCCCCGCCTGGCCCGCCTGGTCCTCCTGCCAGCCCGAGGACCTGTCGTGTGCTCTCCTCATGAAGCCACTCCCCTCTGACCTGGCCCGCAGGCCAGACGGGCCGCTGCCTGGCTGTCAAGCAGTGGCCGCCTGCTTGCTGACCGGTTACCCCGGGTTCTCTTATGGACGCTACGGACGGCCGCGCTGCAGGGGCATCACCCGGCGGGGGTGATCCGCGAGGCCGGCCCGGCGGCTTCCCCGGAGCCCGTATTCCAGGCATACCGGGTCGCTCCGATTGATGGCGAGCCTGCCCGGGTATGCCGCGTACCGGGCGTTGAGCTGCAGTTTCACCGCGGCGGGTGACGGGGGCAGCGGGCACACCTCCGCAGGCCCCCGGTCACCGGCGCCGCGATACCGCGGGTCACTTCGGGGGGGCGATGACAAGCGTCGTCGGCGGCCCGGCCGTGTCCATGAACCGGCACGCCGTGGCGGGGTCGCTGCTGGCTGACAAGCTGCGGATACCGCGGCCGGGCGTCGCCGTGCTCGCGAGGCCCAGGCTGACCGCCCGCATTGAGGCGGCCGTCGGCTGTCGGGTCACGCTGATCACCGGACCGCCCGGCGCCGGGAAGACGATGGCTGCGGCGCAGTGGGCCGCGGCGCGCCCGGCGCCTCGCCGCCCGGCCTGGGTCACGCTCGATGCCGCCGACGCTGAGCCGGCCCGGTTCTGGGGGTACCTGACCGCGGCGCTGTCGGCCGCCGGCATCGCCACCCTGCCCGAGGGGGTCCGCCCCGACGATGTCCCGCACTGGCTCGCCACGGCGGTCCCGCCGACCGCGCTGCCCGTGGTGCTGGTCCTCGACGACGTCGGCGTGATCGCGGGGAGCGAGGCGCTCGCCGGGCTCGACGAGCTCATCAGGCATGAGCCGGCCGGGCTCCGGCTCGTCCTGGTCGGCCGCTCGGCGCCCGCCCTGGGGCTCGCGCGGCTGCGACTGGCCGGCGAGCTGGCCGAGATCGGCGCCGCCGAGCTGGCCTGTACCAGCGAGGAGACCGCCGCCTACTTCGACATGGTCGGCCGGCCGCTGCGCCCGGCCGAGCGGGATGAGGTCATCCGCCGCACCGAGGGCTGGCTGGCCGGGCTGCGGCTCACCGTGCTCTCCGCCCAGGCCGACCGGGTGACCGCGCAGGCCCTGGTGGCGGACTACGTGCAGGACGAGGTACTCGGCCCGCTGCCGGCGGACGTGCGCCGGTTTCTGCAGCGCACGTGCCTGACCGAGTCGGTGCCGGCCCCGCTCGCCAGCGAGCTGACCGGTGATCCGGCGGCCGCTCAGGTGCTCGACGGGCTGAGCCGGGCGGGCAGCCTGGTGGCGCCGGTGGCACCCGACGCGGGCGAGTACCGGTACCACCCCATGCTGCGGGACGTGCTCACTGGCTGCCTGCGCCGGGAGCTGCCGGAGGAGGTCCCGGAGCTGCAGCGCCGCGTGGCGCGCTGGCACGCGGCGCACGGGGACGTCGCGGCGGCGGTGCGAGCCGCGGCCGACGTCGGTGACTGGGACTTCGGCGGGCAGGTGCTCCGCCAGGCCGGGCCGTCGGTGATGCTGTCGGCCGACGGGCCCGCGGTGGAGGAGGCGCTCGCCGGGGCGCCGCCGGACTGGGTCGCCGGGGAGGCTACGCCCGCGATGGCGCTCGCCGCCGGGCGGCTGTGGCAGGGCGACGCGGACGGGGCGCTGCCGCATCTGGAGGGGGCGCAGCACGCGCTCGCCGGGCTGGCCGACGCCGAGCGCGGCCAGGCCGAGCTCTGGCTCGCGGCGCTGCACGTGCTGTACCGGGCCGCCGCGGCCGGACCGGGGGCCGCCGGGCCAGGCTGGCTCGACGCCGAGCGCACGCTCGCCAGCCGGGCGCAGGGCGACCCGCGCGGGCGGCAGCACGAGGCGCTCGGCCTGCTCTGGCTCGCGCTCGGCTTCGCCGCCTTGCGGTCGTTCGACGTGCACCGGGCGCGATCTGCGCTGTTGCGCGCGGGCTCCCAGCTGTCGGCCGGCGGCCTGCTGGCGCTGCGCGAGCACGGCCGGTGCTGGGAGGCCGTCGCGGCGGCGCTGTATGGCGACCTCGCGGCCGCGTCCCGGCTGACGACGACCGTGGCCGACGGCCCGCACGGCCGGGACGGGGAGCTCGTGCCGGTGCTGGCGCTGGCCGGCGCCGTGGTCAGCCTGGGGCGGGACGAGCTGGACGAGGCGGCGGCCCTGCTGGACCAGGCCCAGCTGGCCGCGATGGCGCCACGGCCCGCGGGCGAGCCATCGATTGCGCTGCTCAGCGGGTTGCTGCGGGCGCGGCTCGCGGTCGCAGACGGGAACCTGCCGGGCGCTCGCGGGCTTGTCAGGTGGCTCACCGACGCCGCGGCGGGATCGGTCCAGCTCGCCGACCTGCCCGTGGTGCCGGGCCTGGATGCCGGGTCGGACCAGACCCGGGCGCCGGACCAGGCGCTGGGCCGGCCACGGGGCGCCGCCGCCGCGGTAGCGCTGCTGGACGCTGAGATCAGCCTTGCGGCGGGGGAGCGGGAGCGCGCCAGGGCAAGGCTCGCGGAGCTGGCCGGACCCGCCGGCGGGCCGCCCGCCGACCCCGTTACCCGAGCCGAGGTCGCCGTCGGCCAGGCCCGGTTGCTCATCGCCGAGGAGGACGATAAGGCCGCGCTCAAGCTCGTCGAGCCGGTGCTCGCCGAGCCGGCCGGAAGCTGCTCGACCACCGACCGGATCATGGCGCTGCTGACCGCGGTGATCGCGCACCGCAGGCTCAGTCAGCCGGGTGAGGCGGCCGAGCTGCTGTCACAGGCGCTGGCGCTGGCCGAGCCGGACGAGGCCTGCGGGCCGTTCCTGGCGGCCGGGTCGGCCGTCCGGTCGGCGCTGACGGTACTCATCTCCCCGTCCAACCGGTGCGCCGGGTTCGCCGCCCGGATCCTGGACCGGTTCGACGGCCGGCTGGCCCGGCCAGTCGCGAGCCAGCCGGCGGCGCTGCTCACCGACAGCGAGCTGGCCGTGCTGCGGTTCCTGCCGTCACACATGACGAACCAGGAGATCGCCGAGTCGCTCTTCCTCTCCATCAACACCATCAAGACGCATCTGAGCTCGGTGTATCGGAAGCTGGGCGTGGCGAACCGGCGCCAGGCGATCGCGCAGGGCCGCCGACTGGAACTGCTGTTACGGCGGGCAGACGGCGGCTACGCAGGCCTCGCGACGAGGCGGCTCGACTCAGACCGCCGGGTCAGTGCCCGGCTAGCTCGCCACAGGCTGAAGGCCAGCCCGCCGAGCACGAGGCCGTAGAAGATCAGCCAGGCGCCCGCGATGGTCAGCAGCAGCACCAGGGTGATGGCCGGCCAGACGAGCATGATGATCCCGGCAGCCAGGCTGCAGACGCCGAGCACGGCCCGGATGCCGCGGCCAGGCACCCGCGCGGAGACTGCGACGCCGATGTCGGCGATGCCGTGCGCGATGAAGTACACGCTAATCAGGAACGTCAGCAGGAACAGGCTGAGCGCGTGGTGCCGCAGGCAGTACAGCCCGGCGAGCACGGCGACGATGCCGATGACCACGTACGCGGCTCGCATGCCCCCGCTGCGGTTGCTCGCGGTCAGACCCTCCCACAGCCTGATCAGCCCGGACACCACGAGGGCCGCTCCGACGAGGATCGCCACGACGGTCAGCGACGCATGCGGCCAGACCAGGAGACAGATGCCGAGCGCGATCATGCCCAGGCCGCCGAGCAGCACCGCCGGCCACGACTGTCGCGCGGCCTTGGCCAGGAGCGCGTCACCGCGGGCGTCGAACGCGACCGCATCCTCGCCGAAGTCCTGCTGACCGCGCTCACCCTGGTCGCGCTCGCCAGCTCGCGGCTCGTACTGCTGAGGCACGTGCGTCGGTGGCACCGGGGCGTGCGTGCCGCTGGCGCCCGGCGTGCCGCCGCTCGCTCCGGCGGTTCCGGAGCCCGGCGGACCGGCCAGCGGATCGGTCATCTCGCCTCCCGAGAAGTCAGCTGCCGGGCAGCCCCGACGTGGCGGCATCTGTCCAGGCCGCCACCTGCCATGCTGCGCGGGAGGAGTTCCCGTGATCATCACCCGTCGCGGGTGAATAGCAGGAGGCTGCCCTAGACTTGGCGCGCAGTAATCAGCCGCGTCGCGCCCGCGGCACCCGCCATTTCCAGGAAGCGACCCCAGGTGAAGACCGACGTCGAAGAGCTGAGCCCGACCAGGGTCAGGCTGACCATCGAAGTTGCGTTCTCCGAGCTCAAGCCGAACCTGGACAAGGCATACCGGGAGGTGGCCCGCCAGGTCCGGGTGCCGGGGTTCCGGCCGGGGCACGTCCCCCCGCGGGTGATCGACATGCGCATCGGCCGCGGCGTGGTGCTCGAGCAGGCGGTCAACGACGCGGTGCCCGAGCTGTACAGCAAGGCGGTGTCGGAGCACGACGTCGTGCCGCTGAGCCAGCCCGACGTCGAGGTCACCAAGCTGGACGACGGCAAGGAGCTCACGTTCACCGCAGAGGTCGACGTCCGGCCGCATTTCGATCTCCCTGACCTGGACGCCGTGTCGGTGACCGTCGAGAACGCCGACGTCGATCCCGATCAGGTGGAGGAGTATCTGGGCACGCTGCGGGAGCGGTTCGCGTCGCTGCGGACCGTCGACCGCCCGGCCGGCAGCGGCGACTTTGTCTCGATCGACCTCGCCGCCACCGTCGACGGCACGGCCGTCGATGACGCGCAGACCACCGGCTACTCCTACGAGGTGGGCAGCGAGTCGATGCTGGACGGCCTCGACGAGGCGCTGGCCGGGATGACCGCCAGCGAGACAAAGACCTTCGCCGCCGAGCTGGCCGGCGGCTCCCAGGCGGGGAAGATGGCCGATATCCAGGTGACCGTCAACTCCGTGAAGGTCAAGGATCTGCCCGAGCTGGATGACGAGTTCGCCCAGTCGGCAAGCGAGTTCGACACCATCGGTGAGCTGCGCGCCGCTACCCGCAGGCAGCTGGCGGCGGTGCGCCAGGCGGGCCAGGCGGGTCAGGCCCGGCAGCGGCTGCTTGACGCGCTGATCGACCAGCTCGATATCCCGCTGCCCGAGCGCATCGTCGAGGCAGAGGCCGAGCACCGCCGGCACAGCCTGCAGGACCAGCTGACCCGGGCTGGCCTCACCATGCAGGCCTACCTGGAGTCCGCCGGGACCACGCAGGCCAAGCTGGAGGAGGACTTCCTGGCGGATGCCCGGCGGTCGGTCAAGGCGGGCTTCATCCTCGACAAGGTCGCCACCCAGGAGGACCTCAGGGTCTCGCCGGAAGAGCTCAGCGCCTACGTGACCGAGCAGGCCTACCGGATGGGCGTCGCACCCGATCAGCTCGCCAGGCAGCTCGCCGATAACGGCCAGCTGCCGGGCGTGGCGGCCGACGTGCTCCGCGGCAACGCGCTCAGCTGGCTCGCCCAGCACGCCAGGATCGTCGACGAGGCCGGCCGCGCCGTGGACCTGAGCAGCGGCGCGCCGGCCGCCGAGGCGGGCGACCAGGGAGGTGCTGCCGAAGCCGAGGATGGCGACGCCGAGGACGATGCGGCGGACGAGGGCGCTACGACCGACGACACCGGAGACGGCGACCAGGCGGAGTAACCGTCGGCCCGCTCGCAGCCCGTTCCCTTATCGGGGTGATCGCGCGCCAGCACCGGAAATGGTCGCTCTGCCTGCGCCGTCAGCGAACAGCGGGCCTCGGCGGCAAGGGCGGTCCTGGCCGCGCGTTATGGTCACAGTCAACGACAGGCGCGGCGCGACGACAGCGAGGTGACATAGTGACGACGCCTCCCGACGACCTGCGGCGTATCGCCCCCAGGCTGGCTCACCCGGTGCTAGAGAACCCGGTGCCGGGTCACCCGGCATGGGCCAGGACCGCTGAAGCGCCGGTGCAGCCGCTGGGCGACATGCTGTTCCAGCGTCTGCTGCGGCACCGGATCATCTTCCTGGGTCAGCAGGTGGACGATGACCTGGCGAACCGGATCTGCGCCGAGCTGATCCTGCTCGCGGCCGAGGATGACAAGAGGGACATTAGCCTCTATATCAACTCGCCGGGCGGATCGGTCTACGCCGGAATGGCCATCTACGACGTGATGCAGTTCGTGCCGAATGACGTGGCAACGTACGCCATGGGCATGGCCGCCTCGATGGGCCAGTTCCTGCTGAGCGCGGGCGCGCCGGGCAAGCGGTATGCCATGCCGCACGCGGCCATCCTCATGCACCAGCCGAGCGGCGGCATCGGCGGCACGGCGACCGACATCAGGATCCAGGCCGAGCAGAGCCTGTACATCAAGCGGCTGATGGCCGAGCGGATCGCCATGCACACCGGCCGGTCGGTGGAGCAGATCGAGGCCGACTCCGACCGGGACCGCTGGTTCACCGCCGAGGAGGCCAGGGATTACGGGATCGTCGACCACGTGGTCACGAGCGCGACCGAGGTGCCGTCGGCCGGACCCGTGTCATGAGTGCCCAGCTACCGAAGGCACAGCTAGGAGGTCCGACAGTGACCGCTGACCACGCCGGGCTCGGGCCGGACCGGCCGCGGCGCACGCAGGCGCGCTACGTGCTGCCGTCGTTTGTCGAGCGCACGTCGTACGGCGTCAAGGAGATGAATCCGTATAACAAGCTGTTCGAGGAGCGGATCATCTTCCTCGGCGTGCAGATCGACGACGCCTCGGCCAACGATGTGATGGCGCAGTTGATCACCCTCGAGTCGATGGACCCCGCCCGCGACATCCTCATCTACATCAACTCGCCGGGCGGGTCGATGACCTCGATGATGGCGATCTACGACACCATGCAGTACATCCAGCCGGAGATCCAGACCTACTGCCTCGGCCAGGCGGCGTCGGCGGCGGCGGTGCTGCTCGCGGCCGGTACCAAGGGCAAGCGCTTTGCGCTGCCGAACGCGCGGATTCTCATCCACCAGCCGGCGGTGGAGAGCGGCTACGGCCAGTCCAGCGACCTCGAGATCCAGGCCAGGGAGATCCTGCGGATGCGGGCGGCCATGGAGACCATCCTCGCCCGGCACACCGGCCAGGACGAGGACCAGGTTCGGCGCGACATCGAGCGGGACAAGTTCTTCAGCGCGCACGAGGCACAGGAGTACGGTCTGGTCGATGAAGTTCTGACGATGCTGAAGCGCAAGCCGGAGGTAGTGTCGTCCTAGGGCGGTCGGCGTCGGGGCCGCAGCGTGGGATGCTGGGAGGGCCGGCGCGCCGGCGAGGTGTTCCTTAGGCCACCCCTAAGGCCGCCGAGGCGGTACCGTCTAGGTTTTACGGACATCAGTTTCACTCGTCGATGTGGTCGGGATGCCGGGCCGGCGCTAGCC
>Ga0187783_10001249_pt1 | contig 18716 bp, 9 predicted proteins | sample 1015_SJ02_MP02_2_FD_132471 | JGI IMG/M metagenome (GOLD analysis project Ga0187783, IMG submission 132471) | Tropical peat soil microbial communities from peatlands in Department of Meta, Colombia - 1015_SJ02_MP02_20_MG | ecosystem: Environmental > Terrestrial > Soil > Wetlands > Peat | place...
CGCTATGCCGTGCGCAACCAGATTATCGAGCCGTAATTCGCCGCCTCTTTGTAGCAGCCCGCGGGGTTCAGGATCGAGCTGGCCCCCGCCGGGCCGGGGACCCGTCTTACACTCCGTCGAATCAGCTTCTGCGCCGCGAACCGCACTGAACCCTCAATAAGCGGCCTGTAATTAGCGAGTTAGGACGGTCGACACGCAAGCCGGCTCGAGCGGCCATTACCATAACTCCTCACGCCATCTAGTCATTTGACCTGATTTCGGCTGCTCCCGGCTGTGAACATACTTCGAAGTGCGGAATAAGATCCGCAAGTTGGGAGAAGGGGAGGAGAGTTCGGGTGCCTTGAAAAAAACAAGGCGCGAGGGCTGGGCCGGCTTTCCCTTCTTCTCCCCTCTAACCTTCCCTGGTCGCTGCGAGTTTTTCCAAAGCGCTTTTGAACGGTGTAAAGGCCGGAAAGAATTCCACGGAGCGAAGGGTCGCGTTTTCTAAGCGGCTCGTCGCGGGTGTGTACGCGGAGGGAGGATGAAGATGCCAGAAGAGCGGGCAGTCGAAAGGGCGAAGCAGGATGCGCGGGAGGGGAAAGCCCCGTCAACCCAAGCTGGTGAGTTCGTGCGCGAAGAGATCGAACACGTGCGCGAAGGCAAGCATGGGGCCAGGTCGCCCGAGCAGGCTATCGCGATCGGACTCTCGAAGGCTCGCCGAGCGGGCATAGAGCTGCTGCCGCCACGCAGAGGATCCGCCAGGACGAGGAGGCAGGCTGCCCGCGACACGCAGCGGGGACGTCGAGGGCGACGCGGCAGGTCGGCACGGCGGTCACGCGCTGCGTCGAAGGCCCTCAGACGGGAGAGCCGGAGCACGACCTCGCGATCGGCGCTGGTGCGCCAGGCTCGTCGCGCCGCGAGCAGGCGCGGATCAGCGAATCGACGCCGCTCGGCACGAAGGGCCGCCCGGACGCGAAGGCGCGAAGGCGCAGAGCATCGGGGCGGGCGGAGGCGATAACATCGGGCTCCGGAATAAGCGGTTGGGGTGCTGCGCCGAGTCTTCTGCTGCCAAGGTGCCGCTCTTCTTCCAAAATCTTGTGCTCCTCTCCTTCAATCGACTTGTTCAACCTCGTACATCGTACGGAAGGGCAGGCGTCACTGTCAGACGCGTTCGTTGGAGGGGTGCGCAGGCAAAAACTGGGCGCCAGCCTCGAGGATAACGGATGCCACTTCCTCCTTTGGGCTCCCTCTGCTCGCGAGGTCGCGCTCCAGATCGGCACAGGCCAAACCAAGACTCGGCCGATGCAAAAGGGCTCAGCGGGTTACTTCTCGTGCTCAGTTGAAGATCTTGCCGCCGGCAGCAAGTATTGGTTCCTTCTGGACGGGGCAAGAAGGCGCTCCGATCCGGCATCGCGATGGCAGCCGGATGGGGTCCACGGCGCCTCGGCGATCGTCAGCGACAATTTCCCGTGGAATGATGCCGACTGGCGCGGTCTGCCGCTTGACGAGCTTGTCTTTTACGAGATTCACGTTGCCACGTTCACCCGCGAAGGCACGTTTGAAGCCATCATTCCCCGCCTCAGGGAGCTGAAACGGCTCGGCGTGACGGTCATCGAGCTTATGCCGATCGCACAATTTCCAGGGGAGCGGAATTGGGGATACGACGGAGCGTACCCGTTTGCCGCTCAAGACTCGTATGGCGGGCCGGGAGGGCTAAAGAAGCTGGTGAACGCCTGCCATCGAGAGGGGCTGGGTGTGGCGCTGGACGTGGTTTACAACCATCTCGGCCCAGAAGGGAATTATCTGCGAGATTTTGGGCCGTATTTTACCGACCGGCATAAGACGCCGTGGGGCGAGGCTGTGAACTTTGACGGACCCGAGAGTGACCACGTTCGGCGATTCTTCATCGAGAGCGCACTCTACTGGGTCTCCAGTTTCCATATCGACGCACTGAGACTCGATGCCGTGCACGCAATCGTAGACACCTCGGCCGTACCGTTCCTTGAGCAGCTGGTCAGGGAGGTTCAAGGGGCAGCCTCCGGGCTGGGCCGCACAGTTCACCTGATTGCCGAGTCGGATCTGAACGATTCGCGGGTCGTACGTCCGCGGTTATGCGGCGGGTACGGATTCGATGCGCAGTGGAATGATGACTTTCATCATTGTGTGCACGCCCTGCTCACCGGCGAAGGCAGCGGCTACTACGCTGATTTCGGCTCGGCCGTGCAACTTGCCACGGCGTACGCGGACGGCTATGTCTATTCGGGACAGTATTCGAAGTATCGGCGACGGAGGTACGGCAACGCGTCGCACCTCGTGCCTGCCCGACGATTCGTCGTGTCGGTCCAGAACCACGACCAGGTGGGCAACCGAGCGGAAGGAGAAAGGCTAGCGGTGATTGTCGATTTCGAGAAGCTTAAGCTCGCGGCGGGAGCTTTGCTGCTCTCGCCGTTCCTTCCGCTGCTGTTCATGGGGGAGGAGTACGGCGAGGTGGCTCCCTTTCTATATTTCGTCAACCATTCCGACCAAAGGCTGGTCGAGGCGGTGCGCCGGGGGCGAAGAGAGGAATTTGCCGGGTTTGGTTGGCACGGCGACGTGCCGGATCCTCAGGCGGAGGAAACCTTTGAGCGCTCGCGGCTCGATTGGAGTCTTCGCCAGCGAGGAAGGCATCGAATATTGCTGAGCTTCTACAGCGAACTACTGCGCTTGAGACGGTGTGTTCGAGCGCTTTCCAATTTGAGCAAGGCGAACATGCGCGTGTGGGTGTCGAGTTCGGCGACATGGGGAATGGAACGGTGGTGCGGGGACGATCGCGTGTTGGCCGTGTTTAATTTTGGGGACTCCCTGGCGCGCGTATGCGCCGAGGTTGGTGCGGGTGTCTGGCGACGGCGCATGGATTCTTCGGAGACGCAGTGGGCGGGTCCGGGCAGCACGTCGCCAGAGGACTTCGAGACAACCGCATCGGTTAGCTGGGAGATTCTCGCTAGATCCTTCTCCGTTTTCGAGCGTGTCGACCGGGGAGAGCAGCGTGGCGTCGCCTTCTGACCGCTACTTGTGCGTGCACGCGCATTTCTACCAGCCGCCGCGGGAGAATCCCTGGCTCGAGTCGGTGGAGGTGCAGGATTCCGCATACCCCTATCACGACTGGAACGAGCGGGTGACTGCGGAATGCTACGCGCCGAATGCGACGTCGCGAATTCTGAATGAAGCGGGGCGCATCCGCAACATCGTCAACAACTACTCGAAAATCAGTTTCAATTTTGGGCCGACGCTGCTTTCCTGGTTCGAGGCCAAGTCACCCGAACTCTACGCCACGATACAGGAGACTGACAAGGAGACGCGCGAGCAGCGCTCCGGTCACGGGTCGGCCCTGGCCCAGGCCTATAACCACCTGATCCTACCGTTGGCCAATACTCGAGACCGAAAGACCCAGGTGGTTTGGGGGATTCGCGATTTCGCACATCGGTTCAGTCGCTTGCCGGAGGGAATGTGGCTGCCCGAGGCGGCGGTGGATCTGGAATCTCTGGACCTGATGGCCTCGCAGGGAATTCGGTTCACCATCCTCTCGCCGTTCTCGGCCAAGCGGGTGCGGAAGATTGGCGAGACGAAATGGAGGGATGTGAGTGGCGGGCAAATCGATCCCTCGCGTGCGTATCGGGTGTCCCTACCGTCGGGCAGAACGATAAGCGTTTTCTTCTACGACGGTCCAGCATCGCGAGCCGTGGCCTTCGAAGACATCCTGTCGAGCGGGGAGGCCTTTGCGTATCGGCTGCTCGGAACCTATTCAGATGCTCGGAAGTGGCCGCAACTGGCGCATATCGCGACCGACGGGGAGACCTACGGGCACCACAAGGCTCACGGCGACATGGCGCTTGCCTATGCGCTCAATTACATCGAGTCGAACGGGCTGGCGCGGCTGACCAATTACGGCGAGTTTCTCGAGCGTTTTCCTCCTACCCATGAGGCGGAGATTTTCGAAAACAGCTCGTGGAGCTGCGCGCATGGAGTCGAGCGCTGGCGATCGAACTGCGGGTGCAAATCGGGCCGGCAGGAGTGGAACCAAAGCTGGCGGGCGCCGCTCAGGCAGGCGTTTGACTGGCTGCGCGATCAGGCCGCCGTACTCTATGAGCGGTGCGCGAGGGAACTGTTCAAAGATCCCTGGGCCGTGCGCGACGATTACATCCATGTAATTCTCGAGCGTTCGCGACAAAACGTTTGTGATTTTCTCCGCCGAAACATGAAAAGCGATCCTTCCGCCGAACAGCGGATCCTGGCCTTGCGGCTGCTCGAGATGCAGCGGCACTTGATGCTGATGTACACGAGTTGTGGCTGGTTCTTCGACGAAGTGTCGGGAATCGAGACGGTGCAGGTGATCGAGTATGCTGGAAGGTCTGTGCAATTGGCCGATGAAATCGATCGATCGAAGAATTTCGAGAGTCAGTTTCTTGCAAAGCTGGCGGAGGTGAAGAGCAATTTGCCGGAACGGGGCGACGCGAAGCAGATCTACGCCAGGTTCGTCAAGCCCGCCATGCTGGATCTGAAACGAGTGGGGGCGCATTATGCGGTGAGTTCGCTGTTCGAGGAGTTCGGTCGCGAAGCGACGATCTATTGTTACGACGTGTACCGCGAAGACAGCCACTCGCTCTTGTCCGGCAGGACGAAGATGTCCGCGGGGCGCATGAAGATCCGCTCGGAGATCACCACGGAATCGGCCGACGTGTCCTTCGGCGTCGTGCATCTCGAGGACCACAATATCGTCGGAGGCGTTCGGGATTTCACCGGGCAGGCCGAGTACGAACGGACGCTCAAAGAGATCACGGACGGCTTTGCCAGCGGCGATTTCACCGAGCTAGTGCGCGTCGTCGACCGCGTCTACGGCGGCGGAGGCAATCCGCTGAGGCTGCTGTTCCGGGATGAACAGCGGAAGATCGTGGCGCAGATATTGGGCTCTGCACTCCGCGAGGCGGATTTGGCGTACCGACAACTGTTTGAGGATCGTGCGCCGCTCATGCATTTCCTGGCCGCGATGAACTTTCCCCCCGTCAAGGCGTTCCAGGTGGCGGCTGAATTTACGCTCAATGCGGATTTCAGGCGGGCGCTCGAAGAGGACGGCATCAAGGTTGAAAGGGCCCAGGCCATCCTCGAGGAGATCAAGAGAATTGGCGTTTCGCTCGATTCAACGACCGCGGAGTTCGCCTTGCGGCGTAAACTGGAAAGGATAGCGGAGGAGTTCCGGAAGGATCCCTTGAATGGGGAGCTCCTCGAGCGGTTGGATGCCGCCGTCGAACTGGCACGTTCGGTGCCTTTTCAAGTGCAGTTTTGGAAGGTGCAGAACACGTATTTCGCCGTTCTGCAAGAGGTGTATCCGGAGGTTCGGGATTCGCGCAGGCTCGAGCGGCCGGAATCGGAGCTGTGGGTCCGGTCGTTCAGAAAACTGGGAGAGGCGCTCTCGTTTGACATCGAGGGATGACGCGTCTAACCCGGTCAGATTGAACCGGGAATCGCATGCGAGTTCCATCCGCAACCTACCGCATTCAATTCCACCTGAATTTCAGGTTTTCAGACGCCGAGCAGATCGTTCCGCTCCTGCATGAAATGGGGATCTCGCATCTCTATGCCTCACCGCGCGGGAAAGCCCGCAAGGGCAGTTTGCACGGCTACGACGTCGCCGATCCGATGCGCATCAACTCCGAACTCGGCACGGAGGAGGAGTTCACGCGCCTGGTCGAGCGGCTGCACAAATACGACATGGGTTTGCTCCTCGACATCGTTCCCAATCACATGGCGGCCAGCTCGGAAAATCCGTGGTGGATGGACGTGCTGGAGAATGGACTCGAATCGCCCTATGCGTCGTACTTCGACATTGATTGGGATGCCCCCGGCGCGAAATCTCCGGAGCTGGAGAAGAATCGCATCGTGCTCCCGATTTTGACAGACCGATACGATCGCGTACTGTTCGCTCAAGGAATTGCGCTGCGCTTTGACGAGAAGGGATTTTATGTCGAAGCCGAGACAAATCGGGTTCCGGTGAATCCGAGCACCTACGACCTGATTCTTGTGCCGTGTCTTGAGCGCATAAAGAGCTCGGAAAACGGCGATCTCGAGTCCTGCCGGGAATTCGAGGGAGTGTTGAAGGCCGTCCTGGCGTTGGCTTCGCCGCCGAGCCCGCCGCTCGGTGTTGAGAAGCCGCCGGCCACCGCACGGGCAGAATTGAAGGCCAGGCTGTGGGCGCTCTATCTCGGGCGCAGAAGCATTCGGAGAGCCATCGACGATGTGCTGCGGGCCTTGAACGGCACGAAAGGCAATCCCGCGTCGTTCGAGCGGCTCGACGCGCTGCTCTGGAAGCAGTCCTATCGTCTTGCCAACTGGCATACGGCGGCTGAGGAGGTTAATTACCGCCGATTCTTTGGGCTAAACGACTTGGTTGCCGTCAAGGTCGAGGATCCACGGGTGTTTGAGGCCACCCATGCTTTGATCTTCCGCCTGATCGCCGAAGGCAAGGTGGACGGACTTAGAGTCGACCACATCGACGGCCTGCTCGACCCCGAGGAGTATCTCGAGCGGCTGCAGAATGCGCGGAGGCTCGAGCCGGGCGACGACAGCAGCATTCTTCGCATATACACGATCGTTGAAAAAATCACCTCGGGAGCAGAGGAGTTGCCGAAGGCGTGGCGCGCCGCAGGAACGACTGGGTACGACTTTCTGAATGCGGTGAACGCGCTGTTCGTCGATTCGGGCGGCTGGAACAAGCTCCAGGACATTTATCGAGCCTTCACCGGTGTCCGGTCGTATTTTTCCGAGACATGGTATGTCCGAAAGCGTCAAGTGATGGAAGATCTTTTTGGCTCTGACATTCATGTGCTGTCATCCCGCCTGGGGAGCCTGGCAGCCCGCGACCCGCGCGGACGCGATCTGCCCATGCCGGAGCTGATCCGGGCGCTCAAGGAAATCACGGCGCGCTTGGCTGTGTACAGAACCTACCTTCGAGAACTTGAGCTGCCCGAAACAGACCGAGCCTGCCTGCATCAGGCGATCAAAGTCGCGCAACGGCGCCGCCGAGGGAGCGGAATCTCGGAGCCGGTTTTCGATTTCCTGCGGCGCCTGTTCTTGCTCGACCCGCCCGGCCAGCCGGTGAGCTATGGCCAGGAATGGCTGGATTTCTTGCTGCGCTGGCAGCAGCTGAGCGGCGCAGTGATGGCTAAGGGGTTGGAGGATACGGCGTTTTTCGTCCACCACGGATTGCTCTCCCTCAATGAGGTGGGTGCGAATCCGTTCCGCAAGGGGATTCGTTTTGGGCTCGCAGCCTTCCACGACTTCAATCGAGAGAGGCTCTGCCGGCAGCCGCATACACTGAATACGACTTCAACCCACGATACGAAGTGGAGCGAGGACGTGCGCGCCCGCATAAATGTTCTCTCGGAGGTTCCCGAGGAGTGGGAGCAGCGGCTGGATCGTTGGTCGCGATGGAATCGCGCGAACAAGGCCGAAGTAGAAGGCCGGCTTTCGCCAAGTCCGAACGAAGAGGTGTTGCTCTACCAGGCCCTGCTGGGCATATGGCCACTGGGCGAACCGAATCTGAGCGAGATTAAGGAACGCCTAGGCGCGTTTCTCGTGAAAGCCGTGCGCGAGGCGAAGACGCATTCGAACTGGACTTCTCCGAATGAACCATACGAGGGGGCGTTGCGCGAGTTCGTGAACAAGATTTTGGAAGTTTCCGAGAGCAATCCGTTCCTCAGCGATTTCCTGAGTTTCTTCGAGCGAATTGCGCCCTGCGGGGCTTCGAATGCGTACGCACAGTTGCTTCTGAAAATGACGTCGCCTGGAATTCCTGACTTCTACCAGGGAAATGAATTATGGCAGTTCCGGCTTACGGACCCGGACAACCGAAGCAACGTCGATTTCCGGCAGCGAGCAAGAACTGCCGAGGAACTCTCGGCTCTCGCAGCGGAGGCAAAGCTCTCGGTACCGTGCGAACTGCTGGAGAACTGGCGGGATGGCCGCCTGAAGCTGTACCTGACCGCCCAGGTCCTCGATTTCCGCCGCGCGCACAAGGACCTGTTTTCGCGCGGGGATTATCTGCCGCTCTATGCCACTGGCGCAGAGAGCAATTTCGCTTGTTGCTTCGCGCGCCGCTACCAAAAAGAATGGGCGATGGTTGCCGTGCCGCGGCTGGCTACCAAGCTCGTCCGCGAGGGCCCCTTTCCGGTCGGACAGGCGGTTTGGTCGTCGAGCGGGGTGGATCTGCCGCGCAACGTCCCCTCTGAATGGGTGAACCTCTTCACCTCCCAGACCGTGCGGGCTTCGAGCAGGCGCCTTGAGCTCGGAGACGTCTTCGCGCAACTTCCTTTTGCCCTGCTTACGCACGAAGCCAACAGCTGATAGGAGCGAGCGGGATTTTTCCGCCGATTTCGAGCCTGCGCAGCTCGTTGGTGGCTTCGCCTGCCTATCGTCCCAATCGATTCACCTGGGCACCGGCGATCGATCGGGATGCCGACTCGAACTCGGAAGTCATGGGGGGTTCTCCGTTCGAGAGAATACGGACGGCGATGATGTACGGCCAGCCGAGTGAACCCCAAGGGGCGCTGCGGAATCAACGGGAGACAGTCCTTCGGCGCGCGAGGAAGAGCGAACCGCAAAGCAGCAGAGCGGTTGCGATGGAGATCAGGCCGCCCGCCGTGCGATCCCACGTGCGCTGGAACTCGAGCTCGATCTCATGCTCTCCCGCCGGCAACGGCAGAAGAATTTCGCCCGTCCCCGGCACGGTACTCAGGGGAACGGCGCGATGATCGATTTGTGCGCTCCAAGCGGGATAGGAAAGCAGTCTCAACGAAACGTCGATCGGCTTTGCCGTGAAGGTTAGCAGAACTCTGTGCTCTGCGGTCCACCTCTTGACCGTGACATGAAAGTCTGGACTCGGGACGATGGACTCAGAAGCAGGGTCGTATTCGGCGGCCGGAGGCAGGGCCCGATCCGGCGGTTGCTCGGAATCTGAATTGATGCCGGGAAGCTCATAGCGGTCAGTTCCGATGGGTGCGTATTCGTCTGTTCCCTCGTATCCCAAGCCCGCGTGGACCCAGTCAGCGATCGTGATAGCGTCGTCGGTGTCCCACCAGGTATCGAACGCCATCGCGGTCGCCATTCCGCCGACCAGCACGCCGATCGACATCCAAAGAATCCAACGTCTTCTGTGGCCGCGCAGCGCAGCGCCCGCGAAGAAGGCATAAACGACTGCCAGGGAAGAAAGCCACCGCCATGGAAACTGCACAAACTCTAGCTTCGGCAGAAAGCGCCAGAGCGTGCGGCTTAGCGGAAACATCATGAACACGGACGCGGAGCCGAGGGCAATGAGCGTGCGCCAGACGCGCGGGAATTCGGCCCGGCGTCGAGCCACGAAAACGGCCAGGATGGCGGCCAGGAGGATGGTTCCGAGTGCCAGGCCCGAGATTTTCCAGTTGAACAGCAGGAATTCAGGATCCGCGCGATGCGTGAAAAGGAAATTCTGTTGAGGCCTCAGGCTGGGCGAGACCGCCTCTTTGATTTGCACCCACTGCTGTTCGAAGGCGGCGGGAAGGATGTAAAAAGCGGCGAGAGCGAAGCCTGCAGCTATGGCTGTTCCGCCCGCAAACAGCGGACGCACGGTTCGCTCGGTGACCGAGGCGGTGACGAGTAGTACAGCAACCGAATACGTCGCAACCACAGCGGCGGGCGCGTTCGACAGCCAAACTCCGGCCAGAGCGAAGGCCAGGAGAGGAACGCGCCGCCAGCCGTCACGGAGCACGCGCAATACACCGAGAACAAGCAGAGGGAGCATCGCCACGGCTAGCATTTCTGCGAAGTCGCTGCGGTAGTAAACGAGCGCGAGATTGTACGGATTGACGGCAAAGAACACTCCAGCGGCTTGCGCTTCGTTCGACGAAAGATATTCGCGCGCCAGAGCCCAGAAGGCCAAGCCGCTGGCGAGGAGCGTCAGCCAGATATAGACGGCGGGCGCCGCCCTCCACGGAAGCAGCACGCCGAGGCCCGCACCGAGAATCCAGGAGGCCGGAGGGTAGAAGATGAAGCGAGGTTCGCCATATCCCCAGTTTGCCCACTCTGCCCAGCGGGGATAGACGATGCCCTGGTGCCACTGACCGGCGACATCCGTCCAGGAGGCCACGTGAAACTGGAAATCGTGGCCGGAAGCGTCGCCAAGGAAAAACATGGGGGCCACGACGGCCGTCGCGGCAAGGGCAATGAGCAGCAAGAGACGGTATTCGACCGCGCAGGACTCGACGCGCATCGGCGCATCGAGCTCGTCAATGGCTCGGATCGGGATCAATGACACCTCACCCGCGCGTGTCGAGCAAACGGGCTCGGGCTGCGGGAAATGAGAATACCGAATTCGTTTGATTTGCGCTAATCGCCGGGCGGCGCCCCATTCGTCGGCAGGAGTCGTCTGACCTCGCGGCAGCCGGCCGCTCGGGATGGCTTGCGAACCCGAGGGGTCACAGCTAGAGTGATCCGCGGTTGGTTTCGAGACGAAGGAGCAAAATCCCGGATGAGTGCCGAAGAAGAACGGCTTGCGGCGAATGCTCGGAGGGAAGCGCACTGGAATCGCTGGGGACCGTTTCTCTCCGAGCGACAGTGGGGCACGGTACGCGAGGATTACAGCCCCGACGGCGATGCTTGGGATTATTTCCCCCATGACCACGCCCGATCGCGGGCGTATCGCTGGGGGGAGGACGGGCTAGCGGGGATTTGTGATCGCCATCAGCACATTTGCTTCGCCCTGGCACTGTGGAACGAGCGAGACCTGATCCTGAAGGAGCGTCTTTTCGGGCTCACAAACCGCGAAGGAAACCACGGGGAGGACGTCAAGGAATACTACTATTACGTCGATGCCACGCCAACCGCTTCCTATCTCAAGTACCTCTACAAATATCCGCAGGCCGCCTTTCCCTACGACGAGCTCCGCATCCAGAATGCGGCGCGCACTCGGCGCGATCCTGAGTTTGAGTTGATGGACACAGGCGTGTTTCGCGACAATCGCTATTTCGACGTGTTTGTCGAATACGCGAAGGCCGCGCCGGAAGACATCCTGATCCTCATCACCGCTTGGAATCGCGGGCCTGATCCGGCACAGCTCCACCTTCTGCCCACGGTTTGGTTTCGGAACCGCTGGGACTGGGGCGAAGGTTACGACAAACCGCAAATGAGGGAAATCGATGCTCCCCCCGACCTCCGCGTGGTTGAATTATCCGAATATCATTACGGCAAACGATGGCTGGCGATTGAAGGAGCGCCCGAACTTCTCTTCACCGAGAACGAGACCAATTGCGACCGGTTATACCAGACGAAGAGCCGCAGTGCATACGTCAAGGATGCATTTCATCGCTACGTCATAAGCGGAGAGCGAGCGGCGGTCAATCCGGCCCTGACCGGGACGAAAGCGGCAGCGCATTTCGCCAGCCAAATCGCACCGGGAAACAGTTGTGTGCTTCGGCTGCGACTGATGGACCGGAATCCCGCCGAAAGCGGCGAAGACGCACCGCGGCTGTTCGGCTCGGTCTTTGGCCAACTGTTTGCTCGGCGGCAAGAGGAGGCGGACGAATTCTATGCCGGGAGAATTCATCCGGGAGCCAGCGAGGACGCGCGCCGGGTCCAGCGGCAGGCATTCGCCGGGCTGGTGTGGAACAGGCAGAGTTACCACTACGATGTGCGCCGCTGGCTCCAAGGCGATCCAACGCAGCCGGCACCGGATCCGCGGCGACGTTTCGGCAGAAACCACGACTGGGTCCACCTGTACAACTCCGACGTGATTTCCATGCCGGACAAATGGGAATACCCCTGGTACGCGGCATGGGATTTGGGATTTCATTGTGTGGCCATGGCGCTGATCGATCCGGATTTCGCAAAGCAGCAGCTGATTCTGTTCCTACGCGAATGGTACATGCATCCGAACGGGGAGCTTCCCGCCTACGAGTGGAATTTTTCCGACGTGAATCCCCCGGTGCAAGCCTGGGCAGCCTATCGCGTCTATAAGATCGCCGCGCGCATTACGGGCGAGGCCGATCGGGAGTTTCTCGAGCGCGTGTTTCACAAGCTGCTGCTCAATTTCACCTGGTGGGTGAATCGCAAGGACCCGCAAGGGATGAACGTATTCCAGGGAGGATTTCTCGGACTCGACAATATTGGGATTTTCGACCGCTCGCGCCCGATGGGGCCGGGTCAGTTCATCGAACAGTCCGACGGTACCAGCTGGATGGCCATGTATTGCCTGGACATGCTGGCGATTGCCGTCGAACTGGCACATGAAGACAAGGCGTACGAAGACGTGGCCAGCAAATTCTTCGAGCATTTTGTCTACATTTCCGAGGCCATGAACAACATGGGCGGCGAGGGCATTGGTTTGTGGGACGAGCGGGATGGATTCTATTACGACGTTTTGCACCTGTCCGACGCGCAGTGCGTGCGCATAAAGGTTCGTTCGATGGTAGGCTTGATTCCGCTGTTTGCCGTGGAGACCTTCGAGTCGGACGACCTCCAGGATCTGCGCCAGTTTCGCCGACGCGCGCGCTGGTTTCTCGACCATCATCCGAGCGTCGCGAATCACTTGGACATGAGCCAGCGGTCCAAGAGCGGTCCGCGGTACCTGTTGACAATTGCGAATCGGCCGAAGCTAGAGCGCATCTACCGATACGTGCTCGATGAGAACGAATTTCTCTCCCCGCACGGAGTGCGCTCGCTTTCAAAATTCCATCAGGACCACCCGTTCACGCTGCAGACGGACGGGCAGGAGCAGTCGGTCGACTACGAGCCGGCGGAATCGACCGTGGACCTGTTTGGCGGGAATTCGAACTGGCGCGGCCCGGTCTGGTTTCCCTTGAACTTCTTGCTCATCGAATCCTTGCAGCGAGTCCACCATTATTACAGGGATGGGTTTAAGGTCGAATGCCCTTCGGGATCGGGCCGCACCTACACCTTGTGGCAGGTAGCTGCGGAGATTTCCAGGCGGCTGTCCAGGATTTTCTTGCGCTGCGATGGACGACGGCCCGTTTATGGCGCTGCTGAGCGTTTCCAGAACGATCCTTACTGGCGTGACCTGATTCTCTTCTACGAGTACTTCAACGCGGAAACGGGCGCCGGACTCGGGGCAAGCCATCAAACGGGATGGACGGCGCTCGTCGCGAAGTTGCTCGAACAGAGCGGGGAATGACCCGCGGCCCCTCCCCCCTTGAGCCGGTCAGGTCTGGACCAGCTCGACGAGCACCTTGTCGCCAGACGGCAGAGGGATCAGGAGGAAATTCACCCGGCTGCCGTTTGCGCCGGCACGCGTGGCAGGGTAGAGCGGTTCGATGCCGAACAGCGCGCCTAGAAGTTCTGTCGCGCGATCAACGTCGTTCACCAGGACTTCGATTTGTTGAATGCCCTCGCCGAATCTTTGAAGGTACCGGGCGATCGCTCCTCGCCCCGTCCGGTCGCGGGTAGTCAAGACATCGATCCGCACCTCTCCCGGAAACTCGAGTTCGAATTCCATGGCGTCCTGGTCGGGGGGCACATCGGCAAGACGAGGCGATCCGTTCGCGCTAAGGATTTGATTGAAGCGGTCTGGCTGAACCGCGACGCCCACCGTTATCTGGGGCCGGGCTTCTTGAAACAGGAAACAGCGCGCTAGCTTTGAGTCGGCCAACCAGTCGCGCAGGATTGGCGCGATCAATTCAGAGCCCTTGCGAAAAATCTCTGTGGCGGCACATCGGCGCGTGCTCGATTCACTGCTCGCAAGTGAGGCGATTCGTGAGAGGTCTTCCGCGATCATGGCCGGTTGCAAGCAAAGGGCTAAAACGAGGGCCCGGAGGATTGGGCGGCGTTGGCGTTCGACAGGACGACGTAGGCGGTCTCGCCGGGGCGAACACTGACTAGTACATCCCATTGCGGGCGCGTATCACCGACCTCCGCCGTGACATCGAGCGTGCTCAGCCAATACGTTCCGGGAGGAACCCGGTTCAGGAACCCTTGGCCCTCGAGATTCGTTTCGGCGCGTCCCACCAAATACTTCGACTCGGCGAGATTGACCGCCCGGCGATGAACCTCCAGATTGCGCCTTTCCACCAGGGCCTGCCATTTCGTGCCGGGTTCCTTGTCCGCGAAGAAAAGATCCATTCCCTCTTTGCTTCGCGGATTTTGTTCGATGTAATGCTCGACGACCTCCTGGTATTCCGCACGCAGCTTCTCGTATTTGGCGGGGTCTTTGGTCTTGTCCGCCGGCCTGTATTTCGGTTTTGGAAAATCGTAAGCTGCGGCCCCCTCGCTGCGTTCGAGATAGGCCGAAAAGAAATCAGAAATCTTGACAATATCGGTCGGCGTAAGCTTGTCCGTAAATTCCTGTCCGGAAAGCCGGACCCAGTGATTTTTCTTCATCCACGTCTTCAGTTCGCTCGATGCGTCGAGCTTGTCGATAAAGGCGTTCATATCGGGCTTGGGATCCGACGCGTCGACTTCCTTATCGATTTCTTCAAAGCTCTTGCTCAGCAGATAGAACGGGAACCCGCGCACGGGCTCCTCGAGCCCGCCTGAGGGAGTGGCGCGCGCGAGGAATTCAACCGAGCCGGTCTGCGCGCGGGAGCTGGGCGCCAAAATAGCCAGACCGGCTAGAACGAAAACAGAGGCGCGCGTGAGAAATTGCATCGCGGTCATCCTAGCAGATGGGAAGGGCGGAAAATAGTCAGTCGGGTTGCGCGTGCCCGGAGAATCAACCGGATGGTTTGTGCGACCAATTCCTGGGCCTCAGTTCCCGCTGCTGGGGCGGAATTCCTCCCAGGCAAGGGGCGTGAAGTCGTCGCCGATCAGACGGCGCAGTAAGCCGTCGTAAGTGTCTTCGCCATTCGAGCTGTTGGTCATAATCAGCATTCCGGTCCCGGGCTTTTCGAAACACACGACGTAGTGGCGCCAGCCTTCGTCATGCCCTTCCTTGAAGAACGCTTTGCCGTAGGGCGACCAATAGAGGCCCCATCCGAGGCCGTAGCTCAGATGAATGGCCTGATTTTGGGTGGTGGTCGCGGTGTCGAGGGAAGGGAATTCGTGTTTTGAAGTGATCTGGATCTGCGGACTCAGCATCATCTCTCGGGAAGCTCGGTTGGGGATCTTGGCGTCGAGGACGGCCTCGACGAAGCGGGCATAGTCGCCCAGAGTCGTCTGCATACCGCCCGCTGCGTCTCCCGTTCGCCGACGCTGCGGGCCGAGCGACTTTCCGTGCTCGTCGTATCCGTTCGCGTAGTCGCTCTCGAATCGCCTTTCCCACACCATGCTGGTCCGAGCCATTCCGAGCGGTTCGAAAATGCGAGCGTTCATCAGATCCGTGATGGGTTGCTTGGTCACAACCTCGGCGACCATCTGCGCAAGTTCGATACCCTCGCCCGAGTAGGCGAAGCGGGATCCCGGCGTGAAGTAAATCCTGAGCTTCTTGTCCTCGGTGGCCCATCGCCAATTCGGAAGGCCGCTCGTGTGATCGAGCAGCATGCGCATCGTGATCTCTCTGTATCGGGCATCGGAGGCCAGATCGCGGTAGCGGGAATATTCGGCGAGGGGCTTGGGCAGGTATTCAAAAATGGGCTTGTCGAGTTCGATGATTCGGTCGTGGGCCAGCTCCATAACCATCGCGGCGAAGGCAGGTTTGGTGAGAGATGCCGCCGTCATAATCGAATCGGGCGTTAAGGGCAAATGCTTCTCGGTATCTCTCGAGCCGTAGCTCTTGAGGTAGGTGATCCTTCCGCGACTAAAAATCGCCAGCCCCAGACCCGTTACGTTCGCCTGGCGCATCGACTTCCGGACCGCCGCGTCAATCTGAGCCGGCGTTATCTTTGTGCCGTCCAGGCGTGCAACGGTTGGTTGTTGTGCCCCGGCCCAAAGGAGGTAAGCCGCACACACCGCCCCCAGCAAAGGCCAAGGAATCGTTCTCATCGAAGGCTCGCCTTCGGCGAGACATACGAGGCGAGGGCCGAAAATGTTTCCGGGCGAAGCTGTCCACACAAGGACAGGAGAAAATGCGCGCGCCGGGAATGGCTCAGTACAGGTGGAAGGTGACTTCGATAATTTGACGCACGGCGGCCGGCTTGCCGTCCGGGCCCAGGGCGGCTCTAAACCGCCACGTGCGAACGGCCTCGATGGCCTTCTCGTCGAGCCCCAGACCAACGCCGCGCACGACGTGAATGTCGGTCGCGCGACCATCGGGGGTGATAACCGCCATCAGCTCAACGGTGCCCTGATATTTTGCCTTGACCGCCTCGTCAGAGTATTGCGCCTCGGGGCAGTACAAACATGCGGGATAGCCATAGCCGCCGGTTCCTGCGCTGGGAGTTCCGCCGCCCGTGCCCCACCCCGACCCGGGGCCCACGCCGGCGCCGTTTCCGCTGCCAACGCCGCCGCCGCTACCGGAGCCAATACCGCCGCCACTGCCCGGGCCGCTCGAATCGTTGATCACTTTCGACAGCGGGTCGCCCCAGTTGTTCATGTTCGGACTGGGAAGCTGGAGTTGCGGTGGGCCGAGCACGGTGGGCCTCACCGCGTACATCGGATTCGGCGGAGTTTTGACTTTTGGAGGAGTGAGCTGCGTCCAGTCGAATTTCGGCAGCTTGCCCTTGCTTGCCGGAACGGGATTGTGTTCTCCACCTCCGCCCCCACCGCCCGCTCGCTTCGCGGCTGGCTTCAGCTTGGCAAGATAGGGAGAGACGTCATCGAGCTGGGTGATCTGGACGTTGTTCGCCTTGGTCGTTGAAGGCGAAGTGATCATGAGCAGCGAGGGGACAATAATCAAGGCGAGCACAGCGACATGGATCGTGACCGAGAGCGCCTGCACACGCGTGAACTGGGTATTCTTGCTCCAGATGTCTTTGACCGGAACCGGTTTGCTGGTTACTTCAAGCGGCGGCAACTTCTTCGGGAAGAGCGCATCGCGAATGTTCTGCCATAGGCTATTCTTGCCCCAGCCGACCAGAAGATCCGACTGCACGTTCTGCGGCGTGGACTTGAACAGTTCGCTCAGATTCTCGCGCAGGCTGCCGCCAAAATGCGGCATGTCGAAAGCGGTCGCTTGACCCGCTCGAATCCTTACCGGCCGCTCGGAGAGGAAGTCCTTTAGATTCGAAATCAGACTCGCCATGGGAGAAACGTGGACGGGTGCGGGCAGGTGTCCGAGCCTCAGGGTTGGCTCGGTGGTCGAACGCCCGATTTGGTCCAGCTTCGAGCTGATTTCGTCGAGCTTTGAGCTAGGGTCGGCCATAGCAGTCCCCTGTGCCGCGTGTACGCGCCGCGTACCTTATGGTTAGACGCCACGGCCTCAAAAAGGATGTATCGAGGCCGGCACGCTGACAGCTTGCTTGAATCATTGTAACATACGACGTTTGGCCGGGTTCGTGAGTTTCCGGCACTGAAACTGGTTCAGGAGATTCCCTCTCGGGCCGGCAGGGTAGGCAAAGGCCCGAAAAGAGCGCAGAGAAGCGCCTCCGATGAGCAGAACAGTCGACCTAAAGAGCACGCTAAACCTGCCGCGAACCACTTTTCCGATGAAAGCCAAGCTGCCCGAGCGCGAACCCGAGCAGCTGGCTGCCTGGGAGCAGATGCGGCTCTACTACCGCATTTTGGATTCGCGGGACGGGTGGCCGCTGTTCGTACTTCATGACGGCCCCCCCTACCCGACAGGCGAAATTCATCTGGGCACGGGACTGAACAAGATCGTTAAGGACATGATCGTGAAGTCGAAGACCATGTCCGGCTTTCTGTCCCCCTACATCCCGGGCTGGGATTGCCACGGCCTGCCGATCGAAACCAAGGTCGAAAAGGAACTGGGCGGGAAGACGAGCAAGGTTTCTGCTGCGGAATTCCGGCGGCGTTGCCGCGAGTACGCCGCGCGCTATGTCGAAGCGCATAAGCGAGACTTCAAACGCCTGGGCGTCTTCGGCCAGTGGGACAAGCCCTATCTCACGATGGACGCTGCCCTCGAAGCCTCGACGGCCGGTGCGTTCATCGACTTTCTGGAGGAGGGTTACGTCTATCGTGGGCTCAAGCCCGTTTATTGGTGCATCTATGACCGCACCGCGCTCGCCGAAGCGGAGGTCGAGTATGAAGACCACACGAGCCCCTCGATTTGGGTGAAATTTCCTATTCTTCGGTTCGAGAAGCTCGACGAGATCGGGAGAGCGGGCGAAGCAAGCGCTCTCGTCTGGACAACCACTCCGTGGACACTCCCGGCCAACCGCGCACTCGCTTTTCACCCCGATTTCGAATACGTGCTCGCGGACACCACAGCCGGAAAGCTTCTGCTCGCTCGCGAGCGCGTCGAGGCCCTAGGGTCGGAGCTGAAACTGGAAATTCGCGGCGTGACAGGCAGCTGGAAGGGCCGGGAACTGGAGGGGGCGAAGTTCCGACATCCGTTCCTTGACCTGACGGTGCCGGGGGTGCTGGCCGAGTACGTCACGCTCGAGCAGGGCAGCGGTATCGTCCACACAGCCCCGGGACACGGCGCGGAGGACTTCTCGACCGGTCAGAGGTACGGTCTTGAAACCTACGCCCCGCAGGATGACGACGGTCGCTTCACGGAAGGTTTGCCCGAATACATAGGCAAGACTGTCTTTGAGGCCAATCCGATTATTGTCGGTCTGCTCGAGCGGCGCGGGATGCTGGTGGGCGAACAAAAGCTCGCGCACAGCTATCCGCACTGCTGGCGGTGCCACAATCCGGTGATCTTCCGTGCGACCGAGCAGTGGTTC
>Ga0187783_10001250_pt1 | contig 18705 bp, 17 predicted proteins | sample 1015_SJ02_MP02_2_FD_132471 | JGI IMG/M metagenome (GOLD analysis project Ga0187783, IMG submission 132471) | Tropical peat soil microbial communities from peatlands in Department of Meta, Colombia - 1015_SJ02_MP02_20_MG | ecosystem: Environmental > Terrestrial > Soil > Wetlands > Peat | place...
CGCGTGAAGCGGGCGGTCAATGCCCACAAGAAGCGCCGGGTGGTACTCGAGCGCGCCAGCGGCTACCGGGGCCAGCGCTCGCGCCTGTACCGCAAGGCGAAGGAGCAGCAGCTCCACTCGATGACCTACGCCTACCGGGATCGCAAGGATCGTAAGGGCGCGTTCCGGCGGCTGTGGATTCAGCGGATCAACGCCGCGGTTCGCGCCGAGGGCCTTACCTACAACCGGTTCATCCAGGGGCTGCGCCTCGCCGGGGTGGACGTCGACCGCAGGATGCTGGCCGAGCTCGCCGTGTCCGATGCGGCGGCGTTCGCCGCGCTGGTCCAGGTCGCCAGGGGTGCGCTGCCTGCCGACGTCAACGCGCCCGCGGCCTGAGCCGACGTGACGGCCCGCGCCGGCGCTGGCGGCGCGCTGGTGACAGCGTGCGCTGGCTGCGTGCCGTGACACGTGCGTGGGAGTGGGTTTGCTATGGCCAGGCCCATAGCAAACCCACTCCCATGGCAGTGGCGCCGGTCAGATCACCGGAGTCGGCCGGTATGGAGCCGCCTGGCCTCCGGCCAGGGCCGGTTGCACCGGCATGACCAGGCCCGGAGCTCTGCCTCGGCAGCCTGATGCCGTGCTGTCGCCGCGGTCGGCCAGGGTGAAAGCCGCGCGCCAGCTCGGCAAGCGGGCGTTCAGGGACCGCCGCCGGTCCTTTCTCGCCGAGGGCCCCCAGGCGGTCAGGGAAGCGCTGCGGCGGCCGGGCGTCGTGACGGAGCTGTTCGTTACCGGCCAGGGCCGGGCGCGTCATGGTGAAGTGGTCGGCCTCGCGGCTGCCGCGGGCATTGCCGTGCACGACGTGGGCGCCGAGGTTATGAGCGAGCTCGCGCAGACCATCACGCCGCAGGGCGTGGTTGCCGTCTGCCGCTTCATCGACGTGCCGCTCGCCGCCGCGCTGGTCGGCGCGCCGCGGCTCGTCGCGGTGCTCGTCAGCGTGCGCGACCCTGGCAACGCAGGCACCGTGCTGCGGACCGCGGACGCGGCCGGGGCCGACGCGGTGATCTTCGCCGCCGCGTCGGTCGACCCTTACAACGCCAAGTGCGTTCGCTCCTCGGCGGGCAGCCTGTTCCATCTCCCGGTGGTCGCTGGCGCGGCGCTGGCGGAGGTGATCAGCGGGCTGCGGGCCGCCGGGCTGCAGGTGCTGGCGGCCGACGGCAGCGCCAGCCTGGTGCTGGACGGTACGCCCGGCCCGGACCTAGCCCGGCCGACCGCCTGGCTGTTCGGCAATGAGGCCTGGGGTCTGCCCGCCAGCCTGCTCGAGCTCGCCGACGCGGCGGTGGCGGTGCCCATCTACGGGCAGGCGGAGAGCCTCAACCTGGCCGCGGCGGCCGCCGTGTGCCTGTACGCGTCGGCCCGCCACGGCCGAGACCGCTCGCCATGACGGTCCGCTCAGAGTGTTGGCCGGCCATGCGAATCCGCTAAAGTCTGATCACGTTGCGTCATCTGCTGACCCGCGTCGGCCCGCCGATGGTGCGGCAGCGCTGTGACGGCGGCCTTCCCCCGGGTCCGTCGACGCGGCCGTGGCACGGGTGCGGGCGGCGAGAGGACCGTCGTCGCCGGTGGCGCGGCGGGTGTGCAGCGTTCCGCGGGGGACGGGCAGCTTCTCCGAGCCTCGCGGAGGCGGCGCAGGGTGGTGGACGGGATCGCGACAAGTCAGCCGGCGACCGGTGTCGCGGCCGTTCCCGCCGTTGCCGCCGACCCGGCCGACGCGGTCAGCTCGGCCGCGACCGACGAGGCCGGAGCCGCTGGGCGAGTCCGCCCGGCCGCTGGTGGCCAGGACGCCGAGTCGGCGGTCGGCCCCGTTCCCTCGTTCCTGGTTCTCGCCGACGACCTGCCGGATGGCCTGATCATCGCCGACCACGCCGGCACGGTCACGGTGGTCAACCGCGCCGCGGCGCGGCTGACCGGGATCATCCCGGCAGCGGCGCTCGGCCTGGATGTCCGGCAGGTGCTGCCACTGCGCGACCACGAGAACCGCTGCTGGTGGACGCTGACGCAGCCGTACGAGGGCCTGTGCACCAGGACCAGGCATCCCGAGCGGGCGCTCTTCCTGCCGAACGGCACCGAGCTGCTGGTCAGCATGGGGTACGTGCGCGAGCCACGGCGGCGCACCGGGGCCGACGGCCGGGCGGTGCAGCGGCTCGCCATCACGCTGCGCAGCGCGGAGCAGCGAGCCCGGCTGGAGCGCCGCCGCGCCGACCTGGTGTCGACCGTCGCGCACGAGCTGCGCTCGCCGCTGACCAGCGTCAAGGGCTTCACCGCCACGCTGCTCGCCAAGTGGCCGCGGTTCACCGACGACCAGAAGCGGGTCATGCTGGAGACCGTCAACGCCGACGCGGACCGCGTGACGCGGCTGATCACGGAGCTGCTTGACGTGTCCAGGATCGAGGCCGGGCGGATCGAGGTGCGCCGGGAGCTGGTCGACGTCCCGGCCAGGGTGAGGAAGGTCATCAGTGGCCGGGTGGCGGCCGGGGACCCCGACGACCGGTACCGTGTCGACGTCATCGGGACGCTGCCGGAAACCTGGCTGGACGCCGACAAGGTGGACCAGATTCTCGCGAACCTGATCGAGAACGCCGTCCGGCACGGGGCTGGTACCGTTACGACTGTGGTGGAGCCGGCGGTCGTGGCAGGCGCCCCTGGTGTCGCGGTAGCGGTCCGTGACCAGGGGCCTGGCATCGCGCCCGAAGTTGCGTCCCGCGTGTTCGCCCGGTTCTGGCGCGCAAAGCGCCGCGGTGGCGCCGGCCTCGGGCTGTTCATCGTCAAGGGCCTGGTGGAGGCGCACGGCGGGGAGATCACCGTGCTCCAGGCGCCCGGTGGCGGGGCCGAGTTCCGATTTACCATGCCCGCCGGGACGCCTGACTTCGGCTAGCCGGCGGGCCTGCGGGCCAGCACGCCGGCGCTGTCACTGCGCCGCGTTGTCGCGCTGGCGTCGGCGCACTCGAGAGGACTGCCGGGACGTCACCCGTCGGGGTTGCCTTCCGGCTCTCGTGAGGAAGATCGGGGAGATGTCCGCACCGAACAACGCGTATGACCCGGTGGAGGTGGCCGTGCTGGCACCGGACGAGGTCCAGCGGATGCTGGACGATGCACTGGCGGCCATCGCGGCGGCGGCCGATCTCGATCAGCTCAAGGCCGCCAGGATCGCGCACGCCGGCGACCGGTCGCCGCTCGCGCTGGCCAACGCCGAGATCGGCGCGCTGCCGCCGGCCGCCAGGGCCGAGGCGGGTCTGCGCGTCGGATCGGCGCGAGCCGCGATCCGGCAGGCGCTCGCGGAGCGACAGGCCGAGCTGGAGGCCGAGCGCGACCAGCGGGTACTGATCGAGGAGGCCGTCGACGTCACGCTGCCCTGGGACCGGTCCCTGGCCGGGGCCCGGCATCCCGTGACCACGCTGGGAGAGCGGCTGACCGACGTGTTCGTCAGTATGGGCTACGAGGTGGCCGAGGGTCCCGAGGTCGAGGCCGAGTGGTACAACTTCGACGCGCTGAACTTCCCGCCGGACCATCCGGCCAGAGAGATGTACGACACCATCTTCGTGGCGGGCCGCCACGGCGAGCAGCACTCCGGCGTGCTGCTGCGCACCCACACCTCACCGGTGCAGATCCGGGCGCTGCTGACCCGGCCGCTACCGCTGTACGTGGTCAGCCCGGGCAAGTGCTACCGCACCGACACGCTGGACGCCACCCACAGCCCGGTCTTCCAGCAGATCGAATGCCTGGCGGTGGATGAGGGCCTGACCATGGCCGACCTGCGGGGCGCGATCAGCGCGTTCGTCGAGGCCATGTTCGGCCCCGGTCTGCAGACCAGGCTGCGGCCGGACTTCTTCCCGTTCACCGAGCCGTCGGCGGACGTGTCGATGGAGTGCCACGTCTGCCGCGGCGCGTCCGCCCGGCCAGGCGGGGAGCCGTGCCGGGTATGCCGGTCGCAGGGCTGGATCGAGATCGCCGGCTGCGGCATGGTCAACCCGCGGATGCTGGTCGCGTGCGGCGTCGACCCAGACCGCTACAGCGGCTTCGCATTCGGCCTTGGCATCGACCGGTCGGTGCTGATCCGCAACGGCGTCACCGACATCAGGGACACCTTCGAGGGTGACGTGCGGTTCAGCCGTGCCTTCGGAATGGAGGCATGATGCGGCTTCCGCTGTCATGGCTGCTGGAGTACGCGGCCATCGACCTGCGGCCCGACGACGAGGCCGGAGTCGCGGACCTGGCCAGACGGCTGACGGCCTGCGGGCTGGAGGTCGAGTCGGTCGACCGGGTCGGGCATGACATCACCGGCGTGATCGTCGCCGAGGTGCTGGCCGTCGAGGAGCTACCGGGGTTCACCAAGCCCATCAGGTACTGCCAGGTGTCCACCGGCGACGGCCTGGAGCGGCACGTGATCTGCGGCGCGCGCAACTTCGCGGTGGGCGACCGGGTGGCGCTGGCGGTGCCCGGTGCGGTGCTGCCAGGCGGCTTCGAGATCGGCGCGCGCAAGACCTACGGCCGGGTCTCCGAGGGCATGATCTGCTCGGCCGCGGAGCTCGCGATCGGCGAGGATCACACCGGCATCCTGGTGCTGCCGGCCGACGCACCGCTCGGCACGGACTTCGTCAGCTACGCCGGGCTGCTCGATGTCGTCCTCGACATCAACGTGACGCCCGACAAGGGCTACGCGCTGTCGGTTCGCGGCGTGGCGCGCGAGCTCGCGATCTCCTACCGCGTGCCGTTCACTGACCCCGCCGACGTCGGGCTGACCGCGGACGTCGGCGTGATCTCCGCCGACGTGTACCCGGCCAGCATCGCCGACACCACGGCGTGCGACCGGTTCGTGCTCCGCGAGGTGCGCGGGCTCGATCCGGCGACGCCGACGCCGCTCGGCATGAAGATCAGGCTCGCCCGGGCCGGCCAGCGAGCGGTGTCGCTCGCCGTGGACGTCACCAACTACCTGATGCTGGAGCTCGGCCAGCCGCTGCACGCCTTCGACCGGGCGCGGCTGACCGGCCCGGTCGTGGTCCGCCGGGCCGCACCCGGAGAGAAGCTGGAGACGCTCGACCACGTGGTCCGTTCGCTCGACCCGGAGGACATCCTCATCACCGACTCCTCCGGGCCCATCTCCCTGGCCGGCACCATGGGCGGGGTGGCGACGGAGGTATCCGACGTCTCGCGCGACGTGGTGGTCGAGGCGGCGCACTTCTCGGCCCGCGGCATTGCCCGGCAGAGCCGGCGGCACAAGCTCCCGTCCGAGGCGTCCGCCCGGTTCGAGCGCGGCGTCGATCCCGAGCTGCCGCTGCGGGCCTCCGCGCGCGCGGCGACGATGCTCGCGGTACTCGGTGGCGGCACTGTCGTGCCCGGCTGCTCGCTGGCGGCGGCGGCGATCCCGCCGGTGACCATCCCGATGGCGGCCGACTACCCGGACCGGGTGGCCGGAGTCGTCTACGGGCTGGAGGCCGTGCTGGCCAGGCTGCGCGAGGTGGGCTGCACGGTGCTGCAGGCGCCGGCCGACGTGGAGGCCGCCCTGGATGGCGCCGTCGTGACGGACGCCCCCGGTGCCGCCGACGCCGCCGGCGCGAGCCCGGCCGGCCTGGCTGCCGGGGTGCTCACCAGCAAGCAGGCCAGGCCCGACCACGGCAGGCACGACCGGCCAGAGCTGCTGCTGCTGGTCACGCCGCCGTCCTGGCGGCCCGACCTGACCGACCCGGCCGACCTGGCCGAGGAGGTCATCCGGCTGGAGGGATACCAGAACATCCCGGTCCGCGCCGCGCGGGCGGCGGCCGGCCACGGCCTGACCGAGCGCCAGCGGCTGCGCCGGACGATGAACCGCGCACTGGCCTACGCGGGCTTCGTCGAGGTGACGAGCAATCCGTTCACCTCGACGGCGGACTTCGACAGGATGCAGCTGCCCGCCGAGGACCCGGACCGGCTGGCCGTGCGGCTGGCCAACCCCCTCACCGAGGACGAGCCGCTGATGCGCACGACGCTGCTACCCGGGCTGCTGCGGACGCTGGTCTTCAACGTCGGCCGCGGCTTCGGCGATGTCGCGCTGCACGAGCTCGGCCTGGTCTTCCGGCCCCGCCCGGACGCGCCCTCGGTCGCGCCGATCCTGCCGGTCGACCGTGCGCCGACGGTGCAGGAGATCGCGGAACTGGAGGCGGCGCTGCCCGACCAGCCGCTGCACGTCGGCGCGGTGCTGGCGGGCCAGATCGAGCCAGCTGGCTGGTGGGGGCGGGGCCGGCCGGCTGGCTGGCAGGACGCGATCGAGGCCGCCCGCACCGTGCTAGGCGCCAGCCGGGTCCCGTTCGAGGTGCGGGCCGCCCGGCGCGAGCCGTGGCATCCCGGCCGCTGCGCGGCGATCTTCGTGCGCGGCGAGCAGGGCCACGAGTGGCTGGCCGGGTACGCGGGCGAGTTGCACCCGAGGGTCGTCGGAGCGTTCGGCCTGCCGGCCCGGACGGCGGCGATGGAAATCGACCTGTCGGTGGTGGAGACCGCGGCCGATGCGCTCGGGCCGGTGCAGGCTCCGAGCCTGTCTGGCTACCCGGTCGCGGTGCAGGACGTCGCGCTGAGCGTGCCGGATTCGGTGCCGGCGGCCGACGTCGAGCGCGCGCTGATCGCGGGTGCGGCACAGGCGGGCGACGTGCTGCTGGAATCGGTGCGGCTGTTCGACGTCTACACCGGCGACCAGGCCGGCGCGGGCCGCAAGTCGCTGGCGTACACGCTGCGGTTCCGCGCGCCGGACCGCACCCTCACCGCCGACGAGGCCAGTGCGGCGCGCGACGCCGCCGTCGCCGAGGCCGTCCGCCGCACCGGTGCGGTGCTGCGCAGCGGCTGACCGCCCGCACCGGAGCCGCGCAGTGCAGCGGCTGACCGCCCGCACCGGTGCCCTGCTGTGCAGCGGCTGACCGTTCAGGACGTTTTGAGGATGGCCACGATCTCGCGGCCGTTTTTGGCGCACCTGGACGTCTCGCCGGTCTTCAGCAACTCCGGCGTGGCCAGTCCCTGGCAGGTCCAGCCTTCGACCTTGACCGGCCCGCCACCGCCGTTGCCGGGCGCCTGGCCGTCGACGATCGCCCGCGCGTACGTGGCCTCGACCTGCAGCGCGGCCGAGCAGGCCACCTGGCCGCGGTCCACCTCGATCTCCACCGGCACGTTGGCGGCGGTCCGGGTGGTGCCGCAGTCCTGGATGGTCGCCGCCGTCGGACTCGATGACCCGGTCCCGCAGCCGGCCAGCACCGGCCCGGACGCCAGCGCGCACGCCAGCACGACGAGCGCGGAGTAGCGCCGGGCTGGCATCAGTGTTTGTCTCCTTTCATCGCCTATCATGCCGTCCGGCCGGGTATCGGCCTAGCCGGATCGCAGATCTGCAAGCCGAGCGTTACCAGCGGCGGCAGCGCGGTGCGGATTGCATAATCAGTCATAGATATGCATAATAATTCGGGAGCGCCGAAGCCCGGTTCCGGCGCCGTCCCGGTGGAACGGACGGGCGAGCGGTCTGCTCGCCCCACCCAGGAGGGTCGATGGGCGCGCGCGTGGCGGTGGCCGGCGCTAGCGGCTACGCGGGCGGTGAGCTGCTGCGGCTGCTAGCCGGACACCCGGACCTAGAGCTGGCCGCGCTGACGGCGGGGAGCAGCGCGGCTCAGCGGGTAGCCGAGGTGCACCCGCACCTGGCGGGCCTGCCGGGGCTGGCAGACCGGGTCTTTCAGCCGCTCGATGCGGCCGCGCTGGCCGGCTGTGACCTGGCGTTCCTGGCCCTGCCCGCGGGGCAGTCGGCGCCGGTCGCGGCGCAGCTCCCCGCCGGCGTCAAGGTGGTGGACCTGGGGCCGGACTTCCGGCTGGCCGATGCCACCGCCTGGGCGCGGTACTACAGCGGGCCGCACCCTGGGCGCTGGGTCACCGGCACGCCCGAGCTGCCCGGCGCGCGGGCGCGGATCCAGGCAGCAGTGCGCGTCGCCGCGCCCGGCTGTTACGCCACGGCGGCGATGCTCGCCCTCGTGCCGCTGGCGGCCGCCGACCTGGCCGACGCGCGCGACATCGTGATCGTCGCGGCGTCGGGCACGTCCGGCGCGGGCCGGTCGCCGCGCGCCGAGCTGCTGGCCAGCGAGGTGATGGGGTCGGTCGCCGCCTACGCGGTGGCGGGTGCGCACCGGCACACCCCGGAGATCGAGCAGGCGATCGCCGAGGCGTCCGGCCACCCGGCCTCCGTCAGCTTCACGCCGGTGCTCGCGCCGATGCCGCGCGGCATCCTCGCGACCTGCACCGCCCGCCTGACGGCTCGCGACATCTGCACCGCCGACCTGCGCGGGGCCCTCGCCGCCTGCTACGACGGCGAGCCGTTCGTCACGGTCCTGCCGGACGGACGGTGGCCGGCCACCGGGTCGGTGAGCGGCTCCAACGGTATCCAGCTTCAGGTCGCCGTGGATCCGCGGGCAGGCCGCGTCGTGGCCGTGGCCGCCATCGACAACCTCGGCAAGGGCGCCGCCGGGCAGGCCGTCCAGGATGCCAATCTCATGCTCGGACTGCCCGAGACCAGCGGGCTGACGGCGATCGGGGTCGCACCATGACGGTAACCAGCCCGCGGGGCTTCCGGGCGGCCGGCGTGGCCGCGGGCATCAAGGAGTCCGGCGCCCCGGACGTGGCGGTCGTCATCAACGACGGGCCGAGCGCGGCGGCGGCCGGAGTGTTCACGGCGAATCGGGTGAAGGCGGCGCCCGTGCTGTGGAGCCAGCAGGTACTGGCCGGTCAGACGGTCCGCGCGGTCGCGCTGAACTCGGGCGGGGCGAACGCGTGCACCGGGCCGGCCGGCTTCCGGGACACCCACCGCACCGCCGAGCACCTGGCCGGCCTGCTGGACATCGGTGCGGGGGAGGTCGCGATCTGCTCGACCGGCCTGATCGGCGAGCGGCTGCCGCTCGACGCGCTGCTGGCCGGCGTGACGGCGGCGGTCAGCGCGGCGTCGCGGCACGGCGGGCTGGCCGCCGCAGATGCGATCAGGACCACCGACACCGTGCCCAAGACCTGCGTCGTGCCCGGCGCGGGGTATCAGATCGGCGGGATGGCGAAGGGCGCGGCCATGCTGGCGCCCGCGCTGGCGACCATGCTCGTCGTGCTGACCACCGACGCGGACCTGCTGCCGGGCGACCTGGACGCCGCGCTACGCGGCGCGGTGCGCACGACGTTCGACCGGCTCGACACCGACGGCTGCATGTCCACCAACGACACCGTGCTGCTGCTCGCGAGCGGCGCGAGCGGCACCGTGCCCGACCCCGCCGAGTTCGGCGCGCTGCTGACCGCCGCATGCGCGGACCTCGCCGCGCAGCTGCAGGCAGACGCCGAGGGCGCGAGCAAGACGATCATCATCGACGTGACCGGCGCCGCGACCGAGCAGGACGCGGTCGACGCGGGCCGCGCCATCGCCCGGTGCAACCTGCTCAAATGCGCGATCGCGGGCGAGGATCCGAACTGGGGCAGGGTGCTCGCCGCCGTCGGCACCACCAGCGCCGCGTTCGAGCCGGACCAGCTCAACGTCGCGATCAACGGCGTCTGGGTGTGCAAGGGCGGCGCACCGGGCGAGCACCGCTCGGCCGTCGACCTGCGACCCCGGCAGGTGACGATCACCGTGGAGCTGGCGGCGGGAGAGCACGCTGCGACCATCAGGACGACCGATCTCACCACCGAGTACGTGCACCTGAACGCGGCCTACTCGACATGAAATCAGGGGCTGAGGGGAACGGGGCCGAACACAAGGCGGCCGTCCTGATCGAGGCGCTGCCGTGGCTGGAGCGATTCCACGGGCAGATCGTTGTGCTGAAGTACGGCGGCAACGCGATGACCGACGACGGCCTGCGCCGCTCGTTCGCGGAGGACGTCGTTTTCCTGCACTACGCGGGGCTGCGGCCGGTGGTCGTCCACGGGGGCGGTCCGCAGATCAGCGCGCAGCTCGACCGGCTCGGCATGCAGTCGACCTTCCGCGCGGGTCTGCGCGTGACCACCCCGGAGACCATGGATGTGGTCCGGATGGTGCTCACCGGGCAGGTGAACCGCGAGATCGTGGGGCTCATCAACTCCCGTGGTCCGTTCGCCGTCGGGATCTCCGGCGAGGACGCAAACCTGCTCACCGCGCGACGCGTGCAAGCCGAGGTCGGCGGCGAGCTGGTCGACATCGGAGAGGTGGGTGAGGTCGAGGCGGTGAACCCCGGGGCGGTCAGCGCGCTGCTCGCCGACGGCCGCATCCCGGTCATCTCCAGCGTTGCCCGCGGCACCGGCAGCGGCGTGCTGAACGTCAACGCCGACACTGCAGCGGCGGCTGTCGCGGTCGCCCTCGGCGCGGCGAAGCTGGTCCTGCTGACCGACGTCGCCGGGCTGTATCCGCGCTGGTCGGGCGCGGACGCGCCAAGCGCGCTGGAGGCCCGGCCCATCAGTCAGCTCACCGCCGCCGAGCTGGCCGCGCTCATGCCCGGCCTGTCCGACGGCATGATCCCGAAGATGGCGGCCTGCCTGACGGCTGTCCGCGGCGGCGTGCCGCGGGCGCACGTGCTCGACGGCCGGCTGCCGCACGCGATCCTGCTCGAGATCTTCACCGACTCCGGCATCGGCACCATGGTCGTCCCGGATACCCCGCCCGCGGCAGAAGGAGCGGATCATGTCAGCCACTGAGCTACTGCAGGACCGTTACGGCGCCAGCATGATGCTGACGTATGGCATGCCGCCGGTGGCGCTGGCCCGCGGCCAGGGCTGCACCGTCTGGGATGTGGACGGCAACAGCTACCTCGACCTCATCGGCGGGATCGCGGTCAGCGCGCTCGGGCACGCCCACCCCGCCATCGTCGAGGCGGTGAGCCGGCAGGTCGGCACGCTCGCCCACGTCTCGAACCTGTTCCTGCACGAGCGGCAGGTCGAGCTCGCCGAGCGGCTGATCGGGCTGCTCGGCACCGACGGCCGGGTGTTCCTGGCCAACTCCGGCGCCGAGGCCAACGAGGCCGCGCTCAAGCTGGTCCGCAAGGCTCAGGGCCCGGAGCGGCCGGTCATCGTCGCGGCCGAGCATGGCTTCCACGGCCGGACCATGGGCGCGCTGAGCGTGACCGGCAAGGCATCCATCCGCGAGCCATTCGGACCGTTCGGGGTTCAGGTCGTCTTCGTGCCGTACGGGGACGCGGCGGCCCTGCAGGCCGCGGTGGGGTCCGACACCGCAGCGGTCCTCCTCGAGCCGACCCTCGGCGAGGGCGGCGTCGTGCCCGCGCCGCCGGGCTACCTCAAGGCGGCCAGGGACGCCTGCGACAAGACCGGCGCGCTACTCGTGATCGACGAGATCCAGAGCGGCATCGGCCGCACGGGTGAGTGGTTCGCCCACCAGCGAGAGGGCGTCCGGCCGGACGTGCTCACGCTGGCCAAGGGTCTCGGTGGCGGGCTGCCGATCGGCGCCTGCGTAGGGTTCGGCCGGTGCGGCTCGGCGCTGAGCAAGGGCGACCACGGCAGCACCTTCGGCGGCAACCCGGTCGCGTGTGCCGCCGCGCTCGCGGTGCTGGACACCATCGAGAAGGAGGACCTGCTCGCGCACGTGAAGTCCGTCGGCGAGCGGCTCGTAACCGGGATCGAGGGCATCGGGCATCCGCTGATCGCGGGCGTCCGCGGCAGCGGTCTGTGGCTGGCGATCGCGCTCACCGGCACTGCGGGGACGGCGACAGCCGCCACGGCGCAGCGGCAGGGCTTCCTGGTCAACGCCGTGCTCCCGGACGCCGTCCGGCTGGCTCCGCCGCTGATCCTTTCTGCCGCCGAGGCGGACTCCTTCCTCGCCGCGCTGCCCGGCATCCTCGACGCCGCCAGCGTGGTAGTGGCCGGCCAGGAGGGGGGATGACCTCCGGCCGGCCGGTACGGCATTTCCTGCGGGATGACGATCTGTCCCCGGCCGAGCAGGCGCGGGTGCTGACGCTGGCGGCAGAGCTGAAGGCGGACCGGCTGGCCCGCCAGCCGCTGGCGGGCCCGCGCGCGGTGGCCGTGCTGTTTGACAAGCCGTCGCTGCGCACCAGGGTCTCGTTCTCGGTCGGCATCGCCGAGCTCGGCGGTTATCCGCTGGTGATCGACGCAGGCGGGACGCACGCGGGCCGTGGCGAGTCCGTCGAGGACGTCGCAAGGGTGCTGTCGCGGCAGGTCGTCGCCATCACCTGGCGCACCTTCGATCAGGACCGGGTGGTGGCGATGGCAAACGCGAGCATCGTGCCGGTCGTGAACGCGCTGACCGATCAGTTCCACCCGTGCCAGGTTCTCGCGGACTTGCTGACGATCAAGGAGGCCTATGGGCGGCTCGCGGGTCTCACCCTGACGTTCCTCGGCGACGGGTCATCCAACATGGCGCACTCCTACCTGCTCGGCGGCGCGACGGCCGGCCTGCACATCCGGATCTGCGCGCCGGAGGCATACTGGCCCGCGGCCGACGTGATCGCCACGGCGGCGGGCATCGCAAGCCGCACCGGCGGCTCGGTGCACGTGACCGCAGACGTTGCGGCGGGGTGTACGGGCACGGACGTGCTCGCCACGGACGTGTGGACCTCGATGGGGCAGGAGGGCCAGGAAGGCTCCAGGTCGGAGGTCATGGTGCCGTACGCGCTGAACGCGGCAACGCTGGCGGCGGCGAGCCCAGGCTGCCGGGTGCTGCACTGCCTCCCCGCGCACCGTGGTCAGGAGATCGCCGCCGACGTCATCGACGGTCCCGCTAGCCTGGTCTTCGAGCAGGCGGAGAACCGCCTGCACGCGCAGAAGGCGCTGTTGTGCTTCCTGCTCGGGGAGTCCGTCCGGTGATGACCAGCCCGCTGACCAAGGCGGCCAGGCAGGCGCAGATAGCCGCGATCCTGGCCCAGCAGCCAGTTCGCTCTCAGGAGGAGCTGGCGGAGCTGCTCGGCCACCGCGGTGTCCGGGTCACTCAGGCCACCCTCTCGCGCGACCTCGAGGAGATTGGCGCGGTCCGGCTGCGCAGCCAGGATGGCGTGCTGGTCTACGCGCTGCCGGGGCAGCCGGGACCGGGCGGCGTGTCCGGCGTGTCCGGCGCGCTAGCGGGCGGGCCGTTCGCCCCGTCGGCCGCCGATCCGGCCGCCAGGCTCGCCCGGCTGGCCGCTGAGCTTCTCGTCTCGGCCGAGGCGAGTGCCAATCTGGTCGTGCTGCGCACGCCTGCCGGAGCGGCGCAGCTGCTCGCGTCGGCAATCGACCACGCCGGCTGGCCCAGCGTGCTCGGCACCGTGGGCGGCGACGACACCGTGCTGGTCATCTCCCGCGACCCGGCCGGCGGCGCCGAGCTCGCGACCGCGCTGCTGCGGCTCGCCTCCCGTCCCGGCCAGGCCGTGGGCCGCAGGTAGGGATCGCTCGGGTCACGGCAAGCCGGCCGGCCCAGCCGCTTCCGGCGATCCGGGGTGGCCGTCGCGCAGCCGCGCGGCGACCCTGGCCGCGAGCAGTTCGAACGCCGCCACCTGCTCGGGCACGGCCCTGGTGAGCATGACCGGCCGACCCTGGTCGGCGTCCGCGGCGGCCGCCGGGCTGAACGGCACGCTGGCCAACCGGTCTACCAGGCCCCAGATGCTCTCCGCGGCCGGGGCGGCCGGGAACATCGGCGTGAGCTGCCCGCAGTGCGCACAGATCGAGCCGCTGAAGTTCTCCACGCCGCCGAGCAAGGACGCCGTCCGGCGGCGCAGGTCGGCGAGCAGCCGGCGGACGTCGGAGTGCGCGATTACCTGCGGCGTGACGACCATGATCACGTGCACGGGCCGCCCGCCCAGCTCGAAGACGAACTGCTGGACGTCGGCGCTACCGGGCGGCAGGTCGACCACTATGCAGTCCGGCTGCCGCCACGCGGTGCCGGAGCTGAGCCGCCGCACCAGCAGCTGGGCGAGGCCGGCCGCCAGGCCGAGGCCCTGGTTGTCACCGATGAGGAACGCCGCCGAGGCTACCTGGAGTCCGTGCCGGTCGACGGCCTCCAGCCGCTCCTGCGGACCGCCCTTGGCTGTACAGGGTCAGCTCGCGGGCTTCCTGGCGGCGGCACAGGCCGAGCATCCGCGGTACGTCTGGCCCGTACAGGTCGGCATCCACCAGGCCGACGCGGCGGCCGGCCGCGGCGAGCGCGAGCGCCAGGTTCACCGCGACGGTGGTCTTGCCCACCCCGCCCTTGCCGCTCGCCACGGCGATGACGGGAACCGCGCCGGGATCGGCGGCGCTAGCCGCGACGGGATCGGCGCTGCTGGCTGCACCGGGCACGTGTACCTCCACTCTGGCCCGCTCTGAGTAGATACAGCGGATAGTGTCACAACCGTGCCGGCAGACGAGGGAGCGCGCGATGGCGGCTGAGGAGGACGGGGCGGCTCGCCCGCCAGTCCGGCTGTGGGGCGGCCGGTTCGAGTCCGGCCCCGCCGAGGCGCTCGCCCGGCTCTCGGTCAGCGTCCAGTTCGACTGGCGGCTTGCGGCCTACGACCTACTCGCCTCGCGCGCGCACGCCCGCGTGCTGCACCGGGCGGGGCTTCTCAGCGACACGGAGCTGACCAGGCTGCTCGGCGCGCTCGACGACCTGGGCCGCGCATGCCAGACCGGCGCCTTCCGGCCAACGGCCGCCGACGAGGACGTGCACACCGCGCTCGAGCGCGGCCTGCTGGAGCGCGTCGGCCAGCTGGGCGGCAAGCTACGCGCCGGCCGCAGCCGCAACGACCAGGTCGCCACGGACCTGCGCCTGTACCTGCGCGACCACGCGCGGATCATCACGGCCCGGCTGACCGAGCTGGAGCTGGCGCTGGTCGGGCAGGCCGAGCGGCACGCGGACACGCCCGCTCCCGGTCTGACGCACCTGCAGCACGCGCAGCCGATCCTGCTCGCCCACCAACTGCTCGCGCACGTGCAGGCGTTCGCGAGGGACGTGAGCCGGCTTCGGGACTGGGACCGGCGGGCGGCAATCAGCCCGCTCGGGATGGGGGCACTGGCAGGCTCGTCGCTGCCGCTCGACCCGGATGCGGTCGCGGCGGAGCTGGGATTCACGGCCGCGGCCGACAACTCCGTCGACGCCGTGAGCGACCGGGACTTCGCCGCCGAGTTCTGCTTCGCCGCGGCGCTGCTCGGCGTGCACCTGTCGCGGCTCGGCGAGGAGATCGTGCTGTGGTCCACGCACGAGTTCGGCTGGGCGGAGGTCGACGACGCGTACGCGACCGGCTCCTCGATCATGCCGCAGAAGAAGAATCCCGACGTGGCGGAGCTGGCCCGCGGCAAGGCGGGTCGGCTGATCGGCAATCTCACCGGGCTGCTCGCCGTGCTCAAGGGGCTGCCGCTCGCCTACGACCGGGATCTGCAAGAGGACAAGGAGCCGGTCTTCGACGCGGTCGACACGCTCCTGACCGTGCTGCCGGCGATGGCGGGACTGGTGGCGACGCTGCGGTTCCACGAGGAGCGGCTGACCGCGACGGCGGCCGCGGGACACGCGCTGGCGACCGACCTGGCCGAACTGCTGGTCCGTCGTGGCGTCCCGTTCCGGGAGGCGCACGAGGTCGTGGGGCACCTAGTGGTCTGGTGCCAGGTGCACGACTGCGAGCTATCCGACGTGGGCAACGATGACCTGGCGAAGGTGTCGCCGCTGCTGACACCGGACGTGCGCGAGGTCCTCACGGTGCCCGGCGCGATCGCGGCCAGGGCCGGCCGGGGCGGGACGGCGCCCGCCCGGGTGGCCGAGCAACTGGCCCGGCTGCGGCAGGACGTGCACGACCAGGCGGTGTGGGCGGCCGGCGACTAGCTGAGCTGCCCGGCGACGAACCGCAGCGCGCCGCTGATCTCTGCCGCCGGGATGTCCAGGTGCCTGCCCGGGTTGGCGTGCAGCGTCTTGCAGGGCGACGCCAGCAGATCGAACAGCGCGAGCCCGTCCGCCCGCGGATACAGCTCGTCGTCCCACTGCAGCAGGAACAGCACGGGAACGGTGACGCCGCGCGCCGCCTCGGCCACCCCGGCCGGGCCGGTCTCGGCCGAGTAGCCGAACAGCCCGAGCGCGGCCGCGGCGATCCGGTCCTCTGCCGCCGTCAGCGGCAGGCCGGACCGGGTGCCGAGGGACAGCCCGAAGTAGCCGGCCGGGCCTTCGGTGACGTCGGCACGGGCTTGCGCCGCGTCGAGGGCCGCGCGCCAGTCGGAGACGGCCTCGGTGGTCGCGAGCGCGTTACGCGCCCGCCAGCCGTCCAGCCCGAGTCGGCTGCGCCGCTCGGCCGCCGACAACCCGACCTCCTCCGGCGGGGTCCGGTCGCCGTGGAACGGCAGGTCGATGGACACCACCGCGCAACCCAGCGCGGTCAGCTCGCGGGCAGCGCGCGCCACGATTGGCGCTTCCTTATGGCCGCCTGCGCCGTGCCCGACCAGCACGGCCGGCCACGGTCCCGTGCCGTCGGTCGGCTGCCACAAGGTCGCCGGCACCGGGGTGCCGGACCGCTGCACCGGGAGTCGCACGCGGCGCGGCTCAGCCGCCGCCGGATCGGGACTTGCCGCGGCACCGAACAATTCCACCGGCCCCTCGGCGGCTCGGGTCATGCGGTCGGGCCCACGACGTCCATGAATGTGACTTTACTGTCGGCCCAGCGATAGGAAATCAACATCGATCAAGATCGTCAGTCCGGCCGGTCGTCGGTGCTCGCTACGCTCGGACCCGTGCGCACCGAGGACCAGACGGAGTTGCTGCCACGCGAGTTTTTCGACCGGCCCTCGACCGAGGTCGCGCCGGACCTGCTCGGCTGTGTGCTGTGGTACAGCAGCCCGGCGGGCCTGGTGGCGGCCCGGCTGGTCGAGGTCGAGGCGTACCGGGGCTCGATCGACCCGGCGTCCCACGCATTCCGCGGCAAGACCAGCCGCAACGCCGTCATGTTCGGCCCGCCGGGCCACGTGTATGTCTACTTCAGCTATGGCATGCACTACTGCGCGAACCTCGTCTGTGAGCAGCCCGGCGCGGGTGAGGCAGTGCTGATTCGGGCCGGTGCCGTGGTCGGCGGCGCCGGGCTGGCCCGGCGCCGCCGGTACGGGCTGCCCGACGCCGACGCCGACGGCGACGCTGCTGCTCCCGCCCGGAATGGCAAGAGTGCCCGGCAGCGGGATCGAGACCTGGCTCGCGGCCCCGGCCGGTTCTGCCAGGCGCTCGGCATCGACCGGTCCCTGGACGGCGCCGATGTGTGCGCACTAGGCGGGCCGCTCGGGATCAGCCCGGCGTCGGCCTTCGACCAGGCTGATCCTGTCGCGAGCGCCGCTATCTGCGCGGGCCCGAGGGTCGGCATCAGCCGTGCCGCGGACCGCCCGTGGCGGTTCTGGCTGGCGGGCGATGCCCATGTTTCGGGCTATAAGGCCATGAAGCCGCGGGGGTCTCGGCCGAAACCGGTTACCGGCCGTGAGATCGAAGATGGGACGATGCACGGGTGACCGACATCATCGACGACCTGACCTGGCGCGGGCTTATCGCCGTGCACACCGACCTGGACGACCTGCGCAAGGCGCTCGATACCGGGATCGTGACTTTCTACTGTGGTTTCGATCCGACCAACGCGAGCCTGCACATCGGCAACCTGGTGCAGCTTCTCACCATGCGGCGGCTGCAGCAGGCCGGCCACCGGCCGATCGCGATTGTCGGCGGTGCGACGGGGCTGATCGGTGACCCGAGCGGAAAGTCCGTCGAGCGCGTGCTGAACCCGCGTGAGGTCGTTGCCGAGTGGGTCGAGCGGATTCGGGGACAGGTGAGCCAGTTCCTGGACTTCACGCCCGGCGAGACCGGGGCGATGGTGGTCAGCAACCTGGACTGGACCGGTGAACTCAGCGCGATCGGGTTCCTGCGCGACATCGGCAAGCACTTCCCGGTGAGCCAGATGCTGTCCCGCGAGGTGGTACGGGCGCGGCTGGAGCAGGGCGGGATCAGCTACACCGAGTTCAGCTACCAGATCCTGCAGGCCAATGACTTCCTCCAGCTGCACAACCGGTACGGCTGCACACTCCAGCTCGGCGGCAGCGATCAGTGGGGGAACCTCGTGTCCGGCGTGGACCTGATCCGCCGGGTCACCGGCGACACCGTGCATGCACTGGCCACGCCGCTCATCACCAAGCCGGACGGGACGAAGTACGGCAAGACCGAGGGCGAGGCAGTCTGGCTCAGCCAGGACATGATGAGTTCGTATGCCTTCTACCAGTTCTGGCTGAACCGGGCCGACGCCGAGATGCCTGGCCTGCTGCGGGCCTTCTCGTTCCGGTCGCGCGCCGAGCTCGAGGAGCTGGAAGAGGAGATCGCCGAGCGGCCTGCAGCCCGGCGGGCGCAGCGACTGCTGGCCGAGGACGTCACGATGCTCGTGCACGGGCCGGCCGAGCTGGCCACGGTGCAATCGGCCAGTGAGGCGCTGTTCGGCCAGGGCGACCTGCGCGCGCTCGACGCCGTGACCCTCGCGGCCGCGATTGCGGAGGTGCCGAACGCGGAGGTCGAGCGCGTGGGTGGCGAGCTGCCGCCGGTGGCCGACCTGATGGTGGCCTGCGGCATCGTGCCGAGCAAGTCGGCGGCGCGACGGGCGATTGCCGAGGGCGGCGCGTACCTCGACAACGACCGGGTCACCGCGGTGGACGCCGTACCGACGGAGGCGGACCTGCTGCACGGCCTGTTCCTGGTGCTGCGCCGTGGCAAGCGCACCGTCGGCGCAGTCCGCGTGCGGTGAGCCCGGAGGACGTCTC
>Ga0187783_10001251_pt1 | contig 18695 bp, 17 predicted proteins | sample 1015_SJ02_MP02_2_FD_132471 | JGI IMG/M metagenome (GOLD analysis project Ga0187783, IMG submission 132471) | Tropical peat soil microbial communities from peatlands in Department of Meta, Colombia - 1015_SJ02_MP02_20_MG | ecosystem: Environmental > Terrestrial > Soil > Wetlands > Peat | place...
ATGCAGAAGATTGCTCGCGAATTCAATTTCGCCGAAACGACCTTCGTTCTGCCGAAGAACGATCCTGCGAACACGTGTCGGGTGCGCATCTTCACACCTCGGGCGGAGCTCGACTTCGCGGGGCATCCGACGGTCGGCACAGCCTGTGCACTGGTGATGAAAAAGAACGGACGGCTTAGTGATCAAATCCGCCTCATTCTGGAGGAGAACGTCGGTCCCGTGACGGTCGACGTCGCTCAGCGAAACGGGGAGTTCCACGGCACGTTGACGTTATCGGCGAAGATCGAGGCACCGACCGACGCACCCTCTCCGACTGATCTCGCCGCTGTCCTATCCATCGAGCCCGCGGAGGTGAGCCAAGTCTTTTTCGCGGGCGTCGGTGTTCCATTCTGTTTTGCGCAACTGAGCTCGAGGGAGGCCGTCGATCGGGCGGCGATCAATCGGGCTGCCTGGGCGGCAACGCTCTCGCGCGCGTGGTCTCCCCATGTCTTTTTCTTCGCAGGAAATCTGCGGGATGACGGCAAGCTCTATGCTCGCATGTGCGCACCCGCGCTGGGCGTCGAGGAAGATCCCGCGACAGGCAGCGCTTGTGCTGCCCTCGTCGGGGCAATGGCATCGAAGCCCGGTTTTGGCGGGATGGCCTATCGCCTTTCCGTCCAGCAAGGCGTCTCGATGGGGCGCCGAAGCGAAATCGCAGCAGAGGCGCGTAAGAGCGGAAGCGTCGTGACCTCTGTCAGCGTTGGAGGCGCCACGGCCTACATCGCAAGCGGCGAGATCGAAGTGCCGGCGTCCGCGCTTGTGTCTTAGACCGTCGAGGACGCCCCCCCATGCGTGTAAACCGGAGGCGCTAGCGATTTCAGCGTTCACCTGGTGTCACTCACGTAGTCAACTCCAAGGTCGCAGCCGATTGCGCGCGCGCCCGCGGATTTATAAGTAGAGGCAGGGCAGACAGTATGAACAGATTAGTGTGTAGAGTGATGGCGAGCGTCGCCGGCTTGGGTGGGCTCGCAATGACCGCAACGCTGGCCGGCGCGCTCGCCGGAAATGCGATGGCGCAGGCGCCGGATGCTGGCTGTGCGTTGCCTGCGGAACCCGAGGGCATTCCCGCCGCGCTCGATGCGGCAATCACCGGGCCCGCGGACAAAGATCGAGCCTGCATGAAGGCCCTGTTAATACCCGAAGCGCGCATGATGTTCGTTTCACTCGGCGCGGACGGAACGCCAAGCTATCGGCTCGAGACCGTGGACGATTGGATCGCTCGCGTCAAAGCCCGTGGCAACGCTCTGCTGGAAGAAAAGCAGCTGAAATTTAACATTGAGCGCTACGGCAATATCGCGCACTTATGGAGCAGCTACGCGCTGCACAGCGACGGCAAGCAAGTCGCGCGCGGGATCAACAGTATTCAAGCGATCAAAGAAGCCGGCGGCTGGCGCGTGACGGGCATCGTGGTGCAGGCCGAGTCGGCCACTGCCCCGCTGCCAAAGGAATATCTGCCGTAACGGAGGCAAGCCTGAGAGCAGCGAGCCGGCGCGAAGCGGATGTACGCACGCTGAGAATCCGGGTGTCAGCCGACTAGAGATTTATCAAAAGAGGTGAAGAGAAAATGATCAAGACCATCACCTTATCCATGTGTCTCGCAGTTTCCTCGCTCTCGCTCAATGCAGGTGCCCAGGATGTGCGCCAGTATTCTGATGGCCCGGTCACTAACGTGACCTACATACACGTTGACTACGGGAATTTTGAAAAATACATCGATTGGCTAAATGCGACATGGAAGCCGACCATGGAGGCCACCAAGAAAGCTGGGCTAATTATCGATTACAAGGTCTTCAGCTTCACGCCAATAGGCTATACAGCGAATCAGCCCAATATGATTTTGTGGATCACTTACAAAAACATGGCGGCTTTAGACAAGCAAGCCGAGGAAGAAGACGTGGCCAAGAAAGTAATCGGTAGCACCGAGTTGCAGAACAGGGCCAGGATTGGCCGGAATGACTACAGAGAAGTTCTGGGCAGTGAATTGATTCGTGAACTTATTTTGAAATGAAATTGTTGTACGCATTCAAAGAGCGCGCCAATCATTTATTAGAGCTCGCAATGAGCTTATCGGTGTATGCGGCGTAGGACGGGCGGACACTTAGGAGTCGACATGAAAGTCATTGCTATGTTGATCGCAGTCGTGCCGCTTGCTTCCGGGGCGATTGCCGTGGACAACACGAGTAGTTCAACCGCCGCCACAATGGCGGTCGCCGATCCGTCGCGTCCGGACTCTGATACCACACGGGATGCCGACCGAAAGCCGGCGCAAACTTTGGAGTACGCAGGCGTTAAATCGGGGGACAAGGTCGCCGACTATGTCGCCGACGCCGGCTATTTCACGCGTCTCTTCGCTAGCATCGTCGGCCCCACGGGTCACGTTTACGCGGTGGAGCCCACCGCCTTCTTCAAGTTCGAGCATTTCGTTAAGGCGGTCGCGGAGCTACAGGGCTATGCCGTCGCTCACCCAAATGTCACAGTCACTACTGCCGCGGCGCTCGAGGGGCTAAAGTTCCCCGAGAAGCTCGACCTGTTCTGGATTTCCCGAAATTACCACGACCTACACGACGAGTTCATGGGCCCGGTCGACATCGCCGCGTTTAACAAGGCCGTCTACAGTGCGCTGAAGCCCGGTGGCGCATATGTAATTCTCGATCATTCCGCCGCTCCGGGTGCTCCGGCAAACGTAACCGAGACCTTGCATCGTATCGAGTCCTCGACCGTGCGCCGAGAGGTTGAAGCCGCGGGATTCAAGTTCGACTCCGAGAGCTCGATTCTGGCCAACCCGGCGGATCCCCGCACGGCCAAAGTGTTCGACGCATCGATTCGCGGGCACACCGACCAGTTCATCCTGAAGTTCCGCAAACCCAAGTAATGGCGTTTCGTGCTAACTCGACGATCGCCTGCGCGCGACCTTCCATTCCGACCCCTGTCCGCCGGAACCTGTTAGACAAGAATGGCGGCTGCGGTCACGTGCCGGTGATCGGAGGATCCTGCCTCGAGCGCTCGAAGAACAATCGGTACACCAACCCCGCCAGCACTGCTCCGAGCAGCGGGCAAACCCAAAAAAACCACAGCTGCGCGGTCGCCCAGTCACCGACGAACAACGCGGGTCCCGTGCTGCGTGCAGGGTTCACCGAGGTATTGGTCACCGGAATGCTGATCAAATGGATCAGTGTCAATGCCAAACCGATGGCGATCCCGGCGAATCCGACGGGAGCTCGCCGGTGCGTCGCCCCGAGAATCACGACAATAAACATGAAGGTCATGACGACTTCCGACACAGCACAGGCGAGTATCGAGTAGTGACCTGGCGAGTGCGCACCGTAACCGTTCGAGGCGAATCCGGCCGCCACTTGGAAATCCGCTTTGCCACTCGCGATGACGTACAGGATCGCCGCACCGGCGATGCCGCCGGCTACCTGAGCGATGACGTAGGGGACGATATCGCGAGCGGCGAACCGCCCGCCCGACCATAGCCCGACCGTGACCGCCGGGTTGAAATGGGCTCCCGAGATCGGTCCTAACGCATAGGCACCCGTTAGGACGGTCAAGCCGAAGGCCAGCGATACGCCGGACAGGCCGATGCCGAGATCGGGAAACGCTGCGGCCAGAACGGCGCTGCCGCAGCCACCCAGCACGAGCCAGAATGTTCCCAGGAATTCGGCAAAAACTTTCGCCGGCATGATGTGCTCCCAAGGTTGAATTGTGATTCTTTTCCGTTCCGGCCCCGTTGCTGTCACGGCTCGACGACGCAAAGGCCGTTGTCCGCATCCGTGTAGGGCCATGGCTCGGATTCTTCAAGCAATATTATCGCTGACCGTCCGCCGGGAGTCTCAAATCGTCGCTTAGAAGGCCGGCGCCGCAAACCCGCGCGAGTGGTGGCATGATTCCCGGATGACTTTGCGTTACCCACTATTCGCCTCTGCCGCTCCCTCCGCCCTGGCTGCCTTGCTGGTTGCCTGCAGTACGCCGGGTAACTATCGCAACGACGCCGCTCACAAGGCGTTGCTTCAGACCCTTCGCCAGTGCCTTGTTGACATTTCCATTAGCGACACAAACAAAGACTTCACATCCCCCTGCATCCTGCGGGATGTCTCTTCTTTGAATGGTATCGGCCGCCAACGCCTGATCAATGCGCTTGGACCGCCGCGGCTTTGTCTCGATCAGGCTGAGATAAATTTTCCGCAGAAGGAGGATTGCCCGGCCGACCAGTACCCCCTATGGAGTTTCTACCGCCATGCCGGCTCGATCGACATGGGCGGAGGGCCACAATTGGTTTGCGTAGCAAGCGCGCCAAACCGTTGCGTGACCGTGGAGTGGCGACGCACAAAGTGAGAGCGTCCCTGTCCGACCGTCGAGGGCCGATCGACCGCGGCACAAGCGCGAAGCCCGTCACACGATGATTATCGCGCGACCTGCGTTTCTGGCGGCGGCAGTGCCTCTGTTGATAAGCTCGGCTGCACCGGCACCGAGCTCGCCAGCCCGCCAATGGACAAAGCCAATCCGTATGCTCCTTCACGTGCGTCGCTCGCGGGAGCTGCCACCACGCCGGCGCAGGGCAGCGGCGGAGCGTGGCGCGATGGCGCGGTGCTGGTGCTGTCGCCCGATGCATCGCTGCCGCACCGCTGCGTCAAGTGCAACGAGCCGGCAGAGCAGCCGACCAGGAGCCGCAAGGTCTACTGGCACAGCCCTTGGATCTACCTGCTGATCCTCATCAACGTACTCATCTACGTGCTGGTTGCGATCATCCTCCGCAAAAAGGCGGTCATCGCGCCGGGCCTTTGCGCAACGCACAAGACCCGTCGTCGCACGGGCATGGCGATCGCCTGGGCGTTACTCCTCGTCGGCGTCGGCGTGCTGTTCATGGCCGTTCGGGACGGCAACCCGGGCGCCGGCTTCGGCGGGCTGCTCGTGATCCTGGTTGCGACGGTGGTGAGCGCGAGCGTCACGCGCATCCTGCGCGCGAAGCGCATAGACACGCAGTACGTGCGGCTCAAGGGCTGCGGCACGGCGTTCCTCGACAGCATGCCGCCGTTCGCCGGTTGAGTCTCCGCCCCTGAGCCGGTGTCAGATCAGACCCGCGCGCTTGGCCGCACGGTAGCGATTCACCAGCTCCACCCCGAGCTGCCGCGGTTCGGCATCGACCATGAGTGCATCGCGCGCCGCCAGACGGTTGAAGGCGTCACGGCGCGCCTGCGCATAGAGGTGGGCGCTGCCGACCTCGAGCGCTGCCTGCGCGGAGGTGACCGGTTGCATCGTGAGGTCGCCCACGATGCGCTCGCGCAGGCTCGCGAGCAGCACGAGGTGGCGCGAGCGCAGCAGCCGCAGCGCCTGCGCGAGCTCGCTGCTGTCCTCGTCGCGAAAGTTGGTGATGACCACGACCAGGGCACGGCGAGGCTGTCTGCGCAGCGCATCCTGTGCAGCGGAAACGTAGTCCGAATGCGTGGGGCTCGGCTGCACGTCGTAGAACTCGCCCATGAGCGCACGGACCACGTGCAGACCCTTGCGGGGCGCGAACCAGCGCTGCCCGTCCGCCGCGGTACCAAAGCTCAGTGCCCCCACCGCATCCCCGTGCCTGAGGGCGACGTAGGAGAGCAGCATCACGGCGTTCAGCACCTGATCGAAGTGGGAAGCGCCGGCAGCCTCAGCGCCCTCATCGGCGCGCATGCGGCGGCCGCAGTCGATCAGCAGCATGATGCATTGATCGCGCTCGTCCTGGAACTCGCGGATGATGGGCTTGCCGAGCCGCTGCGTGGCCTTCCAGTCGATGTGTCGCACGGGATCACCGTAGCGATAGTCGGTGAGCTGCTTGAAATCGGTCCCCTCGCCGCGCTGCTGGTAGGTCTTGATGCCGATCTCCTGCAGCCGATGGTCACCTGCCAGCCATGCATAGCGCGCGATCTGCGCGAAATCGGGATACACGCGCCGCGCGTCTTCTGCGCCGAGCCGCTCGAGCAACTCCGAGAGACCGAGCCCGGAGCGCACGCGCACGTCCGCCGGCGTGAAGCGCACATCCCCGCGCCGCAGTGCCGTGACGCCATAGGAAGTCTCCAGGCGCTTCCCCGCAGGAAGCGTCAGCTCGAGGGGGAGACCGCGACTCTCGAGCGCGGAGTCACAGCCGTCGTAGAGGCGACAGCGCCAGGTGCGGCCGGGCGCCACCTCGAGCAGCAGAGCGACCGAGCTCGGTGCGCCGATGGCGAAGGCCGCGGGCAGCTGTCGGGTCAGGCGGATTGAGGATCTGCGCCACGCACGGCGTGACATCACCGCATCGCCCGCCATCACGATGAGGAGCGCCAGGAGCCATGAGCCCGCAGCGGCGCCTGCCAGAACCACGGCGACGCCGAGGAGCAGGGCAACCAGGGCGAGCGCAGCGCCGGCGAGCAGCAGGACGATCGCCGTGCGCGTCGGCACGAGCGGCAGCCGCATGGCGCTACACCCGGGGAGCGGCGATGCTTTCCACGACGGCACTCAGGAGCTCATTCACCTTGCGCCCCTCGAGCATCGCGTCCGGAGAGAGTGCGATCCGGTGCCGCAGCGCCGGCAGCGTCACCCGCTTGACGTCATCCGGAGTCACGAAATCGCGGCCATCGGCGAGCGCGGCGGCGCGCCCGCCACGGATGAGGGCCAGGACGCCGCGTGGACCGCTGCCGAGCGCGAGCCCCGGCCACTCGCGTGTCGCCCGCACGATGCGTGCGGCGTACTCGAGCACCTGCTTGTCGACGCGCTGCCGCGCGACGATCTGCTGCAGGCCGAGCACGAGACGCTGGTTGAGCAACGGCTTTACCCCCGACAGCGGCAGCTCGTCCCCGGTCCGGTTCAGGGTGGAGCGCACCACGATGTCGAGCTCCTCCTCGAGAGAGGGGTAGCCGATCTCGATCTTGAACAGGAAGCGGTCGAGCTGCGCCTCGGGCAGCGGGTAGGTGCCCTCGGACTCGATCGGGTTCTGCGTGGCGAGAACCATGAACGGCTTCGGCAGCGGCAGCGTCTGACCCTCGAGAGTCACCTGATACTCCTGCATCACCTCGAGCAGTGCGCTCTGGGTTTTGGCGGGAGCGCGATTGATCTCATCGGCAAGCAGCACGTGGGTGAACACCGGGCCGCGCACCACCCGCAGCTCGTGCGTGTTGGGATCGAGCACGGCGTGCCCGGTGACGTCGGATGGCATCATGTCGGGGGTGAACTGCACGCGCCCGTAGTCGAGCGACAGTGCCTGCGCCAGGGCGCGCACCAGCAGCGTCTTGCCAAGCCCAGGCACACCTTCAATCAGCACGTGTCCGCAGGCGGCGAGCGCCACGACTACCTGCTCGATGACCGCGGTTTGCCCGACGAGCGCCTGTCCGACGGCCTCACGCAGCCGTGCGAGCAGTTCCCCAGCCTTGGCGATGGTGTTCGACTCAGTGTCCATGTATCGACCTGTTGCCATTACGAAGAATCTCACGGCGCGCCGCTTCGAGCAGTGCAATGGCGCTGCGCAGCTCATTGGCGCGACGCGCGCCGGTGTAGTTGATGGCGGCCGCCAGCGCGTCGGCCGGGAAGCCCGTCGCCTGCGCAAGCCGGCGGATGCGCTCGGCACTCGAGAGGCTCGAAAAGGCGCTGATGCGGCGCGCCGCGACCGCAAGCAGCGCGCGCGCTGTGGCGGCATGCAGCGCCTGTCCGTCGCCGACGCGCAGCAGGAACTGCCCGGTACCGCGGATCTGCTCGGCGAGGGAGCGACGCGCGCTCGCGGGCGGTGCGATGGCGGGCCCAAATCGCGGCGCGGCGCGCCACAGGGAGAGCGCCAGCGCCGCGAGCAACAGCACGACTACCGGGGCGCCAAACCGCCAGGTGAGAGCGAGCAGCGATGCCTGATCCTCATCGGTGAGGAAGTGAATGTCATCGCCGGAGTGGAGCTGGGTTGCGGCAACGAACAACGATGCATGCGAGCCTTTGAGCAGCAGACGATAGGTGAAGGCCTCACCGTTGACGACGGTCACACTGCCTCGTCCGACGCTGATCCGCAGCGCCTGAACGCCGTAGGCGTCGGTCACCTTCCAGAGCGGCGGGCGGTTGCTCGCGAGAAAGCTGTCCACCAGGAGCACGCACAGCTCGTAGCGCCGCGGGATCGCCGCGGCTGGCCAGAGGCTCGCACCGCTCTCCTCGCCGTCGCGGCATCCCCCTGGGTTCAGTTTGAAGTGATGGTCGGTGCGTGCCTTGACGTCGTGGCGAGTGATGCCGCTCCAGCGGGAGAAGGCGTTGCCCTGGCCGAGAAAACCATAATCGGTCACCAGCCGTCCGCCGGATTCCACCCAGCGCTGCAGCTGCGCCCGATGGGTGTCGCTGCGGTCCCAGTTCCAGAACGCCGTCACGAGGACGGCGTCCTCGGCCGGCAGCTCCCAGAGCCGATCGTGGGACGCATGGGCGCCGAGCGCCCGTGCCAGATGTTCGGCCGCATAAAAGGGGTCACGGAGCGCCTCGCCGTGCGCGCTCTGCGGCACCACCTGGTCCGCCCAGTAGGTGTGCGTGGCGATCCAGTAGACCAACGCCCCGATGGCGGCAAGGACCATGAGGCGCAGAACGATTCTCAGGCGCACGCTGCACCACTTGCCGCGGCGGGCGGTCGCGCAGCCAGCGCAGCGGCGAACTCATCGCACAAGGCAAAGACAGTGTCGGTGGGCGGCTGCCGTCCGCCATAGACCGACTGCTGCCAGGTGCGCACCAGCTGTGAGGCATAGCGTTGCGGGCTCGCCTCGAGGCGCGCTGCGGCGAGCGTGAGACACTCACCCTCGGTGCTCGAGCCGCGGATCGGAATCGCGTGAACGTGCACGAGGCGCGAGATCAGGCCGCGATAGAGCAGAGCGAGCGCGGCACGCTGCTGCCCCCGCTCCCACAGCCCGCGGGCGGCCGCCCCGATGTCCTCCGGCAGGCTCTCGGGACGGATGTCGAGATCGCGCACGTGTGTGGGGGGCGTGAATCGGTCGGTTGCGCCGGACGCCGTGCGCTCGCGCAGCAAACGCACGAGGAACACCCCGAGAAAACCCGCGAGCAGTACGCAGGCGCCCCAGAAGAGAAACCGGCTGGTCCTCGCAAGCCACTCGAAGAAGCCCGAGATCCATTCGATCCAGGCGGGGCGGCGCCGGGCCTGTTCCTGTTGGTCATTCACCCAGCGCAGCGTGCGCTCCTTGCGCTCGCCGCCGAGAAGCGGGTCGCGGCTCAGAGCCGCCACCGCTGCGGCGATCTGTGCATCGCTCGGCACGTCACCAGCCGCTGCCGGCGCAGCCTCGAGTGGTGCGGCCGCAAGCGCGGCGGTCAGCGCGAGCGCCGCCAGGGTGCACGGCCTGCGATGCTCAGCTCGCAAACGCACGTCGCAGCTCCTGCTCGATGTCCCACGCCTCGAGCTCCGCGCGGCGGTTGAGGTACATGGCGAATCCCGCCGCGACGTAGAACGGCTCGAGGAACAGCACGGCGAGCGCATACGCGATCGGGGGAACCAGCAGCAGGAAGGCGCTGGCGCCTGCCCCCCCCGTGAACAGGGTACCGACATCCGGTGTTTGTCCCGGCGGTGAGAACCAGAATACCAACGAGATGATCGAGAGTGTGAGGCACGTCTCTGCGGTCGCGAACGCCGAAGTGACGAGCGTCGCCCCGCGCGAGCCGGCAGCGCGGATCTGCTGCACGCGCCGGTGCGCCTTGAGGAGCGAGAGCCCTTCGAGCTGGTACACGGGTTGGGTGAAGGCCCGCCACGGGGACAGACGTTGCAGCGTGAAGGTCAGGATCAGCTGTTGCCACCATACTTGCCGCTGCGCATCCCACAGCTCGCCGAGCGTCGTGGGTTGACCGAACGCGCCGCGCGCGAGCACGAACAGTATCGTACGGTCGAGCCAGGGCTTGCAGCACCACAGCGCAACCCCCGGCAGCCAGTGAGCGATCTCGAAGGAGGCGATGCACAGCGCCATCAACGGCAACGCGGTGGCGCCGTAGCACCGGTACACCGACGCGGCCGCCTGTTGGCAGAGGCGCGCACCGAGATCGGCAGCCTCGAGCGGCGCGCGCGGTCGCAGGCGGACGATCAGGGCGTCAACCTGCACGAGGGCGTCCCTGGAGCACGAGATAGCCGAGCACTGCAAACCAGCACACGGTCGCGACGGCGTATTTGACCCCCGGCGGAAGCCAGTGCGCAGATGACCAGAAGGCCTCGATGCCCGCGGCGATGAACAGCATGGCAGTCGAGCCGTAGAGCAGCACCGTGCAACGTCGCGCTGCCCACACCAGGCTGTCGAGGCGCGTGCGGCGTCCGGGCATGAGCAGCGCGTGCCCGAGTCGCAGTCCCGCTGCGCCGGCGATCACGATCGCCGTCAGTTCAAACGCCGAGTGTGTCACGACGAACGGATAGAAGGTCGTGCCGAGGCCGCGCGCGGTCAGATAGCCGCCGACGGCACCGATGATCGCACCGTTGTAGATGAGGAAGAAGATGCTGCCGACGCCCGCGAGCAGGCCGCCGGCGAAACACTGAAAGGAGATGCTGATGTTGTGCATGATGTAGTAGCCGAACATCATCCAGTCGGTGTTGGCAGTCCGCAGCCGGCCGATGGACTCGGCGGCGGGCGAGTACATTTCCTCGAACGATGCAGCCGTGCGGGCGTCGACGACGGACAGGATGAGATCCGGGCGGTAATACACCAGCAAACCGACGATCACGGTCGGCAGCGACAGCAGCGCCGCGGCGACCAGGAGATAGGCGGCATGCGCGCGCACCGTTGCCGGGAAGTCCACGGCGATGAGCCGCTTCACCGCGGCCGCGCCGAATTCCGGGCGCTGATAGATCGCCTGGTGGGCATCGCCGGTCAGCTGCTCGAGGCGATCGAGCATGTAGGCCGGGTAGGAACGCGCGCGCGCGAGCGCCAGCTGCTCGCAGACGCGGCGGTACAGCGTCGCCAGACGCTCGCCCTGGCGCGCCGCGGGCGCGCCCCTGCGGCGCACCGCGAAGAAACGCTGCAGCAGGGTATCCAGCTCCTGCCACTCGCCCTGATAAAGCGCCTCGAACTGCAGCGGGGTCACGAGCGCCGTCCCATGAGCCAGGCGGCCACGCCGAGCACGCGTCGGGTGAGTTGCGGTCCAGGACGAGGGTCGCCCCCCGTCACCGGCGCGGCGAGGGCGGCCAGCTCGTCGAGCCGGTCGCCGGTGAGAAGCGGAGCGCGCGTGGCAAGCGCAATGACCGCGGCCTGGTCGCGTGGCTCGAGTGCATGCGCCGGCACAAGCGGGACTGCCGCATCAGGCAGTCGCTTGGATATCGCGTGCGGCTGATGAACGACGAGGGTCCCCGCGGCCAGGTCACCGAGCCGCTTGCAATCCGCTCGGGTCAGCATGCTGACGATCGCCGCCCCGTACAACAGCGGCAGAAAGTCCGCGGGCCGCAGCAGATTGCGCGCGACGGACGCAACCGGCGTGATCGGCAGCCCATCGTCCATGACGACCTTCAGCTTGAACAGCCGCTTGCCCGGTGTGGCACCCGAGCGTGAGAGCTCGAAGGCAACCGGGTAGAACCACTCGAGGAGGAACAACAGGATGAACCAGGCGGCCGCACCGATACCGCCGATCGGGCGTGTCACGATGCCGATGACGTAGAGCGCGAGGATGCGGATGAGCCAGTCGATGGCGAAGGCATAAAGCCGGGAGCTGAGGCCCGCCGGCCGCAGCTCGAGGAGTATCCCCTCCGGGGTCTCGGCCGTCACGACCGTGTCAAGTACGTCGACGGTCAAGTGCGACCGAGCTCCCTAACAACCGCGCCACATTGGCTGGCAGTGCTCACGGTCTATGGTACATCGGCAGCGACCGCTGGCAGCAAGCTGGTGAGCGTTGCGAATCCGCCGATCTGTGACGCTCGTCCCAAGCGGGTTGCCGCGCTCCGTACAGTCTCGGGCCCGGTCTTCAGCGAGCGCGCCGCGATGAGTCGCGCGCAGAGGGCGGCCGATGTTTGAGGATCTCGAGGGTTGTTTCTCGCCGCAGGTCGCTGGCGGACCACGGTAGCGCGGCGCAGTGAGGCCGCAGGGTCAGCCTGTCATCGGCGACTCCCTCGATGACTAAGGTTTCAACTGCACCCAGAACGGCTTAGCCGGGTCGGCCGCCACGGTGTCGGCCGGCCCCAGCCCGACGATCTGGACAATCACTTCCTCATCGCTGTTTGAGCCATCCCAGTGGAGCGCCCTCCCGGGATGAAGCATGTAGCTGCCCGGCTTCAGCGGTACGGCGTGCTCCGGAGCAAAGATCTCTCCGGTGCCGGCAAACCACGTGCCCTGGAGTACCGTGACGTGGCGATCGTTCGGATGCCAGTGTGGACGATCCATCACGTGCGGCGGAAACTTCACCCGCTGGATGTAGAGCCCGTGACCTTGCGGATCACCCGCGATCGTCGCCACCTGCACGCCGGGGCTTCCGGGCACCTCCTGCCAGCGCACCTGCTCAGGTGTGAGACGTACGAAAGCCGGACTGCTCTCGGCGGCTCGGTCCGCGGAGCTGCCGAGAACCGCAGCGCAGATCAGGCAGGCTGCAACAGCCGACAGGCGTCTCGTTCTCATGGGCGCACTCAATGGCGGTAGAGCGCGGCGATGGTATTCACCGCGAGCTCCGCCTCGTTCCGGTTGGGGTTCGTCGTTTCGTCGCCGAAACCATAGTAGTCGTTATCGCCGATCACCTGGAAGACCAGTCCATCACGACGGGGCACGAAGGCGACCCCATTGTAGATGAGTCCATAGTCGACCCTGGGCTCGGGAATTGCACGGGCCAGCTGTCCGCGCACCGGGGTGAGCGAGGGGTCGTTGAACAGGGCGCGCGCGCCGTAACCGGTGGCGTTGATCAGGGTCCGCTCACGCACCCGGACGAGATCGGCGGTGGCACGAAACTCCTCGATCCGGATCTGGCCACCGTTGGCGAGGAAATCCGACATCAGCTGGCGCGTGTAAGCGGACAGGTTGAACATCATCTGTGCGTTGCGGCGCAGATAGCGCGCACCCAGCGAGTGGCTGCCAGGCGGGAACTCCTGGCTGCTCGTCAGCAGCTCCGGAATCAGCTCGCTTTGCAGCTCGGCAAACCGCGGCCGCGAATCATCGCTCCTCAGGTCGCGGCCGGAGCCAGCGGCGGTGTCGGATACCCAGTAGAGGTCGATGAACTCGACCGGAGTGGCCGGCAGCCCGAGAAACGTCTGGTAGGTGGCGAAGGAGCGCCGCGCCATGCCTTCCCAGAGCTGCTTGAAGGCGGGTGTGGCGTACTCCTCGAAGCAGATTCGTGAATCGGGTGTCCAAAGCCCGGTCGCGAGCGAGGAGCGCACGTTCGGCGGCAGTTCCTTGGTGTAGATCGTGACGTGCGCACCGGCCCGCTGCAGCAGCAATGCCGACGTCAGCCCCATGGCGCCACAACCGATGACCGCGATCTGACGCTCGCCGCTCGCCATCGCCCTGTCCACTGCGATAGCGCTCGAGCCCCACGAAAGCGACCAGCCGCTGCCGCCGTGTCCGTAGTTGTGAACGACGGTCTTGCCCACGAGCCGCTCGACGTCGAGGCGTGGACCCTGGGCGCGGAACGGCCGCGTGCACACGGTGATCGCCGTGATGCGGTCGGGAGTCGCTCGCAGCGGCTCGAGCTGCACGAACTCTGCCGGGGCAGCGGCGCGGTTCGCTGCTTGCGGCGGGCGGTTGTCGGTGCCGAGACGGCTGCAGCCAGCCACCGTGGTCGTGAGGAGTGCCGCCCCCGAGTGCGCGAGAAATGTGCGTCGCGCGATCGGTCGCGCGCCGCGAGTCAGCACACCGTGCGTCCGGCAATCTTCTTTCTTCATCACGCCTCCCGCAGAACCAACGGCCACGCCACCGGTGTCGCCGCCTATGCTACGGCAGAACAGCAACGACGCGCGTCACGGCGACTCGGGTCGTGGGCGCGATTGGAACGCGCGTTATGGCTCGCCGCCGCCGGTTGGTGGCCCGCACATGGCGGGTAGCACCACCAGCGCGAGCGGCTCGCAGCTGACCTCGACTTCGCTCGCCGCCAACGCGGCGGACAACAACAAGAAGCAGGTCAGCCAGCAGGACGCCGCGCACAAGGCCTGGTACCACTACTTCTGGTGGTAAGCGGCTAGGCACGACAGCAGCCAATCGCCTGCACGGAACCCCTTCGGTTCCGTGCAGGTTTTTTTTCAAGGCGCCTTAACCTTCCGTGAGCGCGGCGATCTGCTGCTGCTGCTGGATTTCGCTGGCAGCGGTGGGGTCAGGTGCCGGAGCCGAAGCGGCATATGCCGGCGTAGCCGTCGGGGCGCTTCTGCCAGTGCGGGTGTTGGCGAGTCCCTGGTCGATAGTCTCGCGCATGTGATTCTGCATTTCCTGCAGGTCACTCAGTGCGATATCGACTTGCGCGGCACGCTCGCACGTCATGCTGCCACCGCGGCTCGCGAGAACCACGGCTTCCGCCGTGCCGCTCGCGGCCTTGGGGCCTGAGATCACCTGCACGACGTCCGCTTCGCTCAGCGTGCAGCGCCGCCCCGTGGAGTCGACCAGATCGAGATCCGATGCCACCACGAAGGTGTGCGGTTCCTTCTGGCTGAGCTCCTGGACGATGCCGCCCTCGCCTGGGGTCGGGTCTTTGTTCTCCGCATTCTGTCGTGCCTCAACGGACTCCTCCTTGATCTGCCGTTTGACCTCATCGGCCACCATGTCCTTGACATCCGGCGTGATTTCCGGCGAGGCAGCAGGCGCGGGCGTCGCTGCCGCCGTCCCGGCCATCGCGCGCTGAGACTGAGCGGGTTGCGGCGCGGTCTGCGGCACGGCGGCCTGGGGCGCGGCGGCCTGCAACCCGGAAGCCTGCGACGCGGCTGACTGCGACGCGGCGGCCTGGGGCGCGCCGGATGGTACCGTCGACTGGGGTGCATTCGCTCCGGCGGTTCCGGGCGTCGCCGCGGTTGCCACGGCTGCAGTCGTCGGCTGAGGGGCGGCCGGATGCGCGTTGTAGGCGGCAATCAGGCTCGTGGCGAGCACGAAGTCCGTGAGCCAGAAGAGTGGACTCGTATAGGCCGGCTCCGGGGCGAAATAACCACGGGATTCGGTGAACCAGGGCGCCGATGTGGTCACGTAGTTCCAGGCAGGGACCTGCGGCGCGCCATAGCGCGTCGTCGCCCACTGATAGACCTGCGGCGAGTAAAAGTGCTGGGGCGCGTACGCATCGAGTGTCGCGCCGCCATAGGTGTACGGACGGTAGAGCTGGTGGGAGAGCTGCCCCCGGTCATAGAAGGTGCGATGGTCGAAGGCGTGCGCCTGGAAGAGGTACGGATGCTGCACGTAAGCGACGCCGCGCGAGGGCACCACTACCCGCGAGCCGTCGGGCTTATCGACCGTGATACGGCGGCTGCCGTCCGGGCCGCGGTGGATTGACATGCCGGTGGCCGGGTTGCGGACGTCCATGACCGAGCCGTCCGCGGCAGTGCGCACGATGCTGCCGTTCGCTGTCTGCGTCTCACGGCTCCCCGCGGGAGCCGGATGGCCGAGGAAAGCCTGTGACTGCACCGGGCGCCCGGACGGGAGTGGGCCTCCGCCGAGTGAGGCGAGACGCGTGGGGGAGGCGGTACGGCGCTGCGCCGCGTTGGTCGTCTGACTACCCGGCACGTGCAACGCGTTCGCCGCACCGCTCGCGGGGGCTGATGTGGGCGAGGGGCTGTTGCGATGGAAGAGATTGTTGAACAACGAATGTGTTGGCGTCGCACCCGTTCCGGCCGCATTACGGTTGCCGCCGGCGGCCGTCTGAGCATTCGTTGCCTGGTTCCTGTTGCCGAAGAAGGGCAGGTGCCAGCGGGAGGCGGCGGCCTGCTGCTGTTGCTGCTGCTGCGGCTGCGCGTGCTGTCCCGCGGCCGTCGTCGTCACGGGACGCTTGGGAGGGGGCGCGGTCCGTGTGTTGGTATTTTGTTGTGTCTGCGCGCCGGCGGCCGCGGCCGCGAGCAATGCCGCGAGCATCAGCGGCACGAGCGCCCGCAGAGCGGGCCGTGCGGGTCGTGACACGTGCTGCCGCTGCGGTTGCATCGGACTCGGCCGCCGTCAGCCGTCCACCAGCGCGGCGATCTGCTGCTGCTGCTGGATTTCATGCCCCGCATTGGCGTCAGGCGGCGGCGGGGTTGCCGCGAATGTGGCCGGTACCGTCGCTGCCTTCTTGCCGGGCTCAGAGGTCGCAAGACCCATGTCGATGGTCTCGCGCATGTGGTTCTGCATCTCCTGGAGATCGGTCACCGCGATCTGCACCTGCGAGGAGCGCTCGCACTCGGTGCCGCCCTTGCTCGCCATGACGACGGCACCGGCGGTGCTGGTGCTGGCATCGGGCGCAGAGACCACCTGCACCACATCACCCTCGCTCACCGAGCAGCGCCGGCCGGAGGGATCGACCAGATCGAGATCCGAGCCGACGACGAACACGTGCGGCTGCCGGTCGGCAAGCTCCTGGACCACGCTGCCAGCGCCCGGCGGCGGGTCGCGGTTCTGCGCATTCGCCTGCGCCTCGAGCGATTCCTGTTTCACCTGGTGGTCGATCTCCTGCGCGAGCGCCCGCTTCACCTCCGGGGTGACGGTCGGCGATGCGCCGGCCGGCGGTGCCTGCTGGGAGGGAGTGGGTGGAGCGGTCGTATAAGCCACGGCGAGGCTCGCCGCGAGCACGAAGTCCGCGAGCCAGGCCTGCGGCGTGCTGTAGGTCGGGTCCGGTGTGAAGTAACCCCTGTAATAGCCGAACCACGGCGCCGAGCTGGTCGTGTACCCCCAGGTGTAGGGCTGCGGTGCGGCGAACGGCGTCGTGACGCCCTGGTAGAAATTCGGGGCGTAGAAGCGGGTGGGCGCGTACATATCGAGCACCGTGCCGCCGTAGTTGTACGGGCGATAGAACTGATGGAACACCTTCCCCTGGACGTAGAACGTGCGGTGGTCGAACAGATGTCCTCGGAACATGTAGGGATGCTGCACGTAGGGGACGCCGCGCGAGGTCACGAAGATGCGCGAGTGGTCCGGCTGCTCGACGAGGATGCGCTTGCTGCCATCGAGCCCATGATGGATGTACATGCCCTTGGAGGGGCTGTGCACGTCGAGGACCGAGCCATCGGCCGCGTTCCGGACGATATTGCCGTTGGCAGCGCGCGTAACCGTGCTCCCCGCGGGACCGGGGTGGCCGAGGAACATCTGCGACTGCACCGCGTTGCCGGCTGCGCCCTGGTTGTTGAGTAATGCGAGGTGGTTCGGCGGCAGGTGCGCCGCGTTGCTCAGGTTACCGAGCGCCGGATTGAGCGGATGCTTCGCCGCGGGTGTCGTCGCCGCAGGCGTCACCGGCCGCGCCGGCGGTGCGGTGTTCTGCTGCGTTTGCGCGCCGGCACCCGCTGCTGCCAGCAGCACGAGCAGCAGCGCCGGTGAGGGTCGGCAACGGCGCGCGGGCCGTCGGTTCGCTTCAGTGGATGAGGTGAGCATTGGCATTCTCTTTCGCTGCACGGCTAGCGGAGGCTGACGACCTGGAAGGACTGGCCCATGGTGTTGACGCTCGTGTCCTGGCGGCGATTGAAGTGCTGCTGGGCGATCTCGGGCACTTCGTGGTCGACGTAGGCGGCGAGGTCGAGGGTGCTGACGGAGCCGTGCTTCCACGGGTCGGCCTGGCCACTGAGCCCCTGCAGCAGCACCCAGGTAAAGAGCCCATGCCCCTCCTGGCCCTCGAGCGCTTCCTGATCGCTGGTGGACGCCGACAGCACCGTGCTGGTGATCGCCCCGGCGAGGATTTTCGTGGCGGCGAGCTCTTCGCTCCCCGGCTTGGTGGTGACCATCATGGCGGTGCCCATCGCTCCGGCATGGCAGGTGTCGAGCAGCAGCAGCTTGTGAGTCGCGGGGATGTTGCCGATCGCCTCCTTCAGCTCCCCCTCGCTCAGCGCATCGTGCCGTATGGCCTCGAAGGTAACGGTGTTCACGTTGGAGGGGATCAGGAAGTACTCGCGGTTGGCGAGGTCGGCGTCGGCGCCCGCGACCGTCCCGTGACTTGCCACGTAGAACACGAAGGCGTCGCCCGGACCGATGTGGCGGTAGCGGTTGAACGCCGCGAGCAGTGCCGTCTTGGTGGTGCTCTGTGGAGTAGTGAGCGGCTCGACGTTCACCTTGTCATAGAGCGGCGCCGCCCTCTTTTGCAGCAGCTGGGCGATGGCGGTGGCGTCGGCGACGGAGTAACGCAGGTTGAGATGTGAGTTGTCGAACTCCTGAATGCCGACGATGAGGGCATAGAGCTGCGGCTTGGAGCTCGAGGTGTAGTGCGCGACCACCGTCGTATGCACGGGATTCGAGTGCACCGAGCCATCGGCATTGAAGGCGATGACGCGGACGTCGTTGTTACCCGGCACGAGCCGTACGTGCACCGTGCGGCTCGGCGCGCCGGCGGCTTCCACCACCTCGAGCGCGCGGCCCTTGACATCCGAGACGACACTGCCGTTCACCGAAGTGCGCACATCGCCGATGCCGCCGCCGCGATCGGTGATGCTGATGTGCAGGTCGAGCGTTTCGCTCTCTACCTCGGCGGGCACGCCGACCAAGGCGACCTCCGGGGGCGGCTTCACCGAGGCAAGCGTCGGCAGCGTCTCGGGCAGCTTGCCGCCGTTCAGTGCGAGCTGCACGAGGTCGGGACGGTAGAATTTCTCGCGG
>Ga0187783_10001252_pt1 | contig 18695 bp, 17 predicted proteins | sample 1015_SJ02_MP02_2_FD_132471 | JGI IMG/M metagenome (GOLD analysis project Ga0187783, IMG submission 132471) | Tropical peat soil microbial communities from peatlands in Department of Meta, Colombia - 1015_SJ02_MP02_20_MG | ecosystem: Environmental > Terrestrial > Soil > Wetlands > Peat | place...
CTGATCGGCCATGGCCCGGGTGATCGCCTGCCGGATCCACCACGTGGCATAGGTGGAAAACTTATACCCCTTGGTGTAATCGAACTTCTCCACCGCACGGATCAAGCCCAGATTCCCCTCCTGGATCAAGTCCAGGAACAGCATGCCCCGGCCGGTGTACCGCTTGGCCAGCGAGACCACCAGCCGCAGGTTCGCCTCCAGCAGGTGATCCTCGGCCCGCGTGCCGTCCTCGGCGATCCATTCCAGGTCCAGCCGCTGCGCATCGGTCTGCCGCGTGCCGTCGGCCAGCTTCTCCTCGGCGGACCGGCCGGCCTCGATGCGCTTGGCCAGCTCGATCTCCTGCTCGGCGTTGAGCAGAGGCACCTTGCCGATCTGCATCAGGTAATCCATAACCGGGCCGGCGGTGGCGCCCGCGACCTGCACCTCAGCGGCGGGCAGGTCCTCGTCCTCGTTGCCGAGGACCAGGATCTCCTCGGCTTCCGCGATGGTTGCCTCTCCCGCGTGCGCGATGAGCCAGGCAAGGAACCGGGCACGGCCAGTGCCGGCGTCATACCCTCCGGCACACTGCGCGGCAAGGTGCTCGCCAAGCTCCGGGTAGAAGTCTGCCAGGAACAGGTGGTGCTCATGGTCTTGACGTGCGTCAGCGTCACAGCTCATGTCGGCGCTCCCTTTCCGTCGTCAGTCCCGAATGGGTAGTACCGCTCCAGCCCCGCGACCAGCTTTCCCCGGGCGGTGTGCAGATGAGCGTGCACAGCGCCTTCGGTGATTCCGAGCTCGGCGGCGATCTCTGTGGCCTTCATCCGGTCCTGCCACCGCATCAAGGCGACCTTCTTCTGCCTTGGCGGCATGTCCTCGATGATCTGCCGCGCCTGGTCTAGCGCTATCGCGTTGAGTGCCTGAGCCGCGGTGTCAGCCGCGATGCCTTGGTATCGCGCCTGGATGTCGGGCTGCCTGCGGCGGAAGGCCTCCCTGCGCCGGAAATCGCTGATGTCCTTGTTCGCCAGGGTGCCAAGCAGCCAGGCCCGCTGCTGGCTTCCGGCACGTCTGCGCAACCTCGTCCATGCCCTTGCCGCCGCCTCGAACGTGTCCTGGACCAGGTCTGCAGCGAGTTCGCGATCGCCACGAGTGCGCAAGAACGCGTGCCCGAACAGCCACCGGTCATGAGCCGCGAAGAACGAGCTCAACTCGGTGACGTGACGCTGTGGGAGCCGCGCCTGGCCGCTACCGTCCATGCCACACCTCCGCCAGCCTTCGTCCGGACAGGCTCGGGCCGGAGTTCGGTGAGCTCATCATGACTATGTAGTCGCGCGGCTTCCGCGAAACCTTTAGTGCCACAGGAAGCCCGTCGCCGCTGCCACAGCAAGCGCGCATCGCCGCCGTTCGACGCGCTCATGGGCATCCACGGTGCCTATCAGATGACGTGCTCAGATTGGCTGATCTGCCGCGGTAGGGCTGTAGTCCGGCGCGCAGGGAGCACGTGCTCGTGCCAGCGCCACCCGCCGGTGGCGCCGGATGCCGCAGACAGGACCAGCCGCAACCCGGATCAGGTCACCCGGGCGCGGCAGCCTGCCGACAGCGAGCAGCGTCACAGCCAGGCGCTCCCCCGATCTGCTCCCCCAGCGTCGCCTGGCACGCCGAGGCAATGCGCGGTCAGCATGATATGAGGTCGACGCCAGGCCACTGGCCGATATCGACGATCCGCTATAATTTGAGAGCGTGGATCATGCAACGGAAACGGCCGGGGCCCTGCTGCGGAAGGCCCGCGTCGCCGCTGGGCTGTCGCAGGCGGAGCTGGCTGCGCGGGCAGGCGTCACCCAAAGCGTGATTAGCGCTTATGAGTCCGGGCACCGCCAGCCCGCGCTGGGAACCCTGGCTGCCCTGATCGAGGCGGCGGGCTACGAGCTGGTCATCGACGTCCGGCGGCAGCCTCGGCGGCTGAGCAGGCTGTCGGGGCCCGTTGGCCAGCGGGTGCGCCGGCGGCGGCGGGACCTGATCGCCGCGGCGGCTGCACATGGTGTGACCAACTTGCGGGTGTTTGGCAGCGTGGCCCGGGGCACCGATCGTCCCGACAGTGACCTGGACTTGCTCGCGGACGTACCGCCTGACATGGGACTGCTTGGCCTGGGGCGGGTGCAGGCCGAACTGGAAGACATCGTCGGCAGCCAGGTCGACCTGGTACCCGCCGGTGACCTAAAGCCCGGGGTCCGCGCCCGGGCCGACCGTAACCTGGTCGTCCTGTGACCTACCGGGAACGACAACGCCTGGCCGACATCCAGGCCGCGATCGACGCGATCCGCTCCCGTCTGCAACGCGGCGACCTGTCCGACGGCCTGGTCTTCGACGCAGCCCGGATTCGGCTGCTGGAAATCGGCGAGGCCGTCAAAGCCCCTGCCCGCCGAGCTGCTCGCCACCCAGCCCGGCATCCCCTGGCGCCAGATCGCCCGCATTCGCGATCACCTGGCCCACTGCTACTTCGATACCGTCCACTCGATCCTGCAGGCGACTGTCGACGACGACCTGCCCGAACTCCAACGCGCCGTCCACGCGCTGGGCCAGACCCTGCCTGACGAGGACCACCCTGACGAGGACGCATCAAGGGAGACTTCGCTCGGCGAAGATCCGGACGGTGAACAACCGCCAGCGAATTCGCCATCTCAGGCCCGACGTTGGAGTGCGCCCTCATCTAGCCGAATAGAGGACGTTGCACCTGTGCATGCTCATGCGCGGATCAGCATGAACATTCGCCGTTCGACGACCCACCAGAGGTATCCGGTCAGGTACGACCGTGCGGCCGCCGCATTCGCTGATGTCGTCAGCGAGCATTCGGCCAGCCAGGGCATGCCGCAGGCCGCCCTGATCGGCATGAGGACACGATAATGAAGCCGCCGACAGGAAGTGAGCTGGCTTGAGCCGGTGCCCCGGCGCGGTGCCTGCACTCCAGAATCGGCGGTTTTGCGCGTTCCCGAGCGAACCCGGCCAGCGCTTGAAGCAGCACCGACGGGGGTTATCTGAAGTCGTGCCCGTCCACGCCGCAGGCTGCTCGTCTGCTTGCCCGGCGTCACCGGGCCCGGCAGTGCCCGCGACGGCGGATCTCCGGCATCGTTCAGCGGTCGGGCGGTCACGCCACCCGCACCGACCACCCCAGGCGGGAACGCGTTAACTCTGCCGAGGGCGCCCGGCCGCCGGTTAACCGTCGAAGCTACCGTGAATTCACGACCGGTCCGGGCCGGATCGTGGGGCGCCGGTTCATCCCGGGGTACTCAATCCGGGAGCGCCCGCCGCGCCCGTGACCAAGCCGGGGACGCCTTGCTGGCTCCGGCGGTGATGCTCATCAGCGCCTGCGCGGCGGCGTGTTACTCGTCTCCTCCCCGCTGCCACGAGCTGAGGGCCGCCTGCTGGCGTGCGTCGGACGGCGTGATCGAGTAGCGGCGGCGGAACGCGCGGTTGAAATATGACAGGTCGCCGAAGCCGGTGTCGTGGGCTATCGAGCTGATGGTCCGGTCGGCGAAGCGGGGATGGCGGAGCCTGCGGTAGGCGAGATCCAGGCGCCGGTCCAGGACGAACCGGCTGTAGGTCATCGCTTCGTCCTCGAATAGCTTGTGCAGGTAGCGAGGGGTGATGCCGTGGCGTGCCGCGAGCGCGGCGATAGTGAGTGACCTGTCGGTGAGGTGATGGTCCACGTCGGCCTTGATCGCGTCGAGCCGCGCCGCGCGCACGCCCGGATCGCGTGCCGGGACCGGAACGGCGCCAGCGGCGCAAAGGCTCAGCTCGATCAGCTCGGTCAGGTGGGTGACGACGGCGTCGGCGAGTGCGGAGGACGATGGGACAGAGCCGTCCAGAATACTGCTGAGGTAGCGGGTCAGCAGCTGCAGAGCGGCAGTGCGGCCCGGGACGAGCCGCAGCGGGGGACGGCCGGAACCAGCCGCCTCGAGCTGGACGGCATGCCGCGGGATCCGTATTCCGATGAGCTGGCACATCTGCGGGCGGGCGATGGCGAAGGCGCCCCCCTGCGGATCGATGACCGCGGCGTCACCGGGACCGATGGTGATTTCCTGCCGCTGCTGGCGGGCCACGCTGCGGCCGGCCACGTTGATCCCGAAGAACACTTCGCCCGGGCCGGCCGAGGCTGGTCCGCTGTCTTGCCGCACGCCGGCGAAGGTTCCGTACAGCACCGAGGCGCCGGGCAGCCGCCACTTGACCAAGTCGACACGCGGCACGCAGTCCGGCAGCGGCACGACAGGCAGGAGTCCTTGCTCGCTCAGCTCATACAGCGCCCGGCGTCGGGACGGCTCGGGGATGCCCCGGGTCGTGAACCTCAGCGGCGCTGCGGGCGGGACCAGGCCAGCCATGGCGGCTCCTTGCCCGCCGCGGGGTAAGACGCCGGCCCGCGGCGGCTTGAGTTCACCATAATCCAGGCCGGTGTTCGCCCGGGTCCGGGCTTGCCGCCCCCGGCCCGGCCTACGGTGGCCCAACTGAGTCAGAGCTGGCAGCGGGATCGGAGGACGGACGTTGTCTACCGTACGGGTGCTCATTGTCGGCGGCGGCATCGCCGGGCTCAGCCTCAACCTTGCCCTGCGCGACAGCCCCTGGCATGTCGACCTGGTCGAGCGGGACACCGGCCAGAACCGCTCCGGGGCCGGGCTGGCCGTGCAGCCCAACGCGATGCGGGCGCTGCGCCGCCTCGGTGCCAGTGCCGCCGTCGAGCGGGCCGGGGCCGTCATCGACCGGTTCGGGTACCGCGACCAGCGCGGCGCCCGGCTATGCGACATCGACCTCGGCGACGTGTGGTCCGAGGTGGGCCCGTTCATCGGCATCACCCGCGGCGCCCTGCACAACGCGCTGCGGGCAGGCCCGGACCGCTGCCGCTTCGGGACCTCAGTGACATCGGTGACCCAGCAGGACGGGCGGGTGTCAGTGTCGTTCGACGACGCCACGGCGGCCGAGTACGACCTCGTCGTCGGCGCGGACGGCGTCAACTCCGACGTCCGCCGGCTCGCCGTCGGCGGGCCGGCGCCGGCCTACGGCGGCCAGATGGCGTGGCGCAGCCTGGCGCCGGTCAGTCCCGGCTCGCTTGACGGCGTGCAGTTCTGGCTGGGCGCAGGCCGGTTCTTCGGGCTGTGCCCCGCCGGCGAGGGCACCACTTACGGCTTCGGCAACCTCACCTGCCCGCGCCTGCACGAGCCGACCGCCGGGCGCATCGGCAGGCTCCGCGAACGCTTCGCTGGCTTCGGCGCGCCCGTGCAGGAATACCTGGCCGCCGTGCCGCGGGACGCCGACATCCACTGCTCACCCATCGAATGGCTTCCCGGCACCGCCTGGTACAGCGGCCGGGTGGCGCTGATCGGCGACGCTGCCCACGCCATGTCGCCCATGATGGGACAGGGCGGGTGCATGGCCATCGAGGACGCGCTGGTGCTCGCCGACGAGCTGGGCCGTGCCCCGGACATACCCGCCGCCCTGGCCGCTTACGCCCAGCGCCGCCGCCCCCGGGTGGACTGGGTGCGCGAGCAGAGCCAGGCCCTGACCGAACTGGTACAACTGCCCGCCCGCATCCGCGATCGCGCGCTTCGCGACAGGGGCACCTGCGCCTTCCACGACCGCTACCATCCCCTGACCGCCCCACCATGAGCACCGCGGCCGCCGGACCAGATCCTCCACTGGAACAGCTGCTAGCCGGCCAGCTGAGCGCTCCCGGGCCGCAGGCGGCCCCAGGGGCAGGAAAGCGAACCGACATCGCTACCAGCACAGATCCATCGACCGGCTCCTATACGATCACCGGCGGCCAGCAGGGCAAGCAGCGGCTAGACCTGCTCGCGGAAATCATGCGGCCCACCACGCTGCAGCTGCTGGCCGAAGCCGGGCTGCGCGGCGGCGACCGGTGCCTGGACCTGGGCTGCGGCGGCGGCAACGTCACGCTGGACATGGCGCGCATCGTCGGCCCCGACGGACTGGTCGCCGGCGTGGACTTCGATCCGCAGATCGTGGAGCTGGCGCGCCAGGACGCCGCGGACGCCGGTGCCGGGAACGTGGAGTATCACGCCGCCGATGCGCGCACGTTCGATGGCGGGCCGTTCGACCTGACCTACGCCCGATTCCTCTGTCCCACCTGCCCGGGCCCGGAGCTGTCCTGGGCCGGATGCGGCAGCTTGCCCGGCCCGGCGGGCGGGTCGTAGTCGAGGACACCGACATGTCCGGCTGCTACTGCCATCCGCGCGATCCCGCCAACGCCCGGTTCGCCGAGCTGTACACCGAAGCGGTCCGCCGCGGCGGCGGCGACGCTGACCTGGGCCGCCGCCTGCCCGCGCTCGCGCTCGCGGCCGGCCTGGGCGACGTTCACTGGAACGTGTTCCAGCCCGTCCACGCCAGCGGCCCGCACAAGCACATGACAACGGTGACGATGGAGCAGATCCGGCCCGCCGTGCTGCGCCACGGCCTGGCCACCGATCAGGAAATCGACACGATCATCGGCGGCATGCACGCCTTCGCCCAGGACCCCTGCACGCTGGTGGGGATGCCGCGCATCGTCCAGGTCTGGGCAACTGCGTAACAGCCCAGGCCCTGCCAGCCAGCAGGCTGCCTCCCGAACCGGAGATGAACGGTTAACAGCCCGGCGCACCTCCGCAGACGCGCTGACGATACCAGCCCAGATTCAATTTGCCCCCGCATTCGTGTGGCCATGCCGAAGGGTTAGAGAGCAGCCCGTTCTGCGCGCTCTTCAATGCTCGATCGGGAAAACAGAGTCGGTGACAGAACGGCGGGTCGGCGCGCGGTTATCAGGAGACCAGGACGTCGTTGGACTGCGTAGCAGGCCCCCACAGTCCGACGGACATTGGGCCCGGGCCGTATTTTTATACATCGGCGCCGACGCCGGGAACTAACTATTCTGCCGCGTATCGAGCATGCTTGCGTACGGCGGCGAAACTGCTCGATCAGGGATGCTAGCCCTTGCTTCCGCTTACCCGGGTGTCACCGCTGCGATCACGGTGATGGCGAGTAGCCAGCCCAGGACACGTAGCCCGGCCATCATGGCCGGCCCTGTCCTGTGGGGTTTCCAGCGCCGGGCGTCACGGGCCTCGGTCGCCCAGAGCGGGCATCCGCTGCGTGCGGCTGGGCCGGCTAGAACAGGCGCCCTTCGATGCCCAGCGCTGTATATCGGGCCGCGGGTCGAGAGAACGCGGGTCAGGAGACGGGCTTGATGCCCGTCTCCTGGTGTGAAGTGCGGATCTGTTGGTGATGCGGTCGTAGCCGGGCACGTGGCTCGGGCAGAAGGCCTGGAGTACCCCGGGGCAGGTGAGGCGGTCTAAGCATTACGTAACACTTACACTCGGGGCATGAGCCGCGGGCACGGAGCCCTCCAGCGCCAGATCCTCGAACTCCTCCAAAAGCACCCTGACGGCGCACCACCACTCAAGGGCGACCGCCTGCCCGGCGAATGGACGGCCCGGGAGCTTTACCGCACGATCTACTGGCATAACGGCTCCGACGCCGGCGAAGACCGCCGTTACAGCCTCATGGCCTCCATCCGCCGCGCCCTCGGATCGCTGCGCGCCGAAGGGCTCATCACCCGCGCGCCCAGCAAGGCCCCGTTCCGGGGCCGGGGCCGCGTCCCCTGGGTGTGGTCGCTGGCCCCGGCGAGCGCCCGGGCTGCGACGGCTGCCGCCAGGCAAGCCCTCATCGCGAACCGGGCACAGCGGTCCCGGTTTAAGGCCAGGATCAAGGGCGGCAGGCGCCTGTGGTAACCGCAGGCAACCGCCCGGTGCGACAGGACCATCCGCCGCCGCGGCCCACAGGAGCAAATCAGCCCGAATATCACAGGCAGCCAGCCGCGGTCCCCCGCGTGAGTGACAGGGGCGGCCGGCGCTTCCCGCAGCCGGTTTCCAGGGGAACGACCTGATGTGCACACCCGTGAGGTGACACGATGACCGCTGGCCAGGCGAGCAGCCTTGCCACTGCCGCCCAGCTCGCTGGCGTCCTGATCTGGCCGGTTATCAACAGCCCTTTGCGCTAGTTGCCGTCACGGTTACCCAGCCCGCCGGACAGCGGACCGACCGTATGTTTATGCATCCGCACGGCGTCGAGCGACCATCCTCATTTGCCGCGATGAGGTACATCGGCGCGCAGAGTGCCGGACACCGACGGCCTCGATCTCCCGGGCGAGCGCATCCACCGGATACCGGGCCGACGATCACGGACGTCCCTCGGCGCCACGGCATCGCGCATCGCGCTGAGACTCAACGCGAAGGGTGGTCTTAGCGCCTGCGGCGGCCGCGCGGGCCCCCCGTATGCATGGGTCTTTCAGTGCTGGCCTCGCGCCTGCGTCAGGTGACCAAGCGGGTCGTACCGCGATCGGGCAAGCCAGGCGGGCACGCCCAGGTTGGCCTACTCATCCGGGGACTACGCGGATGCCGTAGCGTTCACCGATCCAGCGGCGCTGGTCGTCGGTGGTCGCAGTGTTGATGTCGTGGAAGTAGTCCTCGATACCGCCCGGGACGGCGATAAGCAGCAACCGGGCGGGCTGGCCCACGGCCCGGAACTGGTGCGGGCGCCCGCGGGGCAGGAAGACAAAGCTGCCCGCCGCCGCGTCGAAGGCTTCTCCCCCACAGCGGATGGACAGCTTGCCGTCCAGGACGTAGAAGCATTCGTCCTCGCGGTCATGGACATGCAGGGGAGGCCCGTCCCCGATGCTGGTCTCAAAGACGCTCAAGGCTCCGCCTGTGGAATGCTGCGACGCTTTCAGCCCTGGGTCGCCTGCCAGGTCGGCGCCAGCCGGGACCACGTAGCCGGTCAGGAAGTCGGTCATGGGACCCATGATCACCTAGACTCGGCTGTAGCGTCGCGCGCGCTAACAACGAGACAGGCGACCACCGCTAACCAGCGCGAAGCTGCAGGACGCTAGCGTCTTCCTTCGATCTGCTTGGCTCCCCGGGGGCAGGAGCACGAACATACGTTCGATTTCGTGGCCGACGCTGAGCCGCATCCAGCGATGTTAGGCTACGTCAGCCGACGCGGCCCGTATAGCGACACTTCGCGAAGGAGTAACTGCTCGCAGGCAGTGAATCCTCATGATGAGGTTTTATTTCGAAAGTGTCGTTGAACTGCATTATCGCGCCCTGAGCGCGACTCGAACGCGCGACCTACTGCCTAGGAGGCACTTTCCCAACGTCGCCTGACATCGCCCAGTGTCGCCTGACGTCGGCTCTCGCCGTATCGAAAATCGCTGGACGTGGCCTGACGTAGCCTGGTGCCGGTGGCCGTTGGCTCCCAGTTTGGCTCCCCGGAATATCGTTAGCAACGCTAATATCCGGACGATCAGCTCCCTATGTCATCCCGATGCACAGCCCCGGCAACTTCGTCCGGTCTGGCCGGACCGGCCCATGCGCCCGGCGATGGCTCCCACCGGATATGGCTTCGGGGATGGACTGAACGTCGCAGCCGGGATCAGATCAGCTGGCGCCGCGGTCGCCGACGGTCAGTAGCGTCCATGGCCGGGCGCTTCCGCGATCTGCGCTCCCCAGCGTCACCTCACACGCCGAGGCAATGCTCGGTCATGCCAATCGCCCAAGTCCACGTTCGGGCTCAACCCTGTGAAAGCACTCCCAGAGACCTCAGGTGAGCCATCAGAAACGACACCGTCTCTTGGAGGCGCGCGTCAGGGAGGCCAACACCTGAGTGCTCGAGCGCTAGCCGAAACGCCGTATTTCTGTACCGCTTGTGCTCCATCACTACGACCTTCGAGTGTGCTCGAGCAACAAAGTCAACTAGTGGGAAGACTGGATCCGCGACGCTGCACAGTCTCTTCATTTCTCGCGAGAACTCCTCCAGATCGACGTATCGGAACAAAATTCCGTAATCATTGCTAATTTGCGTGGTCAGGTCGACAATGTTAAAGTACTCGTCGACTGTGACATGAAAAACTGGATCGTGAGACTCGGTATTCATAACGGCGGCGATATTGTGGGCGGCAATGTCGACGGGCATGAAACTGAGTTGAATATCGGCGTTCGGCGCTAGGCCATACTTAATCATGAACGAAAGCAAGCGTACCACGATGTCCGTGGAATGCCCGAATCCCGCAGTGGATGCTGTGAGGAACGCCGGACGATATATCCTGGCATTAATGCCTTGTTCACGAGCTTGGAGCACAAGCTGTTCTGATACCCACTTCGTCTGCGCGTAACCGAAATCTAGCGCAGACATTTCAGGGTTTGAGTCTCGTTCGAGAAGGTCCCGCTTCCCGGTCCATCCGAAGATTGTCGTGCTTGAAATGAAGTGAAATGGCTTGCGGCGTGAGACGCACGCCAACCTAATTAGCTCTCGAGTGGCTTCAACGTTTGATGGTCGGAGTGCGTGATAGTCAAGAGTGTAATCGACCCAGGCCGCATTGTGAACAATCGTGTCGGTCGTTTCCGCCAACTGCGACCAGACGCGGTCTGAAAGTCCGAGCCGCGGGCTCGCCAGGTCGCCACATATTACACGTACTCGGGCATCGAAAGCCTTCGCAGTACGGGGGCTGTAAAGACCTGCCGCCGCGAAAGCAGTTGTTAGCCGTTCGCGTGCCGCCGATGGGTCGGTTGCTCGCATGAGAACTGTATAGGTCGCGCTGGTCTGGTCTAGCAGGCTTCGGAGAAGAAACGGCCCCAGAAATCCGGTGGCGCCAGTCAGGAGCACATGATTAAAGGTGCAGCCTGCTCGTGGCACGGTGCCGACGCCTTGCGGGTCGAGTAGTGCGTCCCTTCGCATTGCGGCCGCTTCACTTTCATCACGTTCTCGCTTCATCTCATTGAGGTCCGCGCGCAGGCTGATAACCCAGTCAACAGAGCCGTCCTGGAACCCACGGATCAGCGCGGATATTTCGGAGATGGTCAAACGTTGCAGGAGCGGCATGTGCAGTGTCTCTTGCAGCTCGTGAGCATCAGCCTGGACAACCGCTCTCTCTAGGATCACCAAGAGCTCAGCTATCGCAAGAGAATCGAGACCGATCTCGCCAGGCCTGGCGTTCTCATCCCCGCTTAGTGCGTACGCCTCCAGAAAACGCTCGTAGTGGGACTGAACATCTAGGGTGTGCGCCCCGCTTAGTTCCGTTGCATCGCCGTCACGCGTATGGGTCTCGACCGTCCGCAGGCTACCGTCAAGCCACTTGTCGCGAGTAAGGCTTCTGGCCACCTTTCCAGAGGTCGTTCTCTTGATGGCCTGGCGCCGAACGAACACGATCGTATGTGGCCCCCCGTAGCCGTGGGCGCGAAGCGAGCTAGTAACCTCATCGGGGTGCGGTAGGTCACCCGGGTTTCTAAGGCCGATGACTACAATGAGTCGCTCTTCCCCATCTTGGCCACGAAACGCGGCCACGCTTCCGAGCTGTACTTTCTCGGAGGCTCTCTCGAGGGCAGCCTCAAGATCCTCAGGATAGTAGTTTTGGCCTCTAAGAATAATGATATCTTTCAGTCGGCCACAGACGAACAGCTCCCCCTCACGGAGGAATCCGAGATCTCCCGTGCGAAGATAGGTGCGCCTTTCGTTGAAATCATTTGTTATCGAGTTCTCAAACACTTGCTCCGAAAGCTCGGGCTTGTTCCAGTACGCGTGACATTTGCTCTGACCAGCAATCCAAATCTCCCCGATTCCGCTGCCTCCGACTGCAACCCTGGTGTCTGGGTCGACGATCCTTACGTGGACCCCATCCAGAGGCTTACCGCAGCTGACCAGTTCCAGCTGTTGATCAAGAGGCGTGTCCTCGGCAGCCATCACAACGGTACGCGCGTGAAGCGACTTTCGGTCGATCTTGACTGATCGTCGCCCCGAGCTGGCGACTGCCAATGTGTTCTCCGCGAGTCCGTAAGCTGCAACGTGCGCCGCGGGACGCAGACCGTACTTCGCGAATCGTTCCAGGAAGCTTCGGTACGTGTTCGGCCTAACTGGCTCGGACGCATTCATAAAGACTTGTACAGAACTTAGGTCCAGACCCTCTAGTTGATCGTCTGGAACTCGCTCAGGAGATAGGCAATATTCGAAGCCGAAGTTTGGAGATGAAGTGTAGGTCGCCTTGTACCGGCTGAGCAACTCCAACCATAGAGCGGGTCGTCGCAGAAAGTCGAGTGGCGAGAACCCGTACGTCGTGCCTCCGGTGACAACCTGGAAAAGATAGTACCCGATCAAGCCCATGTCGTGAAATTGTGGCAACCATGAAACTCCGATTGCTTGGTGTTCGATAGTTGAATGGCAGTTATGTATAACGTTCTGGTGCGATACGACCACGCCCTTAGGTACTCCGGTCGAGCCGGATGTGTACTGCAAGAAGAGGATCTGGCTTGGATTGTCGATTGTCCCCCCGCGCGCGACTCCCTGCAGGCGATCGGTAGCGAGCCACTGAATGCCAAGGGGAGCGAGAGGGTCTTCCGAGTCGGCATGGTCACCGACCTCATGACGGCCAGGTGGCGCTGATCCGAGCGATGAATCCGTCAGAGCGAGCGCGGCCTGGCTGTCCAGCATCACCGACCTGAGCCGTGAGGCTGCCCCTTTCGCAATCGACGTGACCGGAGGAATGGGAACGGGAATGACCCCTATACGCGCACAAGCGACGAATGAGGCTATCATCTCCAGTCCCGGCGAATACACTAGCGCCACGCGATCGCCACGCTGAAGCGGCGTTTCATCGTGAATGTACTCTGCGAGGAAACGAGCTCTGGCTTCGAAGGATTGGTACGTGTACGTTTCGCGCGGATTGCCGTGACGATCAAGAAATGCACTGAAACACTTTTCAGGATTGGCCGCTGCCCAGTGATCCAGGTAGTCAAGAATCGTGTCCAACTGCGCTACCCCTCTTGCGACGACTGATTGTTGTCTTCCGGTCATAACGGCGATTCCGGAAACTGGCCGCGACGATAGTATCAAGGCGAATGTCCCTGATGTCGTGGCTTTGCTCGCCACGCCTGCTGACCTCGATCTTGCCCGTCCACCGGTTTCGGCGATGCTGACCCAGCCATCTCGGATCCGTCGAACCGGGACGAATCGTTAGCCATGTCCGTGGCCATGAGGCCTGGCCGATGTCAAGCCAACGCCGCTAGAAGTGGCTCGCTCGCGTCTCATAGGGAGTGCCAGTCCACGCCCAGCCGACGCCGATCGCGGCGCCTGAAGCAGCGTCGCGCTGCAGGCAACCGGTCGCCCGCCACGCCGCGGGCCGTGAACTGAGACGTCGACGGTCGGCTGGTTGGACTGGGTTCCGCTCTGTGTTCCTTCGCCCGTGACCTGGAAGCACGGTGCCGGACCCGCGCCACCGTCACCGACGGCTTTGCACCATCGCCTGCCTCTACGAGTACGCGGTCGAAGAGGAACTCCTGGATCACTCACCCGCCGCGCACGTCCGCCAACCGCAGGTGGACTACGAGTCGCACGCCGTCGCGCTGGACCGCAACGAACTCGGTGCCCTGCTGGTCGCCGCCGGGCTCGGCCCGCTGGCAGAGCATGCGCTGATCTCGCTGCTCCCGGCCGCCCGGGCTGCTTCGGGGCCAATGACGGAAGCGTGAGGCGTGTGGTCAAGGCGGTATTGACTGCGGTCGGGCGATACGGCCTGCGGGCGGGCTCGGGGGTTGTTCCCAGGGGCGGATCAGTCGGTATCGACTCCGGACGTGTCATCGAGCCAGTTACTTCTGTGCAGTACGGCAAGGGGTGAGACAGTGGTTGCCATCGCGATTGGGCAGTAGGCGCAACTGCCCGGTCGCCGGCGGCCCTCGTTCCGAACGGCAAGTGCCCGGAGGGTGCCGTGCCAGCTCGTTTTTGGTGCCAGAGCGGCAGGGCGCCGATCTGGGAAGGTAGCGATGCCAGGGCTGAAAGATAGGCTGGCCGATGCTGGATACGGCCTCGGCTGGCGGGTTGTTTGCCGGCTGCCCGAATCATGGGCGCAGCGTGCCTTCAGGTTCTTCGCCGACCTTGCGTGGCGGCGCCGGGGCCCGCGGGTGCGGGTGCTGGAGGGCAACTTGCGCCGGGTGATCGGGAGCCAGGCGCCCGGCGGCCAGCTGCGCGGGCTGTCCAGGCAGGTGATGCGCTCGTACGCGCGCTACTGGCTCGAGGTATTCCGGCTGCCGGTGATTCCGGCGGGTCGGCTGCTCGGGGGGATGCACGTCACCGGGCACATCGAGACCGCATTCGCATACCTGGCGGCCGGCCGCGGGGTGATCCTCGCCCTGCCGCACATGGGCAACTACGATCTAGCCGGCGCGTGGCTTATCGCCAGGGGGGCCGGCTCGGCCACGGTGGTGGCGGAGCGGTTGAGGCCAGAGTCGGTCTACGACAGGTTCGTCGCGTTCCGCGAGGGATTCGGCCTGGAGGTGCTGCCGGCCAGCGGGGGGACGAGCAGCGCGTTCGCTACCCTGGCGCAGCGGCTGCGGACGGGCAAGACCGTTGGCCTGGTGTGTGACCGCGATGTCACCGGCCGGGGCATGGAGGTGGAGTTCTTCGGCGAGAAGGCCCGCATGATGGGCGGCGCGGCCGCGCTCGCCGTGCAGACCGGCGCGGCGCTGATGCCCGTGATCTTGTGGTTCGAGGGCAACCAATGGGGCGCGCATGTTCATGAACAAATCCCGGTGCCCGCCGACGGCGACGAGGGGCAGAAGGCGGCAGCGATGATGCAGCAGGTCGCGCGCCTGTTCGAGGAGGGAATCAGGGCTCACCCGCAGGACTGGCACATGCTGCAGCGCGTCTTCGTCACCGACCTGGACCCCGGGCGGCTGCGGCGTGCCGCTCAGAACCAGTGAGGCAGCGGCACGGGCGGGTAGGGGACGCTGACCGGGACCCCTTCTCGGTCTCAATCCCGCTCCACGCTTAACGCCCCTGTTCCTGCGTAGCATGCCGGATCCCCGCATCAGGCCGAGCGCAGATCATGCCCGGCCGGCGGCGGTCGTCAAGTCCCCGGCGGCAGCCCGCCGCGTGCCGCCGGCGCAAAGGTGGAGTCGGCTTGGCCAGCCGGGCGGTGGCTTGCGGCTGCGAGCCCACGTCGCTGGTCTGCGCGCTGCCCCCCAGCGTTGCGCGCGCTAACAACGAGACGGGCGGCTGAACGCCGCCGACCGTAGTGGGAGTTGCAGGGCGCTACCGGGTTTTCCCGATCTGGTTGGCTCCCCGTTTGGCTCCCTGGGGACAGGAGCGCGAACATAAGTCCGATTTTGTGACCGACGCCGAGCCACATCCAGCCACATCGGGCTACATCAGCCGACACAGCCCGCGCCGCGGTACTTCGCGAAGGAGTAACTGCTCGCAGGCAGTGAATCCTTACGCTGAAGTTAATTTCGAAAAAGGCCGTTTAACTGTACTGTTGCGCCCCGAGCGCGACTCGAACGCGCGACCTACTGCTTAGGAGGCGATTTCCCAACGTCGCCTGACGTCGCCCGGTGACGTGCGCGCCGTCCGCAGGGCCCTCGCGGTGGTCCACGGCGTCGAGGTCGAGGTCTTGGAGGGCGTAGAGGCTGTGGGCTCAACGGGCGACGTGGTAGTCGCCACTCCGGACCTGGACCATGTGGACCGGATCATCGTCAGCGGCCGACGCATCCCCGTGCTGCCATTGTCGACCATGCAGGTCCTGCTCGATGCGACTGGCAACCGGGAGCGAGCAGCGATGGTCGCCAAGGTATTGGGGGGCCGATGCCGGAGTGCAAGATTCGATGCCTGGGTCTTGTCTCGCCGGGGGTCATTGTCGCGCTGAACTGGGCCTGTAGTCTGAACCCAACGGTGTGAGTCCGTGCTGCGCGGTGACAGCCCGCGAGTTTCGCCGCTGGCGGAACGACCTGGTGGAATCCCAGGCCATCGGTGACAGTCCGCTCATGACGACGGCGCTTGGCCGCCGCGGGTTCGAGCGAGCGGGAGGACTGTTACATGTTCAGTGGTCGTATCGCCGACGTCGGCACGGTCGCCGACGCCGGGCACCGGCTGGTCATCGAAGCGCCCAAAACGGCCGGGGCGCTGTCTTCCGGCGGGTCGGTGAACGTCGGCGGCGCCTGTTTGTCGGCGGTCGAGGTCGGAGATTCGTGGTTCCACGTCGAGGTGTCGCCCGAGACGGTTCATCGGAGCACTCTGGCCGGCTTGCGTCCGGGCGGCCGGGTCAACCTGGAACTTCCGCTCCGCGTGGGGGATCCCTTGGACGGCCACCTGGTTCAGGGACATGTCGACGGCATGGGCAAGGTAACGCTGGTCGATGAGGAAGCGGCCGGCACCCGCCGGGTGTGGATCCGCCCGCCTCGGAGGTTCCTGGACGACATCGTGGCCAAGGGCTTTCTCGCTCTCGATGGGGTGAGCGTGACGGTTGCCGAGATCGTTCGTGACCGGTTTTCGGTTGCGCTTATCCCCATCACCCTGCGCGAAACCACCTTGGCAGACCTGCATACCGGTGATCGGGTCAACTTGGAGTCCGACCTGTTCGTGAAGTCGGCCCGCGAGCTGCACGCCGCCGCCCGGCTCGTGGCCAGCCGGTCCTTCGCCGCCCTGCCCTGGGCCGGAGAGCTGCACGGGCCCGCGGGCGTGCAGAAGGCCGCCGCGCAGCTAGCTGCGGGCGCCGCGGTAGTAATCTACGATCCCGGCCGCGAGGGCGAGGCAGACGTCGTGTTCGCCGGGGCCAGCCTGCGGCCAGCGTCGTTTGTGTTCCTGCTCACCCAGGCGTGCGGGCATACCACCATCCCCTGCGACCGGGCCCGGCTCGACCGGCTGGAGATCCCGCCGATGCCCGGGGAGGGGGACCGCCACGGCACCGCGGCCCACGTCTCCGTCGATCTTGCCGCCGGCACCGGCACCGGTGTCTCCGCCCACGACCGGGCCGCGACCGTGCGCCGCCTGGCCCACCCCGATGCCTGCCCGGAGGACTTCCTTCGGCCCGGGCACGTGTTCCCGCTCGCGGGCCGCCCCGAAGGGCTGGCGGTCCGCCGCGGCCACACCGAGGCCTCACTGGCGTTGTGCCAGGTCGCGGGCCTGCCGACGGTCGCGGCCATCTGCGAGATGATGGGCCCGGACGGGCACATGCTCGCCGGTCCGGCGGTGGAGCGCTTCGCGCTGAAGTGGGGCCTCCCGATGATTGCCATCGACGAACTGGCCGCCCACCTCTAGGAGCGCGAGGCGCGCCCAAGCCATCAGCGATGATGGCCGACAAGTGAAAGACCGGCACTGCCGACACCGGGACAGCCGCCTCGCGCACTGGCGGGTCAGCTCCTCGGAGAGGGACTGGATAGCCCCAGCAAGGCCAGGGATGGTCACGCCTGGGTTGCCCACAGCCAGGCGGCCAAGCTCAGGCCGACCAGGGCGACCAGCCAGCGCAGGATCCCGGCGGGTACCCGCCTGGCGACCTTGGGGCCGATCAGGCTCCCGGTGAACAGGCCGACGGCCAGCGGCAGCACGACGGTCCAGTCCACCGGCCCGGCCAGCACCAGGATCAGCGCGGAGATGGCCGTGGCAACGCCAACGATGACGTTCTTCAGGGCGTTGGCGCGGGCCAGCTGGCTGTCGGCAGTGAACAGCAGCAAGGCCAGGGTCAGGACGCCGGAGCCGGCGCCGAAGTAACCACTGTAGGCGGAGATCACCACTAGGCCCGCGAGCAGCACGGCGGTATTGCCCCGCCCGTGCCCCTCGCGGAGAGCCGAAACCCGGGGCTGAACGAGCAGTGCCACCGATCCGAGCGCCACCAGATACGGGACTATCCGGCTGAACGACCCGGCGGGGGTCAGCAGCAGCAAGACGGCCCCGGTCGCGCCGCCGGCCGCCGCCGCGAGGGACCACCGCCGCAGCCAGTCGGCCCGGCCCGCCAGTTCCGGCCGGGATGCCAGTGCCGCGCCAGGACCGCACGTCACCAGGGCGACGATGTTGGCGACGTTCGCGGTCAGGGCTGGCACGCCGACCGCCAGTAGCGCCGGATAGGAGATCAGCGAGGTGATGCCCCCGGCCGTGCCGACGATGCCGGCCAGCACTCCGGCCGCGGCGACCAGTACGGCGTCCGCGGCACCGATCACGGCAGCGGCCCCGGCTAGCGCTCGTCGCGGCGGCCGCGGCTGTCCGCGCAGGCCTGGCCCCGGCCGGGTACCGTTACAGCCGAGATACCGATAGCGGTATCGTGTTTCCCCACAAACGACGATAGCACTACTGAGGCGCTGAAATGCGGGCTGCGAGCCGAGGCAGACCGGCTCGGGCCGGGCCAGCGCCTGCCCGCAACCCGGGCGATCGTGCAGGCCCGGCATGTCAGCCCGCTGACAGTTTCCCGCGCACTGGCCGACTTGAGCCGGGAGAGCGTGAATGCCACCCGGCCTGGCGCCGGAACCTGCACAGCCGAGCCTTAGCACCACCGGGCTGGCAGCACAGCGCCGAACCGGCAATTCTGCAGGGCGCCCGCCAGTTTGCCCCAGTCTGTTGGCTCCCCGTTTGGCTCCCCGTGGCAACGAGTGCGAACATACGTCCTAATTTGTGACCGACGCTGAGCCACATCCAGCCACGTGCAGCTACGTCAGGCGACACTTCCCGCCCTGCGGTACTTCGTGAAGGAGCAACTGCTCGCAGGCAGTGAATCCTCGTGCTGAATTTAATTTCGAAAAAATTCGTTTACCTGCACTACTGCGCCCCGAGCGCGACTCGAACGCGCGACCTACTGCTTAGGAGGCAGTTGCTCTGTCCACTGAGCTATCGGGGCCAACCTGACCAGCATCAGGGGCAGCTGGCGGCATCCAGCCTAACTGGTC
>Ga0187783_10001253_pt1 | contig 18694 bp, 20 predicted proteins | sample 1015_SJ02_MP02_2_FD_132471 | JGI IMG/M metagenome (GOLD analysis project Ga0187783, IMG submission 132471) | Tropical peat soil microbial communities from peatlands in Department of Meta, Colombia - 1015_SJ02_MP02_20_MG | ecosystem: Environmental > Terrestrial > Soil > Wetlands > Peat | place...
CCCAGAGCGGACAACATCGCCTAGATGGACTCCTATTCTAAGCGTGATCTTCCACTGGTCTCTTGAGGAGGTGTTGTAGTCGTGCAGGAATCGCTGGATTTCCACAGCGCAGTTGGTGGCATCCAGAGCACTCTCAAACTCCACCAAAAAAGAGTCGCCCATTACTTTGATTTCCTTCCCATGGAACTTCGGGAAGAAGGGCCTGAGCAGGCGATTGTGTCTGTCAAGAACCTCCAAAGACTGCGATTCATTGGACTGGGTCAGAGCGGTGTACCCGACCATGTCGGTGAACATTATGGCGACCAGCCTCCGCTGCCCCTGGAACAAGCTCTACGCGGATTTCACGATGCCTTACGATAAATCCGTTGTGGGACTACATTTTGGGAAGGTGCAAGAGCCAGCCTCAGGCGTCTAGCAGCGCTGACAAGGTTTATGCGGGGGGATCCGATTCTGCTTTCGCGCATGCCTATCCGCTTATCCAAGAGAGCCGCACTGATGGTGATCGACGTCCAGGACGGACTCGACGAGCCGATTTGGGGGAAGAGGAATAACCCGAACATGGAACAGAACATCGCGAAGCTGCTGGACGGCTGGAGGAAGTCCGGACGCCCTGTAATTCACGTCAAGCATGACTCGAAACTTCCACATTCGCCTCTGCGCCCTAGGTCACCGGGGAACAAGATCAAGGACGCCGTCCGCCCGGTTAAGGGGGAGCCGGTCGTGTCGAAGAGGGTGAACAGCGCTTTCATCGGGACCAGTCTGGAGAGAGATTTGAGGAGGAGAAGGATTCACACTCTGATCATGACGGGCCTAGTTACAGACCACTGCGTCTCCACGACAGCAAGGATGGCTGGTAACCTAGGGTTCGACACAATCGTGGTCTCTGACGCTACCGCGACCTTCGATCGGGTAGGTCACGATGGGAAAAAGTACGCCGCAGAGGAGATCCACAACACCGCTTTGGCCAGCCTGAAGGACGAGTTCGCTCAGATACTGGAAACCGAAACCATTCTAGATAATCTCTGAGAGCAAGAAGATGAACTGCACGAAGATTTGGTGGGCCGGGGCGGATTTGAACCACCGACCTTCGCCGTCTTCTGCACGCGAGTGTCAGAGCGACGTCCTAGACCGAGCTAGACGACCGGCCCAACCTGCCCACCGATTTGAGGCCCGGATTTATCCTTAACAAGAACTCCTCCATCAGTGTCTCGTTCTTGACCATGGTGAAGGGTCGCCATGGACAGAACAACATGGGGCGGCCCAGAGAACATACCGCTGAGGACCGCGCTTTCGGTTCGACAATGGTCGAGAGAACCCTGCCCTCTCTTCGCTTCGATTAAATATCCACAGAATGACGACGGCGTGAAATGGACGAGAGCTCAGAGATACACGGATTCTACAAGATGAGCGTCGACGAGAGACTTCGTTTGATAAAGAGGATGGCAGGTCTCACGGACGAAGAGGAGCAGACGCTCTCAAACACGGGGGGCCTCCCCAAAGAGGTCGCCAACCGGATGATCGAGAACGTGATAGGTGGTATCACGATTCCGATGGGGGTAGCCGTGAACTTCAAGGTAAACGGGAAAGACTACCTCGTCCCGATGGCCCTAGAGGAACCATCGGTCGTGGCCGCCGCGAGCAACGCGGCAGGGATGGCCAGGGTCAAGGGGGGATTCACGGTCTCGAACACAGGGCCCGTGATGATCGGGCAGATTCAGGTCGTGGGACTCGAAGACCCTCACGGCGCGAAGATGAGGTTGCTCACGCACAGGGATGAGATTCTCAAGAAGGCGAACGAGCAGGACCCCATGCTAGTCTCGCTCGGAGGGGGGGCAAAGGACCTCTCAGCCAAGGTGGTCAGCTCGATAAGGGGGCCGATGCTCATCGCAGAGCTCATCGTGAACACCGGGGACGCGATGGGCGCCAACGCAGTGAACACGATGGCTGAGGCAGTCACCCCGATGGTGGAAGAGTGGACCGGTGGGCGCGTTCTCCTGAGGATAATCTCGAACCTGGCAGACAAGAGACTGGTGCGCGCATCGGCGGTCTTCGAAAAGGAGGCGATCGGCGGTGCGGAGGCTGTCGAGGGCGTGGTGAACGCCTACGCGTTCGCCGACGCAGACCCCTACAGGTGCGCCACGCACAACAAGGGGATAATGAACGGGGTGATCGCTGTCGCCATCGCGTGCGGACAGGACGTCAGGGCTCTCGAAGCCGGAGCGCACAGCTACGCTTCAAGGGGAGGGCGGTACAAGCCTCTGACCACCTGGGAGAAGAACGCCGATGGGGACCTCGTCGGCACGCTGGAGATGCCGATGGCGGTGGGACTCGTGGGAGGAGCCGCTCGGACGCACCCCGCGGCGAAGGCCGCGGTGAAGATTCTTGGTGTGAAGACGGCCACGGAGCTGGCCGAAGTCATGGCGGCGGTTGGCCTCGCGCAGAACTTTGCGGCGCTCAGGGCATTGGCGACCGAGGGAATCCAGAGAGGCCACATGAGGCTCCACGCCAGGAACGTGGCCGCGGGAGCCGGCGCGACTGGCGACATGGTCGACCTGGTGGCCAACAGAATGATAGAAGAGAAGAAGATAAGGGCCGACAGGGCGAAAGAGATCCTCGTGGAGCTAGGACAGAAGTAGTTCGGTCAGGCCGTGCCGTACGCGGTCCTCTTGACCGCTGTTCCCTTGTGCCCCTTGAATCGCTCCTCCTCCATCACGCCGGCTCTTTCGTGGTAGCCGTACATCTCCCAGTATCCGTCGACGTAACCTTGGATGAACTCGATTCTGTTCACCCACTTCGCACTCTTCCAGGCGTACAGGTTTGGAAAGAACGGTCTCGCTGGGAAGCCCTGCTCAGCGGTGAGGGGCTTGCCGTTCAACCTGAAGGCCAGAATGGCGTCCTCTGCTAGGGCGTCTTCGATAGGCACTGGTGCCGTGTATCCGTCCGCGCAATGAAACATCACCCATCTCGCCTCCGCCTTCACCCCGGCACCCTCTGCCAGTGTCCTGATGGGGACCCCGTCCCACTCGCAGTCCTTTATCGACCATCGGGTCACGCAGTGGAACGACCTAACAAGGTGAGAGAGGCCGCCGTCCACCAGCTCACCATACGTGTACACTCGGGGCCTTTCGACGAGGCCGTCAACCGAGAGCCTCCAATCTTTCGAATCAATCCTGGGTATCCCGAGCGCGGCGTAGATAACGAATTTCTTTCCCCAGACCTGCCCCGGGGGAAGTTCCTCAGTGACGGCCATTTTCCACTCCCATCGCGTGCAGGAACCTCTTGAAGTCTTCCTCGGTCACCCACTCGACCTTGAGGTAGTCGGCGATCTTTTCATCGCTCAACCCGATTCTTCTTGCCTCTGCTATGGTCACGCGGTACGCCTCGACCTCAGTTGGTCTGTCGACGTAACTGTAGGTCCTGTCGAAGAGCTCCCGCCCGTCCATGAGCTGCCGTATGTGCACGAGCTCGTGCACCACGTCCAGGTAGATGTAGTCCTCCTGTCCCTCTCTGAGGTAGTTCCTGTTGACTACGATTGTACCCCTCTCGGGGTCGATGTGCAAGTATCCTCTGGTCTCGATGACATCGACCTTGAGGTCGCGAAGTATTCGTTCGGTCGATTCTCCGAAAGTGTCATGCACGGCGCCCACTCTTTCGAAACCTTGAAACACGCTCTGGAACGACATCGTCCCTTCTGGGCAACTCCGGAGTATATCCACGCCCAAGCTCTTCAACTGTTCACCCCGGTCGATTCCTCTTCCCAAAGACCGCCTTGATGTATCTTCTTGCATAGCCCCTGGCCAGGTAGAACCCTTCAACCCCGTCTGAGAGAAAAGTCTGAAGGACCACCGATCGCCCTTCTGCGGCTCCCGTGCGCGCCGCTTGGCCGAGAAGCGTCCCAGCAACACCTCTCCCTCTGAACTCAGGAAGGGTGCCCACGCAATAAACTCCCAGGACGTTCTTGGTTCTGTGCAACGCGAGCGCTCCCGCCAACCTGCCATCGACCGTTGCCTCTAGAAACGAGGACTCGTGCGAACCCACAGCGGACTTGACCACATTCGTGACTCCTCTGATCTGGGAGTCGTCGCCGTAAAAAGACTGGGAGTAGACTCGTGCCCAGCCTTCTTCCCCCCCTGGTTCCACCCAAGTGATGACCGCCTTCTGTTCAGTCAGGACGTTGGGAGAGCCGAGGACGAGGACGGACATCCGGTCCAAGACCAGGTATCCGCGCGAATTGAGGTCACCGACGAGAACGGCGCACGACTCCGGGACGAGGAAGAAGGGTTCGAGCGCGAATCCGGAGAATCCCTTCTCTATCTGGTCTATAGTGCTGAGCTCGACATCGCACCCCATCAGAACCGCACGATTGAAGAAAAACTCTGGGAACGAGGTCGAGTGCATTAGGTATGAGTCCGCACCGTAGAGCTGGACGTTGGCCCATCTGGACCACCAGTCCAGTTCGTTGAGCTCCAACTGAACTTGGCTAGGCTCTTCCAAGAAGATCAAGACCGAGGACGCGGGACGCCGCCACCAGTCCTGGCACGTCCGGGGAGCCCGACTCGAGCTCGTCGGAAATCCACTTCTCCGCCCTGGGAGTGTCGAGGTCGTCGTTCATTGCGCGGGCGAAGCCTCGCGGCAGGGCGCCCTCGTCCGAGGAGCGTAGCCGGGAGGCCCTGGTTCGCAATCTGCGATAGGCGCGTATGGACTTCTCCAGTCCCGAGAGGTCCATGTCCTTGCGGTAGTGGCTCGACAGGAGGAAGTATCTGAGCTCCGAGGCGGAGCAGGACTTCAGCAGGTCGTTGACGTTGCGGACGTTCCCGACAGACTTCGACATCTTCTCCCCCGCTTCGTTCACAAGTCTTGTGTGGACCCAGTATCTCACCATCGGGACTTTGCCCGACAGCGACTCGCCCTGGGCTATCTCTGCTTCGTGGTGAGGATAGATCAGCTCATACCCACCCCCGTGGATGTCATAGGTGAACCCGAGGGTAGACTCAGTCACAGCAGTGTCCTGGATGTGCCAGCCCGGAGACCCGAACCCCCAAGGGCTTGCAAACCTTCCTTCGACGAGGGTCTCCGGACGCCAGAGCGAGAAGTCGAGAAGACCCCTCTTCCTAGTAGAGAGCTCGAGAGGCCTGAGTGCCAGTTCGGCCTTCGACTGATGGGAGAGCCTTCCGAACCGAGGGAAGGTGGAAGCGTCAAAGTAGACCCACCCGTCGACGGCGTAGGCGTGCCCCTTAGAGAGGAGCTTTTCGATCTGTCTTATCATCTTCTCAACGTACCCCGAGACTCTGTGGTAGCTCGTGACCGAGTCTATTCCCATGCTCAGCATGTCGTACAGGAAGAGTCTCTCGTAACGTCTCGCGAGTACGAAGGGCTCTTCGTGCTCCAGCCTCGCAGCACTCGTGACGCTCGCATCGATATCCGTGATGTTCATGACGAAGTTCACTTTGTATCCGAGATGAGAGAGGTACTTCGCAAGAACGTCATAGAGGACATAGTTTCTGGCGTGCCCCATGTGCATCCTTCCCTGGACCGTGGGCCCGCAGACGAACATGCTCACCCTGCGCGGATGCAGGGGCTTGAAGGGGACCTTCCTCCCCTTGAGCGTGTCAAAGATTGTGAGCGCCTCTGCCAAGGTTCGCCCTCTCGTCCGGGTCGCTTATGTTAGTCTTTTTGAATGAGTGGCAAGAAAGAGCGTGAGAGTGTTCTTCGAGAAGCGACTGAAGACCATCCGGGAGCTCCTACGCGAAGTCGAGACTTTGGACGCCGACGCGGGGATCAGGATATTGGGGAGCTTTGACGGGAAGAACTGTTTCGTCTTCGTGTCTCGCACTCCTCGGGGATACGCGGCTATGGTCTACGCTCGAAAGAAATCGAGTCCGGGCCATCCGGGAAGGCGTGTAGCCTCAGTAGAGTTCGACGGCGAACGAGAAACTGAGGGCTTCATCAAACAGATCGCTGGAGAGCCCGTTCGGGCGTTCGTCTACTGACACGAGCGATTAATTAGGAAGCGACGCACCAGGTTCGGACGTGAACGACCTGAAGGCGATACACGTAGTCTACGCCGAGTGGTGCCCGCACTGCGTACCGACGACAGTCGAACCGATGAAGACGGCTGCGAAGGAACTTGGCGTGGAGTACGTTCCCCACGACATAGATACGAGCGAAGTCAAGACCGCGGACGAGCTGGTGAAGAAGTTCGGGGACTGGTCTCCGGACTACATCATCCCACAGGTCTTCTTGGAGTTCGAAGACGGGAGCTTCAAACACGTGCTGACCGGCTACTCAGAGGGGGTTCCCTACACCAAGAGGGCCGTCGAAACATTTCTTGCGAGCCGGCTCTATCGCGACCTGAAATCATCGAGAGCGAACTAGGACGAGTGCGAAGCGCGGCAGTCCGCGCAAAGAGTCTCCTTCGCAGAATACGGCTGTTTGAAGACCGAACCGCAGTTCGCGCACGCGAAGATAGCTACTCTGTCGGCCGCTTCTGACTTTGTCCTGCGGTAGTTCTGCGTCCAGTAGGCCGCTTTGAAGACGGGGACCTCGCCTCCGTCCTCCATCCCCAGGTCCCACGTGTACCTCGATGCAGTCCTGACATCCTCGTCTTTCACGCCGTCTTCGGCTCCCAACGCTTCGGTCACGAATCTCTTCAAAGACTGCGAGCCGTCCTCCGTGCCATATGCGATGACCCGGGATAGATAGCCCGAAGGGCACGCCATGCCCACGATGGTCGTCTCGCCTTCCCTGAGTGTCTTCATCTTGGCCATCTGATCACAGTGCCCGTGACACCTTTGAGGTTCACTGAACTTCGCCCTGACCACTTCCATTACGCTCATGGCGAGATGTGGGCGCCGCTCACATTTGAACCATTGGGTCTCGGAGGGCGCTCAATTCAAATAAGCAGTGCGGGCGCGCGATGGTAACTTGGACATCTGGAGAAGGGTCGGCCTGGTACTCTCCATCGTCGGGCTAGCCGACGCCGTCTACCTTCTTTCTGACTCCCTCTTTCCGAAATTCGTGAAGGTCGTCTGCCCATCGTCCGGGATAATCGACTGCGGGGCGGTCACGAGCAGCCCATTCAGCAGGATCGACCACATACCCGTCGCACTCTTGGGGACGCTCTTCTTCGTCTCGATGATAGCAATCATACTCATAGACAAGCCTTCCTTCTACCTGTTGATGATCCCCATCTGGATCTCGGGGGTGGCCTTCGCGTGCTATCTCATAATAGCCGAGCTCTTCTTTATCCATGCCATCTGCCCGTACTGCACGCTCGCCCACGTGCTTGCCATCTCGATCGGGCTACCAGTCTTCAAGCTCGCGCTCGGTTCAGAATGATAAGAGACGGTTGAGATCAGGGGGGTAATCGCCGAGTTGCCGCAGACAGAAGCGGGTTGGCTCCCATCCACGCTGCAGATCACCGCGGTTATCGTGTTCGTTGCCGCCTGCACCTGATCTGAGAGTTCGGTGTTTGAACCTATCTGCTGTATTATCTGGGTCCAGTTGAGCCCCGTGAAGAGGGACGGCACGTAGAAGGGACCAGAGATGACGTACTTGTTGGCGAAGTTGATGTACGGATAACCTGAACCATAGTCCGCAAACACGCCGGTATAGTTCGAGGGCACGGTCTGCAGGGGTTCTTCGTTTCTGTCGACCTGCTCAAACGACTGGAAGTAGAAGTAGGGGCTTGTGTACTTTGCGGTGAGGAAGGTGAAGGTGTACGTGTTCGGGAACACGTCTGTCGCTGAAGACTGCATGAACTCTAGTCCGGTGAGATTGCCAAAGCGCATGAGGGACAGTATCAGGGGCCATCTTTGGAACCCGCAGTAGGGGCAATATTCCCCTCCGATGTAGACGATTATCGGCTTCCCATTCTCGGTGTATGTCACTCCACCAGAATTCTTCGCGTTGTTCTGCACTCCCGCATTGGCCTGGTTGGTCGCACCACCGCTCATCAAAGTAGGGTCTGTGTAGCTGTACGTGCTCTTTGAGAGGCTCTCCAGACTGGAGTAGATCTGGGACGTGACGGGCTTGTTTATCAGGCTTGACGATGTTGGATTAATGATGCTGCCGAGCACGAAGGCGCTCACGATGACGACCACTATCGCGACGGCTGCTATGCTAAGGAGGAGAATCCTTCTGTTTCTCTGGCGCCTCTTCATAGCGGCCCTCAAAGCGAAGCAGGGCCGCCCACGTCGGGCATATACATTTTTTGGGGTGAAGAGAACACCGCAACGGTCAGACGTCTGGACCTGATGTTACGAAAAGTGGAGCCAGAGCCCCAGCCGGCACGGACGATAGGGTCATAGTTCTTCCGCATCTGGACGAAAGAGGCTCTTGCCTCCGAGAGAGTCGCCAATCTTTAGCAGGCGGCCGAATTCCCGCTCGAGAAACACCTTCTGTCTCTGCCCATATTGCACCAGGTATCCGTCCTTCACGGTCGCAAAGAACAGGGGGGCGGCGACGATCAGGGGAGAGAACAGCAAAGACGCACGGACCGCGAGCGCAGCCAGTTCGGAAGCACCCATCGACGGGACGAGCTTGAGCAGGACGTCGACAGGAGGAAATTGAGAGGGCGCGATGAGCGCAAGCGTCATGCTTCCGCAGAACAAGCCCAAGCCCACGGCCAGGATCGACCACCTTCGCCTCACCGACCTGCTGATCCTCGTGATCTCCCCGTAAGGCACGGACACGATTGACCTGCCTTCCTTCGCGGAAGACACTATCAGCCTCGTCGTCGTCACCACGACCCTCTTGCCTCCCTGGACCCTTGCCTCTATCAGCTTCTCCCTCGCTTCTGGCTGAACACTAAATCCGCCCTCCATGTAGAGCCTAGAGTTCAATCGTCTAGAAAGTGATGCGATGAGGCTGGACAGCGTCATTTGAGACGAGGTCTGGAGTGCGCCCTTCGACAACCTCTTCCTCAGTTTCGGATTCCTTGCCAGCCGTGTTATCGCTGCTGCAGCCCCGTCGATGTCGTCCGGACCTCTGACAACTAAGCCGTTGACCTCGTCATGGACTATCCACGACTGGCCACCCACACCTGATGTGACTACCGGGACTCCCCCGTACATGAACTCGAGCTGAGCGATTCCGAGCGCCTCGCTCCTGCTCAGATTGATGTTGGCAAACGACTTCTTGATCAGCCCGACCTTCTCACCATCCGAGATTTCCCCCAGGAGCGTCACGTTCCCGACCCCTTCGGCCGCGGCCTTGACCTTCTCTGCGTAGTCTCCATCCATTCTTCCCGCGATTGCGAAGTGTACCCCTTCTCCGGACTCGAAGCGCCTGGCGACATCGACGACCGACAGGACGTTCTTCCTCTCCTCCACCGTCCCCAGGAATGTCACGAGTTTGGCGGACGCGGGAAGACGCGGGTCGGGAGGGGTCTCCGCCTCCGCAAAGGCTTCGTCGTCGATACCACCTGGCATGAGGATGCACTTGCTCTCATCCGCACCGAGCTCCTTCATCTGACTTCTTTCTATCGGAGTCGTGACCAGGACGAAGTCGGCCTGCTGGAGAATATCCTTCAGGCTCACGGCGTTCCAAGTCTCCCTGAAAGTCCTCTCCTCGAGGGTGTATCTCTCGTCGCTCGCCTCCTGGAAGTGACTCATGTGGCAGAGAAGGATTGGAGGGTTGTAGGCGCCCTTGTCGTTCATCTGCCTGTTCCAGACGACGAACTTCGTCGCGTCCTCCGGACCGTTCCACAAGGTCGAGTGCGTGATGAGAACGTTCAGCTTCAGATCGGAAACGATCTGAGACAGGACCCCCACAAAGTTCCTGAAGAGTATCCTACGGGGAGGCCAGCTTGCAATCTCGCTGCCCACTCGGAGCACTGGGATATCGAGCCTCTCGTCGAACGTGTGCACGTACCCTCCTCGCTTCGCAACTTCTTCGTCAGAGACGACGGGTTCCCAGTCGTGATAGACGCTGGTTATGAGGTAAGCGTCATGGCCCAGTCGGTTGAACTCGCGTACCATCCTCTCGGCGACGAGTTCTTGGCCCTTTGAGTAACTCGTCTCGTACATGATGACCCCGACACGCATCGTCATGAGCTCGCCTCCACAAGGGAGAGATGCGGGAGCCGGTCGTTGAACTCGAGACCGTTGTCGACGAGGGAGCCGAGGAAATCCCCGAGTTTGTCCCTCATGACGTAATAGCGGCAGTCGAGCTTGGGCATCCTACTGCCTGACAAGACTCCTATGCTCACCTCGGACAATCTGAACGCGGGGTTATCAGCCTCGGAATCGCCTAAGAAGACCACTCCTCCGTCCACACCCAGGGCAAATTGTAGATGCTGCACTGCTGCTCCCTTCCCACCGTTGGCAGGTATGACGTCAAACCGCAGATAAAAGGGGTCGTGTAGGACTTGGAATCCTAGCGCTCGTATCCTGCAAATGTTAGATTCGATTTCTGCCTTGCTCGGGGACCTAGACCTTTTCCATTCGACGCACAGGCCGCAGAGCTCGCCGGTGGACGCCCTCTTGTACTCGACGCTAGCCCCACCAGGCAATCCCCTTACAGTGCGCAACACACCAGAGAAATCGGGAAGGGGTCGGAGGAGCGTTGTCTTTCCGTTCTTCAACACCGTCTCGATCCCGTAGACGCAAGACCAAGCGTCGGCGAAGGGAGTCCTGCTACGCACAAAGCCATAGTCCTTCGCCGTGACCACCGCCACCGGTATCAAGCTGTGAACCCGTGATAGCGTCCTCGCCAGCCTCTCAGGCACCTTGGAATTGGCCCTTGAAACCCGGAGAGGGGCCAGGGTCCCGTCGTAATCGCAGAACAACGCGCGAACCATCAATCGAGAATGTGACCTCTATAGCGACTTTAGGTTCGGTTGCGACTCAACTATTTTTGCGTAGAGTTTTGGATGGCCATTCTCTCTCTAACAATTTAGTGAGAAAGAGATAGGTCACGCGCCAACGCAACGCGAGTGTGAAAAAAGGACGCGACCAGTGCCAGGCAGCTATGTCGAAAGCTCTTCTCCAGTCTTGTTGTCCTTGATTCGAATAGCTTGGTAGGGACACGATTGAGCCGCCCTGAGAAGGGCTTCGCTGTCCAATTCGCCCTCTGGGACCTCCCTCATCCCCAGCGGTTCCCCGCTTCTCCGCCAAGAGCCTTGCATGGAAGTGTCGAATGCGAACATTTCTGGGAGCACGGCCACGCAGCTCATCGCTCCCAAACACTTGTCCTGATCAACCATGACCACGAGATCCCTGCCGTCAGATGTCTGAACTAGCATCTCCCCACGTCGCTGGAGGCCGTCCAAGGTAGACGAAATCAATCGAAGGACCACGTCCGAGTAGTTCTCGCCCTGCTTCCGTGCCTTCGATAGTCTTGCATATGCGAGCCGGCTGACCTTCACATCTACTTCTCCGGGTTCGTCAGCTTTCATTCGTTCAGCCTCTCCACCGTGTTCATCATCTCTGAAGAGCTTGCCTACTAGATATGTTGAGTGACGGTTCTCAACATCGGGAACAAGCGAGGATAGAGTTTGACCGCGGTCAACGGATTAATGCGGCTGTCGGGCCACCCGCCCAACTTTCATGCCACTCCACCACTGGTGAGAGGGATTTAACTAGGGTCAGGACTCGAAGAAGGGAGAACGAGGAAGCCTGCTCAATGAACGAGATTGAAGTCGTTAAAGGCAGAAGCCTAAGGGCAGGGGACTCGACCAAAGGAATTGTCAGAGAGAGAGCTTTCGAGGGAGATAGAGTACTGTTTGCTCGTTCCCAGATTGCGGGTGGGGTCGAGTCTGGTTGGCATCACCATGGACAGAGGGAAGTGTACGGCTTCATCCTGGCAGGCAGGCTTCGTTTTGACTTCGGGGTAGAGGGGAGAATCTCCGTCGAGGCAGGTGCCGGTGACTTCTTCCACATTCCGATCGGCCTCGTCCATCGAGACGTGAACCCTGATCCGAAAGTTGCTGCGATTGTCGTGAACATCTTCCTCGGACAAGGACCTCCTGTAGTGAACGTGTGAGGCAGAATGGCTCAGTGGGTCAGGGGTCCCACACCCTCGACCATCTTCGCGACTTTGTCCAGAAACATGGGATACCTGGGGTCTTCTCTCGCCTTGGAAAAGAGCGGACAATACATCACGTACCAGTATCTGATGGTGTGCTGGTCTGTAGCTCTGTTGACGTAGGCAAAGTAAGAGTCCAGGTCGTTAAGGGCGTGATGTACGAAGGCGATGTCGTTGAGGCTGGTCGCGCCAATCCATTCCTTTTCGATCGCCGCTATAGAGGCGATCGCACCGTCCCTGTCGCCCGTGATTCCGGCCATGTACCCTTTCATCCAAGTCACCCATCGGTGAGTGGGCTCGAGGTTCTCAGCCTTTGAATAGAGGTCTTTGGCCATCGCGACGTCCCCCTTTGCAAGGTAATACTCGGTCATGCTCCTGTAAGTCGCGGCTGGGGCGAGTTGGGACGTCTTTTCCCAGTGTTGGAGCGCGTCGTGGTCTCTCCCCAAGAAGAAGTAGAACTGACCCAGCCTCTCGACGTAGATTGGCCTCACCGGGTCTAGCCGGTAACACTTCTCAAGGAGTTGGATTCCTTGTTCACTGCCCAGACTTATGAACGCTATACTGGACAGCGTGAAGTATGCATCGGGATCGCTGGGATTCAGCTCGATAGCCCTCTTGGCCTCGGTTCTGCTTGCACTGATGTTGTCTTCCTGCCAATAGACCAGCGCAAGGATAGCGTGCGCCTCGGCCAGCTCGGGGTCGAGCACCAGCGCCTTCTTCACTGAGAGCTCTGCCTTGGGGGCGGCCTGCTCGTAGGGCTCGTACCCGTCATTGACGAGTGCCCAATAACCTTCAGCCACGCCGGCGTGGGCCTTGGCGAACGAAGGGTCAACCCCTATCGCCTTCTCGAAAACAGCGATCGCCTGTCTCAATGAGTGTTCCGTCCTTTCTCTTATCAGCTCTTTCCCGCGCAGGTAGTAGGTGTAGGCCTCTGGGTTATCCGTCGGCCGTTTCTCAATCACCCGCTTCTCATCCTCTACGAGCCTGACCCTGAGCTCCATCGCGACTTTCTCGGCTATCTCAGACTGAATCGCAAAAACGTCCTCAAGTTGCCGGTCGTAATTCTGCGCCCAGAGGTGCCCTTCCGTCGCGGTATCTATCAGCTGAGCGGTGACCCTCACCCTGCTGCCGGCCTTTCTGACGCTGCCCTCTATCAGAGTACCTGCGCTCAGCTCCTTGCCGACCTCCGATGCGCCCTTCTGGGATCCCTTGTACTTCATGACAGAGGTCCTTGCGATGACGGTAAGCTGTCTCACCCCCGAAAGAGACGTGATTAGCTCCTCCGTCATGCCGTCGGCGAAGTATCCCTCCTCGGGATCAGAGCTCAGGTTTGCGAATGGGAGAACCGCGATGCGCTTCCTGTCCAAGAGCCGGGAGATCGTGTCTTCTTCTTCCCAGGGCATGACCATCCTGAAGACCTCTAGCGGCTCGGCAACGTTCTTCAGGCTTCTGGGACCGATTGACGACAGCCGCAGGTCAGTCTTGTTTTGAACATGGTCGTACGCCTGCCGCGAAAGACAAACTCCTCCGTCGTTGGCCAGGGGTTCTATCCTTGAGGCTATGTTGACGGCGTCCCCCGATATGTCGCCGTTCTCTTCGACAACCTCCCCCACATGGACGCCGATTCTGAGGTGTATTCTTTTGTCCGTTCCTAGAGAAAGGTTGAACTCCTTGATCGCCCTCTGGATGTCGTAGGCGCATCTCAGCGCGTCTATCGCGTTGGGAAACTCCACCATGAAAGCGTCCCCCATGGTTTTGACTTCCCTGCCGTGATGTCTATTCAGGATGGGCCTGACAAGCTTCCGTTGCTCGTCTACGATCGCTAAGGAGAGAGATTCGTTCTTTTGCCCAAGAGCCGTGTATCCGACCATGTCAGTGAACATGATAGCCGCCAGCCTTCTCATCCCTTCAGACAAACTTCAAGTCACGAACAAGACACACCGTTATTATGTTTCGCCCGTTAGGTAAGCGTTCAATCCGGCGCAGGCAACATTCAGCCCGGTCTCCCTTCCTCATTCTCACGTAGACAACCGGGAAATCACGCATTGCTACGTCATCCACTTTAGTTTCAACCCCCAAGGACTGAAGCGTCATTTACGGAAATACCCCCGGCATCTTTTTATACCCCTATATCGGATAGTCGATATCTGATATAAGATATCGTGATATCATATGGATAACAACACACAGGATGCTGAAAACGGAAAGCACGGTTCAAGACGCGAGAGACTCCAGAAGAAGCTAGAGCGGATGCACCAGCGCCATCAACTACAGCACTTCCAACGTATGCAGTACGGGCAACGCGGATTCCTGCGCCCGCAAATCATCGAACTCTTCGAGGAGCAGCCCATGAACGGGGTCGACATTATGAACAAACTGCAGGAGATGAGCCACGGCTGGTACAGACCGAGCCCCGGCTCGGTCTACCCATTGCTCGAGCAGCTCGAGAGAGAAGGGGTCATAGTGAAGAATCAGGAGGGCAAGTTCCAGCTCACCCCTGAGTTTGCCAAGAATTCGGGAGTCGGCGATGATGTGGCGAGTGCCCTCTCGGCGATGGAGAGCAACGCCTCGTACCTCGAGGACCTGCAGAGGGGAGACGCCGCGAGCCTTGAGAAGTGCGCGGAGAGGATAGAGAGGCTCTCGAAGAGGCTTGAGGCCCTCAAGGGCGAGAAGTCGGTGAGGAGTCAGACATGATGCAGCAGTCAGTCCAAGGCCAAAGGTCACAGCAGGGAGACCTCGCGGTCGAAGCCCGAGGTCTCGTCAAGCTGTTCGGCGATAACAGGGCCGTCGACGGAGTCGATCTCTTGATACCCATCGGATGCATCTACGCCCTGCTGGGGCCGAACGGTGCAGGAAAGACGACAATCATCAACATGCTCACCACGCTTCTCAAGCCCGACGGCGGAAGCGCCAAGATATTCGGGCACGATGTAGCGAGCGAGACTCAGGTGGTCCGTCAGCTCATCAGCGTGACGGGCCAGAGCGCGGCAGTAGACGAGAGGCTCTCGGCGACGGAGAACCTGACCATCTTCGGGATGCTCCTCGGCCTCAGCAGGTCGCAGGCGAACAAAAGAGCCGCGGAGCTCCTAACAGAGTTCGGGCTCGAGGACGCAGCCAATCGGACGCTCGACAAATTCTCGGGAGGTATGCGCCGACGGCTCGACCTTGCTTCGAGTCTCATCATCCAGGCACCCCTGATCTTCCTCGACGAGCCCACGACTGGGCTCGATCCGCGCACCCGGGTCCAGATGTGGGAGTCGATCAGGCGGATGGTCGCTACAGGTTCGACGATTTTGCTGACCACGCAGTACCTCGACGAGGCAGATCAGCTCGCGGACAGGATAGCTGTCATGGACCACGGTCGTGTCGTCGCTGAGGGGACGCCACGGGAGCTCAAGTCCACCGTGGGAAGGGCGACGCTGAACCTCAGGCTCGCGAACGAGAAGGACGCGCCGGAGGCGGCGCGAATCGCGGAGGAGGTGCTGCATGTAAAGGCCTCCCAGCCCGAGGGACAGCTCGTGACCGCTCCGATGTCTGACCCTGACAAAGTGACAGACCTCCTTGTCGCCCTACGAAATGCGAAGATCCACCTAGCGACCGTCAGCGTGCAAGACCCGACCCTCGACGAGGTCTTTCTAGCCCTGACCGGGGACGGAAAGGAACACCCCGATGGAGGGAACGACGCATGAGTTCTCAGATAGTCCCGGGAGCCGAGAGGAAGCTGAAGAACCGGGTGACGATTCAAACTACCATAAGCAATTCAATGACGATGGCCTATCGAAGCCTGCTTCTGATCCGCAGGACGCCACAGCAGCTGTTCGACGTGACCATCCAGCCCATCCTCTTCACGTTGATGTTCGCATTTCTGTTCGGAGGGGCGATCTCGGGGAGCGTGTCGGGTTACCTACCCATAATCATCCCGGGAATCCTCGCCCAGACCGCGCTGACTGCGTCAATGGCGACCGGCGTCCAACTCCGCGAGGACATGGACAAGGGGGTCTTCTACCGTTTCAAGTCGATGCCTATCGCGCGCATGGCGACTCTCACGGGACCGCTGGTGGCGGAAATACTCCGCTACTCCATCGCTACCGGGCTCACGTTCGTCATGGGCTACCTGCTCGGATTCAGGTGGATAAGCGCCGACGCTGCGTTCATCGCTGGACTCCTCGCTGTCTTCTCGGCCTGGTGCGTCAGCTGGGTCTTCGCCCTACTAGGCGTCCTAATGAAGACGGCGCAGGCAGTCCAGGGGATCTCGGCGTCTATCTTGTTCCCACTCGGCTTTCTCTCGGGCGCCTTCGTCCCGACGAAGACGCTCCCGTGGTGGCTCCAGGACTTTGTCAACGTCAACCCTCTGACCTACGTGGTGAGTGCGGTACGGCAGCTCTTCGACCAAGGAACCATCGGGAACGACTTTTGGCTTTCGCTCATTGGCTCGATAGTCATCGTGCTCGTGTTCGCCCCGCTGACCTTGAGGGCGTTCTTGCGCAAGGCATAGGCTCGGGGGAAATAAGAGCTGAAGCCTTCTTGTACGCTGCCTCTCGTATTTTTAGCGGATAGGACCGCGTAGGCATCCTCGCTTCTAGAGGCGCTGCGAGAGATTGATGTGCGCGGACTCCGCAACCTGAACCTTAAGTTCGAATCAGTTGACCCCTCCGAGTGTTGGAGCGTTGTTTGTTCGGAACCGGAGGTAGTGTGCTTGGTAACGAGCTGGGATAGTTTCTTCATGGCAGAGGCTGGTGCGTCAGCCGCGCTAGCTGGCCTGATCTTCGTAGGAGTTTCCATAAACATGGCAAAGATTCTGTCGTATCCCAGACTGGCCCAGAGAGCAGCGCAAGCAATCACCGTCCTCTTGGTGGCCCTGATAGTCTCCACACTCTACCTTGTACCTGGGCAGCCCTTTCAAATTCTTGGGGTAGAGATACTCGCTGTGGGAAGCGTGGCATGGGCGACCAACTCTAGGATTGACATAATGAGCCTCAGGAAGGTCGATGAGGAACACAGGACCCCCAACATGTTCAACATCTTTCTGAGTCAGGCGGCATCAATACCTTACGTGGTGGCTGGGGCGACGACCATAGCTTTTGGAGGGGATGGGCTATACTGGCTTGTCCCAGCGGTGGTGCTCTCCTTCGTCAAAGCCATCACGGATGCCTGGGTACTTCTGGTGGAGATCAACCGCTGAATCCAGCGTGGATTCAGGAATCCTGAGTCCCGCATTCCTTTGATAAGGCCCCTCGAGACGATTGGGATGCAACGCACGGAGAATGGTTCCGGATTCAGTAGGCTCGTGCCAGATTCATAAGTGTGTGAAAAATGGTTAGCGGAAAGTGGGCTGTTGGCGGATTGTGACTTCTCTAACTTCAAAACCGCTCTCTCCTGAGACTTGGTCTGACTTCGCTAGACTCGTGGAGAAGCACAATGGAATCTTCGGCGGATGCTGGTGCATATCCTTCCACCTCGACCCAGAAGGCGGAAAGGTACCTTCCAAGAAATATCGCTCTATGAAGGAAGAACGAGTTCGGAATGGGAAGGCACACGCAGCGCTTGTCTTTGACGGCCATTACGCGGTCGGCTGGTGCCAATTCGGTCCCACAGAGGAACTTCCCAATATCCGGAGCCGAAGGGCCTACGAAGAGCAAGCAAGGGAGCTCCCCGATTGGCGCATCACATGCTTCTTCGTCGACCGAGAGCGCCGGGGGAATGGGATTGCGACCTTAGCCCTCCGCGAGGCCTTGAAGATGATCGCCCAACTCGGTGGCGGAACGGTCGAGGCGTACCCTGAGGACTACACTGGTCAGAACGTGTCATCTTCGTTCCTCTGCAGCGGGACTCTCGGGATGTTCGAGAAAGCTGGGTTCCGAAAGACCCGGAAGATCGCGATGCACAGGTGGGTCGTGGTCAAGAGGGTTCCTAGAGGAGGGAAATAGGACTCGGGGGATAGTACACTTGTTTTACGTCAGACGTGCTGGTCGAACAGGATTTCGTTTCCATCTGGGTCGATGACGACGAACCCAGCCGGCCCGCTCTCGGTCGTCAACCCGGCTTCTTCCTTGGTCTCGACTCCTTCATTCTTCAGCCTCCTGTGTATTTCACGTACGTCGGTGAAGTGCGAGAGGGGCCTGCCGAGTTTCCCGCCGGGATTGAAGCAGAGAGTGTTCTTTTCGAACATACCTTGAAAGATGCCAATTTCGACATCGCCATTCTTCATGACGAGCCAGTTCTTGTTTGACGGGTCAGAAGAGAAAGCGGTGAATCCGAGCTTCTCGTAGAATTTTTTTGAGGCTTCGAGGTCTTTGACGGCTAGCAGTATCGAAAAAGGGCCCAAGTCCAATGGTCGGTGCCAACCTAAGTGACTGGATTCTCTATAAAAATTCTCCGAGCCCCTATCGACGTGATTAGGGATCTGCGCGAATATGGGAGTGCTCACTCTTCGGAAACACTGATGGGAAGGCCTTTCGCCGTCCTGTTGAATAAACTCCGAAGGGCTTTATTGAAGGGCTACTCTCTGTTGGACGTTGTCCTTGGGTGAAAGGAGGCTTGCTGCAATCATGTTCACCGACCTCGTGGGCTACACGGCTCTATCCCAGAGGGATGAGTCACTCGCCCTCAAGCTCCTTGATCAGCACCGGTCGCTCATTCGTCCAATCTTCCCTAGGCACAAGGGGCG
>Ga0187783_10001254_pt1 | contig 18674 bp, 8 predicted proteins | sample 1015_SJ02_MP02_2_FD_132471 | JGI IMG/M metagenome (GOLD analysis project Ga0187783, IMG submission 132471) | Tropical peat soil microbial communities from peatlands in Department of Meta, Colombia - 1015_SJ02_MP02_20_MG | ecosystem: Environmental > Terrestrial > Soil > Wetlands > Peat | place...
GACGTGACCAAGCCCAGCGGTCTCGGCAGCGACTCGGGATGGGCGACGGGAGCCGTCTTCGGCGATTATGACGGCGACGGCTGGGCCGATCTTTTCGTCTCCCACTACGTCGAGTTTCATCTGCACGATCTCCCCGTCTTCGGTTCCAGCAAATCCTGCAAGTACATGGGAATCGATGTGCAATGCGGCCCACGCGGGTTGAGGGGATCCCCTGACAATCTCTACCACAACAACGGTGATGGAACATTTACCGATGTCTCGAGACAATCAGGCGTGGGCGATCCGGAAGGACGTTATGGCCTGACTGCACTCTGGTCAGATTTCGACAACGACGGCAAGCTGGATCTTTTTGTGACCAATGATGGCGAGGCGAATTATCTCTATCAGGGCGACGGCAAGGGGAAATTCAAGGATGTTGCGCTGCTTTCCGGTGTCGCGGCCAACGAAGACGGATTTGAGCAGGCCAACATGGGAATTGCGATCGGCGATTATCTGCACACCGGTCGCATGTCGGTTTTGATTTCGCATTTCGATATCGAGTACGCCGCGCTGTATCGTAACGATGGCGGCATGAACTTTGTCGATACGTCCATTGCTTCTGGAATCGCCAGAGGCACGCAGGGCTACGTAGGTTGGGGTGACGCCTTCGTTGACTTTTCCAACGACGGCTGGCAGGATTTTTTCCTGGTCAACGGACATGTCTATCCGCAGGTGGATGGTCTGCATCGGGCAACCAGGTATCTGGAGCCGAAATTTCTCTTTCTAAACCAGCGAGACGGCACCTTCGCGAACGTCAGCCGCCGCGTGGGCAGAGCCTTAGAAGTCGAGCAGGTGAGCCGCGGGGTGGCCGTCGGCGACCTATTCAATGATGGCAGCATGGACGTGATCGTGGAGAATCTAGTCGGAAAACCCATGATCCTTCGCCCCGCGGGCGGGCCGCCCAACCACTGGATCAGTCTTCAACTGGAAGGCGTAAAGTGTAATCGCCTGGCCTTGAATGCCCGGGTGCGCGCCACGGCAGGAGACCTGACCCAACTGGGGGAAGTGCTCAGCGGGGGAAGCTACCTCTCGCAGCACGATTTGCGCATACACTTCGGGCTGGCCCGCCATGAGCGTGTCGATCGGGCTGAGGTTTTATGGCCGAATGGCACCACGGAAACGCTCACGAATCTGGCTGCCGATCATTTTTATGTGGTGCGCGAAGGGCAAGGAGTTGTCTCCAGTACCTTACCCAAGCCAAAGATCAAGCTTCCCTAAGGCTTGGCGGGAGTTTTCTGACTGGCCCCAGGTCCTCGCGGAGGACACCATGGTTTGCGCCGTCAGTTCGTCGGGATTCTAACCATGCGCGCGCGCTTGATGCCAAAGGTTCCTTGGGGGAAGCTCCATCGCCGGCTGTATCTCTTGGTGGCTCTGCTGGCGCTCTTGGGCTTTCGCCTCCCCGCCGCGCGGTCGCAAAGCTCAAGCCCCTCCGCCGATGCAGTTCCCATCGAGCGGTTGCAGCAAGCGCTCAACCTCGCGGGCCGAGGTGATCGACAGGGAGCCATGACGCTCACGCTGCAATTGCTGGAGCGAAATCCAAACTTTGTACCCGCACTGAAGCTCAAGGGAGCCTTGCTCGAGGAAGCGGGACAGACATCCCAGGCTGCCGCTACGTTCGAGGCAGGTCTCAAGCTCGCGCCGCATGATCCGGACCTGCTGTTGAAAACGGGAATCTACCAACTCACCATCGGCGACCGGCATGAAGCCATTCGGCGCCTGCGGCAGTGCGCCAGGATCCTTCCCTCCGACGGAGACGCTCAGTACTATCTCGCCCAGGCCTATCACCTCGATGGTCAGGACCGGCTTGCTCTCTTCGCCATCCGGCGGAGTTTGAAGGCCGAACCTGACAACCCTTCGATAGGGCAGAAATACGGCGAACTCCTCTGCAGCACGGGCGATTGTCAAGCCGGCCTGCGCTGGCTGCTCAAGGCGCAACGCTCGGATGCCTCCCTGCCGCGGCTTGATTTCGACATAGCCGCGACCGACTACAAATTGATGGACCTTGCCGGCGCGGCGCTGTCTGCTGCCCGTGCCGTCGAAACACAGCCCGCCGATAAGGACGCATGGCAACTGCTGGCCACCGTGAATGTGAAGCTCGGGCATTGGCAGGAGGCGCAAACCGCCTTTGAAAGCATCCTCCTAAGGAACCCTGGCGACATCGACGCGTTACTCGGACTGGGGCAATGTCAAGTTGAACGGAAGAACTACGAAAAGGGGATCGCGACCTTGCAGTCTGCGCTGCGGCTGGATCCCACCAGGTTGCTGGCGTACTTCTATCTTTCCCGTGCCTGGGCAGGCTTGGGCAGGACCGAAGATGCGCAGCATGAAGCCGCGCTCCATCAGTTGATGATGGAGCAGTCGACCTTCGTGCATGCCATGGCGAACGACGAACGGGAACGCACGATCAAAGCTCAGGCGCAGAAACTGCTGGCCGCACAGCGCGAACCGTCCGCCTTGCAGCTCTATCACCAGCATTTCCAAGGAACTTCCGCCAGTCCTGCCGATGCCTATGTGTTTATTGGCAAACTCTATCTCTTCATGGGACAAACCGAAGATGGCCTGCGCTGTCTTCATCGTGCGCTGACGATTCAGCCGACGGTTCGCGGAGCGCGCACCTACGAGGGAATTCTGGCGCTGAAGCTCGGCGACCTAGTCCGCGCAGAAAACCAATTTCAAGCCGAGCTTGCCAATGATCCGAATTACCAAATGGCGATCGCCGAACTGGGCGAAGTCCGCTACCATCAACAGCGCTGGTCCGAAGCGGCGGAGTTGCTGGCAAAGTCGAAAACCACGACTCCTGAACTGCTGTATATGCTTTGCGATTCATACTTCCATTTAGGCAAAGTGGAAGACGCCGACCTCAATGCCGAGGCCATGGCGGCCTATGCGCGCAACCAGCCTGAAGTCATGCAGGGACTTTTCGAGCTCCTGATCCGCAACGGTCAGTCCGATCTCGCCAAGCGGTTGCGGGACACTCTGGCGAACTGAAATGACCCCTTAGGCTCACGGTTTGCCCTCGGTCACCGTCAGGATTTGATCCGCTTTGACATTCTTCAAGACTTGCAGGATGCCGCTCGGCCACCTGAGTTCAATCGCATCCACGACCTTGGCGGAGCCCAGACCAAAATGAACCCGTTTATCGCTCGAAGAGTTGTAACTCATCGCGGTGGTGGCCTGGTTGTACTGCGTTCCCAACGAGGTTGTGATTGTTACCTTGGTTCCCAGCCCGTCGCGATTCGATTGCACCCCCACCAACTTCAGAATGATCCAGTGGTTCTGCTTTCCGGAACGATTCATCCATATCTCTGGAGGCCCGTTGAGTATGGTCACGACAGCGTCGGTCTGCCCATCATTGTTGAGGTCCCCAAACGCGGCTCCTCGATGCGGAGCAGCAACCTGAAAGGACGCTCCGGCCTGGGAGCTCACATCGTCGAAGGTGAGATTCCCTTGGTTGCGAAACACGCGATTGGGAAGGGCAAAGGGCCGATGCGCCAGCTCCATCGCGTTGTCGAGAATGTCGGAGTTGGCGGTGAACACATCTTTGTTTCCATCATTGTCGAAGTCGAAAACTCCTACTCCCCAGGCCGTAGAGCGGCTGGTCAAGGCGGCCAGCCCGGCCGTGCTGGTCATATCTTGAAACTGGCCGTCCCCTAGATTCCTGTACAAGGGAAATCCTTCGCCGAACATGGCCGTCTCAAAAATATCGGGCTTGCCATCATTGTCGATGTCCCGGAAGTCGGCTCCCATGCCGGCGATCGCATTGCCATAGGCGTTGTACGCCACACCGGCAGGCAGGGCAACGTTGGTAAACGTGCCGTCTCGGTTGTTATGCAACAGATAATTCTCAAAGGTATCATTCGCCACAAAGATGTCGGTGTATCCATCGTTGTCATAATCGGCAAAGGCGAGGCCCATGCCCTTGCCGACGTATTGCGAGATGTGCGACGGCTCGGAGACATCGGTAAAGGTGCCGTCGCCATTGTTGCGATAAAGAATGTTGGGTGTCCCTAGAAAACCAACCGGCGAACAATACGCCGGATGCCCCTGCTGAAGACAGAGACTAGCCGTGCCCAGGCTGTAATTCAGATAGTTCACGACAAATAAATCAAGCCGTCCATCGTTGTTGTAATCAAACCATCCCGCGGCCACCGACCACGCCTTGCCGAGCTTAGGAATGATACCGCTGACTCCAGCTTTGGCGGTCACGTCGGTGAACGTGCCATCTCCGTTGTTGTGAAAGAGTTGGTTCCGGTTGAAGCCGGTGACATAGAGATCGACCCAGCCGTCATTGTCATAGTCCCCAGCCGCAACTCCCATGGCATAGCCAATGCCCTCGAGGCCGGCTTTCTCGGTTACATCGGTGAACGTGCCGTCGCCGTTGTTGCGAAACAGGCGATTCCAATAGGATGAGTCAGTCTTTTCGAGCGATGGGATGGCGGCTCCGTTGGTAAAGAAAATGTCCAGCAAACCGTCGTTGTTGTAGTCGAACAGCGCTACCCCGCCGGTCATCGTCTCAATGGTGTACCGCTTGCGACTGATGCTGTTTCGCAGAATGAACTTGATGTGGGAAGTGCGCATCACATTCTCGAACTGGATCAGCGATGTAGGGGATGCCAGCGCGCGGGTGCCCGGGTTCTGCGAGGGCCCGCAGCCGGCTTCCGGCCGTGCCGGCGTCTTGGATGTTGGGACGGGATTCTCCGCTCCAGCCGGAGTTGTGGGAGGCTTCGACAGCAGGCAAGCGACGATCAGCCCGGAGACTACCATGGGGCCAGCAAGTGTCTTCAAGCTTGCGATGACGGATTCCTAACTCATGCGCGATTGTACGTGAATTTCGGACCAGCCTACGAGATGACGTGCTCTAGGCACCCGCTGTTGCGCTCCATACACCATCTTGGCACCCATCCCGCGCCCTTTATTTCCGAGGTCCCTTTCGGCTACGCTAAGTCGGTACCAGGCGAGCCAGGATGCGACAGGCGAGCGGCGATCGAGTACAGGTTCGGGCGCACCCCGTCGTCACCGCCAGCGTGATAACCGGGCTCTGTGTGCTCGTGCTTCCTCTTAGCTCGTGGGCGGGAACGTCCGAGCGCTCGCTTCCTCTGCTGGTGCATGCGGACCAGATACGCCAACTGACAGCCGACCAAGCGGCCTTGGGGTATCCCGTGCGCGTGCGTGGCGTTGTAACCGTTGATGTCCCGTCCCCGGACTTTTTCGTGCAAGATGCAACCGCCGGAGTCTATGTCGAGGGCTCACGATCGGTGATCTTCAACCATCATTTTGGAGATCTGATCGAGGTCGAAGGAATCACCGGCCCGGGGAAGTTTGCACCCGTCATTCGCGAGACCACCTCACACGTGCTGGGCCGGGGAGCTCTTCCAAAATCGCGGGTGTATTTGTTTAGCGAACTTGCCGATGGGCAGTTGGACAGTCAATGGGTGCAGGTTCGTGGCATTGTGCGCGCCGTCTCGATTGACCGTACATCCTGGCATGAGACAACGGTCGCCATGCGCGTCGCCTCCGGTGGCGGCCAACTGAGCGTTCGCGTCCCCATTCCACGCGAACAGGATTTCTCCTCCTGGATCGACAGTGAAGTCTTGCTCGAAGGAGTGTGCGGAAGTTTATTCAACGCGCAGCGACAATTAACCGCGGTTCTTTTATACGTACCCCGTTTGAGTTTTGTCACGGTCGAGGCGCACGCTGACGACGTCCCGCTGTCCTCACTCCTTACCTTCTCTCCCGGACCAGGAATTCACCATCGCGTACGAGTGCGTGGCGTCGTGGCCTATCAGCAGCCAGGCCAAGAACTCTTTCTGCAGGCTGCGGGGAGAGGCCTGCGCGTTCTAACCGAGCAGGATACAAAGCTGAATATCGGAGAGGTGGTCGACGCCGTCGGCTTCCCGGCCGTCGGAGAGTCTGCCCCGGTGCTCAGCGATGCAGTCCTCTATCGGGTAGGCATGCAGGGAGTGCTGAATCCGCTTGCCCTGGACATCGCGGTGCCGTGGGAACGATATGACGGAGCACTGGTGGTGACGGATGCGACTCTGTTAGGCAGTGAGATGAATCCCGACGGATTGCGACTCCTTCTCCAGGGGGGAGCTTTATTTGACGCAACTCTGTCTCCTCCTGAATCGGCGAGGACTCTGGCTTCCGTTCCTCTGAACAGTCGAGTTCGTGTGACCGGGATCTGCTTGGTACAGAACGGAGGACTATGGTCGGTTCCACAGTCGTTTCGCCTGCTGCTGCGTTCGCCGAAGGACCTCGCTCTCTTGCACGCCCCATCCTGGTGGAATCTGCACCATACGCTCTGGGTCCTCGGCCTTACGGTGATTGTCTTGTTGGTTGGGATCGCTTGGATATTGGTGCTGGGACGCAGGCTCCGCGAGCAAATGGGTCTGATCCGGCGAAAGATTCGCAGCGGTGCAGTCCTGCAGGAACGAAACCGGATCGCCCGCGAACTGCACGACAACTTGGAGCAAGAGCTCGCGGGCATCACCATGCAGCTCGACCTGGCCGTGGATTGTTTTCAACAGGCTCCCAAGGTAGCTCGCCAAGCTTTGGAGACCGCCCGCGATATGAGCCGGCATAGCATGGTGGATGCGCGTCGTTCCGTTTGGGACCTCCGCTGTCACTTGCTTGAGGAGGGGGACCTGGCTTCGGCGTTGCGTCAGACCGTGCAAACTTCCGGCTCGCGAGAGGATGTCAGAGTCGACGTGAAGGTTCAAGGTATTCCCGTGCGCTTATCCTCGGCGACCGAGATGAACTTGCTTCGGATTGGCCAGGAAGCAGTGGCGAACGCGGTTAAACACGGGCATTCGCGGGTTGTGAGCGCGCTTCTAGAGTACGAGGAGAACCGGGTCCGCCTCTGCGTCACCGACGATGGACGAGGTTTCCGCACGCAAGATCCCACGCCCAGCGGCCATTTCGGGCTCCTCGATATGCGGGAGCGCGCCCATGCTATGGGCTGCATTCTGCAGGTGGAGAGCGAACCTGGATTGGGTACGAGAATCAGCATCGAAGTGCCCGCCAAAGTCCAGGTGACCCGTTGACCGCCCAGCGACCAACGGCACGAATCCTCGTCGTCGACGATCACTTCATGGTGCGCATGGGATTGTCAGCGTCGCTGAACGCCGAAGACGATATGGAAGTCATCGCTGAGGCCGCGAACGGAGAAGACGCGATCCGGGCCTATCGTAAGCACCACCCCACCCTGGTGCTGATGGATGTTCGCCTGCCCGACATGAGCGGCACCGAAGCGGTCGCGACCCTGACTCGCGAGTTCCCCGACGCTCGGATCTTGATGCTCTCGACACACTCGGGGGAAGAAGATATTTACCGCTCGCTTCAGGCAGGAGCGCGTGGCTACGTCCTGAAAAGCGTACGGCGAGAGGAATTGCTGCGCGCGATTCGGGAAGTCGAGGACGGCAAGCGCTACCTGGATCCCACTTTAGCCCCCATGCTCGCCGAGCATGCAGCTCACCGGCCGCTTACCAGTCGCGAGTTGGAGGTTTTGAAGATGGTCGCCAAGGGAATGGGCAATAAAGAGATTGCGGCGGCACTGAACATCGCCGAAGTGACCGTCAAGCTCCACGTCAGTCATGTCTTTGAGAAATTGAACGTCAAGGACCGGACCGAGGCCGCTACGGCGGCGCTCAAAAGAGGCATTATTGCCCTGGAATGATTTCTACTGGGTCGAGGTCAAGCCCCGCACCTATACGAAAGTACAGTATCCCTACTGTTCCTGTGCATAGCAGATTTTTCCAGCACAAACACATTAGCATGACGTGTTTTGTGGATGGCGTCTATGGTTGAAAACCATTAGAAGTCACCAGGACATGGCGAAGCCGCACCACAAATCCTTGACAACGTGAACGGTTGCCGGCTGAATTCCGAAGTTTGGTTACGAAAAAATGGACAACCCGGGAGATGGTTTATGAACAGACTGACGCTCTGGTCACTTCCAGTCCTTCTGATTTTGGCAACGTTGCCGGGTCTCGGGCAAAGCACCAACTCGGGTGATATTCGTGGAACCGTGACCGACACCACGGACGCGCTGATTCCCGCTGTGACGGTTACGGTCTTGAATGTCAATACCGGTGTGGCAAGGGATTACGTCACCAATCAGGACGGCGTCTACGACACTTCCTCCATCGTGACCGGCAACTATAAGGTGACGTTCAGCAAGCAAGGCTTCGCGACCCTCGTGCGCGGGCCAATCACTCTTGAGGTGGGCTTTACCACCGTCAATGCCCGGTTGGAGGTTGGTTCTAGCGCGGAAGAGGTAACCGTCACGAGCGACGTACCCCTGCTGCAAACGGAAACCATGGAGCAGAGCACCACGTTTGAGGCCAAATCGATGGCAGAGCTGCCGCAGGTAACCCAAGACTGGGAAAACTTCGTGATTCTGTTGCCCGGTGCTACCGGTACCCCAGGTGGGAACCAGGGATCGTCGAATCCCGGCCAGGAAGTAGCGGTCAACGGCAACTTGCCGTACAGCAATATCCTCGCGGACGGAGCGTCAACTACGCTCTCCCACAGTCAGAACGCAAATCCGGCCACCTTCGAGACCGTGGCTGAACTCCAGGTCAGCTCCTCAACCTTCTCGGCACAATACGGTACCGGGGGTGTGATCTTTAATCAGATTACCAAGAGCGGCACCAATAGCTTCCACGGCTCCGCCTACGATTACATACAAAATTCGGCTTTCAACGCGTACCCCTACGAGTTTGGCGCCGCTGCTTCCACACTCCCCCCCATTCCCTTTCTGCGTTACAACGACTTCGGCGCCTCGCTCGGCGGACCGATTCTCAAGAATAAACTCTTCTTCTACTTCGATTATGACCAGATTGTGAACCACGGCAACAGTACCGCAACCAATAGTGTCCCCACCACGGCGATTTTGGCCGGCAACTTTACCGGCATGCAGGCGATCTACGATCCGACGACGCAGACCATCGCGCACGATGCGGCAGGCAATCCTTACCCGGTGCGGAAAAGTTTCGCCAGCGAATATGGGAACGGGAACGTTATTCCAGCCAAATTGTTCGATGCACTCGCGCTGAAGATGCAGGCGTTTTATCCCACACCGACAAGCCATATTGCGGGGGGCGCATTTGTACCTGGAAACATCGGCTCGGAGGGAGAACTGCAAAATAATTTCTATTCGACCGTGCCTGCGCCGAACCCCTGGCGGAAGTATTTTGGACGCCTGGATTACGACCTCACGTCGAACCAGCGTCTCAGCATGTCCGACAATCAGGCTGACAATCCCGCCTACTACCCAAGCAATGTTACGCCCTCCCCGATCGGTTGGGAATCCGGCGATGTAGATAACAATAGCGCACAAATCACGCATGTGTGGAACATCAGTCCGCGCACGATCAATGAAGCCCGTATGGGATACACCTATCAGGGTAACTTCTTTGTCGATCGCTCCCTCGACAAGGGATATGCGGCGCAACTGGGTTGGCAATTTGCTGCGGCAGACGACATCCCCGCCATCCAGTTCATCAACACCTACCCCTACGCTTGGATTGATCCTGGCACCAACGCCGTCTATAAGGAACATACCTTCGATCCCTCGGATTCGGTGACCATGATCCGGGGCAAGCACATTCTGCACTTCGGCGGGGAACTGCTGTTGTTCCAGAACAATTCCACCGCTTGGGGCAACGTTAACGCAGGCACGTTTCAGTTCTCCGGCCAGTACACCCAGCAATGGGCGGTCAACCCCCAGACCGGCATTGCCGCGCCGGTCCCGGGAACGGGCATGGAGTATGCAGATTTTCTCCTGGGTTATGCCAACAATTGGACCGCGAGTGTGATTCCTGAGTATGGTGCGCGCATGAAGAGCCCGCAGATGTTCATTCAGGACGATTGGAAGTTGCGGCCGAACCTTACCTTGAATCTTGGCCTACGCTACCAGATCAACCATGGCTGGAACGAAGTCCATGAAGATATGGCCAGCTTCGACCCGACGGTGGTGAATCCCGCCACCAACACTCTGGGCGCCTACTGGTACGGCTCCACCCACGCCAACGGGCGGACGTCGCTTATGAAAGATGTCTACAACGTTTGGCTGCCGCGGGTTGGCGCCGCCTGGGCGGTGAATCCCAAAACCGTCCTTCGTGGCGGGTTTGGAGTGTATTCCTACATCTGGAGCCTGGACACCTACGGTGGGAACAACACCGTCTATGGGATGGGGGCCGCCCTCGGTTCGTCGGGCGGCTACACCGACCCGACCAACGGTATCATTCCGGCCACGAAGCTCGACGGCACCGGTACCATTTTTGGAACCAGCACGCCCTTGCCCTATACCGCCGTATCTACCAGCCCGACCCGTTTTAACGGCCAGCCTGCCGGCTACATCGAGTACCATACCCCGGTTCCTAAAATCTACCAGTGGAATGTGGCGACCGAGCGCCAGCTGGGCGCAAATTACATGGTCCAGCTGGCGTATGTGGCCAGTCACGGATACAATCTTCAGTTCCCAACCGATCTTAATCAGGTTCCCGAGAGCCTGTTCTCATCGAACGACACGGGAGACCGCCCCTATACGAATTACCAGACCATCACTGGCAGCACCAACAATGCGATTTCAAACTACAACTCGTTGCAGGCATCCATCACCAAGCGCATGACCAACGGATTGAGTTTCAGCTTCAATTACGTCTGGTCCCATTTTCTCGACGATGCCGACTCCTCGGGCTGGGGAAGTCACTCAGGCCCGCAGGATTTCCAGAATGCGTACAATCCCTCGGCCAACTACAGCAACTCCAACTTTGACGTGCGGAATGCGTTTAAAGGCTATGCCGTCTACCAACTGCCGTTTGGCAACGGCAAGACGTTCCTGAACAACAACAAGCTACTGGATACGGTGATCGGCGGCTGGCAGATCTCCGGAACGCTGGTTCTGTCTACGGGAAATCCGTTCAGCGTGGATGGAACGCAAAATACCTACTCCCTGTCCTCCAATGCGTCGGTGTTTCCAAATTGGAATCCTGGAGTGAGCTGGAGGCCGGCTCACCAGAGCATCGACAACTGGTTTAACCCGGGGGTATTCCTTCAGGCTGCCAATGGGACCTTCGGCAACGTGAGAAGAAACAGTCTCTACGGGCCGGGGCTCAACGTTGTGAACCTGTCGGCGGGCAAGACGTTTTCCCTGCCTTGGGAGAACATGAAGTTCCAGATTCGCGGCGATGCCCAAAACGCATTCAATCATCCTAGCTTCGGCGTGCCAAGCGATGCCACCGTGGGCGGCTCATCCGGCGTAGGCACTCCCTATACAACCGGGACGGTTGCCATCAGCAACTACACCGTAGGCGGGCGAAGCCTGCAAGTGGGTGCTCGCTTGACCTTCTAACTTGGCGAAATCAATTTCTATGCCAGAGACGGCGATCGCTTGCCGTCTCTTCTCTCAAACTCGATGATCTCCAGTGAAACTGCATGTACGACGCCGCGTGGAACCAGTCGGGAGGCGGAGGGTGGATGCGATCAGACGATGAGCTCTTGCACCACCACCTCGCACACAGGGCCATCGCTTTATGAGAACTCACGGGTTGATCTGCGTTGCCCTGCTTGCGGGGTATTCCTGTTCCGGCGGACGCGAGTCCACAACCCCAATCGTGTCCACCGGTCCAAGCGTGCAGGTTGTCGAAACGACGGCAGACGGCACGCTGTTGTTGCAGCCACGGCCGACGGTGGCCTTCGCCGCCAGCCGTTCTCCGACCGGCGCCGTGATCACGGTCAACGATTCCACGAAATACCAGCAGATCGATGGATTTGGAGCGTCGCTCACGGATTCCGCCGCCTGGGTGATCGCCCATAAGCTGAGTTCCGCCGAGCAAACCCATCTCTGGCAAAGCTTGTTTGACACGAGAGAGGGTATCGGCATCAGTTTTCTGCGCCAGCCGATGGGCGCGACCGATTTCTCCGCCAGCGGAAACTACAGCTACGACGATATGCCGCCAGGACAGACCGATCCCACGCTCGCCAATTTTTCCATCGCGCACGATACCGCGTATATCACACCACTTCTGCAGCGGGCTCTGGCCGTGAATCCTCGGATCAAGATCGTTGCCGTTCCCTGGAGTCCGCCAGCCTGGATGAAGACTTCCGGCACCATGAACGGCGGCCATGTGAATCCCGCTTATTTTCCCAGCCTGGCGCAGTATTTCGTGAAGTTCGTGCGGCAGTACCAGGAGCAAGGCATTCAAATTTACGCTGTCCTGCCGCAAAACGAGCCGCTGAACTCCAACCGCAGTTATCCCACGGCCTATCTGGCTGCCAATGACGAGGCGAGCTTCATCGGCACGAATCTCGGACCCGCATTGCAAGCGGCAGGATTCGGAAGCGTGAAGATCCTGAGCTACGATCACAACTGGAAGACACCTTCTTACCCGCAAACCGTACTGGCGGATCCAGCGGCATCCAGTTATGTAGCCGGGAGCGCCTTTCACTGCTATGCCGGAGATGTCGGCGCCCAATCGACGGTGAAGTCTGCATTTCCGAATAAGGATATCTGGTTCACGGAATGCTCGGGAACGGTCGCGACGAGCCTCGCCAACGATCTGGCTTGGGATGCCGAACATCTGTTGATCGGTGCGACCCGCAATTGGGCGCGTAGTGTTTCGCTGTGGAACCTGGCCCTCGATCAGAATTCCGGTCCGCAGAACGGAGGATGCACGAATTGTCGGGGAGTTGTGACCATCGACGACAGCGCCTCGCCTGCGACGGTCGGCCATAACGTTGAGTACTACCTGCTCGGGCACGTGGCGAGGTTCGTGTTGCCTGGAGCCTACCGCATCGATTCGAACAGTTTTCGCCACGGCAGCATTGAGGATGTTGCCTTTCAAAATCCCGACGGATCGATCGCGCTCCTGGTGCTCAACTCCGCGAGCGCCAACCGTACGTTCGCTGTGAACTGGTCCGGCCAGAGCTTTCAGTACGCTCTGCCGGCGGGAGCCGTCGCAACCTTTCGCTGGAAACCGCAGTAGATGGAATCTGGGCATTTTTTTCGCGGCAGCGCGTTTCTGCGCCGGTTGCGCATCCGTCATCGACGCCAAACAGGATGGCAGGAGATTCGAGTTGCGAGCCGGAAAACCGCTACCAGGTAGGTTTCAACCGGTCGTGAACCCGGGAGTTTCCTTGGGACACAAGGTATGACAAAAAAACTGGCAGTTGCGATCGTATTCGTCTTGCTAACCCAGGGTGCCGCTCAACAGTCGGCCCCAACCAGAAGTGGTCTCGAGAACCGCGTTCAGTCCATCCTGAGCCAGATGACCGCTGACGAGAAGATCGAAATCATCGGCGGTATCAACGACCTCTACACTCGTCCTATTTCGCGGCTGGCGATACCTTCGCTCAGAATGTCCGACGGACCGCTGGGGGTTCACGATTACGGCCTCACCACCGCATACCCCGCAGCCATCGCTCTCGCAGCCTCCTGGGACGGTGACCTCGCGCATCGAGTGGGAGTCTCCATGGGCAACGATGCTCGGGCGCGCGGAGTTCATTTCATTCTCGGGCCGGGCATGAACATCTATCGCGCCCCGATGAACGGACGGAACTTCGAATACTTCGGAGAGGATCCTTATCTCGCATCGCGGATCGCGGTGAACGAAATCGAAGGCATCCAACAGCAGGGCGTCATTGCGACCGCCAAGCATTTCGCCGGGAACAATTCCGAATTTGCCCGCATGACGCTCAGCTCCGACATTGACGAAAGAACGTTGCGCGAAATCTATCTGCCCGCGTTTGAGGCCTCGGTCAAGGAAGCGAAAGTAGGCGCTGTCATGGATGCCTACAACTTGGTCAATGGTACCTACATGACTTCCAACCACCACCTGAACAATGAAATCCTCAAGAAAGAGTGGGGATTCGACGGCATTCTTATGTCGGATTGGGGAGCCACGCACAACGGCATAGCGGCAGCCAACGCCGGCCTCGACCTTGAAATGCCGTCGCCTTCATTCATGAATCGCGACACTCTGCTTCCGGCTCTCGAGGACGGCAGGGTGTCCATGGCTGCCATTGACGACAAAGTACGGAGGATTCTTCGCAAAGCGATCGAATTCGGATTCTTCGACCAGGCGCAGACCGAGACCAGCGTTCCGCTCTATAGTCAGGAAGGGCGTCAGGTCGCCTTGGAGGAAGCCAGGAGCGGTATGGTCTTGCTCAAAAACGCCGGCGATCTGCTTCCCTTGGATGGGACCAAAGTGAAGAGGATTGCGGTCATCGGTCCGAATGCGTATCCCGCGGTGATCAGCGGAGGCGGCAGTGCCGAAAGCCAACCCTTCAACGCCGTGAGCTATCTCGAAGGCATCAGCAACCAACTCGGGACCAAGGCCAACGTCTTGTATGCGGTCGACCTTCCCGTACTGGATGAGGTTTTCGACCATGCTGAATTCGTCACTGAGCCTGGCGGCGAAAAGGGCTTGAAGGGGGAATACTTCAGCAACCAGGAACTGAATGGGACGCCTGCCATGGTGCGTATCGACCCGCGGGTTCACTTCGATTGGGGCGAAGGCAGTTTTGCTCCGGGCGAGCCCGTGGACCATTTCTCAATTCGATGGACGGGCTATTTCATACCTAGACAGTCGGGCGCCTATCAGTTCTTCACCTCGGCTGACGATGGCGTTCGACTCTACGTCGGAGAAGACCGGGTGATTGATGATTGGCAGCCTCATGCTCAGACCCTGGATACGGGTGTTAAGCCCCTCGAAGCCGGCCAGGCCTACAAGATTCGCCTCGAATACTTCGAAGACGTGGGCAGCGCCAGTGTGGGTTTCGGGGTGACTCGGGCCGATGCGTTCGTCGGCAATAAAACCAAGGCGGTGGCGGCGAACGCCGACGCGGTGGTCATTTGCGTCGGGTTTGATCCCAAGACGGAGGGAGAAGGCTCGGATCGAACCTTCCAGCTTCCCGGGGGACAGGACGAACTGATCCAACAAATCAGCGCGGTAAACCGGAACACGATTGTGGTCGTGACCGCCGGGGGCAATATTGATATGACGCGGTGGATCGACAAGGTCCCGGTCATTCTGCACGCCTGGTATCCCGGCCAGGAGGGCGGCACAGCGCTGGCGCAGATTCTGTTTGGCGAGTACAGTCCCTCGGGCAAGCTGCCGGCATCGTTTGAACGCCGCTGGGAAGATAACCCGGTTTTTCCCCACTACTATCCCGCGCCAGGAGAGATGCGAGTGCAATATTCGGAGGGCGTGTTTTTGGGATACCGGCACTTCGATCGTTCCGCGACGAAGCCGCTGTTTCCTTTTGGATTTGGCCTTTCCTACACCACTTTCGCCTACAGCAACTTGTCGGTGTCGCCTCCAGCCGGAGACGTAAACCAGCCTGTCACCGTTTCCTTCGAGGTTCAGAACACTGGCCATCGGCAAGGTGCCGAGGCAGCAGAACTCTACGTCGGCGATTCTCACGCCAGTGTTCCACGGCCCGTCAAAGAGCTGAAAGGCTTCGCAAAAGTGAATTTGAAACCGGGGGAACGCAAACGAGTCACGCTGAAGCTCGATCGCCGAGCCTTCTCGTTTTACGACGCGGCAAAGAATGACTGGAGCGCCGAACCGGGGGAGTTCTCCATCCTGGTCGGAGGTTCTTCCGACAAAATCGCCTTGCGAGGCACATTCAATCTGACACGCTAGGCCGAATGCAGGTGGGCAACCAGCGAAAGCCCTCTCTGGCTGCTCGCCCTGGCGTTGTCCGAGGAACCAGCGCCGGGCGATGCACGTCGCATCACCAGGCGGCAAGTTCAAGCGGCGAGTACTGTTGCTCGAGAGAGGGGTTTGCTTTTGTGTTCCGAGCTAAGGATGGTTCACGCGATCCAGGGGGAGTCCCATGGTTGGCGCCAACGTGCACAGTATCGCTGCGCGCAGCTGTCAGGATTGCCTTTCGCTATCTAATCTGGGCCAACCTGTTGGCGGGCTTGCCTGCTGCCGCCTCCCCTCTGGTTACCGGCAACGGCTTCGGACTCGCGGTGGTGTCCGAGGACACGGCGACGCTGATCAAGTTTTACGCGCATCCCTACAGTTTTGCTCGGCCGGATCCCAATCATCCCCTGAGCGAGGGCGTTGCAACCGCCAATTTTCTCAAGGGGCTTGGCTGGAGCGAGGGAGCCACCGGTAGGACTTCAGCAGACTACGTCGACGATTCGCAGGTCATCCATGTTCGCAATGATGCTGGCGAGGGTTTCTTCTTCATGCCCTTTGGTTTGCCACAAAGCGTACTGGTGGTCGGTTGGGAACCTGCTGTCCGAGCAGGGCCACGTGGTCATCTGCAGGTGGAATGGAACCGGCCCGTCAACCTCCGGAGAGTCATCGAGATGTCAGGCACCGAGATACAGTGGCTGAAGTTCGACGGCATCCAGGAGTCACTGTTGCTGGTTCCGCTGGGACCGAGGTGGGTCAAGCCCGTAGGGTCCGAGCAGTACTTGTCCACAAGACTGGCCTGGGCCCTGATTTCGCTTGAAAAGGACAACGACTTGGAGCGCGCGGTCCGGGCATTCACTCGCTGGCGCGCTGGGCTGTCGCCGCGGGCGTTGACGACGCGCGAAACGGCGGGGGTCGAGCGCTGGCGGGTAAGGCCGGCCAGACCATTTGGTGGAGAAAACGAGCGCCATCTGTGGCGCCAAAGTGAAGTGGTTCTCCGCATGGCGCAAAGCCGCGAGCCCAACCGTCCCGGACGGAACAACAACGGTCTCATCCTCGCCAGTCTACCCGAGGGTCCGTGGTTCATGCCGTGGGTGCGGGACATGGCTTACGCAACGGTGGCGCTTGCGCGCATGGGCCACTGTAGCGAAGCCCGTGCGGCGGTGCTAGCGTACTTCAACGCTCAGCCCACAGGCAAGATGCGGGCGGAGACCGGCGGTGTCGACTACCAGGTCTCGGTAGTCCGATATTTCGGCGACGGCTCGGAAGAGCCGTTCTTTACCATGGAAGGCAGTACCAACATCGAGTTCGACAATTGGGGTCTCGCGCTGTGGACCCTCGGCGAGTACCTGCAACATTGTAACGATTCCGACTTACTCCGGATCCCCACCTATCGGAGCGGGCTCTACGAGAGCGCCAGGGACTACGTCGTGAAACCGCTGCTGGCGAATCTCGAAACCTACGGTCGCGGCCTAATCGTGGCGGCCGACACCTCAATCTGGGAGGAGCGGCAGAAGGACAAGAAACACTTCGCCTTCTCGACGGCCGCCGCTATCGTGGGCCTCGGAAGTTTTGCCGAGACCGCGCGTCGTGCGGGAGACGAACCGACCCGGACCGAGGTCATGAACCAGCTCGCTCTTCTCGAGAACGGATTCGCCGCGGCATTCCTGAGAGGCGGGACATTGCGCGGAACCCTGGAAGAAGGGGTGAAGAACGATATCGATGGTGCCCTGCTGGCCGTGATCAATTTCGGGGTGATCACGGATCCCGCCATCGTGCGCGACGTCGTGCAGAGGATGGAACTTCTAAAGGTGGATTCCGGCGGCTACCGGCGCGTGCGCAGCGTGCTAACGGATCCATCCATCTTCGAGTATTGGTACGAGAGGCAAGAATTCCTCTTTGTAGACTTCAGCCTGGCTGAAGCCTATCAGCGGCTGGGAAGAAGCGCCGAGGCGGCCGCCATCCTCAAACGCATCGTGGACAAAGCAGCCGCCGACCACAACCTCATCCCGGAAATGTATGTGGCCCAACCCTGTCGACTCTTTCCCGGCAGGGTGGGCGACCCCACAGGAGCCATACCCATGGTCGGATACGGCGCGGGCGTTTATGTCTTGCAAATCTTGCACCAGGCCGGGGTTGAGACCCGTCGTTGAATCCGGTTGGCCTCACCCACTCGCGGTGCGTGCCTGCAACGGCGTCGCCTGGGGGTTGGGGCAAGAAAATGCCAGTAGGGTCCACGGCCCCAGGTCAATTCGCTCCACTTCCCGTGACCGTGCTTCCCGCGAATTGCAAGTTGTCGCTCGGCACATCCTCGCCATTCATAAGCGGGCCGTCTTTACGGAGGATGGGGTAGTAGAAGAAGGTTTGGTGATGCTCTGGTGATGAGCCAATGCCATAGTCGACGCAGCCTATGACATGAAGCCACAGACTCCCTTTGGGGTAATTGGGGAATTCCTTGTTCAGCTCCGATTTGTCTACGGTGAGCTGAAGAGGAAGGACGGATTCGCACCCAGGAAACAAAGAAGCTCCCCAAGGAATTTCTTCTGGCATGGAAGGATAACTCTGCGCGAGCTCCTTTTGAATGACCAGAACTTTGGGGGTCGGCGAATTGAGTACCTTGTATGACATTCGCAGATTGAGCGCCGGCGAACCGCCTGTATTCTTGGTTCGAATGGCGAAGTTGATCCGCGCACCGACATCGTCAAAGGTGACCGGGCCGGCGGAAACGATCTCGGCCATCACCCAAGCCCGGTTGGCGACTTGGATCTGTTGGCGAAAGAGATTAATTTCTTGCTCGTGTTGCTTCAGGGTGTCGGCTATCAATCGCAATTGTTGGTAGATGATCAAGGCGTAAATGATAACTGCGAACAGAGGCAGAAATAGCATTCCCAGCGAGTACGCCCCCAGTCTATGACCCTCAGTCTCCTCGGCAAACGGCACGTCGGATGGAGTCTGGAATGGTGGAGGGAACTCTATGGCGGC
>Ga0187783_10001255_pt1 | contig 18666 bp, 18 predicted proteins | sample 1015_SJ02_MP02_2_FD_132471 | JGI IMG/M metagenome (GOLD analysis project Ga0187783, IMG submission 132471) | Tropical peat soil microbial communities from peatlands in Department of Meta, Colombia - 1015_SJ02_MP02_20_MG | ecosystem: Environmental > Terrestrial > Soil > Wetlands > Peat | place...
CTTGCGGGTAGAGCGCGCGAAGGAAAGCTAACGCTCGCGCAGATGCAGGGCGGCAGCTTCACGATTTCGTCGATCGGCGGAATTGGCGGCACGGCCTTTACGCAGATCGTCAACGCGCCCGAGGTCGCGATTCTCGGCGCGACGCGGACCGCTACGAAGCCGGTCTGGGATGGGAAGAAATTCATCCCGCGCTTGATGTTGCCGATCAGCATCAGCTACGACCATCGCGTGATCGATGGCGCCGGCGCGGCGAGGTTCCTCGTCTACGTCGCGGAGTTGCTGGCCGATTTCCGCCGCGTCATGCTCTAGGCGTTTTGCTGAAGTGGCCGGGTCGCAAACGGCGCGCGCCACTCGCGATCGCCGACTTTCAATACCCAAACGAAGGTCCGGTCGGGCCCCAGCGGCATCGGTGTGATATTGAGCGCGAACGGGACGTTGATGTCGGCGCCGGGCTTGGTGCCCGGCGGGCGGCCGACCTCGATTTCGTTCTCGATATGCATGCCGGAATAACTGTCGGGGCCGGTCTGAAGCACGACCGGATTGCCGTCGGCGTCGAGGAGATCGAGCGTCCACTTGATCCTGCGGTTGGTCTCACCCCACGGAACGTGTAAGATGAACGCCACCGCCGAGGGTGCCGTCATGGGACTGCTGGTGTGCGTCCAGCCGATGCCCAGCGCGTGCAACTTTCCGTCGGGCGTCGCTTGCGCCGAATCCGCGAGAAACAACGTAGCGTCCAACTAACTCTCACCGTCGTAATAATCGAGCGTGGGTTCCGATCGAACGATCGTGTCGGTCGCGTCGACGAGCAGCTTTTTCGAGTCCGGGTAGAAGCAGACTTCGCTCCTCGTGTTAGAGATCATGATAACCGTCGCCGGCGCGTCGCTGCGGTTGACGAGCTTGTGCGCGCCGAACTCGCGCGTTGGAAACGCTACCAGGTCGCCGGGGCGCAGCACTGTGGAGCCGTGCAACGTCTCGAGCGTCGGCCTTCCCTCCCAGACGATGAAAAGTTCCTCTTCCTCGGTGTGCCAGTGCATCGGACAGAATGCGTTGCCCGGCTCCAGGCGCGCGGCGCGGTATCCGAGCTTCTTAGCCCCGAGCAGGAAACCGATCTCGGCATCGCCGGCTCGGTAGACGCCCGGCCCCACTCGTGGCCAGTACGTCAGCTGGTCGAGATTCACCACATTGACATGCGCCTCGCCAGTTGCTTCCAAACAACTCGTGATCGCATCGTAGGCGCGATCGAAGATCGGGGTGCCGTCCCCCAGGAGCAAGTGGCTCGGGTACACGACGCGCAGCCGGCGCAGCGAACGTGCCGCACGCAACGGGTCGGCAAGCTTGTCGTCGGGCATCATCCGCACCCGCCCTGCCGGATCGCCCCACAGCGCGTCTCCAACGATCAGGCTCCGGCTGTCGCGCAGCCATAGGGCAAACTCGCCCGCGGTCTTGAGGCCATCGAGCGAGATCACGCGCGCGCCGGCGATGACATCGTCATCGTGCAGAATGCGATCCGCCCGTACCGACATTTCACCGGCGTCCGGTTCGCTTGCCGCGATCGATGCGCCAAAGCGCGCCGCAACCTCCTGGGCGGCGCGCTCGTGGTCGCGATTCGTGATGACGACCCAGGCCGCACCGCCGCTCGCGCCGATTTGCCCGGCATCGGCGTCCGTAAGCGGCAGCGGATCGACCAGTAGGTTCTCGATCTCGCCGCGCACGAAGTACGAATTGAAATAAAGGTTGCGGTCCGGCTGCCACCGCGACCACATCGCGACATTGGGAATCAACGTTTGCTGCAACGACAAAGGCGCGGCTAGCGAGCCTGGAGCTGGCGCAGCACGTACTGAAGGATCCCGCCATGGCGATAGTACTCGGCTTCGTTGGGCGTGTCGATGCGCACGCGCACGTCGAACTCGATCGAGCGTCCGCTTCGAGGATCGGTAGCCTTGACGCGAACGCGCATGCGAGGTTCGACTCCCGATGCCAAGCCCGTGATATTGTAGATCTCCTCGCCCTCGAGCCCATAGGTCGTGCGGTCTGCGCCCTCGAGATATTCGAGCGGCAACACCCCCATGCCGATCAGGTTGCTGCGATGAATGCGCTCGAACGATTCGGCAATGACGGCCTTGACGCCCAGCAGATACGGACCCTTCGCGGCCCAATCGCGCGAGGAGCCCGAACCATACTCCTTGCCCGCGAGCACGATGAGCGGCGTTCCGTCAGCTTTGTACTTCATCGCGGCGTCGTAGATCGAAAGCTGTTCGTTCGACGGGAAGTGGCGCGTGAAGCCGCCTTCGACGCCGGGCACGAGCGCGTTGCGCAATCGCACGTTCGCAAAAGTGCCGCGTACCATTACCTCGTGATTCCCGCGGCGGGCGCCGTATGAGTTGAAGTCGTGCGGCTCGACGCCATGCTCGATTAAATATCGGCCGGCCGGGCTGTTTCGGGCGATGCTGCCGGCCGGTGAGATGTGATCGGTCGTTACCGAATCGCCCAAAACCGCGATCGCGCGCGCACCCTGCACGTCTTGCAGGGATGCCGGCTGCGCCGGCATTCCGTCGAAGTAGGGCGGCCTCTTAACGTACTCGGACTTTTGATCCCAGGCGTACCGTTCGCTTGCCTCGGCGTTCAGCGCGCGCCAGTTTTCGTCGCCTTTGAAGACGTCGGCGTACTCGCGTTCGAACATCTCTCCGCTAATGCACTGCGCCATCGTCCGCGCGATCGCATCGTTGCTCGGCCAGATGTCGCGCAGATAAACCGGGCGTCCGTCGCTGGCGTTTCCCAGCGGCTCGCTCGTCAAGTCGAGGTCGATACGGCCTGCCAGCGCATATGCCACGACGAGCGGCGGCGACGCCAAATAGTTCGCACGTACCTGCGGGTGGATTCGTCCCTCGAAGTTGCGATTGCCCGATAGGACGGCGGCGACGATCAGATCGCCGTCGGCAACCGCTTCGGCAATATCGCTTGGGAGCGGTCCGGAGTTGCCGATGCAGGTCGTGCAACCATAACCGACGAGATTGAACCCCAGCCGGTCGAGATACTCCTGCAATCCCGCTTTTGCCAAATAGTCGGTAACGACTTTCGATCCCGGCGCAAGCGAGGTCTTGACCCAAGACTTGGTCTCCAATCCGCTTTGGATCGCGTTGCGCGCGAGCAGCCCCGCGCCGATCAGCACCGACGGATTCGACGTATTCGTGCAACTGGTGATAGCGGCAATCACGACGGCGCCGTCGTCGACGACGTCCATGGCGGGCGCCAGGCTCGCGGTCCCGCCGCCGCCCTCATCCTCAAAGCGCGAAAGTGCGCCATTGCTGCGCTCGCGAGCGGCAACCCATTCGCGCTTCGCGCCTTCGAACGAGTCTTTGACACCTGCAAGCGGTACTCGATCCTGCGGACGCCGTGGTCCCGCAAGGCTTGGTTCGACGCCGGCAAGATCGAGCGTCAGAGTATCCCCGAAATCGGGCTCCGGAGTCGCGTCGCTTCGAAAAAGTCCCTGCGCCTTGGCATAGGCTTCAACCAGCGCGATCTGTTCGTCCGAACGACCGGTCAAACGAAGATACTCGAGCGTGCGTTCGTCGATCGGAAAAATCGCAACCGTCGAACCAAACTCGGGCGACATGTTGCTGATCGTCGTGCGGTCGACGACCGGCAACGCGTCGAGTCCCTCGCCGTAGAACTCGACGAACTTTCCGACGACGCCTTTGCGCCGGAGCATCTGCGCGACGGTTAAAACCAGATCCGTAGCGGTGACGCCCTCCCGCAGCGCGCCGCGCAATCGAAAGCCGACGACTTCGGGAATCAGCATGCTGATCGGCTGGCCGAGCATCGCGGCCTCGGCCTCGATCCCCCCGACGCCCCACGCCAGCACGCCAAGGCCGTTGACCATCGTCGTATGCGAATCGGTGCCGACGGCCGTATCGGGATACGCCATAATGTCATCCCGAGCCCCTCGTCCCTCGACTCCGCTCGGGATGACATTAAAGACGACGCGGGCCAAGTATTCGATGTTGACTTGATGGACGATACCGGTCCCCGGCGGCACGACACGCAGACCCGAGAGTGCGGACTGCCCCCATTTTAGGAAGGCGTAACGTTCGCGATTGCGCTCGAACTCCAGATCGGTATTCTTCGCCAGCGCGTCGCTCGAGCCGAAATAATCCGCTTGCACGGAGTGGTCGATGACCAGCTCGACCGGCTGCAAGGGATTGATGGCCTTCGGATCGCCGCCCATCTGCGACATTGCGTCGCGCATCGCGGCTAGATCGACGATGCACGGGACCCCGGTGAAATCTTGCAACAGAACGCGCGCCGGCGTGAACGCGATCTCGCGCTCGTGACGCCCGTGGCGGCCCCACCGCGCGAGCGCTTCGACGTCGTCGCGCTTGACGATGACGCCATCTTCGAAACGCAACAAATTTTCCAGCAAGACCTTGAGCGAAAACGGGAGCCGTGCAAGTTTTGCGACGCCGGACTCCTCGAGCGCCGAGAGCCGAAAGTAACGATACGTACGGCCGCCGGCCCGCAGCGTGTCGAGCGCTCCGAAGCTATTGGACTGATTCATCGGACAGCCGTACTTTTGGATCGCCTACCGCGTAGCCTTCGATGGTGAGCGCCGCGTCGCCGGTGAGCAGACGCCAAAGCGAGTCCGCAACCAGCGCGAGTCGCCACGGCTGCAACGCAAGCACGCGTTCAAAACTTGCGCGATCTTGGGGCAGCTCTCGCGCGAGCCGCTCCAGCGCAGTCCGCGGCACGAGCAGGCTTGGCGGCAGTTCCGCATCGCGCGCGATCTCCGCAACCGCCGCGCCGAGCAGCGAAACGAGCGCATCACGGGCCGGCGCCGCCGCTCGGGCGGGACGGTGCGGTAGGTCCGCTTCCGGAATCGCCTCACCCCGTGCAACCGCCTGGAGAATGGCGTTGCCGAGTTGCCGTCTTGCTCCGGCGTCGAGCCGGCGTAACTGTTCGAGATCGTCCGTCCGCGCCGGCTTGAGCTGCGCCAGCCCCGCGACCACGTCGTCGGGGAGCACGTAGCGCACGGGAAGATCGCGCTCGCGAGCGATTCGCTCGCGCATTCTGACCAGCTCGCTGAGAATTCCAAGCTCCCGGCGGTTCATGCGCGTCGCACCCGGGATGCGCAAGTATGCGCGCCGCTCGTCGATGCGGTAGCGCTCGATGTCGCCAAGCTCGGCGCATTCCTCGTACACCCACTCATAGCGGCCGCGCTCCTCCAAACGCGGACGTAACGTGTCGTAGAGCGGCAAGAGATGCGCGACGTCGTCTACGAGATACTCGATTTGTCGCTGCGAAAACGGGCGAGCGGACCAGTCGCTCACCGTCTGCGACTTTGACAAACGTATGCCGCGAACGGCGCGGACCAAGTCCGCGAGCGAAATCTGCATGCCGTATCCGAGAAACGCTGCTGCAACCTGCGTGTCGAAGATGCGCGGCGGCACGAGGCTGAAACGATCGGCGAAAATTTTTAGATCGGCCGACAGCGCGTGGCCGACGACGGTCGTTCGCGTTAGCGCCAGCGCAAGCGCGCGCATATCCGGCAGCGCCAGGGCATCGATGATCGCGGCGCCGTCGTCGAAGGCGAGCTGCACGACCATCAAACGCGGCGAGTAGGTTCGCTCGGCGTGAAATTCCGTGTCGAGCCCAACGCGGTTTGCTTCGCTGGTCCGCTTGCAGAGCCGATCGAGCGCCGTTCGATCGGTAACGATCGCCGGAGAAGTCAACGCGGGGGCGACGCCGTTGGCAGGCGGCGAAAATGAAAGTGCGGGCAGCGGTGGGTCTCGCAGTAATGACGTGCGTAGTGGAAAACGTGCCCCGCGCGCGATTCGGCGCCGTGCAGCGCGACCGTTACCCGGTCGCCAAAGATCGTTAGGAGCGCGCAGATTGGCAGGGCGATCGCGCACATCGTCCAGACGTGGACCCAAATTGGTACGCGAAAGGCCGCGGCCGTCGCGGTCGCCACCGTCCCTCCGAAGCCCGGAATGATGCGCACGGCGAGCAAGAAGGCGGGCGAGCCGACTGGGAAGCGCTTGATCCAAGCGGGTAAACGGTGGAGGTATTCTTCGAGTCGCCAAAGCTTCAAAGCGTGGCGGTTGATCCAATAGCCGAGCAAGGCTGCACCGAGAAGGCCGAGGGCATCGACGAGCGTACCCATGACCGGTCCGAATATCGCCCCGTTCATGATCGCCAGCGCATCGGTAACGGAAAACGGGGCCGAAGCCACGAGCACGAAGACGCCGACCGCCAATGGGTAGGCGAGCGGGCCGATCGTTCGTATCTCGTGCGCGACCCGTGGCTGATGACGGATGACCAGGTATGCCAGGATGAACGAGAGGACGAGCAGCGCGAGAGCCGCGACCTTGCGAAGGAGGCGATTAAGGTTCAAGCGGTGGTTATCAAGGGAATCATCACTCTGCTGTGCGGTGTTGGGCTCTACGCCTCGCTTTTCATGCTGAACAAGAGCCGGCGCGCTGCTCGCGGTGAAATCAAAGGCCCGAGCGTCGTAAAGACCCCGAGGGAGCACCTTTTCGGTGTTCCTAACTCGTTGCTCGGCGCGATCTATTACCCCGCGATTGTTTTAGCCGTCTGGTTTGTGCACGGTCGCGTGGCTGCGCTCGTTCTGCTGGCCGCGACGCTCTTCGCCTCGGCTACTTCGGTTATGCTTGCCTATTCGCTACTCTTTATAACCCGTCGGGAATGTCCATATTGCTGGGCTTCCCACGCGGTCAACTGGTGCCTGACGCTCCTTTGCGGCTGGTTATTTCTGCCGGACATATTGAGTCGGGGCATATGATTTTGGTAGAATCGGCCTCTCGGGTCTAGGACGGCACAAACTGTCGCCGAAACCGCCGTGAGAGAGGGCCGGACGCGTAGCGTTAGTTCTACGCTCCGGTGAACGGCAGATTGATAGGGGGTTGCGCGAGTGCGCAACCCCTCTGCTTGTTCTTTTCGCCCTGGACGGCTCGTCTGCGTTGTCGTGAAGGGCCTCGTGAACCCTAGTTCACGTCGGTCCTTCACTCCTAGCATCCGAACCATCCAGAACGAAAAGAACTCCCTCTCAGCTCCTGCGGACCTGGTCGATCATGGCGCGGTAGGTTGGGTCGGCGGTCGGCGGGGTTAAAAACCACGCGCCGAGCATCTCCTCGGCGACCGGAACCGACGTGGCACGCAGGCTGAGGCAGAGCACGTTGGCATCGTTCCACTCGCGTGCCCCCGCGGCGGTAGCGGCATCGGCACAGAGTGCGGCGCGGATGCCGGCGATCTTGTTCGCAGCGATGCTAACGCCGGTTCCGGTCCAGCAGCAAAGCACGCCGAACTGTGCTTCTCCGCTCGCAACGCAGGTCGCGACCGCCCGGCCAACCTCCGGCCACGCCTCGCTTCCGGAGGGGGAAAGGACGCCAAATCGCGTTACGTCGTGGCCGTGCGCGTTCAACCAACGGTCGATCGCTTCGGGCAGTTCGCCGGCCATATCGCTTCCAAGTGCAACTCGCATCGAGAGGTTTTCGCTCCTCATCGCCGAGAGACTAGCCGTCCGTGGGCTCGGTGCGTCTAGCGGCGACCGTGATTTTAGCGCGGCCGCCTTTCGAGGTTTACTTGGCGCGTCGAAGCGCCGGCAGCGCCTTCGCGCCCGGCGCCTTCGTCTTTCCGGGCGGGACCATCGAACCGCAAGATTCGTCGGCCGCGGTGCGCGCGCGCACACTCGGCCTCGAGCGGGCACGCGTCGAGCGCGAATTTCGTGCGAAGATTCCCGACGAACTGGCTTGCGATGAACCGTCGATCGATCGCGATGCCGCTTGCACGCTGTTGGTCACCGCACTGCGCGAGCTGTTCGAAGAGGCAGGCGTCCTTCTTGCCCGTACGCGCGGCGGAATGGCGGTCGATGCCGGCTTGCTGGACGCGGGCCGCATCGCATCCGAACGGAACGGGGTACGGAGCGGCAGAGTCGCCTTCGGCGAGTTCTTGACGGTTCACGATTGGTTTGCCGACGCGCATGCGCTGGCGCTCTTTTCACATTGGGTCACTCCACCGAGCGAACCGCGGCGCTACAACACGCATTTCTTCTTCGGCGTCGCGCCGGCGGACCAAGCGGCGCTGGCCGATGCGTTCGAGACTCACGATGGTCTTTGGATCTCCCCCGGCGAGGCGCTCGCCCGCCAGCGATCCGGAAGCTTGCACCTCGTCTACCCGACGCTCAAGCATCTGGTGCGCCTGGAGCGCTTCGATTCGGTCGACGCGGTGCTCGATTTTGCTCGGGAAAAATCGATCTTCACCATCATGCCAAAAGAAGCTGCGGGCGAGTTCGAGCTACCGCCCGCGCTCGAGGACGCGTGGTAACGATCGTTCGCGCTCCAAATCCTTCGCCCATGACGCTGCAGGGAACGAATTCGTACCTGCTGGATTGCGGAAAAGGCGAGGCTCTGGTGATCGATCCGGGGCCGCCGATCGAGCGTCACCTGGACGCGCTCGTCGAAACGGCGCGAACGCGCGCTCTGTCGATTCGGACGATTCTCCTCACCCACGGCCATCCCGACCACGCCGCCGCGGCGGCGCCGCTTGCCGCACAGACGGGGGCACGGATTTACGCTCATCCGGCGAGCAAGGTCGCGCACGATGCCGATCTGCCGCTGGAAGCCCAGCTGCGCGCCGGAGAAATCACGTTGCGCACGATTGACGCGCCAGGGCATACGTTCGATCACGCGGTCTTCTATCTCAACAGCGCGCACGCGCTCTTCACCGGCGACGTCGTCCTTGGAGAGGGTACGTCCGTCATCGCGCCGCCGGGTGGGGCGATGCGCCCCTACCAGCACACGTTGCAACGCTTGGCGGATGAATTCGCCGATGCGCGCGTCATTTACGGCGGGCATGGTCCGGTCGTAACCAATCCGCGCGCGAAGATCGCGGAATACATCGCGCACCGTCAGATGCGTGAGGACCGAATTCTCCAAGCACTTCGAGCAGGACCGCTGACCATTCCACAGCTGGTGCGCCAGGTTTATGGCGAGCAGCGCAACGTACTATGGCCCGCGATGGCTCGCCAAGTTCTTGCTCACCTCGTCGCGCTCGAGGACGAAGGACGTGTCGCCTCCGCGGTAGTGCAACGGGCGATGAGCGACGATGAAACGACAATGCTCAATCCGCGAATCGAGCAGATGGTCGGGCCCGAGGAAGCTGCCGTCATCGTCGCCGAGCTCGGAACGCAGCTTCGGTTCGAATCGCTTCGAGAGTACTCGATCGTAGGAGCTTGCCGGACTTAGGCACTCACGCGTCTTCAGGCCGCTTTTTGCCCGAATACTTCGTTGCTCATCGGTCACGAAACTACGGTTTCGCTCCCTCTTCGCGCCTTGTCTTCGTACAAAATTCGGCCCGAATCCACGAAAGGCCCAAGTCCGGCAAGCTCCTAGGGTAGGCCGGAGCTCGACCCGAAGGTTTTCCCATGCGCCGAATGCTGCTTCTCGGGAGCCTCATCGCGCTGGCATCGTGCACGCAGTCCAGCGGGCCCACGCTCCCGCCCACGATACAATCGCAAGGATCGCCCAATAGCTCGTGTTACGTGGTCAAACAGACCCCGACCACGGTAAGCGCGACCATCACGTTTTATGGCTGGCCCGACAACTCGCCGCCGGGCAATAAGATCTCGCATCCGATCATTCACAAACATGCCGGTGGTGACGGCACCTACTGCAATCCAACGACCTTTGCGACCGAGCACGCAAACAACAGCGAGATTCCATACGGCATAAAAATTTACGTGCCGTTCATCAAGCAGTACTTCATCCGTGAAGATTTGTGTGCGCCTTCGGGACCGAAGAGTGGAAGCGGCAGCAAAGGCTGCCACGGACTGTGGTTCGATCTGTGGATCGGCGGCAACGCTCAATCCAAAAAGAGCGCGGTTTTCGCCTGCGAAGACAAACTAACGCCCAATGGAAAGGTCTCGGTGATCCTGTGGCCCGATAGCGGCGAGCCGGTCGCGTATCCGGGGCCGATCTACCGGAACGCGCCGCCGCCCGACGGCACCTGCGACGGTAAAGCCGAAGGCTCTTGACGCTGACGAGATCTTTAGTTGACGCGAATTACGACTTTGCCGAAGTGATTCGCCGCGGCCAAATGCCGAAAAGCGGCCATCGCATCTTCGAGCGGGAAGGTACGATCGACCACGGGGCGCAGGCCACCGTCGAATAGCGCGAGCATCGCGGTAAAGTCTCGCGGGCTGCCCATCGAGGTGCCCAAGATCGTCACGTGCTTCCAGAAGAGCGGAAACATCTTGATGGTCGCGTCGCCGTTGGTGCCGCCGTACACGACGATGCGTCCGCCCGGTCGAATGACGTCGAGCGCTTTACCCAGCGTGTCGCCGCCCGACGAGTCGACGACGAGATCGATCGGTCCGGCCGAGCGCAACTGCTTCGGCCAATTCGGATCGGTCGCGTAGTTGATCCCAAGGTCGGCTCCGAGGACTTTGGCGCGCTCGAGTTTCGCGTCGTTGCTCGAGGTGACGATCGCGCGAGCTCCAGCGTGCTTGGCGAAGAGCAGCACGAAGGATTGCACGCCCCCGCCGGCGCCGGTAATCAGAATCGTCTCTCCGCGCTGTAAGGCTCCGCGGGTGAAGACGGCGCGATAGGCGGTAAGACCCGCGAGTGGTACGCACGCGGCCTCTTCAATCGTCAGCGTCTTGGGTTTTCGGCGGATGTTTTCAAGCGGCACCGCCACGTACTGGGCCAGCGTTCCGTCACGCGGCATTCCGAGAATCGAACTGCTCGCCGGATCCCAGACGCGCGGATCGTCGCCCCACCCCAGCATCGGATCGATGACGACCTCGTCGCCAACCGCAAGATCCGAAACTACCGCGCCGAGCGCCGCGATCTCGCCGGCGCCGTCAGAACCAAGCGTTACCGGAAGATGAATCCGTGGATAGAGTCCTTCGGTAATGAAGAGGTCGCGATGATTGAGCGCCGCCGCCCGAACGCGGATGAGCGCCTCGTCTTCTGCGATCTGGGGAACTTCGATCTCGTCGACGCGAAGATTCTGCGGACCGCCGAGCTCGTGTAGCCGAACGGCCCTCATCCTCTCGCTCATTCGTGAAGGGTGACGATGAACTTGACCGATGCCGGTAAGACGTACAGCCCGTTGGTCGGATAGTTGGCGAGATATTGGGTATCGTTCGGCCCAGCGTAGAGCCCGCGATACGGAACGCCGGCGTCGTAGAGCGTAAACGGGCCTGAGACCGCATTGAAGAGATTCGTCCCCGCAATCGTAAAATCGAGATGTCCGAAATTCTTGCCGATCGCGGCATCGACCAACGTGTACGGCGGCTGGTTGAGCGTATTGTTTCGCCCGGCAAAAGTGAGCGCCGTCGAGGCATGCCAGCCTCGCTGTGCCCAGGTAAAAACGGCGGAGCCTTGTTGCTGCGGAACGCCTAAGAACTGCTCGTCGTCGACGAGCGTCCCGCCGGATGTCGGATTCGAAACCCAGGGCCCGAGCGCGTACGGATAAGCGACGTTGAGCCCGTAAGACAACGTCGCCGTCAGGTTGAGGCGAGGGAAGAGCTGCTTGTAGCGCGCCTCGGCGCCTTCGTAGACGGCGTTGCCGATGTTGATCGGAATCTCGTAGGCAAAGCCGAGCGGCGTATTGCAGAAACTCTGGGCGCCGCCGCCCGGATAGTAATTCTCGATGGTGTCCCGCAAGTTGGAGCGATAGAACGAGACGTCGAGGTTCGACGTGCTGGAAAAAAGATGCGAATAGCCCAGCTCGTATTCGGTTGCGTGCTCGGGCCGCTCGTTGGGATTGCCGTTGTAGACGACGCAGTTGGAGTCGATCGGACCCTCGCCGGGATTCGGCTCGGGTTTGCCGTTCACGATGATCGGCGGGAAAAAATAGCGCTCGAAGAGCAACGGCGCGCGGAAGCCCGTTCCAACCGAGAAGCGAACGACGCTCGAGGTTCCCAAATCGTCGCTCAGTCCTAGGCGCCAATTCAGCGTGCTCCCGAAGGTCGAATAATTGGCTTGGTAGAGGCCGCCCGAAAGACGGACGTTGTTCCCAAGCTGCTGCGCTCCACGGAAAAAATAGGAGTTGATGCTTTGCGAAAGCGTCTCGTCGAGATACGGCCCCGCGAGCGACTCTTGCCGCAGGTAGCCGCCGAACGCGAACTCGCTGTCGTCGAACGTGCGTCCCCACGAAAGGCCTTCGTTGTAGCGCGTGTCGACGTGGGAGACGTCGTACGGCGAGACTGCGCCGCCTTGAAAGTCGACGTTGTTGTCGTCGGCATAGAAGTCGCTTGAAAGAATTCCCGAGCCGAGCGGCGTGCGAGAGTATAAGTCGTAGGCGCGAATGCTCTGCGCGAACGTCGCGTCTCCTAGACCGATGTGGTCGCCGTACACCGGATTGTCGACGACGTTGGGCGTATCCGAACTCGGCGGAGAGAAACCGCATGCGGGACCCGGTCCGCTGAAGACGCAGGTTGGATTGCCGGCGATTCCATTGACCGCGCTCGACTCGTCGCGATTATCGCCTAGGGTAAAAACTCGAAATCCGAGATCGGAATGTTGCGAGAAACTGTAATCCAGGTTCACGAGACCGAGCATTGCCGCGATCGTCGAGCCGAGATGCGTGTAGATCGGACAGTTGGGAGTTTGAGTCTTTGTTTGAGGGCCGCAATAGATCGGCAGATTGTTGGCCGGCACCACCCAAGCGTATTGATTTACCTGTCCACCCTGTTGAAAATCGTCGCCGGCCAGCGCGTAGCCGAGCTTGCCGACCGTGCCGGTCGCGTTGACCCAGTTTTGGTAGGTGCCGTACGATCCGACCGAGCTCGAGAACGCCATGTGGTCTAGCTCGGTCGGCCGCAGCGAGACGAAGTTCACGGCGCCGCCAAAGGTGTTGCTTCCGTTTAAGTCCGTTGGACCGAGGCCCTCCGTGACGTTCACGCTGTTGAATGCGGGGACGGCGAATTGCGAGAGATCGAGGTCGCCGGTGTTGCCGTCGTTGAGCTGCTGGCCGTCGAGCGTGATCATCGCTTCGGAGGGGTCCGGCCCGCGCAGCGAGACCACCTCAGGTGCGGTCGGCGCCCCCGAGTCGGGGTGCTGAATCACCGTCGATGGAACTTCCGCCAGCGCTTGGAGCACTTCCGTGTAGCCCAGTGCATCCATCTGCGCGCGGGAGACGTCCATCACCGGAATCACGTTTCGATCGAGCGTAAAGCCGCCGTTGACCGTGACTTGTCCGATCGTCCGCAGCTTTGGCGTATCGGTCGGCTCGAGCACGACGTCGAGATGCGATCCCTCTCCAATCTCGCCGGTGTTCACGGTGACTGCCCCATAACCGCGAGCAACGACGCTCAGGTCGTAGCGGCCGGGTGAAATGACGAGCGAGAAGTACCCTTTGGCGTCGGTTGTCGTCGCGACGCTCTTGGGACCGCGAACCGTGACCTGCGCGTGCGCAATCGGCGCACCGCTCGGCGCTCGCACGGTGCCGCTGACCAAGCAGCACGCAGCAACAAGAGAAGGCAGCATAGCCGCACAGGGTTCGTTCAACCGTCTGGGCCAGGCCTTCCGTGCCGGCGTGACGTAGGAGCGTGAACGATGAATAAGCGAGCAAGGACCCTACGCGCGCTCTTTCGCGGTCTGGCGCGACTGCAGCAGAGCTTCTCGATCGAAATCGGGCCGCTGCGCGCGACCGGAGTTCCCGCGGTGCTGCTCGGCGTGACCGGGATCGTGCTGGCGAGCGGCGTTACCGCGGCGCTTGCTAAGAGCGCAACGCGGCTGCCGGAGACCCTTGGGGAAGCGCGAGGCCTAGCCGAGGCGCTCAACGCGGGCTCGCCACGCTTGAAGTCGTGATCGACGACGAGGCGCTTACCGGTTTGATTCGCGCACGGCTTCCCGATGCGCAAGTCAGTATCGTCGATCGAACCGGAACGATGGATCATTTCAACGTAACGGTCCGTTCGAACGCGTTTCGCGGAAAGACGCTTATCGAGCAGCACCGGCTTGTCTACGGCGCACTGCGGGACGCCCTTTCGGACGGTCGCGTGCACGCCGTCGAGCTCAAAACGGTCGTTGCGGAGGGTTAAACGAACGATGGATCTCAAAGAAGAAATTACTAGGGAGATAGCGGCAAATACCATCGTCGTCTACGGCAAGGGCACGAAGAACGCACCGCGTTGCGGTTTTACCCTCGAGACGATCGAGTTCTTTGACCGGTTCGGCTATCCGTTCGAAGTGATCGACGTGCTCGAAAACATGCCAAAGCGTGAAGCGCTCTCGGAGATGACGAACTGGCCCACGCTGCCGAAAGTCTTTATCAACGGTAGGTTTTACGGCGACACCGATATTCTCGGCCCGATGGCGCAAAGCGGCGAGCTGCAGACGACGCTGCAAGAAGCGTTCGGCGGCGCGGCTCCCGCGCCGAAGCAGCAAATCAACCTTCGTTAGCGCTTTCCTCGAACGTGCGGTTCACGACCGTCATATCGCCCGAAGCACTCTACGAACGACTCGGCGATCCGGAGGTCATCGTCTTCGATTGCCGCCATTCGCTGACGGATTTCTCGCTTGGGCGCCGGCTGTACGACGAATCCCACGTGCCGGGCGCTTTCTTCGCTGCGGTCGAGGAGGAGCTGGCGGGAACGAAGACCGGCGAGAACGGCCGCCATCCGCTGCCCCAAGCCGAAACGTTCGCGCGTTTTTTGATGCTCCGCGGCGTCGGCGACACGACCCAAATCGTCGCCTACGATGCGGGCGCTGATTTCTTTGCGCCGCGCTTGTGGTTTCTCGCGCGGTGGATCGGTCACGAGGCGGTTGCAGTTCTCGACGGCGGCTTCACTCTGTGGAATCGGCTTGGATACCCCGTCACCGCGGCCCCATCGCAAGCACGGCGCGAAGCCACGCTGACGATCCGGCTTCACCCTAAGCTTCTCGTCGACGCCCAACACGTCTACGGGCATTTGCAGGCTCCGGAAATGCAGCTGCTCGATGCACGCGCCGCCGAACGCTATCGCGGCGAAGTAGAGCCGATCGACCCCGCCGCCGGACACATTCCCGGCGCAAGCCATCGCTGGTTCAAAGAAAACTTCGAACAAGACGGTAAGCTGAAGTCGCCCAGTGCGCTGCGCAGCGAATTCGCGCAAGCCGGCCTCGATCCAAGGCGAACCGTGCATTACTGCGGCTCCGGACTATCGTCGGCAGTGACGCAGCTTGCAATGGAACACGCCGGCCTCGAAGGCTCGCGCGTCTATAACGGCTCGTGGAGCGAATGGGTCGCCGACCCTTCACGCCCCATCGCGACGGGCCCTTAAGCGAAAGCGCTAGCGGTCGTCGCCGGAAGCTACGTGCTCCCGCGAAGACGCTCGTCGCGCGCATCCATGCGCGCTCCTGCTCCGCCACTTTCCCGCAACACCAATGGAAGTACGACATCCTGGCTTTTGCGGGAAAGTTGGAGGCTTCGCGGGAGCACGTAGCTTCCGGCGACGACCGCTAGGTCAGCGCCTTACCGGTGGCGGGACGGCGAAAGGTTGGGCGACCGCACCGGCGGGCGAGGCTTCGAGGCGTGCTAAGTCTTCCGGAGTCGGCGCCTGCGAAAAGTCGCGGCACGTGTCGACGAAGCAGTAGAAGCCGAACGGCTCGTCGCCGCGGTTGACGAACTGGTGCAGTTCGAGCGGACCGACGTAGACGACGTCGTCGGGCCCGATTTCGATGGCTTCATCGCCCAGAACCGCGTAACCGGCCCCTCGGCGCACGATCACGTAATGCTCGTGCTCGTGCTTCTCCAAGCGTGAGGCGCAACCGGGTTGAACTTCGAAGTAGCGCAGCTCCATCTTCGGCCCAGGCTCGCTTGGGTCGCCTTTGCGGCTCCCGACGAGCGTATGGCGGCTAACGCCGGTTCCAGAAGCGTCGGGGGAATAGCCGCTTGGTTCGACGCCCTGCCAGCCGGTACGGCTCGCCTGAATCACCCGCTTGCGCATGCCGCATCACGATAGCACATCGCGTCGGCTACGGGCCAGGGCATGCCGGTCTTCGCTAAGAAGGACCGTCTCGATGCGGTCGGTCCTTCATATCGCGCGCGGCATAACGTTTCTCTGTTTGGGCGCAGCCATGCCCGCGGCATGCGGCGCACCGCCGACTGCGGTCGCCCCGAGTGCTCCAACGCTCGATAACGGCGCGCAAATGCGCGCCGCATCCTCAAGCGGGGATCTGCTCTATGCGGGCCACGGTCACAATGTCGAGGTCTACTCCTTTCCAGGCGGTACTTATCAGCGCACGCTCAAGACGACGGACTCGGTTAATGGCATGTGCTCCGATTCGAAAGGAAACGTCTTCGTCGCTGAGGCGCAAAGCGATGCCGGATACGTTTACGAGTACGCGCACGGCGGAACGGCACCGGTTGCGACCCTGAGCGTGCCTAAACCAAACACTCCGATCGCTTGTTCCATCGATCCGACGACCGGCAATCTTGCCATCACGATGCAGAATAGCCAGAACTTCGCGCCGAGCGTCGGCATTTACGCAAAGGCTACCGGGACGCCGGAAGTTTACTCACTTGGCGAGCTCGGCGCCGACCCTCAGGGCGGCTACGACGACCACGGCAATCTTTTCGTCACGAGCGGCGGAAACGTCGGCGCGGAACTGCCCGCCGGCAAGACCACGTTCGAGAAGATTACGCTCTCCAAGACGATCGGCGGCGTCGGTCACGTTCAGTGGGACGGTACGTATTTCGCATTGCAATCGTTCGATGCGTCGCGGCATCAAGGCGAGTACCTCTACGAGGAGATTTTCCGCGTGCAGATTTCGGGCGCCGCCGGCAAAATCGTCCAGACGATCGCCTTTCGCGGGTGGCCCGAACAGGACCCCGGACAATCCTGGATTGCCGGCGGCAGCATCGTGGGGACCCCGTTTAGCGACCTACTCTTCTGGGCTTATCCGGCCGGAGGAAAAGTGCAGAAGACCCTTCATCCGCAACACCAGGTCAAGGCCGTAACGATCAGCGCCGGCGACTAGGCTCCTAATGCCGCGGTATTGGTTGCTCAAGACCGAACCCAGCGCCTATTCATTCGAGCAGCTCCGCGCCGACGGCACGACGCCATGGACGGGAGTGCGCAACTTTCAGGCACGCAATAACATGATGGAGATGCGCCCGGGCGATCTCGGACTCGTCTATCACTCCAGTGTCGCGCAACCCGCCGCCGTCGGCGTCTGCAAGGTCGTTAACGAAGCCTATCCGGATTTCACACAGTTCGACCGGACGAGCGAATACTTCGACCGACGAGCAAAGCAAAACAAACCGATCTGGTTTATGGTCGACGTTGCCTATGTCGAACCGTTGGCCGAGCCCGTGACGCTTGCGCAAATGCGAGCCGAACCGCGGCTGATGGGAATGGCACTCTTGCGGCGCGGGCAGCGGCTTTCGGTCCAGCCGGTAATGCCCCACGAGTGGAAGATCGTTCTCGAACTTAGCCGAAGCCCTGCGCCTGCGTGAGAAAGACTCGTTGTGCTTCGATCGGCATCTCGCCGGGTCCGGGAGAGAGCCGGCGGTAGCTTCCGTCTTCGAGCAGCTCGCGGCTCTTGACGTTGTCGGCGAGCAAGACGGTGAGTATGTGCGAAACGAGCGTCTCGGCGATCACCGGATCGAAGACCGGAACGACGAGCTCGACGCGCCGATCGAGATTGCGCCCCATCCAATCGGCGCTGGCGATAAGCGTCTCGCGATCCCCGCCGTTCTCGAAGACGTAGATGCGCGAGTGCTCGAGAAATCGTCCAACGATGCTGCGAACGCGGATGTTCTCGCTGACGCCGGCGACGCCGGGGCGCAGAATGCACATCCCGCGGACGAGCAGATCGATCGGCACGCCGGCCTGGGAGGCGCGATAGAGCGCGCGAACTACTTCACCCTCCGTGATCGCGTTGATCTTCGCGCGAATGCCCGCCGAACGTCCCGCACGAGCGTGTTCGGTCTCACGGTCGATGCGCGCGATCAGTTCGCGGTGAAAAGTGACCGGAGCGACCCACAGGTCTTCGTAATCGGTTACTCTCGAGAAGCCGGTAAGCGCGTTGAAGAGCTGCGCGTCGTCGGTTCCAAGCTCGGGACGGCACGTGAAGAGGCTGAGGTCGGTATACAGCATTGCGGTCTTCTCGTTGTAGTTGCCGGTTCCAAAATGCATGTAGCGACGTAGGCCGTCTTCATCCTCGCGCACGACCAGGAGCGTTTTGGCATGAACCTTTTGGTTGGCAAATCCATAGACGACGTGGGCCCCCGCTCGTTCCAGCCGCTTTGCCCATTCAATGTTGTTTTCTTCGTCGAAGCGCGCCTTGAGTTCGATGACGACCGCAACCTGCTTCTCGTTCTCTGCAGCCGTGAGCAGCGCGCGAACGATCGGCGAATTCTTGCCCGAAGTTCGATAGAGCGTTGCTTTGATCGCCAGAACCTTTTCATCCTCAGCGGCTTGGCGCGCGAACTGAACGACCGGATCGAACGAATCGTACGGGTGGTGCAACAAGATATCGCCCTCGCGGATCTGCGCGAACATGTCGGTGGCGCCGATCAGGCGCTTGGGAATGGCCGGCATGAACGGCTTGTCGCGGAGGTTCTCGTAGCCTGGAAGATTGACGATCTGCCACAGATCGCTAAGCGCAATCAGCCCTTCGACCTCGTAGCAGTCGACAGGCCCCAGCTCGAGCGAATTGC
>Ga0187783_10001256_pt1 | contig 18664 bp, 16 predicted proteins | sample 1015_SJ02_MP02_2_FD_132471 | JGI IMG/M metagenome (GOLD analysis project Ga0187783, IMG submission 132471) | Tropical peat soil microbial communities from peatlands in Department of Meta, Colombia - 1015_SJ02_MP02_20_MG | ecosystem: Environmental > Terrestrial > Soil > Wetlands > Peat | place...
ATGACCGGTTCGCGACCTAACGCGCCGCGCGGCACAAAGCCGTCAAGACAGCGCGTCAGGAAAGATGCAAACGGAATCAAGACGCAACGTTTGAGTTGTTTCGGCACGCGGCGGCTCACGTCCGCCACAATTCTCACGTGAGGATTTGTCGAACGTCGTGCCAAGCGTAGGGCGCTCGCTTATTTCCCGCGTGTCTGATCGCATCGACGATCGGTTTGTTCAACTTCAATCTCGCAGCTCAAGTCGTGCTAAAGTGCATTTCCGAGCGCGGGTCGGAAGATGCGCTGCGCGATCGGAAGAACGACTGGGCCGTCGGCATCGTCAGTGACCTTCCACTGAAACGTATACGCAACCGCACCCTCTCCTGACAGGCATTAACCACCCGTTAACCATCCGTGCGCAAATTGTTAACCAATCAGAATCATCGCGCGGAGAGGCATCGTGTCGAGCCAAGGGCGCCAACGTAATTCCCTGATGTTTCGGCCGCGCTCCTATGTGGCGTTTGCCATCACGCCGCGGGCGCCTATCGTGGACTGGCTGGCCGAGCTCGACGGTGGACTTGGGCGCTCCGAGCAGTTTTTTGCCGGTAACCCGGTAGCGCTTGATCTGTCCGCAGTAAACCTCAGCGCAAATGCGATCAAAGAACTCGTCGCCAATCTGGAGGAGCGCCGTATCCTCGTCCTCGGCATCGAAGGAATCGACCCGGCCAAGTGGCAGCCGGGATTGCCGGCAATGCTGCGCGGCGGCCGCGGTATGCGCGCCCTTGAAACGCAAGGCGTGGAGCTGCCGGGAGTCATTACCACCGCAATCCCGGCAACGGCACCGGCTCCGACGGCGCGGCCCGCGCCGCAGATACCGCAGCCTGCCTCGCTGATGATCGAGGATCCGGTCCGCTCTGGGCAGTCAGTCATTTTCACCGAAGGCGACGTGACCGTGCTCGGTGCGGTCGGATTTGGCGCCGAAATCGTCGCCGGCGGATCAATTCACGTTTACGGCACGCTGCGCGGCCGCGCGCTCGCGGGCGCCACCGGCAATGCCCGCGCGCGCATCTTCTGCCACCGCATCGAGGCCGAGTTGTTGGCCATCGACTCCTACTACCGCACGGCCGACGAAATCGAGGAGAGCCTGCGCCGCCGTCCGGCTCAGGCCTGGCTCGAAGGCGGCACGTTGAAAATCTCCGCGATAAACTAAGGAAAGGCAAAACATATGGCGCAAGTGTTAGTCGTGACCTCAGGCAAAGGCGGAGTTGGCAAGACGACGTCAACGGCGGCCTTGGGCGCCGCGCTCGCCCAGGACGGCGCAAAAGTAGTCGTTATCGATTTCGATGTCGGGCTGCGCAACCTCGACCTGGTGATGGGCGCCGAGCGGCGCGTGGTTTTCGATCTCATCAACGTCATCAACGGCGTGGCAAAGCTGCCGCAAGCGCTCATTCGCGACAAGCGGCTGGAGAATTTGCACCTGCTGCCGGCGTCGCAGACCCGCGACAAGGACGCACTCACCGAAGATGGCATCGCCAAGGTCATCGACGAGCTACGGAGCAAATTTGACTGGATCGTCTGCGATAGCCCGGCCGGAATCGAGCGTGGCGCCACGCTGGCGATGCGCTTCGCCGACACCGCCGTCATCGTCACCAATCCTGAAGTCTCCTCTGTGCGCGATTCAGACCGTATCATCGGGCTGCTGGACGCCAAGACGCTCAAAGCCGAGCGCGGCGAGCGCGTCGACAAGCACCTCCTGATTACGCGCTTTACTCCGGCAGCCGCCGCACGGGGCGAGATGCTGACGATCGACGACGTGCTCGAGATCCTGTCGTGTCCGCTGGTCGGCATTATTCCCGAAAGCAAAGAGGTGCTCCGCGCATCCAATGTCGGATCGCCGGTGACACTCAACGACCCGCTGAGCGCCCCGGCGCGCGCCTATTTCGACGCGGCGCGCCGGCTCAAAGGCGAGCCGCTTCCCATGGTGGTGCACGGCGACACCAAAAGCATCTTCACCAAGTTATTCGCACGGAAGGCAGCATGAGCTTGTTCGGATTCTTTCGCGGCGGCTCCGCGCCCGTTGCGCGCGAACGCCTGCAAATCCTGCTTGCGCATGAGCGCAGCGCGTTCAGCCAGCCCGATCTGCTCGGCGTTCTGCGCGAGGAGATTTTGGCCGCACTCAGCCGACATGTCTCCTTTGAACCCGACAAAGTGCAGATCAAGATGGATCGCGGCAAATCGGTATCGACGCTCGCCGTCGATATCGAAATTCCCAACAGTCACCGCGCGACCGGCGCGGCCGCCGCATAGTCGGCCAATGCTTAAGGGCGGACGCGCCGACGGCGCGCCAGGGATGGAAAGGTCGGAAAATCGATGCGCAGCATCGCATTCGTCACGCAAAAGGGCGGTTCGGGAAAGACCACATTGGCAGCATCATTGGCGGTAGCCGCGACAGATGCTGGCGAAAGGGTGATCGTCCTCGATCTTGATCCACAGGCCTCGCTGGTACGCTGGGGCGAGCGTCGGCAGGGGGCGAACGCACGCAACAAAGTCATGGTGGAACCGCTGGAAGCCGAACGCTTGCCGCGACTGTGCGCGATTCTCGAGGGCCTCGCCGGCGTCGGCTTTACGCTTGCGATCTTCGATACCGCCGGTGCTGACGGCGCCGCCGCCCGTCTGGTGACGGAAGCCGCCGATCTTTGCCTGTTGCCAGCGCGCCCGACGCGCTTGGACGTGGATGCGACGGCGGCGACGTTTCGTGCCGTTTATCTGGCCAAGCGCAAGGCCGCATTCGTCCTCAATCAGTGTCCCACGACCTACCGCAGTTCGCGTGCGAGCGAATCCGCGAAAGGCCTGATGCGTCTTGGCGTGCTCGCCGAGCCGATGCTGTTTGCGCGCATGGATTTTCAGGATGCGATGGCGGCCGGCCTTGGCGTCACCGAATACGCCCGCGGCGGCCAGGCGGCACGGGAGGTGGACGCGCTCTGGAGCTGGGTTCGGACCCAATTCCACGATGCGAAAACGGCGGCGGCCGGCCAACATCATTTCGGGCGTCAGGCTGCCGCGTAAAGCGGACTGACAACACGACAATGGCGAGCGCGCCGCGGCAATCTTACCCGACAGCTGACGGGGCGCTCCGGGTTTACGCGCCGCGCTCGTGAGGTTCGGGAAGCCTGCGCACGCTATCGGAGATGATCTTCGTCAGCTGCATCACCTGCTCGCTGAGCGAGGCATACCCGGAAATATCGTTCTGCAGCCGCCGACTGTCAGTGTCCAGTTTCTCGCGCAGCATCTGCAGTTCACAGATCAGCGTGTCGATTTCGCGCCTCGAATCGCCGGAGACGCGGCGCAGAAGGCTGCTGAGCCCAGTCGCGTTCATTTCGCTGTCGCCGTTCTCGCCCTGACGAAAGACGGTACCCTCGCCCGCGAGTTCGCGGATGTTGCCGTCGACTTCTTCAGATGTTTCGGTTGCATAACGTTCAAACGGCTTGGCAAAATTCATGATACACCACCCTCACATTTAATCCGCCTCGACAAGGCGGCTCCATCGCGCGCGAATGGCCGCATAAAACTGTGACGACTTCGCGGCCCTTGCCGTGCCACGCGTGGTGGTGCTCGGTATTATGATAGTGGCGAGACCGAACTCTTGGCCAGTTTTTTGACGACATGCTGCCCGTGTTCGGACGAAATTTGATTTCATGCTTTGCTGCGTGAGGGGCAGATAAGCGCCCGCGACTGTCGGCAGCTGCGTAGTTCAGTGGCGTTGCGTACCATGCTTGAGGCTGGAGACAGCGGCGAGGTCTCGATTGCGATCGCCAACGCGGTCTCGCTCGCGTTGTGGGCGGTCTTGCCCGGACTGTTATTCGGCTATATCTGGCAGTGTCGCGCCGCCCAGCACCTCGGAACAACTTTCGCGTTGCGTAAGTCCGAAGCGGCCGAGCTCGACCGCGCGCTCGGGGCCTACGTGAAGGTCTATCGCCGAATCGAGGACCTCGACGAACAGCCGCACGGCATACGGGGCTTTTGGCGCGAGCTGCTTGGCCGATCCGATTCTGAGGACGACGAGCGCGACGACCTGCAAGCGCACGCCGAGCATCTACGGGCAAGCATCGGGCGCCTGCGTCGCCGGCCTCTGCGACGCCTCAAAACCTGGATCCAGGTACGGAGCACTCAATTCGCGCTTGGCTGGGCGCTGGCGGTACACATTCTCGGCCTCTCTGTGATGCTGGTCGCGACCTTCCAGGTCAGCGGTGTCTCCGTGTGGGGCGCCGAATTTTATACCGTGGCCGACGGTACGCTGGTGTGGTATCCGTTCGACGCGCGGCTGTTCTACGCGAATGCGGTGGCGAGTGTTTTTACGGCCGCAACGGCGCCGCTGTTCTACCTCGCGCGGTGCATCATGCTGCGACGGGACAGGCGGCTCGAGTTCTCCATCTTCAAAGATCTCGCCAATACTGACCTGAACGGTTCGGCCGACGAAGCGGAACCCTCCGCAAGCACGCAATACGAGCCGCCGGCCGGGCACAGGACGCAAGTTTGCGACTGGCCGGCCGTGTTCGGTCTTTCGCACGACGCAACGCTCGGGGAAGTCAAGGAAGCATACAAGGCGCTCATCAAGCAGAACCATCCCGATCGGGTACAAGGCATGTCGATGGCGTTCCAGCGGCTTGCGGAAACGGAAACCAAGAAAATCAATGCGGCTTACCAGGAGGCGCTCGCCGCGGCGCGTCGCGACCCTCTTCATGGCATGGCCTATTCAGATGCCGCAGCGTGAACGGTTCACCGCCTATATCGCTTGCCCGCAGTGCCGTCGCAAAGGAGCCGCGACGTGGCAGGAGAGCGAAAATCCGGTCTACCACAAGGGCGGCTGGGGCACGACATTGACGCGTGTGTCGGAGGGTTTTCGGGCGGAGCCGATGGGAAACATCTATTGCGTCGAGTGCAATATCGAGGTGGTGGTGCCGCCGGACCGGTTAACAAAGTAGGGCTGTACTGGAGCGTGCGGCCGCTGGCGCGACGGCATCACCCATTCCGCGGAAAGCCAAAAAATGGAGATGAAACGAAATTGGACCCGGTTGCGCGACTGTCGGCGTGTGCTCAAAAACATCATCGCGATGCCCGAAGCATGCCTTGCATTCCGCCTACTTTCGCCCGAGCCGCGCGTTCCGATAATGGAACCTCCGTCGGGGGTAGGGGTGAGCCAGGCGATCTTGAAATTTGTATGCGTGGTCGTCTGCCAAAGCTCCGGGGCGGCGCGGCCGTGTCCTAGGCACGGCGCGCCGTTCTTCCATCAACACCGGTAAGGTCCAGCGCAGAGGTCAGAGTATCACACATCCAGTGCCGCCTCGTCGGCGAATTCGGCGCGTTCCTGGATGAATTCGAAGCGCGCTTCGGCTTTGGCGCCCATCAGCCGCTCGACCGATTTTTCGGTGTCCTTGCGATCGTCGGGGACGAGCACGACGCGAAGCAGCGTACGCTTCCTCGGATCCATAGTGGTTTCTTTGAGCTGCGCCGCCATCATCTCGCCCAAACCCTTGAAGCGGCTGACTTCCACCTTGGCGTTGGCGGCAAATTCCTTCTTCAAAATCGCGTCGCGGTGTTTGTCGTCGCGGGCGTAAAAAATCTTGCCGCCGTGGGAGAGCCGGTAGAGCGGCGGCACGGCGAGATAAAGATGCCCCTTGTCGATGAGCTGCGGCATCTGCCGGTAGAAGAAGGTAATGAGCAGCGAAGCGATATGGGCGCCGTCGACGTCGGCGTCGGTCATGACGATGACGCGGCCGTAGCGCAAATCCTCGTCGCGATAGTGCGCGCCGGTGCCGCAGCCGAGCGCCTGGACGAGATCGGCGAGCTGCTGGTTCTGGGCGAGCTTGTCCTTGCCGGCCGACGCAACATTGAGAATTTTGCCGCGCAGCGGCAGGACGGCCTGGCTCGCGCGATCGCGCGCCTGCTTGGCCGAGCCGCCGGCCGAGTCGCCCTCGACCACGAAAATCTCCGAGCCCTCGGCGACGCCGTTGGTGCAGTCAGCAAGTTTTCCGGGGAGCCGCAGCTTGCGCACCGCGGTCTTGCGCGCGATGTCTTTTTCTGCCCGGCGTCGGATGCGTTCCTCGGCGCGCTCGGCCACGAAGTCGAGGAGCTTGTTGGCGGCGAGCGGATTGCCGGCGAGCCAGTGGTCGAACGGGTCCTTGATGGCGCCTTCGACGATGCGCTGCGCCTCGGCGGTGGCGAGCCGGTCCTTGGTCTGGCCCTGAAATTCCGGCTCGCGGATGAATACCGACAGCATGGCGCAGGCGCCGATCATGACGTCGTCCGAGGTGATGGCGGCGGCGCGTTTGCCTTGGCCGACCCGCTCGGCGTGATCCTTCAGGCCGCGGCTGAGCGCGGTGCGCAGGCCCGATTCATGGGTGCCGCCGTCGGGCGTCGGAATGGTGTTGCAATAGGAATTGAGAAAGCCGTCGGCGTCGGCCGGCCAGGCCACGGCCCATTGCACGGTGCCGTGCGCGCCGGTCTTACCGGCGCCGCCGGTAAAAATGTCGGGATGCACCAGCGTCGCGCCGGTAAGCGTCTCCGACAGATAATCGTGCAGGCCGTCGGCGAAATGGAAGGTCGCCTGTTCCGGCACGTCGTCGATGCCGCGCAACAAGTCCTTGGCGCACGACCAGCGGATTTCGACGCCGCCGAACAGGTACGCTTTCGAGCGCGTCATCTTGAAAACGCGCTCGGGCTTGAAGTGCAGTTTTTCGCCGAAAATCTGCGGATCGGGCCGGAACCGGACTTTGGTGCCGCGGCGGTTCGGCGCTTTGCCGGCATCCTGCAATTTGGTCTTCGGCTTGCCGCGCTCGAAAACCATGCGGTAAAGGCGCTGCCCGCGTGCGACCTCGACCTCCATGCGCTCGGACAGCGCGTTGGCCACCGAGACGCCGACGCCGTGCAGGCCGCCCGAAGTCTCGTAGACTTTGGAGTCGAATTTGCCGCCGGCGTGCAGCATGCACATGATTACTTCCAGCGCCGATTTCTTCGGGAATTTCGGATGGGGGTCGACCGGAATGCCGCGACCGTTGTCGGTGACGGTGACAAAGCCGTCGGCCGCCATCTCGACCTCGATCCAGTCGGCATGGCCGGCCAGCGCCTCGTCCATGGCGTTGTCGATCACTTCGGCGAACAGGTGGTGCAACGCCTTCTCATCGGTGCCGCCGATATACATGCCCGGGCGGCGGCGCACCGGCTCGAGCCCTTCCAACACCTCGATATGCTTGGCGGTGTAGCCGGCTTCGCCGCCACTGCGGGCGCCCGCGCTGCCGCGCCGCGCGCTGTCGCGCCGGGTGTTCGGCGCGTCGGCGAACAGATCAAGCGTTTTGGCCGATTTCGCTATTTTTTGCGCTTTTCGCACGCTTTGCCCCGGGATGTTCACGATGTGGCGCACCCATCTCCGGCGCGCAATAGGCCCGCGAATCAAGGCTCAACTATGCCATCGGCGGGCGCAAAGCTTGAGCGCATTGACGGCCGTGCCCACTCGCCCTATATCGCGCGCCATGAACAGCCCGTTTACGCGCATCGTATTGGCAGCGCGCCGCCGCCGTCGCGCCGCGGCACGGGCTTGCGGGTAACGCTTAAGCTTTCGTGCCGCCGGTTTCGCGGCACCCTTCTCCTGATAATTTAGCCGCGAATTCGGCCTGAGTTTTCTCAAGCCAAAAGGTCGTTTCATGTCTGACAACGAAGCGAAAGCCAAAATCGGGGTGCTCGGGGCCTCCGGCTATACTGGGGCGGAATTGCTGCGGCTGTTACTCCGCCATCCGCAGGTCAAGATCTCGCTGCTCTCGGCCGAGCGCCGCGCCGGCAAAACCATGGCCGACGTGTTCCCGCAGTTTTCGCTCTACGCGCTGCCGACGCTCGCCGCGGTCGACGACGCCGACTGGAAGGCGCTTAAGCTCGATCTTGCGTTCTGCGCGCTGCCGCACGGCACCACCCAAAAGGTCATCAAGGATTTGATGGCACGCGCGCCGGCCACCAAGGTAGTCGATCTGTCGGCCGACTTCCGCCTGGCCGACCCGGCGGCTTACGCGCGCTGGTATGGCCATGCCCATGCCGCGCCGGAATTGCAAAAGCGGGCGGTCTATGGGCTCACCGAAATTTATCGCGATAAGATCAAAACGGCGCGGCTCGTCGCCAATCCCGGCTGCTATACGACCTGCGCGCAACTGCCGCTCGTTCCGCTGCTCAAGGCCAAGGCCATCGACCCGGACGAGATCGTAGTCGACGCCAAGTCTGGCACGACCGGCGCGGGCAGGACGGCGAAAGAGGACATGCTGTTTTCGGAAGTGTCCGAGGGGTTTCATGCCTACGGGGTCGGCCATCATCGTCACATGGGCGAACTCGACCAGGAATTTTCTTATGCGGCGGGCAGGGACGTGGTCGTGACCTTCGCGCCGCACCTCGTGCCGATGAATCGCGGGCTTTTGTCAACGATTTACGTGCGGGGGCTAAAAGCATCGCCGCAGGATCTCCATGCGATACTTCTAAAGTCTTACGCCAACGAGCCGTTCGTCCACGTGCTGCCCTATGGCGCGACCCCGCAGACCCGCCACGTGCGCGGCTCCAACATGACCTTTATCGGGGTGGCGGCCGACCGCATGCCGGGCCGCGCCATTATCGTCTCCGTGCTTGACAATCTGACCAAAGGCGCCGCCGGCCAGGCGGTGCAGAACATGAACCTGATGCTCGGCTTCCCGGAAACCTTGGGGCTCGAGCAGGTGGCGCTGTTTCCGTGACGCCGATGCCGTTCAGTCGCGCACTTTGACGTAGCTTCCCGGCGCGTCCTCGATGGGTTTGAGCGCGCCGGCGCCGGGTATGCGCGCGGGAACCTCGGTCGGGCTTTGCCGGGTCAGCCAAAGCAGCCAATCCGGCCACCACGAACCGGGATTTTCCTTGGCCTTGGCGAGCCAGGTCTCAATGTCGGCGTTGCGCGGCTTCGGCCCAGTCCAGAACTGATATTTGTGCTTGGCCGGCGGGTTGATCACGCCGGCGATATGGCCGGAGCCGGCGACGACGAATTTAACGGGGCCCCCGAAATATTTCGAGCCGAACATCACCGATTTGACCGGTGCGATGTGGTCTTCCCGCGTCGCCAGATTGTAGATCGGCACTTGGATTGCTTTGAGATCGATCGGCGTTTCGCCGAGCACCATCTTGCGCTTCGACAGCTTGTTGTCGAGATAGCAATTGCGCAGATAGAACGAGTGATTGGCCGCCGGCAACCGCGTGGCGTCGGAGTTCCAGTGCAGCAGGTCGAACGGGAAGGGCGCCTTGCCTTTCAGATAATTGTTGATGACGTAGGGCCACAGCAAATCGTTCGAGCGCAACAGATTGAACACCGTCACCATCGATTTGCTGTCGAGGTAGCCGCGCTCGGCCATTCGCTGCTCGAGCGCTGCGACCTGATCTTCGTCGACGAACACTTTGAGGTCGCCGGCATAGGTGAAATCGACCTGGGAGGCGAACAGCGTAGCCGATACGATGCGTTCGTCGTGCCACGCTGCCATGGCGGCCAGCGTCACCGCAAGCAGCGTGCCGCCGACGCAATAGCCGATGGCGTGCAACTTGTCCTCGCCGGTCGCATGTTGGATCGCGTCGAGCGCCGCCAGCGGGCCTTGCCGCACGTAATCCTCGAAGGTTTTCTGCGCCAGCCGCGAGTCGGGATTGACCCAGGAGATGCAAAACACGGTGAGGCCCTGGTCGACGCACCATTTAATGAAGGATTTTTCCGGAGTGAGGTCGAGCACGTAAAATTTGTTGATCCAGGGCGGCACGATCAAAAGCGGCCGCTTGAGCACGGTCTCGGTCGACGGCGCGTACTGGAGGAGCTGCATCACCTCGTTCTGAAAGATGACCTTGCCGGGCGTGGTGGCGAGATTGCGGCCGACCTCGAACATTGAGGAATCGGATTGCCGAATCTTGAGGTGGCCGCCGCCGGTCTCGATATCCTCGGCCAGCATGTGCATGCCGCGCACCAGGTTGTCGGCGTTCGATGACAGCGTCTCGCGCAACAGTTCCGGACTGGTGAGGACGAAATTGGTCGGCGACAGCGCGTTGGTGATCTGCCGGACGTAGAACTCGGCCTTCTGCTTGGTGTGCGGGTCGAGGTCGGCGGTGTCGGTCACCAATTTGTCGGCCCAGCGCGCGGTGAGGAGATAAGCCTGCTTGAGGAAGTCGAAGAACTGGTTTTGCGTCCATTCCGGATCGGCAAAACGCTTGTCGGTCGGCGCCGGCGCGGCGACCGGCGCGCTGTCCTGGCCGGCGAGCCGTTTTGCCGCCGCCGCCCACAGCTCGAGATAGGCCTTGCCGAGCCGGGCCTGCAGTTCGACGGTGCGTTGCGGATCGGCGAGCCAGTATTCCGCGACGTGGCCGAGCGTCTTGACGACTTCGGTCAGTTCGTCGGCGAGCTCGCCGTGGTAGCGTCCCTCTTCGCGCGGCTTGAGATAAGCCGCGAGCGCCCGGCCGCCTTCCTCGACCAGGCGCGCCAGGTTGCGCGAAAATTCCTCGACGTCGACCGATCCGATCTTGGTCGGGATGTGCTGCGCCGGTTCCTGCTTCACCGGGTCTTGCGATGGAGCTCGCACGGACGTTTCCTCACTGGCCGAACGGCGGCCTTTCGCCAGAAATGGCTTGCCCGCTCTCGGCGCACAAGGCGTCTGCCATTATCGCGAGCGCCGTGCGAACGGCGCCGGATTGCTTGCTCCTTGGCTGCGCTGCGGGCTCGCAATAACCGGTCGGCGAACAGGCGCTGTCCTTGTTTCGACATATTAGCACGTCAGCTTGTGCGCTTGGGTGATCCTTAAGGCGATCAGCGTAAATTATTGGCGTTTTAAGTATTTCTGGGCATTGAGGGGCTGGTAAGACGGTGTTTCGGACTCTCAAGGGCCGAACCGAGCCGGGGTGGCCAGTCAGGACGTCGGAGACAAGAGTGCAGCGCCGCCAAAGAGTGACGAAGCGCGGGCTTTCGGCTTTGGCGATTGCAGTCGCGACTTCCGTCATATCCGCTGCCCTGACCGGCTGTTCGCCCGGCATCGACTATCCCGCGATCTTTCCGGCGGCGCACGATTTGCCGCCGCCGCGCCTCGACAAGACCATGGATGCCAACCAGCTCCAGCAGGCAACCGAAACGCTCATTACCGAGCGCGATCGGTTGAGCGTCCAGGCGCAAGGGGCCGGCGGTGGCAAGGCGGCTACTCCCGCCGCCGCCGATGCGGCCAAGAAACCGGCCGCGACCGCTACGAGCCCGGCGCCGACGGCCGGCCGTACCGTTGCCGGTAGCGCCAACGCGCAGGGCGCTGCCAATGACGCGCAAGCCGCTGGAGCCGAAACCAAGCCGTGATACAAGTCCAAATTATAGCGCTTCAATAAGACGACCGGTCGGGCTACTCATGGAAGAATTTTACCGCATTCGCCGTCTGCCGCCTTACGTATTCGAGCAGGTCAACCGCGCCAAAGCGGCGGCCCGCAACGGCGGCGCCGATATTATCGATCTCGGCATGGGCAACCCCGATTTGCCGACGCCGGCGCACGTGGTCGAGAAGCTGAAGGAGACCGTCGGCAAACCGCGCACCGACCGCTATTCGGCCTCTAGAGGGATTCCGGGGCTGCGGCGGGCGCAGGCGGCCTATTATGCGCGGCGCTTCGGCGTCAAGCTCAATCCCGAGACGCAGGTCATCACTACGCTCGGCTCGAAGGAAGGCTTTGCCAATGTCGCACAAGCGATTACCGCGCCGGGCGACATCATCATCGTCCCCAATCCGACCTATCCGATCCATGTGTTCGGTTTCCTGATGGCCGGCGGTGCCATCCGCTCGGTGCCGGTGGAGGCGAACGATGCGTTTTTCGGGGCGCTCGAGCGCGGCATGATGCACTCGATTCCGAAGCCGATCGCGGTGGTGGTGTGCTATCCGTCGAATCCGAGCGCGTGCGTCGCCACTCTCGATTTCTATCGCGACCTCATCGCCTTTGCGAAAAAGCATTCGCTTCTGGTCCTGTCCGATCTCGCCTATGCCGAGGTCTATTTCGACGGCAATCCGCCGCCCTCCCTATTGCAGGTGCCAGGCGCGATGGATGTTGCGGTGGAATTCACCTCGATGTCCAAAACCTATTCGATGCCCGGCTGGCGCATCGGCTTTGCGGTCGGCAATGAACGCATCATAGCGGCGTTGGGGCGGGTCAAATCCTACCTCGATTACGGCGCCTTCACCCCGGTCCAGGTGGCGGCGACGGCCGCGCTCAACGGTCCCGACGACTGCATCCACGAGATGCGCGCGACCTATAAGCGTCGGCGCGATGCGCTGGTGGAATCCTTCGGCCGCGCCGGCTGGACCGTGCCGCCGCCGTCGGCCTCGATGTTCGCCTGGGCGCCGATCCCCGAGCCGTTCCGGCCGGTTGGCAGCGTCGAATTCTCGACGCTGTTGGTGGAGAAGGCGGGTGTTGCGGTATCGCCGGGCGCCGGCTTTGGCGAACACGGGGAGGGCCATGTCCGCATCGCGCTGGTCGAAAACGAGCAGCGCATCCGCCAGGCCGCGCGCAACATCCGGCGCTTTCTTGAAACAGGTCCGGAATTGCTGCACAACGTCGTACCGCTGGCGACGCGACGTTAGTCGAGCGTCGCTTTTTCCTATCCTGGACGCTGTGGGCGACGTTTCATGGCTGAACCGTTGAAAGTCGGCCTTGCCGGGCTGGGAACCGTCGGCAGCGCGGTTATTCATCTCCTCGACGAGGGTCGCGCCGAGCTCATCGCGCGGTGCGGCCGCGCCGTCGAGGTGGTCGCGCTCACCGCGCGCTCGCGCGGAAAAAAACGCGACTTCGACGTCAAGAGATTTCGCTGGTTCGACGATCCGGTGACGCTGGCGCGCGATCCGGCGATCGACGTCTTGGTCGAGGTGATCGGCGGGGTGGGCGATCCGGCCAAGCGCGCGGTCGAGACCGCGCTCGCTGTCGGCAAACCGGTGGTGACCGCCAACAAGGCGCTGCTCGCCCGCCACGGCCAAAAGCTTGCAGTGCTGGCGGAACGGCGTGGCGTGGCGCTCAATTTCGAAGCCGCGGTCGCCGGTGGTATTCCGATCGTGAAGACGCTGCGCGAGGGACTGAACGGCGCGTCGTTCACCCGTATCTACGGCATCCTCAATGGCACCTGCAATTACATCCTCACCCGCATGGAGCAGGAGAAGCTCGCCTTCGACGACTGCCTGCGGCAGGCGCAGGCGCGCGGTTACGCCGAGGCCGATCCGACCTTCGACGTCGAGGGCCACGATACCGCGCAAAAACTCTCGATCTTGGCAAGCCTTGCCTTCGGCACCAAGATCGACCCCAACGCGGTCTATGTCGAAGGCATTTCCTCGATCACGCCGGCTGATCTCGCCGCGGCGAGCGAGCTCGGCTACCGCATCAAGCTGTTGGGCGTAGCAGTGAAGACCGCAGAGGGCATCGAGCAGCGCGTTCACCCGACGATGGTGCGCAAGGACTCCGCCATTGCCCAGGTCATGGGCGTCACCAATGCGGTCACCATCGATGCCGAGGGGCTTGCGCCGATTACCTTGGTCGGCCCCGGCGCCGGCGGCACGGCAACGGCTTCCGCCATTGTTGCCGATCTCGCCGATATCGCACGCGGCGTGCGCAACCCGCCGTTCGGCCGGCCGGCGGCGAGCATGACGGCGATCCGCAAGGCGCCGATGCAGCATCATGAGGGCGGCTACTACATCCGCCTGTTGGCGCGCGACCGGCCCGGCACCGCGGCAACCATCGCGCGGAGGCTTGCGCAGCAGAAAATTTCGCTGGAATCGATCGTGCAGCGCCATGACGCCGGCTCACCCGGCGCGGCGGCCCCGGGCCGCTCCGGCGAACCCGTTCCCGTCATCCTGATTACCTACGCCACCAGCGAGGATGCAGTGCACAACGCGCTTGCCGCAGTGCGCCGCGACCGGGTTGTTTCGGGCCGCCCGCAGGTGATTAGAATCGAGAAGAATTAGCGGGATCGTTATGGCGTCCAAGTCCGTCCGGTCACAACACTCCCTCGACCGCGCTTTGTCGCTCGAAATCGTCCGCGTTACCGAACGCGCTGCGGTCGCCGCGGCGCGGCTGCGCGGGCGCGGCGCAGAAAAGAAATCCGACCAGGCGGCGGTCGACGCCATGCGGCGCGAGCTTGCCGGCCTGCCGATCGACGGCACCGTGGTCATCGGCGAGGGTGAAATGGACGAGGCGCCGATGCTGTATATCGGCGAAAAGGTCGGCACCAAAGTCGGGCCGAAGGTCGACATTGCCGTCGATCCGTTGGAAGGCACGACGCTGTGCGCCAAGAACATGGCGGGCGCCATCGCCACGCTGGCGGTGGCCGAGCACGGCACGCTGTTGCACGCGCCCGATATCTACATGGACAAAATCGCCGTCGGCCCCGGCTATCCCAAGGGCGTGGTCGATCTCGATGCGCCGGCCAACGAAAATATCGTCAGGCTGGCCAAGGCCAAGGGCGTCAAGCCGGACGCCATCACCGCAATGATCCTCGATCGGCCGCGCCATGCCGATCTGATCGCGGCGGTGCGCAAGGCCGGCGCGGCGATAAGCCTGATTACCGACGGCGATGTCGCCGGCGTCATCCACACCGCCGAGCCGGACAAGACCGGCATCGACATCTACCTCGGCATCGGCGGCGCGCCGGAGGGGGTGCTGGCGGCGGCGGCGCTGCGCTGCATCGGCGGCCAGATGCAGACCCGGCTCGTCGTCGATACCGAGGAGAAGCGCGAGCGCGTCGCCAGGATGGGCATCATGGATGCGCACAAAATCTATCAGATCGAGGATATGGTGAAGGGCGACTGCCTGTTCGCTGCCACCGGGGTTACCGACGGCCGCATGTTGCGCGGGGTGCGCTTCGGCAACCGAGTTATCGAGACCGAAACCGTGGTGATGCGCTCGACCTCAGGCACCATCCGTTGGATCAGGGCGGAGCACCATCGGCTTGATAAATTCGATTAGCCTCTTATCTGCGCTCGCGGCGGTCCGGTAACGAGTGTTGCGGCCGAAATCACTTTAGAATCAGCCAATGACGGACAGTCGCCTCTTCCTCGGCGTCGAAACTTCGGCGACCGGGCGCGCCTGGCGCGACCGGCTCGACGAGCGCGGCGCCGCGCGCGCGCTTGCCATCGCCCAGCGTCACGCGCTTCCGGAATTGTTGGCGCGCGTTCTCGCCGGCCGCAATGTCGAGGCCGACGCGGTGGACGAATTCCTCGATCCATCCATCAAACGGTCGATGCCCGATCCCAATGTGCTGACCGCCATGAAGGAGGCGGCCGAGCGCATCGCCGAGGCGATTAGCCGCGGCGAAACCGTCGCCATTTTCGGCGATTACGACGTCGACGGCGCGACCTCGGCGGCGCTGCTGGCGCGCTATCTGCGCCACTGCGGCATCGATCCCATTATCCACATTCCCGATCGCCTATTCGAGGGCTACGGCCCCAATATCGAGGCGGTGCGTGCGCTCGCCGAACGCGGCGCGACGCTCTTGATTTGTGTCGACTGCGGCACCACCAGCGTCGCGCCGCTCGAAGAGGCCAAGAAGCGCGGAGTCGATGTTGTTGTCATCGATCACCATCAGGCGGACGAGGAATTGCCGCCGGCCGTGGCGATCGTCAATCCGAATCGGCGCGACGATCTTTCCGGCCTCGGTCATCTCGCCGCCGTGGGCTTGACCTTCATGACTGTGGTCGCGGTCAACCGCGTCCTGCGCGAGCGGGGTTTATGGACCGCAGGCCGGGCTGAGCCCGATCTCCTCGCGTTTCTCGACGACGTTGCGCTTGGCACTGTCGCCGACGTCGTGCCGCTTGTCGGGCTCAATCGTGCGTTTGTCGCCAAAGGCCTGATCGCGCTGCGTCGGCGCGAGCGGATCGGCCATGTCAGCCTGATGGACGTGGCGCGGCTGAACGCGCCGCCCGAGGCCTGGCACTTGGGCTTTTTGCTCGGACCCCGCATCAATGCCGGCGGGCGCATCGGCCGCGCCGACCTTGGCGTAAGACTTCTGATCGAGAACGATCCGATCGCGGCCGCCAAAATCGCCGCCGAACTCGACCGGCTCAACCGCGAGCGGCAGACGATCGAGCTGGAGACGCTGGCGCAGGCCGAAGCCGAAGCCACCGCCGCGCTCGGCATCGAGGACAAGGGCGCGGTGGTGCTGACCGCGGCCGAGGGCTGGCATCCCGGCATCGTCGGTCTTGTCGCGGCGCGGCTAAAGGAAAAATTCGGCCGGCCCGCGTTCGCCGTCGCGCTTGAGCCCGGCGGCATTGGCACCGGCTCGGGCCGCTCCATCGTCGATGTCGATATCGGCCGCGCGGTGCGGCGCGCCGTTGCCGAAGGATTGCTGCTCAAAGGCGGCGGCCACGCCATGGCGGCCGGCGTGACGTTGCGCAAGGAGAGGCTCGCGCCGCTGCGCGCCTTTCTGGAATCGACGCTTTCCGCCGAAGTCGCCGCCGCGCGCCGCGCAAATGGACTGATGATCGACGGCGCGGTGAGCGCTGCGGCGGCCAATGCCGAGCTGGTCGCCATGATCGAGCGTGCCGGGCCGTTCGGCGCGGGTAATCCCGAGCCGATCATCGGGCTGCCGGCGCACACGCTGACCTATGCGGAAGAAGTCGGCCAGTCGCATGTGCGGGTACGCCTGAAATCCGCCGACGGCTCTGGCGTCAATGCCATCGCCTTTCGCGCCGTTGGGCAAAAACTTGGGGCTGCGCTGCGGGCGAGCCTCGGTCGCCAGGTTCACGCTGCCGGCACCTTTGCGCTTGACCGTTGGCAGGGCGAAGAACGCGTGCAGTTCAAGCTTGCCGACATTGCGTCGGCGGAGCCGTTTGTCGGGCGGTAGTTCAGTCACAGTTCACGGCTTGCTCGCGCACCAGACGCCGTGCGCCTCCCGCACCATGTCGTCGGGGTTGGTGAAGTCGCCGAGTGGTCCCAGCTCCCTTTTGCCCGTCGGGTCGTACAGCCAATACCAGTCGTAACCGCCGCCGAGCAGGAAATAGCGGCGCGAACGCACCACGAGATGATCCTTATATTTGTTGGGGCAGAAATTCAGCACCAACAGATCGTTGGCCGGCAGCAGGAAACGCTCCTCACCATTGCGCGTATCAAGTACGTGGAGCGCGCCGGAGGTCCGCCAGCCTGGGGTCAGGAAATAAAGCCGCCGGCCGTCGGAACTGAACTGTTTGTTGCGAAAGCCGCAGAGCTGGTGTTCGGGGTCGCCTTTGCGGCCGGCGAGCAACAGCTTATCGCCGGAACCATCGACATTGATTTGGCGCAGCTCGTCGGGCCGCGGCTCCGTGGCGCAGATCTGCGTGGCGTCGTAGCCGTGGAGCGTGCGGCCGCGGCCTTGGCGGGTATAGACGACGTAATCGCCGTTCGGCGACAGCACCGGGTCGACGTCCATTTCCGAGGAGGTGAGCTTGGTCGCGGCGCCGCCGCGCGCGATGAAAATATTGCCGGCATCGCTGTAGACCTGCGCCACCGCGCTCTGCGCCCAGGCGGTGCCGGGCAAAAGAAACGCCGCGGCGGTGAACAGAATACAATGCCACTTCATCTCGATGTCGGGTGCTGAGGTCGTTCGGCGGGAGTTATCGTCCGCGCAAGATAGCATCTTGGCATATGGCGCTACACACAGTTATCTCTGCGCGCCAAAGTGCCGCAAAGGGAACGGGGTATGCGATGTCCAAGCTCAATCTGTCCGTCGCGGTCGGCGACTACGACCGCACCCGAGCGCTGATCGATGGCACGGTCCAGGTCGACGGCGTCGATCCGGTCTATATGACGCTGGTTCCCGAGGAGATCTTTTTTCGCGCCTTCCGGGCCGCCGAATTCGATATCTGCGAATTGTCGCTGTCAAGCTATGCGGTCAAGACCGCGCAAGGCGATTGCCCCTATATCGCGGTGCCGGCTTTCGTGTCGCGCGCCTTCCGCCACACTTCGGTCTATATCCGCACCGACCGCATCAAAAAGCCCGAAGACCTCAAGGGCAAAAAAGTCGGCGTGCCGGAATATCAGCTCACGGCTAATGTCTGGGCGCGCGCCTTCCTCGAAGACGATTACGGAGTCAAACGCTCGGATATCCATTGGATCCGCGGCGGCATCGAGCATGCTGGCCGGCCGGAAAAGATCACGGTCAAATTGCCTGCCGGCGTGCGGCTCGACAATGCGCCGGAGGGCAAGACCATTTCGGCGTTGCTCGAAGCCGGCGAAATCGACGGCTTCATCGCGCCGCGGCCGCCGACGCTGATCGAGAAGGGCCATCCCCACATCGGCTGGCTGTTTGCCGATCCGGTTTCCATGGCCAAGGACTATTTCACGCGCACCGGCTTTTTTCCGATCATGCATGTCGTCGGCATTCGCCGCAAGCTCGCCGAGAAACATCCCTGGCTGCCGAGCGCGGTACTCAAGGCGTTCGAGCAGGCAAAGCAGGTGGGGCTGCAAAAACTATCCGATACGTCGGCGACCAAAGTGACGCTGCCCTTTGTCGAAGAGCGGCTGAAAGAAGCGCGTGATCTCATGGGCCACGATTTCTGGTCCTACGGCGTCGGCCCCAATCGCAAAGTTTTAGACTATTTCCTCGCCCAGCATCACGCCGAAGGCCTTTCCGAACGCCGCGTCTCGGTTGACGAATTGTTTCATCCCTCGACCTA
>Ga0187783_10001257_pt1 | contig 18663 bp, 10 predicted proteins | sample 1015_SJ02_MP02_2_FD_132471 | JGI IMG/M metagenome (GOLD analysis project Ga0187783, IMG submission 132471) | Tropical peat soil microbial communities from peatlands in Department of Meta, Colombia - 1015_SJ02_MP02_20_MG | ecosystem: Environmental > Terrestrial > Soil > Wetlands > Peat | place...
AGCGGGCCGGCGGTCCGCTCGGCCTCGCCCACCACCGCGGCGAGCACCGCCTCGATCGTCACCCTGGTGACGGCGGTGAGCGCGACGCCGGTTTCCTCGATGCTGGCGAGACCCAGCAGGTCCGCCGCCGCGGTGCGCAACAGTTCCCGGCGGCGGATCGCCAGCACCGCGACGGCGGCGCGGGCGGCGGTGGCGTGCCGGCCGGCGGCGGCGCTCGCCTCGGCGAGCAGGTCCGCGGCCGACCGCGCACCCAGCTGCGCCTCGTCACCGAGCATCGCCACCGCCTCGGGCGCGCGCAGCAGCAGCCCGGTCGCATACCGGCTCGAGGCGAGCAGCCGGGCCATCCGCTGTGCCACGACCGCGTTGTCCCGCAGCAGCCGCAGGTACCACGGCGAGTTTCCGAGCGCCTCGCTCACCTGGCGGAAGGCGAGCAGGCCGGCGTCGGGCTGGGGCGCGTCAGCCAGCCAGCCCAGCAGCACCGGCAGCAGTGTGCGCTGCATGGCCGCGGTGCGGGAGACCCCGGAGGTCAGCGCCTCGAGGTGGCGGAGCGCCCCGGCCGGGTCGGCGTAGCCGAGTGCCACCAGCCGGTCCCTGGCCGCCGCCGAGTTGAGCCGGGCGGCCTCGCCGGGCAGCCGGGCGACCGCGTCGAGCAGCGGCCGGTAGAACAGCTTCTCGTGCAGCTGCCGCACCTGGCTCGCGTGCGCCCGCCACTGCGCCGCGAGCTCGGCCGCCGGGTCGCCGGGCGGCCGCGCTGCTTCGGCCCCGGCTGCGGCGCTGGCACCAGCGCTGGCACCGGCGCTGGCACCGGCGCTGGCTCCGGCCCCCGCGACGGGGCCGTCCGCCGGGACCGCGGTTTCGGTCGGCGCCAGCCGCATCCGGCGCAGCGCGCGGCCGATCTCGCGCAGCACCGCGGGATCCTCGGGCAGCAGGTGGGTGCGCCGCAGCTGGCGCAGCTGGACGAGGTGCTCGACGGCGCGCAGGAACCGGTACGCCGCTGCCATCGCGGCGGCGTCCGCGCGGCCGACGTAGCCGCCGGCCGCGAGCGCGGCGAGCGCCGGGAGCGTGCCGGGCAGCCGCAGCGTCTCGTCGGCCCGGCCGTGCACGAGCTGCAGCAGCTGGACGGCGAACTCGATGTCGCGCAGCCCGCCCGGCCCGAGCTTGAGCTCGCGCCCCGCCTGGTCCGCCGGCAGGCTGGCGACCACCCGGCGCCGCATGGCCTGCACGTCGGCGACGAAGCCGTCCCGCTCGGCGGCCTGCCAGACCAGCGGGCCGATCGCAGCCAGGTACTCCGCGCCCAGCTCCGCGTCGCCAGCCACGAACCTGGCCTTGAGCAGCGCCTGGAACTCCCAGGTGCTCGCCCAGCGCTCGTAGTAGGCCAGGTGACTGCCCACGGTGCGTACCAGCGGGCCGTCCCGGCCCTCGGGCCGCAGATTCGGGTCGATCGGGAACAGCTGGCCCTCCGGCGTGACCTGCGAGCAGACCCGGATCATGCGACTGGCCAGCGACGTCGCGGTCAGCAGCGGGCCGGGCTCCGCCGAGCCCGCCACGAAGATGACGTCGACGTCGCTCGCATAGTTCAGCTCCCGCGCCCCGCATTTGCCCATGGCGATCACGGCCAGGCGGCACGGCGTGGCGCCGACGGCCAGCTCGGCGCGGGCGATGGCGAGTGCCGTCTCGAGCGCCGCGCTCGCCGCGTCGGCGAGCCCGGCCATCACCAGGTCGAGCGGGTACTCGCCGGTGAGGTCCCCCGCCGCCACCCGCAGCAGCCGTCGCCGGTAGGCCACCCGCAGGGGGGTCACAGGGTCCGACGCATCCGCCGCGTCCGCCGGCGGCCACGGCAACCCGTGGAGAGTCGGATCCGGCACGGGGAACGGGGTCGAGCCGGTCAGCAGCCGCCAGTCCGCTGGATGCCGACTGAGGTGATCACCCAGCGCGGCACTCGCGCCGAGCACGCTGACCAGCCGGTCCCGCAGCGCCGGATCGGCCCGCAGCGCGCGCCGCAGCTCGGCGTCCGGTGCCAGCCGGGCCAGGCCGGCGAGTGCCAGGTCAGGATCGGCACCGGCGGCCAGCGCAGCCAGCAGCGCCGCGTCCGCGCCCCGCGCGGTCTTCGCGTCCAGTCCCAGCTCGGCCACGAGCTGCTGGGCGCGGGTGGTGTCGGCGAAGCCCATGGCAGCCAGCTGCCCGGCCAGCGTCCCGCGCGGTGAGCTCACATCAGCACGGTAACCGGAGCACGATTCTGCGTCTGCACGTCAGCGGGCGGCGGCCCGCGGGGTCACAGCACTCCGAGGTAGCGGTCCAGCTCGAACTCGGTGACCTGACGCCGGTACTCCTGCCATTCCTCCCGCTTGTTGCGCAGGAAGAACCCGAACACCTGCTCGCCCAGCGTCTCGGCGACCAGTTCGCTGGCTTCCATCACGTTGATCGCCTCCGACAGGTTCTGCGGCAGCGGCTCGATGCCGAGCGCGTGCCGCTCGGTCGACGTCAGCGCCCAGACGTCGTCCTCCGCGCCGGGGGGCAGCTCATAGTCGTCCTCGATGCCCTTGAGCCCGGCGGCCAGGATCACCGCGTACGCGAGATACGGATTGCACGCCGAGTCGATCGAACGGAACTCGATCCTGGTGGCGTTGCCCTTGCTGGGCTTGTACATGGGCACCCTGATCAGCGCCGACCGGTTGTTGTGACCCCAGCAGATGTAGGCGGGCGCCTCGCCGCCGGCCCCTGCGATCCGCTCGGTGCCGCCCCAGAGCCGCTTGTAGGAGTTCACCCACTGGTTGCACACCGCGGTGATCTCCGCGGCGTGCCGCAGCAGGCCGGCGATGAACGCCTTCGCCACCTTCGACAGGTGGTACTCGCCGCCGGGCTCGTAGAACACGTTGCGGTCGCCCTCGAACAGCGACATGTGCGTGTGCATCCCCGAGCCGGGGTGCTCGGTGAACGGCTTCGGCATGAACGAGGCGTAGACGCCCTGCTGCAGCGCGACCTCCTTCATCGCGAGCTTGAAGGACATGATGTTGTCGGCCGTGCTCAGGGCGTCGGCGTAGCGCAGATCGATCTCCTGCTGGCCGGGCGCAGCCTCGTGATGGCTGAACTCCACCGAGATGCCGAGGCCCTCGAGCATGGTGATCGCCTCGCGCCGGAAGTCGTGGGCGATGCTGTGCGGCGTGTGGTCGAAATAGCCGCCCGCGTCGATCGGCCGCGGCCGCTGGCCCGGCTCCGGCTTCTCCCTGAGCAGAAAGAACTCGATCTCGGGATGGGTGTAGAAGGTGAAGCCGAGCCGCGAGGCACGGCCCAGGGCCCGCTTGAGCACGAACCGCGGGTCGGCGTAGGACGGCGTGCCGTCCGGGGTGAGGATGTCGCAGAACATGCGGCCGGTCCCCGCGGTCGCGCCGCCGGCCGGCATGAGCTGGAACGTCGACGGGTCGGGCCGCGCGATCATGTCGGCCTCGTAGACGCGGGCGAAGCCCTCGACCGACGACCCGTCGAATCCGATCCCCTCCGCGAACGCGCCCTCGAGTTCGGCGGGCGCCACCGAGACCGACTTCAGATAGCCGAGGACGTCGGTGAACCACAGCCGGACAAACCGGATATCACGCTCCTCGAGCGTGCGCAGCACGAACTCTTCCTGCCTGTCCACGGCCACAGTGTGCCCGGTGGATGTTTCTGCTTTGTTACCGGCCCCGCCCGTTAGGCTGACTTCGTGCCTCGGCTTCGGATCGGTCTTGCCCAGGTCAACGCCACGGTGGGCGACCTGGCTGGCAACAGCGACAAAGTGATCGAATGGACGATGCGCGCCGCCGAGCAGGGCGCCGGCGTCGTGGTGTTCCCCGAGATGATGCTCACCGGCTACCCGGTGGAGGATCTCGCGCTGCGTCGCTCGTTCGTGGACGCGTCGATCGCGCGGCTGCACGCGCTCGCGGCCGAACTGGCGGGCGAGGGTCTGGACGGCATCGCCGTGGTGCTCGGCTACCTGGACCGGCGCACGGACCAGCCGCCTCGGGTCGGGGTCCCGGCGGGCGCGCCGCTGGACGCCGCCGCCGTGCTCCACGGCGGGCGGGTGGCGATCGCCTCGGCCAAGCATCACCTGCCCAATTACGGCGTCTTCGACGAGTATCGCTACTTCTTGCCGGGCAACACGCTGCCGGTCTTCCGGCTTACCACGGTGAGCGGCGACGCCGTCGACGTCGCGGTGGCCATCTGCGAGGACCTCTGGCAGGACGGCGGGCCGGTCGCCGTCACCCGCCAGGCCGGGGCCAGCCTGCTCGTCGTGCCGAACGCCTCGCCCTACGAGCGGAATAAGGACGACGTCCGGCTGGCGCTGTGCCGGCGCCGCGCCCACGAGGCCGGCACCGTGCTCGCTTACGCGAACATGGTCGGCGGACAGGATGAGCTCATCTTCGACGGCGACTCGATCGTGGTGGCCCCGGACGGCACCGTGCTGGCCCGCGGGCCGCAGTTCGACGAGGCTCTCGTGCTCGCCGACGTCGACCTCGCGGCCGCGGATCCGCTGCTGCCGGCCGGAGATCAGCGCGCCACGGCGTCCGACGCGGTCATGACGATCGAGCGCGTCGAACTCGCGCCGCTGCCGGCCCCTGACCCGGGCGCGGCGCTCGGTGCGCCGATGATCTGGCCCCGGCTAGACGATCTGGCCGAGATCTACGGCGCGCTCGTCCTCGGCACGAGGGATTACGTGCGCAAGAACGGCTTCGGCTCGGTGATCCTCGGGCTGTCCGGCGGCATCGACTCGGCGCTGACGGCCACCATCGCGGCCGACGCGCTCGGTCCCGACCGGGTCCACGTCGTGCTGATGCCCGGCCAGTACTCCTCCGGTCACTCACTCACCGACGCCGAGGACCTCGTCAAGCGGCAGGGTCTGCACGCCAGGACGGTCCCGATCAAGTCGATCTTTGACATCTTCATGGGCAGCCTCGACGTGCACGGCCTGGCCGCCGAGAACCTGCAGGCACGGATCCGCGGCATGATCTCGATGTCGCTGTCGAACGAAGAGGGCCACCTGGTGCTCACGACCGGTAACAAGAGCGAGCTGGCCACCGGGTACACGACCCTCTATGGCGACTCGGCGGGCGGGTATGCGCCGATCAAGGACGTGCCGAAGACGCTGGTCTGGGACCTCGCCCGGTGGCGCAACGAGCAGGCCGCCGCGCGCGGCGCGGGCGCGCCGATCCCGGAGAACTCGATCACCAAGCCGCCTAGCGCCGAGCTGGCACCGGGCCAGCTCGACACTGACTCGCTGCCGGACTACTACACGCTCGACCCGCTGCTCGATGACTACGTGGAGAAGGACATGGGCGCTGCCGAGCTGGTCACGGCCGGCTATGACCCCGCCCTGGTCGAGCGCGTCATCCGAATGGTCGACCGGGCCGAGTACAAGCGCCGCCAGTACCCGCCAGGGCCGAAGATCAGCATCAAGAACTTCGGCCGCGACCGGCGGCTGCCGATCACGAGCCGCTGGCGGGAGCCGCGCGTCGGCTGACGCCGCTCCGGCTCGTGCCGGCGCCTAAGAGCAGCCGGAGATCGACGGCCCGCTCGATCGCCTCGGAGCGAGAGGCCACGAGCAGCTTGTGGTAGATCGACCGCAGATGCGTCTTGACGGTATTGCGGGATATGTACAGCGAGTCGGCCATCTGGACGTACGTGCTGGTCGGCAGCAGCTTCAGCACGCGCATCTCTGCGTCGGTCAGCGGCTCGGGCAATCCGGCGCCGCGGCGGGCGGTGACCGGCTGTGCCGAGCGCACGCGCAGCGCGGTGGCGATGAGCCGGGCGAGGAAGGGATCGGGCCGAACCTGCGTCGAGTGCTCGACCAGATAGCCGGCCAGCTGCGGGGCGGCCCCCACCAGCGTGTAGCAAAACCCGAGGCGGCGCGCCGCGTCCAGCAGCTCGGCCACCAGCCCCGCCACGGCCGGCTCACCACCCACGATCGCGGCCGCGGTCAGCAGGGTCTGCCGCAGCAGCGCCCGGCGTGGCGTCAGGCTGCCGGGCTCGGAGTCGGCCAGGTGGCAGCGCGCCGACTGGTGATCCCCGGCCGCCAGGGCGACCCTGGCGAGCAGCAGGCTCCGGGGCATCGCGGGCAGCGAGCTCGCCAGCTCGGCCGGCGACCGCAGGTCGCCCAGCGACAAGCGCAGCACGGCCTCCAGTTCGTCGGCGCGAGCCAGCAGCACAGAATCGGCGCTGGGTCCCGCCAGCACGGACCGCGCCGTAGCCACGGCCTCCAGGGCGCCGCGAACGTGCCCGCCCGCCGCCCGGACGGCAGCCTGGTCGAGTAGCGCGAGGAACTCCGGGGCCGGCCCGGTGCCGTCCGACGCCGCGACGTTCTGCCCGGTAAGGCGCTCGGCGACCGCCAGGTCGCCCGACTCCAGCGCGAGCCCGGCCAGCGCGCGCTGTCCGTCGACGCCGAAGAAGTGCCGGGCGAACCCGAGCCGCACCGCGTCTCGGTCGGCGGCCCGCGCCACCTCGGCCGCCGCCGCCAGATCGCCGCGCTCGAACAGCGCCAGCGCCCGTGCGCCCGGCACCGCCACGAGCCGCACCGGCGCGCCGACCTCGGCGGCCCGGCCCACCGCCGCCGCCTCGTGCTCCACGGCCGCGTAGTCGCCCAGGTCGGTATAGCCACGCAGCAGCACGACCACCGCCGCGTTCACCCACTCATCGGTGCGGCCGGCCGCCTCAGCACTCGCGCGCGCGGCGAGCACCTCTCGCACCGCCTCGGCCGGCTGACCGAGCAGCCAGTGCCGGAAGGCCCGCGCCGCCGCTAGCCGGCCCGCCAGCTGCGAGCCGGGCTCGATCGCCAGCGGGCCGCGCTCGGCCAGACCGAGGTACTCGGTGCCGCGCGTGACGTCGCCGGACAGCAGCAAGTCGGCCGCCAGGCCGAGGAGTCGCTCCGGTGCGGCCGCGAGCAGCGCCGGATCGATCTCGCCGAGTTCCAGCGGCGCGGGCATCGCGGGGTCCTTCATGAAGTCGGTCACCACCCGGTCCTGCAGGAGCGCGAGGGCGCGGTCCGCCTCCCCCGCGGCCAGGAAGTGCCGGGCCGCCCGGCGCGCGTCGCCCACCAGTTCGAGCCAGTCGGCCGCCTTGCGCTGGAGCTGCCGGTAGCGATCCCGGTCCCTGGACTTCAGCTCGGCGCGCAGCACTCGCCGGATCAGCGGGTGATAGCGAAACCTGCCGTGCTCGTCGTCCAGCGCCACCACGAACAGATGGGCGGCGCGGACGCGTCGTAGCATCGCCTCCGAGTCAGCCCGGCCGGTCACGGCCGCACACGCATCTGCCGTGAGGTCATCGAGGATCGAGGTGTCCAGCATGAACCGAGCGATGCCGGTCGGCTGCCGATCGAGGACCTCACCCACGAAGTATTCGGCGATCGGCTGACCGCGGACGTCGAGCGCCCTGGCCAGCTGAGCCGCGTCGCTCGTGTCGCGCAGCGATAGCGCCGCCATCTGGACCGCCGCCGCCCATCCCTCGGTGCGCTGGTAGATCTCCGCCAGGCTGGCCGGGTCCACCTCGACGGCGAAGTTAGCGAACAGCTCACGGCACTCACCGAGCGAGAACCCGAGGTCAGCGTCCCGCAGCTCGCACAGCTGGCCCGACATGCGCAGCCGCTGCAGTCGCACGGCCGGATCCAGCCTGGTCGTCAGTATCAGGTGCGCGGTCTCGGTGGGCCAGCACTCGACGAGCTCGGTCATGCTCGCGCAGACGGCGGCCGACGCGTTATGGAAGTCGTCGACCACGATCGCGCATCCCGCCGGAAGTCTCGCTGCATCGTTAGCGATCGACGCGGTGACGTCGGCGGTCACCACGCCGTCGGTCGACAGCAGGCTGTCCGCGTCGGCGCCGAAGTCTGGCGTGATCGTCCGGGTCGCCTCGACGAAGCCAGCCCAGAACCTGACCGGGTTTGCGTCGGCGTCGTCGCACGACAGCCACGACGTCGCCGCCCTCGGCCTGCTGGCGGCCCAGCTCGCCAGCAGGACGCTCTTGCCGGAGCCCGCCGATCCAGCCACCAGGGTGAGCCGCTGGCCGGCCCCGGCCGTGAGGCGGTCGAGCAGCCGCTGCCTGGTCACGAGCGTGGGGGGCAAGCTGGGCGGCCGGAATTTGGCCGCCGCAAAGCGCCGGCTCGCCTGCCCGGCGAGATCCGCGATCGTGTCGCTCGCCATCGGTCCCCCGTGCGCCCCGCCCCCGCGGGTGACTACTGTTCCCTTCCGACACTGTAGGCTCGCCAGCCACGGGGCTCCCGGTCGGCCACGTTCACCCACCGCGGGGTGATGACGCGCGCCGGGCTCAGCCAGAGACTGGCGGCAATGGAAGACCGCGAGGGCTGAGGCGTGACGCACCGGCAGATATACGAAATCGTGTTCTCGGGTGAGGCAGGCTCGGCGCTGCGCGCCGAGTTCGACGACTGTGAGGTCGTCGTCGCGGCCGGCCACACGACCCTGCGCGCCGACCTGCCCGATCAGGCAGCCCTGTCCGGGCTCCTGCAGCGCATCACCGGTCTCGGGCTGCAGATCGTTCAGCTGCAGGCAGTGGCGACCCGCTGAGCCGGGCTGCGCGCCGTGCTGCATGTGCGGGTGGTCAGCCCGCCGTCCCTCACCGGCTGTCTGACAAGCACCCTCGCCGCGGACCCTGGCGTGGTGAACCTGCTGACGCTGCCCGCGGCCGCCTCGTCCCCCGATGGCGACGCGGTGCAGTTCGACCTCATGAGCCAGTCGGCCAATCAGGTGCTGCAGCGACTGATCGACCTGGGGCTCGATCGCACCAGCTCGGTGATGATCGAGCAGATCGACGCGGCGCTCGCCGACCCGGCGGCGCACCAGGGCTGGCGCCCGTCGCGGCACGGCGAGCGGACTCCGGTGTGGCGGGTGGTCGAGGCGCGGATCCGGGAGGACGCGGAGTACGCGCCGAGCTTCTTCGCGCTGCTGGTCTTTGCCGGGCTGATCGGTGCCTGCGGCATCCTGACGAACTCGCAGATCCTGATCGTGGGCGCGATGGTGGTCGGCCCGGAATACAGCGCGATCGCCGCGGTCGCCCTCGGGCTGGACCGCAGGGACGGCATGGCCGTCCGCACGGGCCTGCTCGTGCTGGGTACCGGGTTCGTGCTGGCGATCGTCGTCACGCTGCTGTTCGCGCTGTGCATCCGCGCGTCGGGGCGCACCCCGGAAGCATTCCTGCACGGCCAGCGGCCGGTCTCCGACCTGATCAACTCGCCCAACCTGTTCTCCGTCGTGGTGGCCGTCGTCGCCGCGCTCGTCGGCGTCGTGTCGATGACGCTGGCGAAGGCCGGAGCGCTGATCGGGGTGTTCATCTCGATCACGACAATCCCGGCCGCGGCGGACATCGCGGTATCCGTCGCCTATCACAGCTGGCCCGAGGCGGTGGGTTCCCTCGAGCAGCTGCTGCTGAACGTGAGCCTGCTCGTCATCGTCGGCGCCCTGGCGCTGCGCGGTCAGCGACTGCTCTGGCGACGGCTCGGCCGCTCCGACCCGCGCCGACCGTTACGCCTCGAGCAGCCGCCGGTACGGGCCGTTGCCGCGAAGAAGCTGACGGTGGCTGCCGCGCTCGGCCACCCGGCCCCGGTCGAGTACCACGACCTCGTCCACCTGACTCAGGGCGGCCAGCTCGTGAGTGATGAGGAGCGTGGACCTGCCGTCGGTGACCGCCAGCACGTCGGCCATGAGTGCCCTGGCGTTGTCCGGGTCGAGGCTCGCGGTCGGCTCATCCACGATCAGGATGGCCGGGTCGGCCAGCACGGCGCGGGCCACGGCGATCCGCTGTCGCTCCCCGCCCGAGATGGCCGTCCCCCGCGCTCCCACTCGGGTGTCGAGCCCGTCGGGCAGCGAGCGGATCCAGGGCAGCAGGCGGGCTCGCGCCGCGGCCTCGAGCAGCTCGTCGTCGGATGCAGCGGGCCGGGCGAGCCGGAGGTTGGCGCCAACGGTGTCGTCGAACACGTGCGGATCCTGCGGGCAGCCGCCGATCAGTCGGCGGACGTCATCGCCGGCGTAGCTGGCCAGGCCGTGGCCGCACAGGCTGACGGTACCGCCGGTCAGCTCGCAGAACCGCAGCAGCACGTTGGCGACCGTCGACTTGCCGGCGCCGCTGCGGCCGACCAGCGCCACGCGCTTGCCCGGCCAGAGGTCCAGGTCGACCCCGTCCAGCGCGAGCGGCCCGTCCTGCTGGTACCGGACGGTTGCGCCGCGCAGCGTCAGGGTCACCGGCCCGGTCGGCGGCGGGCTCGGCGCGGCGGGTTCGTGCACCGGCTCCGTCGCGTCCAGGACGGCGCACACCCGGCGCGCAGACGTCCGCGAATGGCCGAGCGCGAGCGCGGCGGCCGGGAGCCCGCTAACCGCCTCGAACGAGGCCAGCGCCGTGAGCGTCAGCACAGCGAGCGGGACCCGGCCGATGACGCCGCTCCCGACGGCCGCGACGCCCGCGACCAGGACGCCCCACAGCGTGACCCCGGCGGCGAGCGAGCCTAGCCCGGACCCGAGCCCGGCGGCGGCGGCAGAGCGCCCGCCCAGGGCGACCAGCTCGCGGTCGATGGCGTTGACACGGTCGAGCCCGGTCTGCTCGGCGCCGAACGCGTGCACGTCCGCGGCGCCGGCCAGCAGGTTGCTCATGGTGGCGGCCAGCTCGCCCCTGGCGGCTGCGGCGCGCCGCCGGGCCTGCCGGTCGGCCACGGCGCTGATCAGCGGGACGGCAACGCCGCCGACGACCAGCCCGGCCGCCAGCAGGCCGGCCGCGGGAGCCAGCACCAGCAGGCAGGCTGTCACGGCGCCCGCGCCGACCAGCGCCGCCGCCAGCGGCGGCGTAACGCCCCGGACGAAGAGCTCCTGTGCCGAGTCGACGTCACTCACCAGACGGGCGAGCAGGTCGCCGGCCCGGAACTCGCGCAGCCCGGCCGGCGCCAGCCGTTCGAGCCGCCGGTAGATGGCAGCCCGCACGTCCGCAAGGATCCGGAAGGCCACGTCGTGGCTGCCCAGCCGCTCGCCGTACCGGAACGCCCCGCGGCCGACGCTGAACGCCCGCACGGCGACGACGGCCCCGGTGATGGCGACGATGCTCGGGTGCTGCGATGCCCTGGCGAGCAGGAAGCCCGAGGTCGCGAGCAGGGCGACCGCGCATCCGGTCGTGGCTGCGCCAGCGGCTGCGGCGAGCGCCAGCCGCCCGCGCAGCGGGCGCGCCAGCCGCAGCAGCCGCAGCAGCGGGTCGGCAGTCAGCCGCTGTGACGGCATCAGGCCAGTACCCCGGTCGTCGTCATCAGCCGACCGTGGTCCAGCGTCAGCACCCGGTCTGCGCGCGCGAGCTGCCGCTCGTCGTGCGTGACCAGCAGGACGGTCCGGCCCGCCGCCAGGACGTCGACGACGGCCATGATCTCGCTCGCGGTGACCGCGTCCACATGTGCCGTCGGCTCGTCGAGCAGCAGCAGCGACGCGTCCCGCAGGAAGGCACGAGCCAGTGCCAGCCGCTGCCGCTGCCCGGACGAGAGGTTCAGCGCCCGCTCGCCGAGCCGGGCGGCGTAGCCGCCCGGCAGGTCCGCGACAAACTCCTCGGCTCCGGCCAGCCGGGCGGCCCGGGCGATGGCCTCGGGTGCGGCGCCGGGATCGCCGAGGGCAATGTTCTCGGCGACCGTGCCGGCGAACAGGTACGGGCGCTGCGGCACCCACGCGACCCGCCGCCGCCACTCCGCTGCGCCGACGTCGGCCAGGTCGGTACCGCCGACGCGGACGCGTCCGGAGGCCGGCTCGGTGAACAGCAGCAATAGCGCGAGCAGCGAGCTCTTCCCTGCACCGCTCGGCCCGGCGACCGCGACAAACTCGCCCGCCCCGATCGTGACGGTGACCTCGTGCAGTGCGGGCTCGGCCCGGCTGGGATAGCGCACGGTGACCGCGTCGAGCTGGATGGGCTGCACCGACGGGTCGGGCACGGACACCGGCGGGCGCGCGCGCTCGCTCGCGCGCGATCGCGGCAGCGGGGTGTCGAGTACCGCCAGGACCCGTCCGGCGGCAGCGGTGCCCTCCGCGCTGGCGTGAAACTGCGCGCCAAGGTTGCGCAGCGGCAGGTAAGCCTCGGGCGTCAGCAGCAGCACGAGCAGCGCCGTCTCGTAGCCGATGTGCCCGGCGAGCAGTCGCAGCCCCACCTCCACGGCGACCAGCGCGGTCGCGAGCGCGGCAGCCAGCTCGAGGACCAGCGCCGACAGGAACGTCACCCGCAGCGCCGTCATCGTGGCCGTCCGGTGTTCGTCGGTCACCGCCTTGATGACGTCGGCCTGCGCCTTGGCCCGGCCGAGCACCTTCAGCGTCGGCAGGCCCTCGGTCACGTCCAGGAAGTGGCCGCCGAGCCTGGCCAGCAGGCCCCACTGCCGCTCCGTGCGCTCCTTCGTATACATCCCGACCAGCACCGCGAATACCGGGATCAGCGGCAGCGTCCCCGCGATCACCAGTCCGGAGATCCAGTCCGCCGCCGCGACCCTGGCCAGCACCACGATCGGCACGACTGCGCCAAGCAGCGCAGCGGGCAGGTATCGGGCGAAGTAGGCGTCAAGCGCGTCCAGGCCCCTGGTCGCGAGCGTGGTCAGCTCGCCGCCTTGCTGGCCGGTGAGCCAGCCGGGGCCGAGCCGGAGGGCGTGACTGGCGAGCTCGCGACGCAGCCGGGACTTGACCACCGCGGCGGTCCGCAGCGCCGCGGCCTCACTGCCCCAGGCGGCGACGGCCCGGCCTGCCAGCACCGCCAGCAGCGCGATCAGCGTGCCGGCGAGCGCCGTGACACCGGTGCCGCGCGCAGCGGCGGCCAGCGCGTGCGCGAGCAGCCCGGCCTGCGCCAGCAGCAGTGCCGTCGTGCTCAGGCCGAGGAGGACGGTGCACGCCAGGTAGCCGCGAGCCGCGCTCGCGTAGAGCAGCAACCGCCGCGTGAGCCGTACGGGCGGGGGCGGGCTGGTGCTGTCACCGCCTGCCACGACCACCGCGCCTGGTGGCTCGGCTGGGCCGTCGCAGCAAGCCGCGCCCGGCTCGCTCCGGAGCCGCTGCTGACGCGCTGGCGCCGTGGACCTCCCCTGGTGGCCGGCCGGTCATCCCGACCACAGCCGAGACCGCGGGCCTCGGCGTGGCGCCGAGCGCGGGCTGGAAGGACTGGTCCGTGATACGGCGCCGGAAGACGTAGTAGGTCCACGCCTGGTACGCCAGCACGATGGGCAGCAGGACGAGCCCGACCACGGTCATGACCTTCAGCGAGTACGGGGTCGAGGCGCTGTTGTAGACGGTGAGGCTGTAGGCGCGGTTGGTGCTGGACACCATGACCCTCGGGTAGAGGTCGACGAAGATCGTGACGATGGAGAGGGCGATGGTGATGGTGGTGGCCGCGAAGGCCCACCCTTCGTGATGGCCGCTGACCAGGGCCCAGGCTGCCAGCACGGCCAGGATGGTCAGGAACTCGCCGACGTTGAGGAACCCGCCGCCACCTGCCGTCACATGCGTCCACGAGACGAACGCGACCGTCAGCAGCGCGGTGACGGGCGCGACGCGGCGCGCCGTCCGGCCGGCCCGGAACCGGACGTCTCCGGCGGTCTTGAGCGTGATGAAGATCGCCCCGTGCAGCACGCAGAGACCGACCAGGGTGACCCCGGTGAAGACGCCGTAGCCAGTGAACAGGTCCCAGAAGCTGCCGGTGTACTCGTGGTTGGCGCCGATGGGCAGGCCGTGCAGCAGGTCGCCCAGTCCGATGCCGATGATGAACGGGGCCAGCAGGCTGCCGATCATCAGGAGCCAGCTCCAGCTGGACCGCCAGCGCTCAGACGTGCTCTTGCCGCGGTACTCGAACGACACGCCGCGCACGATGAGCGCGGCGAGCAGCAGCACGAGGGCCAGGTACAGGCCAGAAAACATGGTCGCGTACCAGCCGGGGAACGCGGCGAACATAGCGGCCCCGGCCACGATGAGCCAGACCTCGTTCCCATCCCAGAGCGGGCCGATGGTGTTGATCACCGTGCGCGTGCCAGCCTCGTCCCGCCCGATGACACGGTTCAGCATGCCGACGCCCATGTCGAAACCCTCGAGGATGAAGAATCCGGTCCACAGGATCGCGATGAGGACGAACCAGAACGGGACGAATGCCATGCCTCACCTCAGTACTGCATCGCGGGGACGCGCTCGTCGGCTGCCTGCGCGGGCGCGGGCGGCAGTTCCTTGCGCGCGTACCGGAGCATGAGAATCAGGTCGATGGTGCCAAGCGCGGCGTATAGGACGAAGAATCCGAGCACGCTGATCCACAGCTCGGTCGTCGACACCGAGGGAGACAGGCCGTTCTTGGTGAGCATGATGCCCTGCACGATCCACGGCTGGCGGCCGCTCTCCGTGAGCAGCCAGCCCGCCGTGTTGATGAGGAACGGCAGGATGGCCATCCACTGCGCCGCCCACAGGAACCGCCGGGAGGTCGCCAGCTTGTGCCGGCGATTCAGCCACAGCCCCCACAGCGCGACGAGCGTGACAACGAGGGCGAGGTAGGCCATGACCCGCATCCCCCAGTACTGGATGAACACGTTCGGGACGTAATAGCCCGGTCCGTACTTGGCGACATACTGCGACTGCAGCGGGCTCAGCCCGATGACCTTGCCGTTCCAGTGGTTGGTCGCGAGGAGGGACAGCAGGTGCGGGATCTCGATGATCTGCGTCGGGGTGTGGTCGTTGTTGCCGCCGCCGATCTGGATCAGCGAGAAAGAGCACGGCTGGCAGGTCGTCCACTGTGCCTCGGCCGCCGCGATCTTCATGGGCTGGTACTTCGCCTCGATCACGCCAAGCTCGTCACCGACCAGCATCGTCAGCAGGATCGCCGGGACCAGCACGACCAGCGACAGCCGCGCTGCCCGGCTGAACACCGCCTTCTCGCCGCCGCGCCGCAGCTGCCAGGCCGAGACGGCGAGCATGATCACGGCGCCGGTCGTGATGGACGCCAGGATCACCTTCGCATAACCCCAGAGGAAGACCGGGTTGGTGAACAGCGCCCAGATGTCGTTGAGCTCGGGTTTGCCCGCGACCGTGACGTAGCCGACCGGGTGCTGCATCCAGGAGTTCGCGGCCAGGATGAACGCGGCCGACAACACCGACCCGAGGGCGACCAGCCAGATCGTCGCGAGGTGCACCCGGCGGGACAGCTTGTCCCAGCCGAACAGCCACAGCCCGAGGAACGTGGACTCCAGGAAGAACGCCGCCAGGCCCTCCATGGCCAGCGGCGCGCCGAAGATGTTACCGACCAGCCGGGAATAGGCCGACCAGTTCATCCCGAACTCGAACTCTTGCACGAGACCGGTGACCACACCGATCGCCACGTTGATCACGAGCAGAGTGCCGAAGAACCGGGTCAGCCGCAGGTACTCCGGGTTCTTCCGGGCGTACCAGGCGGTCTGCAGCAGCGCTGTCAGGAACGCGAGCCCGATGGTGACCGGGACGAAGAAGAAGTGATTGATCGAGGTGAACGCGAATTGCCATCTGGCAAGGTCTTCCCGCAAGGATCACCTCGGTCTGCCGGGCGCGACGCAATGACCTGTGTGTCCCCGCTGGTCGCTAGCACGCGCCACCCCTGGCGGGTGATTAAGCGACCGATCCGCTGCTAGGCGCTGGGAGCGGGCAGGATCACCCCAGCGGCATCAACCACGCACGGGGGGAGACCACGGTGAAGCGCTATCCGGATATCAGTGAGCACGGTCTCATCGGTGACCTGCAGACTGCGGCGCTGGTGACGACCGACGGCACGATCGACTTCTTCTGCTGCCCGCGGTTCGACTCGCCGAGCGTGTTCTGCTCGCTACTCGATGCGGAGAAGGGTGGCTATTTCCGGATCTCCCCGGTGGCCGATAGCTACGTGTCCAAGCAGCTGTACCTCCCGAACACCGCGATGCTGATTACGCGATTCATGACACCGGACGGCGTCGGCGAAGTCCTAGACTTCATGCCGGTGATCGAGGGCAAGCCGACCGACCGGCACCGGATCGTGCGGTACCTGCGGGTGGCCAGAGGCACCATGAAGTTCAAGGTCGAGCTGCAGCCGGGGTTCGACTACGGCCGGGCTAGCCACACGGTTCAGGTCACCGACGTCGGCGCGGTGTTCCGCACCGCGGGCGGCATGGAACTGACCCTGCACAGCGTGGGCATGCGCAGACCGGCCGAGGGCGGCGGGGCCGTCGAGCAGACTGGTGACGGGCTGCGCGCGACGATCTCGATGCGGGAAGGCGAGAGCGGCCGTGGCGTGGTGCTGGAGTCGATGGGCGGCGAGCCGCGCGCGATCGAGCCCGCTGAGCTGCAGCGGCTGACCAACGACACCGCCGCGTACTGGAAGGCCTGGCTGCGCCGGTCCACTTACACCGGCAGGTGGCGGGAGATGGTGACCCGCTCGGCCATGACGCTCAAGCTCATGACGTACGAGCCGACCGGCGCCCCGGTCGCCGCTGCCACCCTCGGGCTACCCGAGCAGGCTGGCGGCGAGCGCAACTGGGACTACCGGTTCACCTGGATAAGGGACGGCTCCCTGACCATGCACGCGCTCGAGGGCCTCGGCTACCTGGAGGAGGCCGCAAGGTTCGGCGTGTGGATGCGGGACCGCGTCACCGAGGCCGCCGGCCGCGATGGCAGCGGCCCGGTCAAGATCATGTACCGGGTCGACGGCTCGTCCGACCTGACCGAGGAGACGCTCGACCACTTCGAGGGCTGGCGCGGCTCGCGGCCGGTTCGCATCGGCAACGGCGCCGCCGACCAGCTCCAGCTCGACATCTACGGCGAGGCGATGGATGCCATCTTCGCAGCCGACACCGCCGGCCTGCCGATAGCCCACCAGGGCTGGCAGGCACTCACCAAGATCATCGACTGGGTGGCCGACAACTGGGACCAGCCCGACGAGGGAGTGTGGGAGACCCGGGGCGGCCGCAGGGACTTTACCTACGGCCGGTTCCAGTGCTGGGTGGCCCTGGACCGGGCCATCAGGCTTGGCCAGCAGACCGGCCGGCCGGCCAACATCGCCAAGTGGGTCATCGAACGGGACAGACTCTACAACCAGATCATGAGCCGCGGCTGGAACGACAAGGTCAAGGCGTTCACCCAGCACTACAGCACGGAGGTGCTGGACTCCTCGCTGCTGCTGATGCCCATCGAAGGCTTCATCTCGCCCACCGACCCGCTGTGGCTGTCCACCCTGGATGCCATGAACGGCGAGCTGGTGTCGGACAGCCTGGTCTACCGGTACAACCCGGCCGCGTCGCCCGACGGCCTGCACGGCGACGAGGGCACCTTCTCACTGTGCACATTCCTCTACGTGGACGCGCTCGCCCGGGCCGGCCGGCTCGACGACGCGGTGCTCACCTTCGAGAAGATGTTCACCTACGGCAACCACCTCGGGCTGTTCAGCGAGGAGATCGACTCCACCGGCGGCCAGCTCGGCAACTTCCCGCAGGCATTCACGCACCTGGCGCTGATCAACTCCGCGATCACGCTCAATCGCGAGCTCGACCGGAGCGAAGGCACGGTCGAGCCGGTCCTCCTCACTGCTTCTCGATAGTCGGCTTCCTAGCCCGGTGCCGCCCGCCCAGGTTCTGGGCGGGCGGCATTGTCACCGGGTCAAGCAAGCAGCTGGCTAGGTACCCGACCGGTGTGTGGCCTGCTGCGGTGCCGGGCTCGGCTCGGGTGCGCGCGGGCTTGGCGGCGTGAAGGACTGGTATACATCCCCGAGGGCGCCGACCGCGCGGGTGGTGTAGGCGCGTTCCCGCCGGATGTCACGGGTGAATGCGACCCACCAGGTCAGAATCGCGCCGAGACGGTTGCGGAAGCCGGTCAGGAAGGCGATGTGAATGAAGAGCCAGACAAACCAGCCCGGCAGGCCAGACATCCGCAGCGGACCCGCGGAGACAACGGCGCGACCGCGGGCGATGTAGGCGGCCGAGCCCAGGTCGCGGTACTTGAACGGCGGTGCCGGGCTCTCCCCGGTGACCTGCCGCCGGATTCGGTGTCCGGCGTAGAGCCCGGACTGCATCGCCACCTCCGCGACGCCGGGCAGCTTGTGCAGGCTCATCATGTCGCCGATCACCGAGATTTCCGGGTGATCCTTGACCGTGAGATCGTCCTGCACCAGGATGCGGCCAGCACGGTCGCGCTCTGCGCCGGTCGCCTTGGCGAGCGCCCCGGCGATCGGCGGTGCTTCCACGCCCGCGGTCCAGAGCACGGTCCCCGCGTCGTAGCGCGTCTCGGTGCCGTCGTGGTCACGGGCGATCAGTCCGTCTTGATCCACGGCGGTGACGATCCTCCCCATGTGCAGCTCAACCCCGAGCGCTCGCAGCTCGTCGGCCGCCTTCGTCGACAGTTTGTCGCCGAAAGCCGCCAGCGGCGCCGGGCCGCCGTCGAACAGCAGCACGCGGGCGTCTTCCGGCCGCGCCCTGCGGTACTCATCGCGCAGCGTCTTGGTGGCGAGCTCGCGGATCTGCCCGGCCAGCTCGACGCCGGTCGGTCCGCCGCCGACGAGCGCGAACGTCAGCCAGTGCCGCTCGCCCGCCGCCGTTTCGGCCGTCTCGGCCATCTCGAACGCGCCGAACACCCGCCGCCGGATGGTGAGCACATCGGAGATCGTCTTCATGCCCGGCGCCCACGTCGCGAACTCGTCGTGCCCGAAGTAGGACTGGCTCACCCCCGCGGC
>Ga0187783_10001258_pt1 | contig 18658 bp, 17 predicted proteins | sample 1015_SJ02_MP02_2_FD_132471 | JGI IMG/M metagenome (GOLD analysis project Ga0187783, IMG submission 132471) | Tropical peat soil microbial communities from peatlands in Department of Meta, Colombia - 1015_SJ02_MP02_20_MG | ecosystem: Environmental > Terrestrial > Soil > Wetlands > Peat | place...
AGCCCACTGTCTCGATGGTCGGCCCCCGGCCCCAGGGGGGCCTCAATTTTCGTTGCCATAAAAAGCTCTCCCCTCAAAACGTTGCTCGGCGAAGGCCTCCGGCGATGGAGGGAACGATGCTGATCGTATCGCCTGCCCGAACACCGGTCTGATCCTTTTGCAAATAGCGAATGTCTTCGTCGTTGACGTACACATTGACAAAGCTCCGCAGCCGCCCGTCATCGGCAAACAGGTGCTTTTTCAGGTCGGTAAACCTCGTGGTCAGGGCCGATAGCGCCTCCGCCACCGTTGCCGCTTGCACTTCGACGCTTTCCTGCTTGCCGGCGTAGGCCCGTAGGGGCGTCGGGATGATCACCTTCACTGCCATGCGCCTTCCTCCTGGTGCTGCCTATTGGATGCCAGCGGGATGCTCTACGGTCTCAATCGGTTCAGGATCGTAGGCCGCACGGCCGTCCTGTAGGCGCCAGGAGGTCGTGTCGCGCGCAACACCGTTGTGGATGCTCACGATGACGTAGCTGTACCACGGCCAGGCGTGATCGCGATCGTATTCGCTCGGACGCGCCGGTGCATCGGGATGAGAATGGTACCATCCGATCAGCTCCAGCCGTTTCTCTTTCGCCGCCTTCTCGGCGAGCCGCACGTCCTCCGCTGTCAGCTCAAATCTCGTCCGCGGTGAGTCCTCACGGCGGTTTGTCAGAGGCACCAGATCGATCACTTCCCGCGAGCCGTCGCCATCGCGGCCGAGCAGCGCGCCACAGCATTCATAGGGATAGGTTTCGATCCCGTGCGCGTGAATACGGCGCAGCATTTCTTCCAGGACGGTAAGCCGTGCCGCACTCATGGCTCGCTCCAGAATCGCTCGCTCAGATACTTCTCGCCCGAGTCCGGAAACACCGTCACGATCAGGGCATGCTCGTTGCGGGGCAGACGCTTCGCCACCGCGAGCGAGGCCCAGAGCGCCGCTCCCGCGCTGACGCCCACCAGGATTCCTTCTTCGCGTGCCAGCCGCTTCGCGATTTGCTGCCCGGCTTCGGTCTCGACTTCGATGTTCTCGTCGGCGAGGCTCGGATCGTAAATCGGTGGCACCAGCGCCGTGGGCATGTGCTTCAGCCCCTCGAGGCCATGAAAGCCTGAGTCCGGCTGCATGCTGATACAGCGAATTTGCGGATTCAGTTCTTTCAGGCGTCGGGTCGTGCCGATGAAAGTTCCGCTGGTACCCAAACCCGCCACAAAATGGGTGATGCGGCCTTGTGTTTGCTGCCAGATTTCAGGGCCCGTGGTTCGGTAGTGCGCCTCCGGATTGGCCGGGTTGCCGTATTGATCGGGGTAGAAGTAGGTCTCGGGATCAGAGCGATAAATCTCCCGGACTCGCCGAATCGCTCCGTCCGTTCCCTCATCTCCCGGCGTGTACACAATTTCCACGCCGTAGGCCCGGAGAACCTGCTTGCGCTCGGGCGAAGCGCTCGACGGTAAACACAGCTTCACGCGATATCCCAAGGCCGCGCCGATCATGGCGTAGGCGATCCCGGTGTTCCCGCTGGTCGCGTCCAGGATCACTTTGCCAGGGCGCAATTGGCCCGTGCGCTCTCCCTCGCGGATCATCGAATAGGCGGCTCGGTCCTTCACCGAGCCGCCTGGATTGAACCATTCCGCCTTGGCGCAAATCTCGACATTGGGCAACTCGGCTCCCAGACGCGCGATCCGGATCAAAGGCGTATTGCCAATGCGATCAAGCAGCTGCTCGCCGATCGGTCCGATCGGACGAGGCCGATCGGCTTCAGCCATGGCTTTGTTGACGACTGTCATATTCGAAGCCCTTAAGCAGCCACAAGATCGGCGACGAAAATCGCCCCCACACGCATCGTATCGTCCTGGGGGCTCTCGGCGGGGCTAACTCGAACGAGTCTAGCAGACTGCGGGCCTTGCGCAAGGCTTCCAGTTAAACCCTCACTCTTTCTCACCTGATTCGATGCAAATGAAGTGCTCACGGAACCACTTCTAAGGATCGTTGCCCTCCGAGCCGCCTCCGGACTCCAGCTCGAAGGCCAGAATCAGATTGCCCGGCATCCCGGCGGTCACGTCAAAACCAGATGTCACGAACAACCTGCTGCCAACCACCACCGGCCCACTTCCGCTCATCGAACCGCCGTGAGCTTTCACCCCGTTTACCGTCGCAAAATCCGAAGAGGTATCGAAATCCCAGAGGATCCTCCCGTCCTCGGTTGAGTGGGCGCGCAGGTGGCCGTCCATGGATCCTGAAAACACGACGCCGGGAATCAGCGTAACCGCCGCAAGCTGGCCTGCGCTGCAGCCAGGCCGCCCCTCGCACGCCGCTTTGGGCGGCATCACTTTCCAGATCAGTTTTCCCGTGTGGATGTCGATGGCGGCAAGACCTCCCGGGGGCGGGGGAGGACCGCTGCTGGGCCGGAGGGTTGAGATATCGGAGTTGGCGACGTAGACCATCTTTCCATCGCTTGCTGAGCCCCACTCGATTCCTCCCAAGCCGGTGCCCTGCCCTACACGAACCTGCCAGAGCTCCGCCCCACCATGGTCGGGGTCGAGGCCATACATCACCCCCGTCTTCTGTCCCGCCAGCAGGACCCGCTGGCCACTGCCGGGATCTGCGAGGATCGGTGAGGACCCGAAATCGACGTCCGGACCCGGCCGCGGCGGACAATTCAGATGTTGTGGAGCAACGCATCCGAAGTTGAAAACATCATCGGGAGTCTTCTGTTGGACCCAGAGGCGTTTTCCGCTAGCGATGTCGAAGGCAACGATGGCGTCGGTGCCGTCGGCGGCCGGATCGACGTAGGCGTTGCCCGTTCCGACGTAGAGTCTTTTCAGCCTGGCATCAATCGTCGGCGCATCCCAGATGGCCGCGCCCGCCGGGCTGAACCTGGCGTGGCTTGTGCCGGGCTTGGCTTCTGACGGTTGTTCGCGGATGGCATAGCCTTTCCAGATCTGCTTTCCCGTGAGTGCGTCGACGGCCGTAACGTTTCCGCGAAACGTGCAGCAGGGATATTTCGCGTCGCCGCCATTCAGTTCTTCATTGGATGCCAGCGGGACGTAGAGGCGGCGGCGATACAGTTGAGGAGCTCCCGTGATCCTGGCGGTGCGATGCGGGTCGACTCGGACCTTCCATACGAGCGTTCCGTTCTCGGCATCGACGGCGTAGAGGTTGGCCTCTCCATCCCCGAAGTAGGCGAGGAATTTCCCGGCTTCGCCCGCTGCCACCGTAATCGCTGTTCGGACGGTCGTTTCGGCCTGGTAGGTCCAGAGGGTGCAACCGGTTCGAGCGTCCAGTGCATAGATCCTGCCGTCACCAGAGCCAATGAACAGGCGCCCGGCGACAATGGTTGGCTGTCCGTAGGCGGTACTCGCATCGGGGACTCCGAACGCCCATTTCAGTTTCAGCTGCGAGATCGTTTCCGGGCGAATCGAGGTGTGCGTCTGATAGCGGGAATTCGCGATATCGACGCCCCAGCCATTCCACTTCTCCGGGCTGGATAGTTGGGAGGCGGTGATCGGTTTCTTGGTCGAGCACAAATTCCGAGACGCGGCGTCGGCGCTCGAGGCTGTGTTCGAGGACAGGAAGCGAGCGATCGCCTGCCGCTCGACGGAAGTCATCCGGTTGCCATAGATCACCATGGTCCCGGACTCGAGTGCGCGCACAATCTCCTCGCGTGTTTTTCCGGCAAGCACCGCCGGTGACGGCGCTCGGTTGGCGCCCGTCGGCGCATTTTGATGACAGACCGCGCAGTGCTCCTCAAAGAGCGCTTCCCCGTCCGGCGCCTGCCCTGCCGCGCCGCCGGCTGACAGAAACAGGCTCATGAGCAGTCCGAAAGCGCGCGCCCTCCTCATCCTCCCCTCCCTCAAGCTGCTGAATTGGCGACGGTATATATATAGATTCTCGGTTGAAAGAGCAACGCGATCGCCGCGGAATTTTTGACTTTACAGAAGGCTTCTGGAATTCATATTCTGGACGCCATGTGGTACGTGAATAAGGTTTTCACTCAAGCGCAGGTGGAGTCGCTCTCGGCCAAGGGCTTCACCGTCCGTAGCTCGGGCGGAGTCGCGCGTATCGAGAAATACAACTGCGGGGCGGAGTTGCGAAAAGAGCCGAATGGCGATTTTCAGATGACCATCATCCCCTCCATCATGCTCGAGGGACAGTTCACACATCTGTGGGATGCGGGCTACCAGAAATTTCTGTTGGCTCACGATGGGGGTAAATTTCCGGTGCGCGTAGCCCAGCTTGGTGATCTGCGCCGTTTTAACGAGGAGCTCCGCCACGCCCTCGGGGTACCGACCTATTACAACGAAGCGCTCGGTTCGACTTGCCAGTATAGCGTCTATGATCGGGTGAAAGGCCGCAGAGGCGATGTGCCGGACGAGACCGTCGGCGCGCACGAAGCGGCTGAGCCCTAACGCGCAATCCGACTGTTTCTATCTCAGCGACCCGACAACAGGAGCCGCGGGCCTCTTCCGCCGTTGACCACCCGTTGACCACAGGTCAGGCGGAGGGAGTTGTACTATAATCCGCACATCGGGAAACCGAGCTGCGGCCGGGCCTGGCGGAAGCAGGCCTCGCTCGATAGGGCTCCGGCCGAAAGCTTGTGGCGCGAGGAGGTCATACCATGGGCAGTATTTATCTCGAAGAACTATCGACCGTCGGTGCGGTGCGTTTCCCGGATATTCCGCTCTATCAGGGCTTCGGCGCACCCGTGCGACTCGAAGCGGACCTGCGCGACTGCGAAGTCTCCTACGGCGAAGTGCCCAAGGATCTGAACGGCGTGCTCTATCGCTGCGGGCCGGATCGTCAGTACCCGCCGATGCTCAACGACGACATCTTCATTGACGGCGAGGGCATGGTCGTCATGTTCCGCTTCGAAAACGGCCATGTCGACTTCAAGAGCCGCTACGTGCGTACGGAGCGTTTTCGCATCCAGGAAAAGCACCGCCGTGCGCTGTTTGGTCGTTATCGCAACCGCTATACGCGCGATCCGATCGCCCAGAATTGCAATTCGGGCACCGCCAACACGAATGTGGTCTGGCACGCCGGCAGGCTTCTCGCGCTCAAAGAGGACGACATGCCCTACGAGCTCAATCCCTACACGCTCGAGACCTTGGGCCGCTATGATTACAACGGAGCCATCAAGTCCGCTTGGATGTCCGCGCATCCGCACCTCGACCAGACCACCAACGAACTGCTCACCTTCGCCTACCAAGCCAAAGGTGACGGAACGACCGATGTCGCCTATTACGTCGTTGGCCCGGACGGCAAACTGAAGCACCAAGTCTGGTTCAACGCGCCTTGGGCGGGAATGGTGCACGATTTCGCCATTTCGGACAAATATGTGATCTTTCCGTTCTTCCCGCTGCTCACCAACGTGGACGTGCTGAAGAAGGGCGGGCCGTTCTACACCTGGCACCGCGATCTCGAGACCTTTGTCGCCATCGTGCCCCGGTATGGCACGGCCGATCAGGTCCGCTGGTTCCATGGCCCCACCAGCTTTGCCGGGCACATGATGAACGGCTCGACCGACGGCCCGAACGTGAGTCTCGATGTTTGCCTGTCGCGAGGCAGCTCCTTCTTCTTCTTTCCCAACCACGATGGCACCCCTCCCGACCCGACACAGGGTGCTCCTCATCTGACGCGACTGACATTCGATTTGGCGGGCCATACCGAGAGCTACAAGACCGAGCAACTCTACGACTGGCTGTGCGAGATGCCACGCGCCGATGATCGTTACTATGGCAACGGGCAGTATCGAAAGGGCTACGTGATCTGTCACGATCCTAGCCGCACGTCGGCAGGAGGCATCGGCCTCAGCTCGGTCGGCCAATTCGATCACAAAACGGCCAGCGCCAAGCTGTGGAACCCGGGGCCGGATTCGGGCGTGCAGGAACCGGTGTTCGCGCCGCGCAAGCCGAATTCGCCCGAGGGCGACGGCTACCTGCTGGCCCTGGTGAACCGCATGGCCGAAAACCGCAGCGATCTAGCCATCCTCGACGCCCAAAACATCGAGGCGGGACCGGTCGCGATCGTGAAGCTCCCCCATCGCGTGCGCATGACCTTCCACGGCATGTGGGTTTCCGAAGAGGCGCTGAATCTGGGGCGCTATGCCGTGGTCCGGACGGCCTAGCCAGCCCACCACAATTCCCTCGGGCGATCGTCTGGGCCGCCGTTTCTTCCGACCACGGCCTGGTCCTTTGCATTGAACCCGTTGCCGTGGTAAACGACAGAGGAAGGAACGCCTGCCATGGCCGAGGTGCTTGCTTTAATCGACGACATTTTCTTCCAGGCCAAGCTGATCGAAACAGCGAAGCAGCTCGGCTTAGAAATCCGCACCTGCCAGACACCTGAGGCGCTCGATGCCGAGATCTCCAAGGCCGCGCCGAAGCTGATCGTTGTCGATCTGAACGCGCGCGCTAGTCCACTTGATGCCGTGAGCCGCATCCAAGCGAGGGGTCAGAAGATTCCTCTCATCGGGTTTCTTTCGCACGTGCAAGTCGATCTCGCCGAGCGCGCCCGCGCGGCGGGTTGCCGCGAGGTCATGCCGCGCTCGAAGTTCAGCGAGAACCTGGCAACCATTCTCAGCAGGGCGAAATCGGAGTCTTGATGAATCGGCCCTGCTCTCGCTTGGCTGTGCTTCTTCTGGGGGCGCTGCTCTACCCAGTTCACCTCCTGGCACAAGACGGGCATGAAACCGATCCCACCGCATCGCTGGCCGCCGCCCTTGCGGCCGCCTGTCGCTCAAACGAAACCCAGTTTGAAAACTATCTCACGGCGGACAATGCCTCTGCCTTCCGTGCACTGCCGGCCGAGGAGCGAGCGGCCGTACTGAAGAGGCTGGCTCTCACCGAACAGGGCGGCAAGCCTCTGCTTTCCTCCGACGACCACGATCACACTGTGCTTCGCTGCACCGCGCCGCAGGGCACCGCCGAGTTTCGCTTCGGCACGACACGCCTGCGGGAGAATCTGGCATTCATTCCCGTGGCTGTCACCGATGGACAAAACACCGAGTTCGGACTCGTACGCGAAAATGGCGGCTGGCGGCTCCTCTCGCTCGGACTGGTCCTTCTCGACATCCCGCAGCTTTCCAAGCAGTGGGCTGAGTCCGATCTGGCCGCCAGCGAGGACGCCGCGATCGCGAATCTTCGCAGTTTGGAGGATGCCATCCAGACCTATCGCCGCGCGTTCGGAAAGCTTCCCGACGCGCTCGCACAGCTCGGCCCCGCGCCCAAGGATCAGGTTTCGCCCGATCAGGCTTCCCTTGTGAGCGAAGCACTCGCGGCCGGCAGCGAAGGCGGCTACCGCTTTCGCTACCGGATTGCTACCGGCGCCGAGGACGATGAGACGGCCTTTGAGCTTGCCGCTCTGCCCGACGACTACGGGAAGACCGGTCGCCGCTCGTTCTTCGTGGACGCCGCCGGAAAAATCCATGGAGCGGACAAGCACGGCGACCAGGCGACCGCTGAGGATCCGGTAATTCCGTGAGCGCCGATGGCCATCCGTCACTTGGCAGAGAGGGCTGGCTGATGCGGACGCTCGCAGGGGTCTTTCTGCTGGCACTTGCTTGGCGGCCCAGCGCCGCGCAGCAGCCCACAAACCAACCGCCTGCTGATTCTGTCGCCAAACAGATCGTTCTGGAGATCGCCGCCGGTCAATTCAATCGAGTCGAACAGCGCTTCACGCCGCAGATGTCGGTGGCGGTGCCGGCGGGAAGGCTGGCTGCGGCCTGGGCCAGCGCGCTCGAACAGGAGGGATCGTTCGAGTCCGTCGTTTCGACGACGACAGCCGGCAGGGTTCAGAGCTTCGAAGTGGTCGTGGTGGTCTGCAAGTTCCAGAAGGGCCTCGTCGACGTCCAAATGGCGTTAGGCGATGACGGCAGGCTCGGAAACATTCATTTCGGACCGCACAAGCAGCCTGAACCGCCGTGGACACCTCCGAGCTACGCCAGGCCCGATTCGTTCACCGAGCAGCCCCTCACTCTGGTCAATGGAAAATTCCAGTTGCCAGGAATCCTGACGGTCCCCGCGGCAAACGGTCCGTTCCCGGCCGTCGTGCTCCTGCAGGGTTCAGGCCCGCATGACGAGGACGAAACCGTCGGCCCCAATAAGCTGCTGAAGGATCTGGCCTGGGGACTCGCGAGCCACGGCATCGTGGTGTTCCGTTACGTCAAACGCACGCAGAAATACGGACCACATAGCAACGAGGATCCCGCCAAGCTGACGGTCGATGACGAAACCATCAGCGATGCGCGCGCCGCCGTGGCACTTCTGGCCAAGCAGAAAAAAGTCGATCCGCAGCGCATCTTCCTGGCTGGACACAGTCTCGGCGCCTATCTCGAGCCCCGCATCGCCAGCGGCGATGCGCAGATCGCCGGAATCGTCATGCTGGCTGCCAACACCCGCCCGATGGAGCAGCTCCTGGTGGATGAGGTGCATTACATGCTGGCCCACGGACCTGCCCCGACTCCGGAGGAGCAGAAGCAAGCCGCTGCCATCGAAGAAACCGCCAAGAGAATTGAAAGCCCGGACCTGAAACCCGGAGATAGCGTCAACCTCTTCGGAGGTGTCATGCCTGCCTCCTATTGGCTGGACCTGCGTGACTATCATCCGGTCGCTGTGGCCCAGGCTCTGCAGATTGCGATCTTGATTCTCCAGGGGGGCCGCGATTTTCAGGTACCTCCGGCCGCGAATTTCGAAGAATGGAAAACCGCGCTGGCCAATCACCCCAATGTCACCCTGAAGCTCTATCCCGGATTGAACCACCTTTTCATGGTCGGCACGGGCCCTTCGCTTCCGCAGGAATACGAAAAGCCCGGTCACGTCGACGAACAAGTCATTGACGAAATCGACGCGTGGATCCGATCGGGTGGCAAAGCCCCGCACCTCCTCCCCGCCCACTAACGAGCCAAAAGATCGCAGCAGCAATGCCTTCTGCCGTCCCTGTCAAGAAAATCACTCCTCCAGCCACCGGATCCTTTCTGAAACGGACCGGCTGCACGGCAAACGGCACAAGGAAAGACAAAAAGGGGACATTTCTATTTTGGTTTGACACAGGTTTCCACCCTTCGTTGACACTGCTTCTATCGGCTGTTAGATTTCCTAATTCGTGCGTCTGACGCCCCTCCAACGAGACCCCGACACGCTTTTCTTCGCCGCTTCCGGAGTTCTGATGCTATTTCTGGTTTGCGGCTGCGCGGCGAGCCACCCAGCGGCCGTAAAGCCGTCCGGTGCGCCGGAGCCGCTCCAGGTTGCCACCAAACAGGATCTCATCTCTCGCTACAATCGCCAGGTCGAGTCGGTCAGCTCTCTCAACGCTTCGGTCAGCATGACGCTTACCGCCGGCTCGAGCTATACGGGCGTCATCAAGCAGTACCATGAAATCGGCGGCTTCCTTTTGGCTGAGAAGCCCGCCCGCATTCGCGTCATCGGACAGGCGCCGGTCGTAGCCACCAACATTTTCGATATGGTGAGCGACGGTGAAACGTTTCAGATCTTCATTCCCTCGCAGAACAAATTTATTACCGGATCGGCGAGCCTCCCGCACCAATCGACGAAGCCGATTGAAAATCTTCGTCCGCAGCACCTCACGAGCGCGATTTTCTGGCCCCCCATCCCCGATCACGTGCCTGTTCTCATAGAGGAAGCAAACGAAGAGGGGTCACGTTATTATGTATTGACGGTCGTTCGCCCTCCGGGTGAACGCGTTCCGTCGGCCGCTGAAGGCTCAGGGGATTGGGAAATTGCGCGTCGGATCTGGTTCGACCGTTCCCATTTGAACATCGTCCGTGTCGAGACGTACGAGTCCGCTGGACAGCTCGCCTCGGATGTATCGCTGCGAGACTGGGAGGTGTCTCAGACGGTGAACTATCCCCGCCAGATCGTGCTTTCTCGTCCCGACAGCGACTACAAACTCCAAATCGAAATAAAAAAAGTGACCTTCAACGAGATGATTTCGGCCGACCGATTTATCCTCGAACAGCCTCCTGGAACCGAATTGGTCAATGCCGGCGCGGCCGTGGAGCCGTCAGCACCCGACCAGAGACAGGAGAAGCGGAATTGATCGGCCATCTGGTTCTGCGCAACGCCGCCCACCGACCGGTTCGCACGGCGATCACGGTGATCGCCGTGGCCATCGAGGTAACCCTGGTGATTATCGTCGTCGGTCTGACCAGCGGCTTGTTGCTGGATACGGCGAAACGAACCGAGGGTGTCGGCGCGGACATCATGGTGCAGCCTCCCTCCGCCTCCGTTTTCATGGCTTTCAGTGGTGCGCCCATGCCCGTTAGCATCGGCAAAAAGCTGGCCCAGCTAGAATACGTGCAAGCGGTCGCGCCTGTGCTCGTTCAATTTAACTCCGTGAACGGACTGGATCTTGTCTACGGAATCCAGCCGGACACCTTCCGTCAGGTTTCCAACGGCTTTGTTTTCGAGGCTGGCCGCGATCTCGCGGATCCCAATGACATTCTCGTCGACGACGTCTACGCCCGCGCCAAGAAGGTCCAGGTAGGGCAGACGCTGCACGTCCTTGAGCACGATTTTCATGTGGCCGGAATCATCGAGCATGGAAAGGGTGCACGCCTGTTTGTTCTGATGTCCACGCTGCAGGAGATGTCCGGGGCGCGCGACAAGGCTTCCATCTTCTTTCTGAAATGTGACCGTTCGGACCACACGGCCGCGGCGATCGATGAGGTCAGCCAGCTCCTGCCACGCTACGAAGTCCGCCCGCTCAAGGACTACATGTCGCAGATCACCTCCTCCAGCCTGCCCGGCTTGGATATCTTCATCAACGTGATGATTGGGATCGCTGTCGGCATCGGATTTTTGGTGACCTTCCTCTCGATGTACACGACCATCATCGAACGCACCCGCGAGATCGGCGTGCTGAAGTCACTGGGCGCCTCCAAAGGCTATATCGTTGAAATCATTCTCAGCGAGACCGGCGTGCTCTGCCTGGGTGGCGTGGTCGTCGGCATAGGATTGAGCTACGTGATGCGCATCGTTCTCCTCAGACTCTTTCCGGCGCTAAGCATCCTGATCACCCTGCGCTGGATTTGCCTCGCCGGCGTCATTGCCCTGCTCGGTGGACTCCTGGGCGCCGGCTATCCCGCCTGGCTCGCCAGTCGCAAAGATCCGGTCGAGGCACTCGCCTACGAATAGACCGCCGAGGGCCGGCGAACACCGCTAGGCAGAACCGGAAAACGCGACTAGAATATTTTCCACCGCAGGGATGCGGCTGCTGTTGGGGGCCGGCTTGGAGCCGATACTCAAGACTGAAAATCTTTGGAAGGTTTATCGTTCGGGCCAAGTGGAGCTGGCAGCTCTTCGAGGCGTCAGCGTCGAGGTGCTTCCCGGCGAGTTTATTTCGATCATGGGGCCTTCCGGCTGCGGGAAATCAACCCTCCTCCATGTCATCGGAGGGCTCGCCCGGGCGACCAGTGGCCGGGTGCTGCTCGACGGAAACGACCTCACGCAAATGAGCGACGCCGCCCGAACACTGTTGCGTCGCCACAAGGTGGGCTTCGTCTTTCAGCGCTTCAATCTTCTGCCGACTCTCGATGCCTACCACAATATTGCCCTGGCCCAGCATATTCACGGAAATGGCTTCGACCCCCATCGTTTTGAAGCCGTTGTCGGGATGCTCGGCCTAAAGGAACGTCTCCATCACAAACCAGCGGAACTGTCCGGAGGAGAGCAGCAACGCGTGGCCCTCGCTCGCGCCATCATCAGCGAGCCGAAGATCGTTCTCGCCGATGAACCCACCGGGAATCTGGACACCAAGAGCTCCGAGTCGGTGCTGGTGCTGCTGAGGCAGCTGAACAGGGATCTCGGTCAGACGATCGTCATGATCACTCATAACCCGGAAGCGGCAACCTACGGAGATCGCGTTTTGCATATGCGCGACGGAATGGTTGTCAATGGCTTGCCTACCCACTGACCCCCATGCGTGCGCTGGGTAGGTTTATGTTTCGAACGATTTTTTGGTCCTTTGAGCGGGGCAGCTGGCCCTACGACGTTTTTGTCGCCGTGATCCTCGCTTTCGTGCTGCTAACGCCGCGCGGATGGTTTCATGACCGGCCCCAGGAGGAGGAGGCCGGTTCCAGTTCCAGCGTTCAACTGGTTGCTCGGGATCCCCATGCCCGGACTCGTACCTATCGCCTCTCTGCCACAGCTCTTTCCCGTCAAAAGCGGACCAACAAGCCGACGCCAGAGCTGGAGCGGGAAACGCACGATATTTTAAGCCGCACGGTCAACGATCTGCGAGACAGCACCTTTCAGGTGGTACGCATCGACCCCGGGTTTGCGACCGACAGCTCGGTCAGCTATTACGACGTGACCGTCCACCAGTGATCTAGCTTTGGATAGGGAGCATTTTGGCGACCAACGCAGATCCGAGCCGCCCTGTCATCGAGCGCGTGGAAGCAGCTTTTCGCGAACTTTATTCCTTGCTGGAGCGCCGCGCGACCACCGCCGAGGCCGTTCGCGAGCACCATAGCCACGGGGAGTCCTATCATCCAGCCGCCCTGCCCGATGTCGTCTGCTTTCCCCATTCGACCCAAGAGGTCAGCGAAATATTGAAGATCAGCGCGAGACATCAGGTGCCGGTGATCCCCTTCGGAGCGGGCACCTCGATGGAAGCGCAGGTAAACGCGATTCACGGCGGCATCGCCATCGACATGCGCGAGATGAACAAGATTCTGCGCGTCAGCCCCGAGGACCTGCAGGCGACGGTGGAGGCCGGCGTCACCCGCTTGCAGCTGAATCGGGCCCTGGCCAATACCGGCTTTACCTTTTTCATCGATCCCGGCGCCGACGCCACCTTCGGCGGGATGACTTCCACGCGTGCTTCGGGAACCACGGCCGTCCGCTACGGCACGATGCGAGAAAACGTGATGGCCCTCACGGTGGTGCTGGCCGACGGCCGCGTCGTTAAGACGGGCACGGCCGCCCGAAAATCCGCCGCTGGCTACGACCTCACCCGACTGTTTGTTGGCGCCGAGGGCACCCTCGGGGTCATTACGGAAATCACTTTGCGACTGCATCCGTTGCCGGAAGCCGTGGCGGCGGCCTGCTGCACGTTTAGGACGATTCGCGACGCGGTCGAGACCGCCATCGCCACGATTCAGCTGGGGGTGCCGGTGGCTCGCATCGAGCTGATGGACGAAGCCCAGATCGAAGCCTGCAATCGCTATTCGAAAACAACCTATCCTGTCGCGCCCATTCTCTTCTTCGAATTTCACGGCGACAGCGAACGCTCCGTGAGCGAGCAGGCCGAAGCCGTGCGTCGGCTGGCCGAGGAGCATCAGGGCACCGGTTTTCAATGGTTCACCACACCCGAGGAGCGGGCCACGCTTTGGGAAATGCGGCACAGCGCCTATTTCGCGAACCTCCAGATCCGCAAGGGCGCGAAAATGTTTACGACCGACATCTGCGTGCCGATTTCCCGCCTGGCGGATGCGATCGTGGCCGCAAAAAATGATACCGCTGGTGCTTCCTTCCCCGCGCCCATTGTCGGCCACGTGGGCGACGGCAACTTTCATATGTCGTTTCTGCTGGATCCAGAAAATCCGGCGGAGCTGGCCGAGGCGAAAGCCTTGGAAGAAAAAATCATTCTTCGCGCACTGGAAATGGGTGGAACTTCGACGGGCGAACACGGCATCGGTATCGGACGGAAAAAATATCTCTCGGTCGAGCACGGGTGCGGCGTCGACGTGATGCGCGCGCTCAAGCAGGCTCTGGATCCGGACAACCGCTTGAACCCTGGCAAAATGGTCGAGCCCAATCCCCTATTTGGTGGGTCCCTTTCGCCCTGACGCGGCCCTTAAACCCATCAGGCCTCTACTCGCGGCTCGCGGGCCCAGGCCCGTGGCACATCCACATAGGATCGATCGAGATCTCGGATTGATTTCGAGCCCAGAAGCGCGAGCGCTCGCTTGAGATCCGCACGCAGAATCTGGATGGCGCGTGAGACTCCGGCCTCTCCCGCAGCGCCCAATCCATACGCGTAGGCGCGGCCGACCAGCACGGCGCGGGCACCCAGGCAAATCGCTTTCACGATGTCACCCCCACGCCGGATGCCGCCATCGAGCAGAACCTCCGCCCGCCCCTGGACAGCTTTCACCACTTCGGGCAACGCCCGCAGGGTAGCGGCCACCCCGTCCAATTGGCGACCTCCGTGATTGGAGACGATAACGCCGGCAGCACCCTGATCCAGCGAGCGGCGCGCGTCCTCGCCCGTCAACACGCCCTTCACCACAATCGGACCCGGCCAGAGCTTGCGAATCCAGGTAAAATCCTCCCAGGTCACCACCGACTTGGCCAGGCTCGCCTGGGTCTCGGCCAGCGGCAGCGGTCCGCGTCCCGGCACGACCACATTCGGCAACACGAGCATGCGCCCATCGCGCAGGAAGCCCGCCAGCCAGAAGGGGTGCGCGAGTACCTGCGGAAGAAATCGGAGTTTGGGCAGCAAGCTGTCTCCGACCAGCGCCCCGGCGCCATTGCGAATGTCGCGCTCGCGAAAACCGAAGGTTCCCGTATCGATGGTGATGGCCAGCACGCTGAATCCGGCGGCCCAGGCACGCCCCAGCGCCGCTTCGGCGGCTTCGCGTCCGCCGACCAGATACAGCTGATACCACCGGCATCCCTGTGACGCTCGGCCCACCTGCTCGATGGCCGATCCCGAAATGGTCGTCAGAACATAGCCGATCTGAGCCTTGCCGGCCGCCTCGGCCGCGCAAATTTCGCCACGCGGACAGATCAGTCGGCTGAATCCCACGGGCGCGAGGATGAGCGGCATTGCCAGTTCTGCTCCGAGCACGGTCGTGCGCAGGTCCATATTTTCCAGCGCGACGGCGTTGCGCGGCCGAAACGTCACTTCCTCAAATGCGCGGCAATTTTCCCGCAGTGTGACTTCGCCTTCCGCCCCGCCGTCGATGTAGTCGAAGACCGCTCGTGGCAAATGGGCTTGTGCGACACGCCGCAAATCGGAGATATTCACGACGCGCGGTGAGGCAACTCTCTGTTCTCGTCGGGTCATCCGCTCACACCCGCATGCGCGCTATCCAAACTCGACGGAATGCGGAATTGGCTTTGCGTGGCTTATTCTACCGGGTATCCTGACACATTTGTGGGCAAGTTCCGGTGAGTCTCGAGGCGGGGATGAAGGTGGGAGAAGCCATTGCGGAAATTTTGAAGCGCGAAGGCGTCCAGGTCCTGCTCGCCTATCCCGTCAATCACGTGATTGAGGCCGCTGCGGGAGCCGGAATTCGGCCGATCATTGTTCGCCAGGAACGCGTCGGGCTTCATATGGCGGACGCCATCTCGCGCCTCACCAGCGGACGCGAAATCGGAGTCTTTGCCATGCAGCACGGCCCCGGCGCGGAGAATTCCTTTGGCGGCATTGCCCAGGCCCACAGCGAATCGGTTCCGATTCTCGTGCTGCCCATGGGCTACCCGCGCCGGCTGGCGCACGTGAGCCCCAATTTCAACTCCGTCACCAACATGCGCTCGGTGACGAAAATGGCCGAGCCGGTCACCTCTGCCGGCGAGATCCCGAACATTTTTCGCCGCGCCTTCTCACGCCTCCGCAACGGCCGTGGAGGTCCGGCTCTGGTGGAAATTGCGAGCGACCTATTCGCCGAGGAACTACCCGGCCCGCTGGTTTACGAGCCGACCAGCGCCGCCCGTTATGGTCCGGACCCGGCTGAGGTGAGTCGGGCGGCCGCCGCTCTGGTCGAAGCCAAAGCTCCCGTCATCTACGCAGGGCAGGGGATTCACTACGCGCGCGCGTGGGAGCCGCTGCGAAGGCTCGCGGAATGGCTGGGTGCTCCGGTGGCCACGAGCCTGCAGGGCAAAAGTGCCTTCCCGGAAGATCATCCGCTTTCTCTCGGCGCGGGGGGGCACTCGTTTCCGCCGATGGTTCCCCGTTTTCTCGCGCAGGCCGATTGGATTTTGGGCGCCGGCTGCAGTTTTACGGAAACCTTCTTCGGTGTGGCCATGCCGAAGGGCAAGAAATTCATCCACGCCACGCTCGATCCGGACCATTTGAATAAAGATGTCCGCGCCGAGATCGGCCTTGTGGGCGATGCAAAACTGTCACTGGAAGCGTTGTGTGCCGAAGTCGAGCGCCGGCTCGGCAAACCGCGCGATCGCTGTGCCGCTCAGCCGATCGCGGCCATGCGCAAGAGCTGGCTCAACCAGTGGATGCCGAAGTTAACCTCGCGCGACGTGCCGCTGTCGCCCTATCGAGTCCTCTGGGATTTGCAGCATACCGTGGACGTGGCCAACACGATTATCACGCATGACGCCGGAAGCCCGCGCGATCAGCTTGCTCCCTTCTGGTGCGCCATCAAACCACTCAGCTATATCGGCTGGGGCAAGACCACCCAGCTCGGCTACGGTCTGGGCCTGGCGATGGGTGCGAAGCTCGTTCATCCCGAAAAACTCTCGATCAACGTGTGGGGCGATGCGGCCATCGGCTTCACCGGAATGGACTTTGAGACGGCCGTACGTGAGCGGATCCCCATCCTCTCCATTCTGCTCAACAACTTCAGCATGGCCATGGAACTTCCGGTCATGCCGGTGTCCACCCAAAAATACCGCGCGACGGACATCTCCGGCGACTATGCAGCGATGGCGCGCGCATTCGGTGGCTACGGCGAGCGCATCACCGATCCCGACGAAATCGTCCCGGCTATCCGCCGCGGCGTCGAACAGACGAAAAAGGGTGTTCCCGCTCTGCTCGAATTCATCACCGCGAAGGAACTGGCCCTGTCGATCGACGGTCCCGCCGACCGCTAAACGCGCGGAGCGGCCGGCGCTTAGGAATGGGCAAATTTGGTCTTCAGCACTTCGTGCTGGTGCATGGGAGAGAAGCTTTCACAGCAACTGATTAAGGTTTTCACAACTTCGTAATAGAAGGTGGTGTTCTCGCTGCTGGTCATATTTTCGGCACAATCCCAAACCGAAATGGACGTGACGTCTCGGCCGCGCGGGTCCTCTCCGTGCAGAAGCAAGAAGAAACAAAATCCAGCGAATTTGTCCATAGTTGCCATCAGAGACTCGATCGTCGTCTGAAACTCTTCTTCCTTCCCGGCACGAATTCGATAGCGCGTGATGCGAGCGACCATCGCCTACCCCCCTATCTCGATAGAAGGTTTCCGGTCGGGCCGATTCTACCGTGGGGCGAACCCCGCGGTAAACGGTGGCGGAAAGCGGCCGCCGACGCGCGCGATGGCACGAATCGTGCGGATCGATTTATGATCTCGGGGGCTTTCCAGCGGGCTTCCGGGGGGGTGCGATGAAACGATCGGTCCTTTGTAAAGGGTGGTTCGCCCTCTGCGCCTTGGTTTGGAGTGGTTCGGCCATCGCGCAAGAACTCGCAAATCCTCTGCCCACGTCGCCAGGAGCGAGCGTCTTCGGCGAGCGCTGCGCTTCCTGCCACGCCAACCCCAACACGAGCAATCGCGCGCCCGACCTGACGACTTTGATGAAACTGACTCCCGAAGGCATTTACACCGCGGTGACGACCGGCTCGATGGTTGTTCCCGCCGAGCCACTCACCGACGAACAGAAGCGCCAGGTGGCGGAATACTTAGGTGGCCGTCCTCTGGATCTCACCGACACCGGCAGCAAGCGGAAGATGACGAATCCCTGCACTACCAATCTCGGTTTTCGAGATCGATCCGGCGAAGGTGGGTGGAATGGGTGGGGAGCCGATCCCGGCAATACCCGCAATGCTCCCTCCGCCGGAATGACAGCGGATCAGGTCCCGCGATTGAAATTGAAATGGGCGTTCGGTTTTCCCCAAGGCGACAGCGCCTACGGGCAGCCGAGCGTCGTCGGGGGCAGAGTTTTTATAGGCAGCGACAATGGCTACGTCTACTCACTCGATGCCGCGACCGGATGCATCTACTGGTCCTTCCACGCGCGATCCGGCGTGCGCACCGCGCCTGTGGTCGCGCGCTGGACGGGCCACGGCTCGGAACGCTACGCCGTATACGTCGGAGACATGCGCGCGAACGCCTACGCTTTAGACGCTTTGACCGGCGAGCAGCTTTGGGTGCGGGAACTCTCCGATCACTCGACGGCGCGGATCACCGCCGCCCCGGCGCTCTACCAGGGCCGTCTCTACGTGCCCATTTCCGCCACCGAGGAGGTTTTCTCCGCTGCCCCTTCCTATCCCTGCTGCACGTTTCGCGGAAGTGTGGTGGCGCTGGACGGCAGTACCGGTCAGCTGATCTGGAGGAGTTATGCGATTGAAGAAGTGCCCCGGCCCGTGCGCAAGAATTCTGCCGGGACGCAATTGTGGGCGCCGGCCGGCGCTGCCATCTGGAATTCACCGACCATCGACAGCAAGCGCCACGTCCTGTATGTCGGAACCGGGGACGCGTATACCGAACCGGCATCGAGCAATTCCGACGCGGTCCTCGCCATGGACTTGACGACCGGCAAAATCCTCTGGTCGTTTCAGGCCGTTCGCGATGACGCGTGGATGGTGGGTTGCGTCCCTAAAGCCACCGAGAACTGCCCGAAGGATCTCGGCGTGGATTTCGATTTCGGCTCCTCGCCGATTCTCGTGAATCTCTCAAGCGGACGGCAGATCCTGCTCGCCACACCGAAAAGCGGAACTGTGTTCGCACTTGAT
>Ga0187783_10001259_pt1 | contig 18656 bp, 14 predicted proteins | sample 1015_SJ02_MP02_2_FD_132471 | JGI IMG/M metagenome (GOLD analysis project Ga0187783, IMG submission 132471) | Tropical peat soil microbial communities from peatlands in Department of Meta, Colombia - 1015_SJ02_MP02_20_MG | ecosystem: Environmental > Terrestrial > Soil > Wetlands > Peat | place...
CGAGATCGGCGCCACTCACCCGGACTCGATCGTGGAGCAGGTAGCCTCGGCCGTCGAGGCCGTACTCGCCCCGTCTCTCCGGCCGGTGATCAACGCCACCGGCGTCATCCTTCACACCAATCTCGGTCGCGCTCCGCTGGCTCGCGCCGCAGCGGCAGCAATCGGGGAAACGGCCGTGCGCTATTCGAATCTGGAGTACGACATCGAGCGCGGCGAGCGCGGCAAGCGCGACGTGCATACCGCGCGGCTCCTCGCCGATCTCGCGGGAGCGGAGACGGCCATCGTCGTCAACAACAACGCCGCCGCCGTCTTTCTCGTGCTGAACACGCTGGCGAAAGGCGCCGAAGTGATCGTCTCGCGTGGGGAGTTGATTGAAATCGGTGACGGGTTCCGTATTCCCGACATCATGTCAGAGAGCGGCGCGACACTCCGGGAGGTGGGCACCACGAATCGCACGCGCATCCGCGATTACGAAGGAGCGATCAGCCGGAACACGCGACTTCTGCTGCGCGTCCACCCTTCGAATTTTCGGGTCACCGGATTTACCGAGCGGCCTTCGCTCGATGAACTCGTCCGGCTGGGACGGCGAAAGCGCATTTCCGTCTTCGAAGACCTTGGCTCTGGGTGCCTTGCCGATCTAACGTCGGGGGGAATCACCGAGCCGGTTGTCCGCGCAAGCTGCCGCGCCGGGGCCACACTCGTTTCTTTCAGCGGCGACAAATTGCTGGGCGGTCCGCAGGCGGGGATCATCGTCGGCAAGAAACAGGCGGTGGCACAGATCCGTCGCAATCCACTTTTCCGCGCCTTGCGCGTCGGTAAGCTCACCATCGCAGCTCTGGAAGCGACGCTCAAGGCGTACTATCGCGGTGCTGTTGACGAAGTGCCGGCTCTGCGCATGATTCGTATGCCGGCGGACGAAATTGCGCGCCGCGTGGAAGCGTTTGCCCAGAGAATCACTGCCTTTCTACCGCCGGATGCGGAGATCAAGCGCCGCCCCGGATTCTCCGTGATTGGCGGCGGCTCCACACCAGACCAGAAACTGCCCACTCATTTGATTTTCATCAAGAGCCGCAGCCGATCTGCCTCGGATATCGAACAGCGACTGCGCAAACCGCCAACAGGCGTGCCCGCGGTCGCGCGCATTGCAGGCGACCAGCTCATCCTCGATCTCCGCACCGTGTTTTTAGACGAGGAGGGCGCGCTCGCGTCCGCCCTCGCCGCTGCGCTTGCCCCATCGTAAGCTCCTGCTCGGCGAGCGGCTCAGCCTCGAGCCGCCGTTCCCTGCCTTGACTTTGCCGAAATCTGCCACCTAGACTCGAGGTTTCAACACATGGTCAGGACCAGCGCAGAGGGCCGCATTATCGCGGTCGCAATCACGGGCGCCAGCGGTGCGGTCTATGCCCAAGCGCTGCTACGTTTGCTCGATGCCGATCAACGCGTCGAGCGCGTTTTTCTCATCGCCAGCGACGCCGGCTTGCGCTTGCTTTCAACCGAACTGCACATTGTCGCGGCCGATGGCAAGAAGCTTCCCTTGCTTCTGGTCGGCACTGCGGCTAAAAAGATTGCCTACCTGCCCAATAAGGACATCGGTGCGAGCATCGCTTCGGGCAGCGCCGCTCTAGACGCGATGGTCGTCATCCCTTGCTCGGCGGGCGCTCTCGGCGCCATCGCGGCCGGCATCGCCAACGATCTTCTCACCCGTGCCGCAGACGTTTGCTTGAAGCAACGCCGTCCGCTCATCCTGTGCCTGCGCGAAACGCCTCTGAATCGCATCCATCTGGAAAACATGGTGCGTGCCCATGATGCAGGAGCCACCGTCATGCCCGCCATGCCCGCTTTCTACTATGAGCCGAAAACGATCGCGGACGCTGTCGAGCAATTTGCGTGCCGCGTTCTGGAGCAGCTGGGGCTGCCGCAGCAGAAGCAGTATCGCTGGAAGGGAGGCCAGCCCTAAGTTCCAGCCACCTTCGACCGATCGAAAGCAGCAGAGCCCAGGGGCGCGTTGCGGTATTCTTGCTTGTGAACTGCCTGGTGTTGGCCGTCTGTATGTGGGGGTAACTCGGTGGCGAATCCGACCCGCAAAAAAGGTCGCATCCGCACGGTGCTCGAGATGGTCAAATTCGAGCACTCGGTGTTCGCGCTGCCGTTTGCGCTGGTGGGAGCGCTGCTGGCTGCGCGCGAAGGCGGCGGTTTGCCCTCCTGGCGCCAGATCCTCTGGATTGTCCTGGCCATGGTCGGTGCCCGTTCAGCGGCCATGACACTGAACCGCATCGCCGATGTTGAATACGACCGACGCAACCCTCGCACCTGGAATCGTGCACTGCCCACGGGTCAACTGTCGATTGCGTTCGCCTGGGGGTTCGCCGTCCTCGCTTCGGCGTTGCTGGTTGTAGCGGCGTGGCAACTGAATGCGCTGACGCTGAAGCTGGCGCCTCTGGCGCTGGCGATCCTGTTTTTCTACTCCTATACGAAACGCTTTACATCCTGGTCGCACTTCGTGCTGGGCTTTTGTCTTGGCATTTCGCCTGCGGCGGCCTGGATCGCGATTCGCGGCTCGCTCGATTTGCGAATGTTGATTCTTTCGGCTGCCGTTACGCTTTGGGTCGGCGGTTTCGACGTGCTTTACGCCTGCCAGGACGTCGACTTTGACAAATCCGCTGGCTTGTTTTCCCTTCCGAAACAGATGGGAATCGCCAAGGCTCTCAGGTTTTCACGCGCCGTCCACCTCGTCATGATTGCTCTGCTGGTGTGGCTGGCCTGGAGTTTCCAGTTGTGGTGGCCGGCCTGGGCAGGAATCGCGGTCGTGGCGGCCCTGCTGGCCTACGAGCATTCGCTGGTAAAACCAAACGATCTGAGCAAAATGAATGCTGCGTTTTTCACCGTGAATGGCTATATTAGTTTGTTGTTCCTGCTGTTTTGGGGCGCTGCCGTCGTTGCAGCGCGACCGTAGTTTTTATTGTTTTTGTGGTTCGGCGAAAAATGAGCGGCAAGCTACAGATCACCGACGCGCGGCTTGAACCGATCGCGCAAAAGGTTCTTGCGAACACGCGCTTAACGTCGGAAGACGGTGTCGCCCTGTTTCAGTCGCACGACTTGCTCGCCGTGGGATGGCTGGCAAACCACGTCTGCGAGCAGCGCCACGGCAACGTCTGCTACTTCAACATCAATCGGCACATCAATCCGACCAACGTCTGCGTGGCCCACTGCAAGCTCTGCGCCTTCGGCCGCTCGCCCGAAGACGCCGGCGCATACACGTTTTCTCTCGAAGAGATCTTTGCACGTGCCAGAGAGGGCGTCGCGGAGGGCGCCACGGAATTTCACATCGTGGGGGGGCTGCATCCCGATCTCCCTTTCGATTACTATCTCGACCTGATTCGCGGCCTCAAGCAACGTTTTCCTCAGGTTCACCTGAAGGCTTTCACAGCGGTCGAGGTGCACTACTACGCGCGCCTGTCGAAGCTCTCGATTCGAGATACGCTGCTGAAAATGAAAGAAGCGGGCGTGGATTCGCTGCCCGGCGGCGGCGCTGAAATTTTCCATCCGCGCGTTCGGCGCATCATTTGCGATCACAAAGTTTCCGGCCAGATGTGGCTCCAGATCGCACGCACCGCCCACGAAATCGGCCTGCGCTCCAATGCCACCATGCTGTTCGGCCACGTTGAAACGCTGGAAGAGCGCGTCGACCACCTCGTGCGTCTGCGCGAGACGCAGGATCGAACGCATGGCTTTGTGGCCTTCATCCCGCTTGAGTTTCATCCCGCCAACACCGCTCTTGCCCACATCGCGAAACCGACCGGCATCGACGCTCTGAAAACCATGGCTGTCTCGCGCCTGATGCTCGATAATTTCGAACACATCAAGGCCTATTGGATCATGCTCACGCCGCGCATCGCCCAAATCGCTCTCAGCTTCGGCGCGAATGATCTGGATGGCACGGTCGTGGAAGAGAAGATCTACCACGACGCGGGCGCGACCACGCCCGAGCGCCTCACGCGCGCCGAGCTCGAGCGTTTGATCCGCGCCGCCGGCCGCGTCCCCATCGAACGCGACACGCTCTATAATCGGGTAGATCGCCCGCCGCCAGCCTTTCCGGCACCACGCCCTTCGGCCGGCTTGATCCCCGCCAGCTCCCTCACCGCCAGCGTCAGAAATTGAAGCGGTATCCCAAAATCATCTTGACAATCAGATGATCGGTCGAAGCGGTTAGCCCCCAGCCCAACCCGAAATTGATCTCCCATTGGGGAGCCACGTTCAAATCGACGGCGGGATAGATCTGCTGCTGTTGTTGCGGGAAAGGATAGAACCCACTGACCGGGCCCAGGGTGCTGTAGTACTCGACTCCTCCCGCAATCTTCGGAGTGAAGTCGTAGCTGAATTTCGCATCCGGCGCAAAGAAAAACCCCATGTGCTGGTTTTGGCCGTGAAGGGCGCGATCGAACGCGGGGTTGACCGTCCAATACCACCGCCCGATTTTTTGATCGATGATGGGGCGAATTTCCCACGTCCACGTGTCGGGCGAAAACGGCCTGCGCTGGTAGCCAATCTCGTTCGAGACGCTGACGCCCACCGGCCAGCCCCATTTCTCCGGTGCACGAACGCGCGGCCGAATGTGATCGCCCACCCATTGCCATCCCTGCCCTGAGCGTGCCGAAGTGAAAATGTAGAAGCCCGTCTCAAACCAGTCGTTGAAACCGTGCGTGATTTCTACTGTTTCATGCAGGGCGTGGTTGGTCGGGTAGAGCCCATCCTCCACGGTCGTCGAGCCTTCGATTGTGAAGTTGCTGTGCAGTTCGACCATGGTGTGCCCGGGATCGACCAGTTCGCTGCCGTACACCTGGATCTCGTAGTTGTCCTGCGCCGCCGTGGCTGCGGGCCAGCCGGCCAGAGCGGCGATGACAACTGACAAGATTCCAGCCAGAAATTTCATTCCCTGCGATCTTAGCGGATAGACTTACGCGTGAGGATGAGTCTTGTCGTAAACCTCCATCAACTGCCGGATGCTTGCCTGCGTGTAGCGCTGCGTGGTCGACAGCGAAACGTGGCCCAGCAACTCCTGGATGACACGTAGGTCCGCACCATCCGCCAACAGATGCGTCGCGAACGCGTGCCTGAGCGAGTGTGGGTGCAAATCCCAGTTCACACACGCAAGTCGCGCGTACTTCTTCACCAGCATGTGCACGGACCGGTCCGTCAGCCTTCCTCCCCTATGGTTTACAAACACCGCTTCGTAGTCTGCCTCTACGCGCGCGTGAGCGAGTAGTTCGTCGCGCACTGGCCAGTAGGCCTCGAGCGCCGCACGGGCCTTCGAGCCAAACGGCACCACGCGCTCTTTGCGGCCCTTTCCGAGGACGCGCACCATCTGTCCCTGCCGGTCCAAATGGCCGACGTTGATCCCCACGACCTCGCTGACGCGTAGCCCGGAGGCGTACAGCAGCTCCAAAATTGCGCGGTCGCGCTTGAGCAGGATTCGGGAATCCAGCTCGGACTCGGCCGTGAGCCGCCGACGGCGCCGCGATTGTTCCCCCCCACGGCCAAGGTCATCGAGGAATCGATTCAATTCCGTTGCCGTCATCACTTGGGGCACTCGCTTCGGCAGTTTGGGCGCACTGACCAGGCGCGCCGGGTTCTTCTCGGCGAGTTTCTCGCGCACGCAGAATTTGAAGAAAGTCCGCACCGATGAAAGCCTCCGTGCGATGGACGCCTTTTCCAGCCTCTGGTCGTACATCCAGTTCACGTACTCGCGGACGATCTGATGGTCGACCTGGCCGAGCGGCATCGTCTTCTCTCCGGGCGGAGTTAGAAACTGTTGGAACTGCTGGATGTCGCGCCGGTATTCGCGAATCGTCCCGGCCGAGGCATTGCGCTCGAAGCGCAGGTAGTGAAGGAATTTTTCGATGATTTGGTGCATTTCGGTCGCCCCACGCGCGGCCGCTCGGGATTATAGGGCAGCGAGACGCGCGCGTCGGAGTTCTCGCGCCTTCAGTTGCTTTCCTGGCAAGGCCGGAAAGGGCGGCCCGATGTGGCAGGGCCATGCGGCGGGGAAGACTTCCTCCTTGCAATGTGTTCGCTCCCATGCATCATGTAAGAGAGACGCGAGGCGATAACTTTTCGGCCGATGATGCGAAGCCTAGCAAGCGCGCCAGAGCGGTGTATCCGCTCGAATGGGCCATTTTCCCGGGGGCGAGCGATTCCGATTCTGGCGGCGGCTCCCCTTGTGGCCCTTACTTTGGGACTCCACCCGGCGTCCGCCGTCGCCAAACCCCAGCCATCCAAATCCCTCACTGTCGAGCGCATCTACAGCGCGCCAAGCTTGAGCGGCTCGTTGGCAAAGGGAATCCAGTGGAGCCCGGACGCGAAGCGCATCTCATTTGTCGATCGCCACGCCTCCGGCGTCGAAATGTGGACGATGGATGCGGCGACGGGCGAGCGCAAGATTCTGGTCGCTCGAGACGTGCTCGCACAGGTGATGCAACCCCCGAAGACGCAAGCGATCCAGTCCACGGGTCTTGGTCGCGTCGAAGCGGGCAATTACCGGTGGGCTCCATCCGGCAATGCACTGCTCTTTATCGGCAGCACACATCTGGTGCTGCTGGATCTGAAGACCATGAGATCGAAGCCGCTCGTCGCCGGCGAAGCGGATATCGCCGATCCGAAATTCTCTCCCGATGGCAAGTGGGTGAGCTACGTGCGCGACTCCAATCTGTGGCTCGCCGACGTGGCCACCGGAGAATCGAAGCGGCTGACAACCGGCGGCAGCGAGGAAATTCTCAAGGGCCAGCTCGACTGGCTGTATCCGGAGGAGCTGGACGCGAGCACGGCCTACTGGTGGTCACCCGACTCGTCGAAAATCGCTTACTACGAAATGGACGAAAGGCCCGTGACGCGTTATCCCCTGATCGATATGAGCTCGCCGGTGGGAGCGACCCAGTACGAGCGTTTTCCGCAAGCGGGCGAGGCGAATCCGGTTGTAAGGGTCGGCGTTGTCTCGGTCGATGGCGGCGAAACGAAGTGGATGGACACCGGCCCGGCGACCGACGTCTATCTCGCACGGGTCGTCTGGCTGCGCGATAGCCAGCATATTGCGATCGAACGGCTCAATCGCGCGCAAAATCGTCTTGATCTGCTGTCCTGCAATGTCTCGACCGGTGCTTCGGAGACAATTCTTACTGAAACGGACCGATACTGGATCAATCTTTCCGACGATCTGTACTTCTTCGCGGACGCCAGGCGCTTCCTTTGGTCGAGCGAACGGACCGGTTTCCGCCATTACTATCTCTATGACCTTTCTGGCAAGCCGCTCGGGCAGCTGACAAGTGGTGACTGGGGTATCACTGGCACCGGCGGATTCGGGCCGGGAGCAGACAGCCATCCCGTCGTCGATGAGGCGCACGGTGTGATCTATTTCCTGTCAAACAAGCAAGACGTGCTGGGCACGCACGTCTACCGGCTCTCGCTCGACGACCAGTCACTCACTCGTATCACGCGGGAGGACGGCAGGCATGAGGTCCTCTTCGCGCCGGATGCGTCCGGCTTCGTGGACACCTATTCGAACGCGATGACCCCGCCGCGCCAGGACCTCTATCGTGCCGATGGCTCACACGTGGCAGTCATCAACGAAAACAAGGTGCGCGAGCTCGGCGAGTATGACCTCTCGCGCGTTGAGTTTTTAGAACTGGCTGCCGACGATGGTACGAAACTCTATGCCTCCATGATCCGCCCCAACAACTTCGACGCTTCGCGCAAGTACCCGGTGCTCGTCCACGTGTACGGGGGCCCAGGTGTCCAGCAGGTGCGGAACCAATGGGATCAGAACGATTTCTTGTGGCTTGAGATGATGACGGAAAAAGGCTACATCATCTTCACGGTTGACAATCGCGGATCCTATCAACGTGGCCACGCGTTCGAGACGCCGATTTACCGTCAGTTTGGGAAGATCGAACTCGAAGATCAGCTCACGGGCGTGAAGTACTTGAAATCGCTTCCCTACGTCGACAGTTCGCGCATCGGGATCTGCGGATGGAGTTACGGCGGCACGATGGTGCTGGTGGCCATGTTTAACGCGCCCGGCGTTTTTAGGACAGGCGTTTCGATCGCCCCGGTGACGGACTGGCGGCTCTACGATACGGCGTACACCGAGCGCTACATGGGGCGTCCCGAAGACAATCCGGGCGGTTACGAAAACTCCTCGCAAGTAAACCACGTGGCTAAGCTCGAAGGAAGCCTGCTGCTGGTTCACTCCACGGGAGATGATAACGTGCACTTTGCCAATACCGCCGAGCTCCTCAATGACCTGATTCGCGTCGGGAAATATCCCACAAATCTAATGATCTTCCCTGGTCGAGGACATGGTATAAATGACTTCTCGGCTCGGGTCGAGCTATACAGAGCAATGACGGAGTTCATACTGAAGAACCTGTAGGGCACGAAAACCGTACCACCCCCAACGTCTGGCGCGTCTCGCACAGCTGTGGTATGAGTGTCCGGTAAGATGGCTGCCTTGCGAGCCTACTTCACAATTCGAAAAAAGTACACGCTGCGCATGGCGGGCACTTTCGCCACGTGCGTGCTCTTGGCCTATCACTCGGCGACTGCACAATCGCTCACGTCGGTACCGACAGAGCCCGAAGGGACGGCATTTTCTGCCGACCCGGTGCCAGGAATGCTCGACGCGGGCTTTCGCGATCTGTACGAACTGAATTTCAAGGACGCCCGATCCCAGTTTCTTGCCTACCAGAAGGCCCGACCCCAAGACCCCATGGGGATCGTCGCGGAAGCGGCCAGTCATCTCTATGAACAGTTCAATGCCAAGGGCGTTTTAACTTCGGCATTTTTCTTGGATAACGACAAGTTCCTCAACGGCGTGGACGGTACCCCCGCGGAGAATGAGAACCGGCCGTTCTTGGTCGCCAAAGAGCGCGCCCGCGAGATGGCCAAAAGACAGTTGAAAGCCAACCCGGGCGACCAGCGAGCGCTGCTGGTTCTCACGATGGCGGAAGGCATGGAGTCCAACTACGACGCGCTGATCGTGAAGAGAGAGCTCGCCGCACTCAGTTTGATGAAGCAAGCCGAAGCCACTGCGAACAAACTTCTGGCTGCCGACCCGAACGCGCAGGATGCCTATCTCGCCCTAGGTACAAGCAACTACGTCATCGGTTGCCTGTCCGGATTCAAGCGCGCGTTTCTGTGGTTTGGGGGAGTTCACGGCGATCGCGAGCGGGGAATCGAGCAGATGCAGCGGGCCGCCGACCACGGCCGCTACCTGCAACCGTTCGCGAAGATCATGCTGGCCCTCGCCTGTGAGCGCGAGCACCACATGGATCGAGCTCGTGTGCTGCTCGAAGACCTTTCCAAGGAGTTCCCGTCCAATCCGATCTTCGCTCACGAGCTCGCCCTGCTCGACCAGCACTCCGGGGTTCGTTGCCAGGCGGCAGCTTTCACTTGCTGACTCCCGTCGAGCGCTACCACTTGACGCGTACGCGGTAGTCCAGGGTGGCGGTCCCGTTCCTCTCGACTGGAACCTGAAAGCCAATCGTCGAGGCGTCGAGTTTCGTCCATTTGTAGTTTCCGCTCAGGACTTCCCAGTCGCCGCCGACCGGCTCGCGCACCTCCACATTGACGGCGCTGTCCTTGTGGTTCCGCAGCGTGATTTCATATTCCAGTTCGTAGAGATTGCTCGCGAGCTTTTTGTAATCGGTTTGTTTGCGCTCGCATACGACATCAAAGGCGTTACCGATATAGATGCGCAGCGCCTCGTCTTTGGGTGTGTGGTGGATCGTATCCTCCCCGCCAAACTGCATCTCGCCCTTCGAGTCGGCCTGATAAACGCGCACGGTTCCCGCCGGCAGCGGCATTCCGAGGCCGGACTTTTCGTCGTTCTTGAACCGGTAGAAAACCTTCACAGGCTGGGGAATCGCGTTCCCGATCCCTTGCGGGTTGCGGTAGTAGTAGGGCTGCCCTTCGACGGAAAGGTACTTTTCGACGGGAATATTTGTCCCGCTCAATAGACTGATCTGCTTCGATTCATTGTTTTGAATCGAGGTGCGCCGTGCCAGCGTGTACAGGTGGAACTCCGAAAACTCTTCTTGGCTGAACGCGGGCTTTGCGGCCGGAGCCGACATCTCTTTCACCAGCATGTCGCGCATGGCGCTCTCAGCCGCAGGAGTGCGGTGCACTTCGCCCGCGACGAACTGCAGTTGGGCGTCGCGGTAGGCGGCGCCGCTGTTGTTGACGAGCGTAACCCAGCCATCGAGGTCCGCACTTTTCTCGTCCCGGCCCACGGTCAACACATAGTCTGCGGACCAATTCACGTTGTTCGTAAGATAGGAGGCCTCGACCTGTTGCGCGCTGGCGCCGCGATTGTTGAGGGTCCAGATGAGAGTCGGCCGGCTGTAGAGATTGTCTGGCAGATCGGGAAAGCGATAGGATTCGGCGGCCGTCCCGGTCACAATTTCATTCCCAATTTTCCAGACGGGACCGTTGCTGTCGGAAAGCAGCAGCGCCTTTGTCTCAACCCATTTTGTGGAGCCGGCATCGGTTTCGCGCTGGACCAGCGTGATTTCGCGGCCCACATACTTTTGCAGCAGCTTCTGCGGGTCCAGCAGGTCGTACTCGTAATTCTGCTCTACGACTTGCAGCCTTGAGGGATCGGTCAGCGATCGAAAATGCACGGTCGGGGGCATGATCGAGGCTGCCACGTCTTCGAATCGAAGCGGCAAGACCCCAGGGTCGAGATGGATCTGGCGAACGTCGCGGACGAGTGCAAGATTCGAATTATAAACAGTTATGGACAGATCCGTCTGATCTTTCTGGGTGGTCGTGGCGGGGTCGGCCCTCCGATCGACGCCGCGGGCCTCCATCCGATTGGCCGCGAACAGTAAAAGCAGAAGCCCCGCCAGAGCGGCTGAGCCGTAAAGTTGTGTCTTGGGTGATGACATGAACTTTCTCCTGTGCTGGAAGATCACTCCACAGGAGAGAACGAGGACGCCGGAATTTCTTGCAGGCGATTTGATGCAGCAGAGGCGGTTAGTGCGCGGGGCTCCAGTGAACGCCGCCGTCGCTGGTTGAAAACCTACGGCCATCCGCCGTGGTCACGGTCGCGTTGGAAGCGCCCTCGGCTGCGATCGCGACGAAATCCGCCGACGCAGGGGGTGAAATTCGTTTCCAATCCTTCGCGTCGGTTGTGAGGACAATCACGCCACCAGGGCCGACGAGCCAGCAGATCTTCTCAGACGGAGCCGATCCAGCCGTCAGCTGCGTGCCGGCATCAGGCAACTGTTTCTGCCAGGACAGGCCGCCGTCTTCCGAGCGCTGCACAAACCCACCCCCGGTAATCCGCCAGAGCACCTTGGGATCGGGCGTGTCGATAAACTTTTCCACGGAGCGACGAACGGCAGCTTCGAGGTTCGCCCGTTGAGCGCTCACGCGTGCCGCCGATGCTTGCTGGTTTTTCATCTCGATCATCGGAGGCCCAATCGCTTCGTCGGAAGCTGACGACGTCGCCCGCAACTCGCTGGACCCAGTCGCAGACGGTGGAGGCGTCGGAGATGCCGCCGCATTTCGGGAAATCGTAGAGGGCGGGGTGAGATGACTCGTTCCAAGGGCAAAATCACCGGCGGCTTTTTCATTCTTTTTCTCAAGCGAGTCGGTCTCAGTCTCCTTGCTCATTGGCGGCGCCGGCACTCTCGATGACGGTGTTTCCGATAAGACAAGATTGCTCGTGTGATTGGGCGAAGAGGCTGCATTGGGCACCCCGCTGGGAGATGACCTGTTCTCGATTCCTGCCGGTCCAGGCTCGGGAGACGTGGCCGGTGCCTCTCGCGGCTCCGACATGGTCACGAGCGGGGGTGGACCGCCCGCCTGCTTTGGCTTGGGCAGGCGCGCGATCCAAACCGCAGCAACGATCAGGGCGGCAACGGCCGGCGCGAGCCGGCGCCAATCCCAAAACCAAGCCCAATACGAGGACTCTGGCCGCTGTGCGCCATCGGCTTCGGCGGGCGCCCCCGCGCGATCGAGGGCGGCCAGCTGTTCGCGGCAGCGCGCGCATTGCGAGAGGTGCAGCTCGTAGCGTGCGGACTCCTGCACATCGAGCGAACACTCGAAATACGCGGCGAGGATGTCTGGTCCGGGGCACCCGTCGTCTGAACCATGCAGACTCCGGCGCAGCAGGTTGGCCGCCGCCTTTTGCTGTTCCTGCGAAGCCATTTCGCTATTCTCCCCCATCCCTTTGAACGTTCAAAAGTTCAAATCTTGCGTTCACGGAGTTACTCCGGTGCCGATGCCGCATCCGGCTCCGCTGCTGGTCGGAGCGAAGAGCGGGAGGCGTACCCCAAGCTTTTCGGCAAACCAAACGGCCATTCCTCACATGCGTATTCCAGGCAGAGTCGTACCTGCGCCTCAGTCCATTTCCTATCTTCTCGCAATGCCGCTTCCACCCGACGGCGTACATACCGGCGCGTACGCTCGAGCTTGCGCGAAACGGTTGCCTCATGTTCGCCGAGCAGGCAGCCGATTTCGGCCAGCGTGCGGTCGTCCACGTAGTAATAGGCAAGGCGGAGTCGATCTCGGGATTCCAGCGAGCCGAGCGCCGCCGTCAGTGTGGCTTGTAGCACGGCCAGGTACTTGGGCCGTTCGGGATCCAGACGCGGGTTCGCCGAACCGTGCGCTGCAGTTGCCCGCTCCGAAATTTCCCGCCGTTCCCTGCCGACCTCGTCTTCCAGCGGTTCCGTCTTTCGCACACGCCGAACTTCATCCACATGACGCTGGGCGAGGACAGCGCGAAGCCAAGTGCTAAGCTTGCTCCGTCCGTGGAAATAATCGAAGAGCGATTTCTGACGCCCCTCCGATTCGCCCACGCCGTACAAGTCGGCGTAGAGCGAATCCGCCAAGTCGCGCGCGTTCGCCTCGCCGGCGATGGCTCGCGCAGCGCGATAGAGTTGCGGTCGGAATCGAGTGACGAAAAAATCCCATGCGGCCGGATTCCCGGCGCTGCAGGCACACGCAAGAGCCAGATCGGAAAGGTGCAGCGTTGCAAGATACGCCTCGACCGCGTCGTCACTGCGCAAGGCAGCTTGGAAGCGATGCGCGGTACTGTGCTCGAGAGCCGCGACAAATTGTTCGCGCGTCAGGTTCCATTCCTCGGGCGCGGCCGCTTTCTGCCAACAGCGTTCCACCACATCGGATAGCGCGGAGGAACCACGGAAGTGAGCAGCCGGTTCTGGCGAAGCCCGCTCAAACGCGACGGGATTTGCCTCGATGGACGAGTTGGCAGGGCGGGGCGGCATTACTTGGATGATACCGAAATGGCCGCGGAGGGTTGCATGAAGGTCCCCGGTAGTTTCCGCATTCGGCAAGCCACGGAACTGAGCACCACAGACGCGGCAGGCGCTGGCAGGTTTCCCATCCCTCCCTTTCGTTGACCTGAAAGGATTTGTCGCACTGGGTGACCCCAGACCTTGCGGGCGGTACGATCTTCGGCCAAGCGCAGTTTCTCAAGAGCCAGCTTGCCGCTCGCATGTGCCGCACGAGCTTCGAGGAGTTCCGGAGGGCGCAAGAAGCTACCGACATTTTCCGCTCGGTAGGCCGTAGTCATAGGCGGACTCGCGTCGATCGGCGCACCAATGATCGCGGGAGCGCGCCATCGTACTTGGCAGCGACGAGGCGCGTCAAGCGCTGGTGAGCCTGCCTTCTGCGCATAAGGAGCGAGATTAAGGTCGGTCGCGCCTCGCTGTGCTCCGGCCTTGATGCTATACTTGCGGCGTTACAGCGCAGTGGGATGCCGCGGAGAGGTGGCCGAGAGGCTTAAGGCGGCGGTTTGCTAAACCGTTGTACGCGCTAAAACGTGTACCGGGGGTTCGAATCCCCCCCTCTCCGCCAGTTCCTTTAGAATCAAGCCGCTAGCACGCATCGACGCCACATGGGAAAACACCGGACTGTAGTTAATTCGTAGTATATGGCGGCGCAAATCGACTTCTCGACACCGGACCGAGACTCAGCCCAATGACGCCTGAACTAATAGAATACCTGGACAAAGCTAGGGATACCGTCAATCAGGTGGATCGCATCGTTTCATCGCACGAATACCCAGGCGATACACGCACCATCATGGTTAGAGGGGCTGCTTTCCACGATTATGGAAGACCACCGGAGCATGTTGCAGTTGTTCAAACTCGAGGCCATCGCTTCATCGCGGGCTTTAGCCCGAGATATCGTTCAAGGTATGCGGTACGTGCTACTTTTCCGAGAAGGGCGTTAATCGGGACTTCGGCCCATCGACTAACTGGCAGTCAATCCTAGACTCAGAAGCATTTCCTTCGACCTCCGCGTGTTGCTTCCCGGGCAGTGATTCGCGGTGCGACTTTGCCGCTGTTAGCAGCGAGTCTATATAGTCGCGGCTCAGCTGCCTTCGCTCAGCGCCTCGCAACAGGGAGGAGAAGTATCCTTCCTCCGGCTCCGAGTATTGCCTTGGGCCGTCGTACATAAAGGCTTGGCACTTAACCTCCTGTTGATTGACCAATACGGTCACGATCTGAAGAGAACATCGGGGCTCACTTTTTTTCAGGTACTTTAGTGATTCTGAATCGAGATCATAAACGATGCCTTCTACCTTACCATTCGTGTTGAGCTCCAAATTGATCTCACTGTGTCCTGGATTTTGCAAGGAAGGTTTGTCAAAAACGATTCGATACCCTTTCAATTCACCTCGAACCGGTAGAGCCAACTTTTCGAAGGACTGTACATCGTAATCGCCTTGTCCGAGACTATTCAGTAATGTTTGAGTGGAAAGGTTCGGCCCATAGGAAAAGTACGTCGCTCCCCGCCGAATCACTTCTTCTGCCGTCATTGTGATCACCCTGATGGCCGAACGCGTAAAAACGCTATACTGACATGTTAGAAGTCAATCTCATAGCATCCGTTAACCAACCATTAGCCCATCAATTCTGTTCCATGGTTAGCGAATCGTGAACCCGATTCTCTCGGAGACAACGATTCCGGTCCAGCAGGGCATTAGAGCCATGCCTCCCATGTCCAAATTTGGATTCACGGCCTTCTTCCCTTCAAATTCAGCTTCAAACGTGTAGGTGCCAGGTTCGAGTATGAGGGGCTCTTTTCCAAATGGCGCGAACTTACCGAGGTCCACTGCTATTGAGAATGAGGCTCCCAGAGGAAGTGGAACTACAAATGGGTCCGCCCGACCGTTGATCATCGCCGGTCGCATCAGCCGCAGTCGTTGCTCGCTTCCCGAAGGAAGGGTTAACAGCAATGCATTGCATCAGCGCACAGCCTAGCATCATGCCCAAATTCAGAATCAGGTCGTGATCCCCAATATTGCGCAGCTCGACTCCAAAATGACGTTGCGATTGCGACGCTGAGATCTACCTCCTCACGCGTGGGGCTGGGGTTTGGCCTCAGTCGAACGACGGTGGATCCAGGATCCGGGCCTACTTCTTTTGTACTTCCTTCTGTATCTCATCCAGTTCACGGACCAGTTGCTCCGCCTGCTCCCGCAGTTTGGCGAGCCGGTCCGCCAGCGCGGCTTCGCTTTGCGTGCTGGCTGCCGCGTTTGACGGTGATGGAGTCGCGGCTGCACCCACTTTTGCAAGGGCTGTGTTGGGACTTGCAAGTGCCGGGGCGCCGCGCAGGTCTGCTAACGCCTCCTCAAAGGTGTCGCGGTAAATCAGCCGGTCGCCCATCGCCAACACCACCTTCTTTAATTGGGGCATCCGCGCTTCGGTCGCCTGGAGGTAAATCGACTCCAAATAGAGGAAATCTCCATTCACCGGGAGCGCGACCATATTGCCGCGCAGCACATGCGAGCCTTGCTGGTTCCAGAGCGTCAGGTCTTTGGAAATGTCCTGGTCCTGATCAATCCGCGACTCTATCTGCATGGGGCCGTACATCAATTGCTGCTTCGAGAGTTGGTAGAAAATCAGTTCGCCCAAATGGTCGCCGTCGCAACGCGCAGCCATCCATCCGATTAGGTTGTCCTTTCCGCGCGGTGTGAAAGGAAGCACTAGCAGGAATTCAGGTTGCCCTTCTCCCGGCAGTGTCGCCACAATGTAGATTGGTTCAACAGGTTCCGCCTGCCCCGTCTGACCGGTAACATTGCGCGCCACGTCCCAGATATCCTCCTTGTTGTAAAATACCTGTGGGTCGCGCATGTGGAACGTGCGATAAGCCTGCGCCTGCGCGCCGAAAAGAACCTCTGGATACCGCACGTGCTTTCGCAGGTCGGCGGGCATATTCGCGGCGGGTAGAAATAGTTTCGGAAACAGATTCTCGTATGCCTGGATGATCGGATCGCCTGGATCAAACACATACAACGAAACTTTTCCCGTGTAGGCATCCACCGTGGCCTTCACTGCATTACGAATGTAATTAGCGCCATCATCCAGGCCAGCGACAGGAAGGGTTTGTGAATACGGATGTAAAAGGGAAGTAGTGTAGCCGTCGACCATCCAAACGAGTCGGCCGTCATCTGTAATTACGAGGTATGGGTCCAGATCCCACAGCAAAAAACTGGCCACTTCCTTTAACCGGTCCTGCACGCGCCGATGAATCATCATGCGGCTTTGGCCGGTCAGATAACTTGTGAAGACGATATTCGGTTCGGCTTGCGAGATCGTTGCGGCAACCTTCAGCGAGAATGATCCGACCGGAAATCCTCCGCTTCCTTGGTACGTGGAATATTTATTTTGGTCGCCGGAGGGGTAGTCGAATTCCTCACGAGCCGTGTGCACGAATACAGGATCCTGAGTCTTCTCACCATAATATATTTCCGGTCGGCTCAGTTGAAACCCCGGCGATTTAGTTTCCGGCGGCGCGTTTTCCAAAAGCAGCACAGGTAAACCATCTGGCGTGATCTTATTCACCTCTGAAACCACCGCGCCGAAGCCGTGCGTGTAAATGAATCGCGGATTGACCCAGCTCTGACTTGCTTCTGCAGAGAGCTGCGTCACGTCGATTTCCCGTGCCGACAGCAGTACTTGTTTGATGTGCCCATTAATGAAGTAGCGGTCTACGTCCGTGTCTGGGAACGTGTAATACGGGCGTAGTGCCTGTATTTGGCTGATTGTGGCGTTATAGGCACGCAAGTCCCAAAGGCGGATGTTGTCCAGCAACGTGGCGTCCTGCGTTGCATCCGTCGTTTGTTTACCCGAAGAGACAAACGGCCGCTCCGTCGTATTCCGATCGAGGCCAAATGCACTAATAGTCACTCCGATGTGGCGCTGGATGTAAGGGCGCTCGATTGAAATCTCATTTGGTCTCACGTAAACGATCCTCACGGCCACCGAAACAACAACTTGCAACAAGTAGAAGGCGCCGACTAGGTATACCGTTTTCAAATATCGAGAGGTCCACACGAGCGCAATCGCCGCCAGCGTCACTACGATCAGTGCCCACCGCAGCGGAAGCGTTATCCTCTCGTCCACAAAATCGGCACCGGTCATGAATGGATGTGAGTTGTACAGTAGGTCGTAATTCCCCAACCAAAACCGCGCGGCGAGCCCCAGCAGCAGAATCGTTGCGACCACCCGCAAAAAGTGCGTGCGACCCGCGCCCAGCAGCAGCAAAGCCCTCGGTTCCAGTATAAATGTGCCGGAACTTCTGAATTGGACGTGCTGACGCTGCTGTTGAAAGCTCTCGATCAATTGCCAGCCGCGTGCCGTTGCCCAGAAGGTGAGCGCGCACAAGATCGCCAGAATAAAGACAAAGCCCAGGACCTGTGAATAAAAGGGCAAGCCGAACAAATAGAAAGAGAGCGGTCGCGAGAAAACCGGGTCGATCCACCCGCCCCGTGCGCCGGCGCTACCGCGCGATCCGATATACCGCATGACTGTCCAGTAATCGACAGAAGCCGTGGCTAAAATAATGGCCACGATCGCCAAGGCGACCGGCATCACCCACGAGTACAGCGGGTGGTCGCGTCTCTGAACACCTGCAAAATGCATCCCTCGCGCATGCGCAACCCACAAAGCCACCGCCGTTACAACCGCGCTTATGCCGGCGGGAGCGATGCTGTACCACAGCATCCCGATCCAGGTGTCTACTTGCCCGATTTCGCGCCACCAGTTGTAGTCGATGATCAAATTTGCGGCTGCAGGAATTACCCAGACAACACTCAACACCATAACCGCCGCTATCAGAATTGCTTTACTAGGCTGGCGCATAGAGCTGGATGCCCCTTCGCGTACCGACTCCGATACCGCGGATATGTTTTACGGGAGGAACAATATCTCGATTTACTTTCGGTGGACAAGGCGATTTGTGATGCTCAATGGGCTGTTGCCGGAGCCATTAGCCGGGCTGCCTTGACTGTTAATAGCAGCTGACCAATGGAGCGTCGCCGTTTGAAGCGGCTCACTCCACCCTGACCTTGAAGCATTCGCTAGAGGAAAGCGAACTGCTATCGTCTGTATGGACGGGCTTTGTCTGAACGATACCCTTGCGCACAATTTGAGCTTAGCGACCGTTATCGAGCGGAAAGTTCGGAGAGCCGCAGAGACGAACGAAGCTTTTGTCCGCGTTAGAGACCTCTTCTTGGAAGTGAAATAAGCCCCACTCGCCCCGTCGCGCCCCTATTCCTCACCCACCTTCAAAATCAACTTTCCCAAATTCTCCCCCCTATACAATTTCTGTAGTGTCTCCGGAAACGTCTC
>Ga0187783_10001260_pt1 | contig 18655 bp, 17 predicted proteins | sample 1015_SJ02_MP02_2_FD_132471 | JGI IMG/M metagenome (GOLD analysis project Ga0187783, IMG submission 132471) | Tropical peat soil microbial communities from peatlands in Department of Meta, Colombia - 1015_SJ02_MP02_20_MG | ecosystem: Environmental > Terrestrial > Soil > Wetlands > Peat | place...
GGGGCTGACCGGCCAGGGCCTCCCGCCTGGCGATGGCCGGTCGGCGACCCCCACGCTCGACGAGTTCGGCCGTGACCTGACGGCCATGGCGCGGGAGGGGCGCATCGACCCGGTCATCGGCCGAGAAGGCGAGATCGAGCAGACGATCGAGGTGCTGTCCCGGCGTGGGAAGAATAACCCGGTGCTGATCGGCGAGGCCGGGGTCGGCAAGACGGCGATCGTGGAGGGCATCGCCCAGCGCATCGTGGACGACGACGTACCGCAGATCCTCGCGGACAAGCGGGTCGTCCAGCTCGAGCTGTCCGGCGTCGTGGCCGGCACGCGCTACCGGGGCGACTTCGAGGAGCGGATGCGGCGCATCATCGACGAGATCCGCAGCCACGGCGACGAGCTGATCATCTTCATCGATGAGCTGCACACCCTGGTAGGCGCGGGGGGCAGCACCGAGGGCGGCATGGATGCCGGCAACATGGTCAAGCCAGCCCTGGCGAGAGGGGAGCTGCACGTGGTCGGCGCGACCACGCTCGACGAATACCGCAAAAACATCGAAAAGGACGCGGCGCTGGCCCGGCGCTTCCAGCCCATCCTCGTACCCGAGCCTACCGTCGAGGACACGCTGGCCATCCTGCACGGGCTGCGCGACCGGTACGAGGCGCATCACCAGGTCCGATATGAGGACGCGGCGCTGACCGCCGCCGTCGAGCTGTCCGACCGCTACATCACCGACCGGTTCCTGCCGGACAAGGCCATCGATCTGATCGACCAGGCGGGGGCCCGGGTCCGGCTCCGGATGAAGACGCCCGGCATGGACCGGCGCGAGCTTGAGCGGCGCGTCGAGGATATGCAGCGGGACAAGGACCAGGCGGTCGCCAGCGAGCAGTACGAGCAGGCGTCCCGGCTGCGGGACGAGATGGAGGACATCCGGCGCCGGATCGATCAGCTCGGCCGCGATCACAAGGGCGTGCCGGAGGTCACTTCTGACGATATCGCCGAGGTCGTGTCGCGGGCGACGGGCATTCCCGTCCACCAGCTGACGGAGGAGGAGAAGAGCCGCCTGCTCGGGCTCGAAGAGCACTTGCACGAGCGGGTGATCGGGCAGGACGAGGCGGTCGCGGCGGTCGCCGAGGCGGTCCGCCGGTCCCGGGCCGGGCTCGGCGATCCGAACCGCCCGGTCGGCAGCTTCCTGTTCCTCGGGCCTACCGGTGTCGGCAAGACCGAGCTCGCGCGCGCCCTGACCGAGGCGCTGTTCGGCGCCGACAGCCGGATGATCCGGCTAGACATGAGCGAATTTCAGGAACGACACACCGTCAGCCGGCTCGTCGGTGCGCCGCCGGGATACGTCGGGTATGAGGAAGCCGGCCAGCTCACCGAGGCGGTCCGCCGCCGGCCCTACTCGGTGGTGCTCCTCGACGAGATCGAGAAGGCACACGCGGACGTGTTCAACATCCTGCTGCAGGTGCTCGAGGATGGCCGCCTCACCGACGGCCAGGGCCGGACCGTGGACTTCAAGAACACGGTGCTCATCATGACCAGCAACCTGGGTACCGACGTGGTGAGCCGTCGCGGCACCGCGCTCGGCTTCGGCGCGGACACGGCGGGCTCGCAGGCGGCCCTGGACAGCGCACTGCAGGAACAGCTGATGCGCCGGCTCCGCGAGTCCTTCCGGCCGGAGTTTCTCAATCGCATCGACGAGATCGTCATCTTCCGCGAGCTGGACCCAACCGAGCTGCGGCAGATCACGGAGTTGCTGCTCGAGGAGACCCGTCGTCGGCTGCACGCCCAGAACGTGCAGGTCGAGTTCACGCCGGCCGCGGTCGACTGGATCGCCGAGCACGGCTATCAGCCCGAGTTCGGCGCCCGCCCGATGCGCCGGACGATCCAGCGCGAGGTCGACAACCAGCTATCGAAGATGCTGCTCGACGGGCAGGTCCTGCCGGGCCAGCAGGTCACCGTCGACGTGCGCGATTCCCACCTGACGTTCACCACCAGCCCGGAGCACGCCGCGGTCTGAACGTGACGTCAGCGGACCCCGGTCAGCCGGTCGGTGTGGATACGGCCGCGACCGCAGGTGTCGATCCGCTTCCATCGGCCGGGCAGGTCGAGGATCTCCAGGTGGCCGAACCGCAACGGCAGCGCGGGGTCGACGGCGAGGGTATCGCCCTGCGGCTCGAGGCCGAGGGCGACCCGCAGCAGCAGCAGCGGCGCGCCGGTCGACCAGGCCTGTGGGCTGCACGCCGTCGGGTACTGGACGGGATAGCGCGTGGCGAGGCGCGGGTAGCCGCCGAACGCCTCGGGCAGCCGGCCGTCGAAAACTTCGGCCGCCGCCATGATCCCCGCTACGATGCCCGCGGCCTCCTCGTCAAACCCGTAGCGGCGCAGGCCCCAGGCGATGAAGGAGTTGTCGAACGGCCACACGGTGCCGACGTGGTAGCCGATCGGGTTATACCGCGCCTCGCCCTCCGCGAGGGTGCGCACGCCCCAGCCGGAGAACAGCCGGGGGCCGAGCAGGTGTCGCGCAACGGCCCTCGCCTTTGATTTCTCGACGATCCCGCTCCACAGCAGATGGCCGATGTTGGAGGTCAGCGAGTCGACCTGGCGCCCGTCGTGGTCCAGCGCCACGGCAAAGTATTCGCCGTCCGGGACCCAGAAGTCGCGGTTGAACCTGCGCTTCAGGTCGGCGGCCTCCTTCTCCAGCCGGTCGGCGAACGCGGGGTCCTTCCAGACGTGGCGGGCCAGCCGGGCGCCGCGGATCTTGGCGTCGTAGGCGTAGCCCTGGAGCTCGCAGGTGGCCCTCGGAAAGCCGGGCAAGTCGCCGTTACGGTAGGAAATCGAGTCCCACGAGTCCTTCCAGCACTGATTCTCCAGCCCGGTCTTGTCGTTACGCCGCTGATAGGACACGTAGCCGTTGCCCTGCAGGTCGGCGTACTCGTCGATCCACGCAATGGCGGCCCTGGCCGCGTGCTCAAGGTCACGGACGAGTTTCGTGTCGCCGGTCCACCGCTCGTACTCGTCGAGCAGCACGACGTACAGTGCGGTCGCGTCGGCGTTGCCGTAGTACGGCGAGTGCGGCCGCTCCTCGAACGCGGTCAGCTCCCCGTACCGCATCTCATGCAGGATCCGGCCGGGATCCTCATCCCGGAAGTCATCGACCCTCGTTCCCTGCCGCTCCGCAAGCGCCAGCAGCGTGGTCGAGGCTAGCTCGGAGGTGAAGGGCAGCGCCTGCAGGCTGGTGAAAATGCTGTCCCGGCCGAAGATGGTCATAAACCACGGCAGCCCGGCCGCCGGCAGCGATCGGCCCGGCATGGTCAGCGTGGAGAACCGCAGCGCGGCGAGGTCTGTCATGCACCGGCGGTAGACGTGTTCCACCGCCTCCCAGTCGCACTCGACGGTCGGCGCGCGCTGCAGCCACTTCTCCAGACCGCGTGCCTGGTCGCGGCGCACGTGCCGGGTGCCGTGAGCCTGCCCCCTGACCCGGACCGGCGCCGCGGTCGACCCGTCCGGGCTGCCCTGCATCGCGACGACGTCGAGCTCAGTGCTCCACTGGCCGTGCGCGGGCACGGTTATGTGGAAGGACAGCCCCTGCTCGTCGATGTCCGCGGGCCCGGTCGCGGATATCCAGGTCTCGCGGGCGTAGGTCTCCCGCCGGTAGCCGAGGACCAGGCTGTTGCCAGCGACCTCGGCGTGGTAATCGCCCTTTTTCTTGAGCGCGTCCTTGACCTCGAACAGGTCGGCGAAGTCGCTCGCCGCGTCGATGCGGATCGCGAGGTCCACGGGACTGTTCTCGTGATTGAGCACCCGCAGTTCCTCGCGGAAGCCGTCCGGGGCCACCTCGCGCTCCCTGATGACCGACAGCGTGGCGTCGATATAGACGGTCCCGCTGCCGGGGACCAGGAAGAAGCGGGTCTGGAAGTACTGCAGGTCGTCCGTCGACAACGCGCTGAGCTGCTGCCGGTTGACGGTCAGCACCCAGCGCGACAGGAACCGCGTGTCGAAGGAGAACAGGCCCGTCGGGTCGGTCAGGGAGGCCTGGATGTCGCCGCGGTCGTCGCTGACGACGAAGGTGTTGCCCTCCAGGATCTGCACGAGCCGGTCGCTCACGTCCGCCTCCCTTTCGTCCCGTCGTGCCAGGCCATCACGGTCGCTGAGCTGATCGGCGGCACCCGGCCCACGGACCCGGGCGGACCGGGCAGGCAGCGCTGGAACATCATGCAGGCCGCGATGCTGCCCTCGCATTTCAGCAGGCCCCTCAGGAGGGCCGCGTGGGCGTTCAGGCGGCCTGTCACCAGGGCCTCGGCCGCAGGTCGCCGGATCGTGATGATCGCGTCCGGCGTACCGTTGCCCTGCCGGGAGACCGAGACGTCGCCGTCGCGGACCGTGATGTGCCACCGGTCCGCGCGGCCGGCATCGCCCGGCACGTCGAATCGCAGCGTGGCAGACTCTCGCTCGAGCGTGGCCAGGTGGCCAAACGCGGCGAGGTCGGCGAAGAACTGGCCGATGCGGTCCGTCGTCGGCGGCGCGGACCGGGTAGCAGCGGACGGCATGTCCCGGTACTTGTTCAGCTTGGTGCGCCGTTAACCGCCCGGGCGCCGAGTTTTGCCGCGTCGTTGTGCAGCCCAGGGCGGGTTCGTGGCGCGCGGATTACGAACGCCTGGCCGGGCGGGAGTGATCCCAGTCCGCGAGCAGCGTGCGGATGCCGGTGACGAGTGCGATCGGCTGGTCGAGCATGACGTGATGACCGGCCGCCGGGATTTCGATCACGGGCGCGAGCTGGCCCAGGCTGTCGTACATGAGCTCCGTCGTCTGCGGCGGGACGATGCCGTGCTCGGCGTGGAACAGCGCGACGCGGCAGTCGAGCTGCCGCAGCAATTGCGGGGTGCCCTGCACCCGGCCGAAGACCGCCGGATCGAATTTCCAGCTCCACCCGCCGTCGACGGCCCGGATGGAGGTCTCGGCCACGTGCTGCAGCACATACGGCAGGGTCGGCTGGTCGGGGATTGGGTGGAACCGACTGATGGCTGCCTGCCGGGTCGGGTAGACGCGCAACGGGCCGAACGCCCGCTGCTGGCGGGCGGCCTGGTCCTCGGGCGTGAACTCGCGCACCGGCGAGTCGACGACCACGATGCCCTCCAGCCGCGTGCCGAACATGCCCGCCGCGCGCAGCGCCACGAATCCGCCCATGCTGTGCCCGAGGATGACGGGCGGCCCCGCGATCCCGGCGGCGTCTGCAGCCGCGACGGCCTCGCGGGCCCAGCCGTCCAGGCTGTAGCCACCCCGGCGGTCGCTGTCCCCGTGGCCGGACAGGTCGACCGCCACGACCCGCCGCTCGGCGGCGAGCAGCGGCCCGACGTGATCCCACCAGTGAGCGTGCGCGGCGCCGCCGTGCACGAGCACGAGCCCGCCCGAACCCGCCGTGCCCCAAGCCCGGTAGCGGATCGATGCCCCGTCCACCAGAACGGAGCCTTCCTGCGCGGTTGCGGCCAGGGCGGCGGTAAACCAGGCAGGCGGATCGGCCAGCTCGGCCGGCGCCGCGATGGTCACGTGCGACACCCGGCCGCCTTCGGGCGGCCGGTCACGTCCCGGCCTCTGCCCAGGCCCGCTCCAGCACCCCGGTGATCGTCTCCGCGGGCTGCGCGCCAGAGATGCCGTACCGCCGGTCGACGACGAACAGCGGAACGCCGGTCGCGCCGAGCGACTGCGCCATCGCCTGGTCGGTGTCGACGTGGTCGCCGTAACGGTCGCTGCTGAGCACGTCGGCCACCTCGGCGGGATCCAGTCCGGCCTCGACCGCGAGCCGGCTGAGCGAGTCGTGGTCGAAGATCGAGTCTTGCTCGGTGAAGTACGCGCGCTGCAGCCGTTCCATCAGCTCGCCCTGCCGGTCGCTGGCCTTGGCGAGGTGCAGCAGCCGGTGCGCGTCCCTGGTGTTGCCGCTGCGCAGGCCCTCCATCCGGAACGTCAGCCCGTCGGCGCTCGCTCGCTGCTCCATCTGGTGCTGCGCCTGCCTGGCCTGCTCCGGGCTCATGCGGTATTTCTGCGCGAGCATATCGACGGTCGGCGTCGTGACACCAGGCCTCGCCCCTGGATCCAGCTCGAACGACCGGTAGACGACCCGCACCTTGTCCCGGTGCTCGAAGTCGTCCAGTGCCTGCTCGAAATGCCGTTTGCCCAGGTAACACCACGGGCAGACGACGTCAGCCCAGATCTCGACTTCCATGGCCATGGTCAACACCGGAGGAGCCCCGGCGCTTCCCTGGGGCCGTCGCGCGCGCTCCGCGGGTCCTGACGACCTAGTGGGTGCCGCGATTGGCCCAGTTGAACCGCGCCGAGCCGCGGCCGAGTAGCCGGTCGACCGCGGCGCTGACGGACCCGTCCTCGGCTGTCAGCCGGCGGATTACGAAGATCATCGTGGGGATGGCCCAGAAGTCTCCGCAGATCCACAGGATCCCGGCGCCGATCTGCTGGTCGGCGAACGGGGCGAGGGTGACGCCGGGGATGTGGTTGTAGACCGAGTACCACGACGTGCTGGTGAGGAACCCCATGGCCATGGCCAGCCCCCACATCACGCAGTTCGTCAGCAGCAGCGCTGCGGCCTGGGATACCGGCGTCATCCTTATCCGGACCGGCGGCGAAGGGATGAACTGGAGCCAGAACAGCACGCCCACGACGAAGAAGCTGCCGTGCATGAGCCAGATCTGCACGGCCTGGTTCCGATCGGCCAGGTCGTACGGGGCCGGCAGGTGCCAGACAATCATCACCACGCTGAACAGCGCCACGCTGACCCACGGTCGCAGCAGGACCGCTCCGACAGCTCGCAGCGGCCTGGTCCGGCGCGCGATCCCCGGCTCGCCGGTGGCTGTCTGGCCGGCCCGGCCCGGCAGCGGATACAGCAGCGGCTCCCAGGGCGCGCCGGCCACGACGAGTGTAGGAGCGGCGAACATCAGCAGCAGGTGCTGGATCATGTGCACGAAGAAGTAGTCGTAAGCCCAGTACTCGATCGGGGACTGGACCGCGATCAGCAGCACGACCAGGCCGCCGTAGAACCACAAGGACCGCAGCCGGCGCTGCCGGGTGAGCTCTGGCTGGGAAACTGCCTTGAGCCCGGCCAGGCCGATCTCGTGCCAGACGGTCAGCGCGATCGCGATGATGAGGAACGGATCAAATGACCAGTGGTCGATCAGATAGCGCATGAGGGTCAGCCCGGCAGGGTTGGTGGGGACGCGTGCATGGCCAGCGACTTGATCGCCCTGTCGATGGGGCTATCCACCTTCGCCCGCTGCGCGTTCAGCCTCGCGAGGTCGCGGCTGAGCTGCGCCTCGGCGTGGCTCCTGGCCTGTGCGGTCTTGGCGGATAGCACGGCAGCCACGTCTAGCTGCACGTTCTCCGCATCGGGCGCGGCCCAGGCCACCAGCCCGGACACCGCACCGATGAGGCCGAAGCTGTCCAGGGATTCGGATACCTGGTAGTTCTCGAGGTCGTCCAGCTGCTCGTTGGTGGCGGGGGAGCAGTTGGCCGCGCCCTGCTCGGCAACGCTGATCCCGTCGCTGACGTCGTCGGCGGTGTCCTGGCCAGCCTGGACCAGCCGCAGCGCGGCGAGCGATTCGCCGACGCCGCCCGCGCACGACTCAATGTCGCTCGTCACGTCGGTGAGGAAGCCACGCATGTCGGAGGCCCGCTGGGCCTGCGATGGCTTGTGCACGAGCGAGACAGCGACCGCGACGAGCACCAGCACCACGCCGGCAAGCAGCACCCAGCGCGGAGTCCGGCGCACCGGCCAGCCACTGGCCAGGGCACGAGCCCGCGGCGGCTGCTGAGTTGCGGGCGACACGCTCAGCCTCGATCCTGCGCGGCCGGGCGGTCCATCAGCGCCACGTCCCTGGCCAGCAGGCGCGCGGTCACCGGGCCCAGCACGTGGGCGACGATCCGATGCTGGTCGTTGAGGAAGAACGTCTGCGGCAGGGCGTATACGCCGTACGAGGTCGTGGTCGGCGCCGGGAACCGGTCGAAGCCGACCGGGTAGGTCACACCCGCCTTGTGGATGAAGCGCAGCGCGGCCGTTTCCTCGTCGTTCGAGTCGATGCCGAGCACGATGACCCGGCCGTGCTGGCTGGCGTAGTACCGGGCGAGCAACGGGGTCTCCCGCTGACAGGGCGCGCACCACGAGGCAAAGAAATTGACGATCAGCGGCCGGCCCGCGTAGCTGGCCAGCGAGACGGTGCCGCCCGGCTGGCCGAGTGCCGGCAGCGAGAAGCTCGTGGCCAGCGGCGGCGGCCCGACCGGGCGGGCCGGAGTGGCGCCGGCCGACGCGACGACGATCCCGATCGCGATGGCGAGCGCGGTCACGGCGCAGCCGATGCCGATTTTCGCCCGCCGGCTCGCCATGCGGAGCCGGATGAGCCGGGCCGTCCTGGCCAGGCCCGAGCGGCCGGGGCCGGTTTCGGGGGCGTTGTCCTGTCGCTGCGTGATCATCGGCCGTTAGGGTACTCGTCGTGCTGGCCGCCCGCTGCCACTGCGGCCGCGGGCGAGACCGGGGTCCCGGCCGGCAGCGTGGGTGCCGGCATCGGGGCCGCGAGCGCGTTTGCAACGACCGCTGGCAGCTGCACCGGGCCGACCGGCAGCATGAACTCGAACTTGCTGCCGAGTCCCGGCACGCTCGTGGCCCGCACCTCGCCGCCGTGGCCCTCGGCTACGGCGCGCACCAGGGATAGCCCGAGCCCGGTGCCCCTCCGCCCGGCCACTGGCTGCGATCCGGTCGCGAACCGCTCGAAGATGCGCGCGAGCTCGTCGGCGGCAACGCCGGTCCCGGTGTCCTGCACGACGATGCTGGCGAGATCCGAACCGTCGGTGCGTGCCACGACCGAGAGCCGGATGAGATCGGTCGGCCCGGTGTGCTGCACGGCGTTCTCCAGCAGCGCGTCGACGGCGAGGCCCAGGCGCTCGGTGTCGGCGAAGGCGGTGACCGGGTCCAGCCGGCCGAGCTGCCAGCATCGGTCTGCGGCGGGCTGCCACCGCAGGAGCACGTCCGCGACGAACTGGTCAAGCTCGACCGGCTCAGGGCGCAAAAAATCGGGACTGGCCGAGGCGGCGATGAGCAGCAGGCGCTCACTGAGCGTCCGGAGCCGGGTGAGCTCGCCCACGACCACGTTGATATCGCGCTTGTCCTGGTTATCTGCCAGGTGCCGGGCGAGCAGCTCTGAGTGGCCAAGCGCGATGGTGATCGGGGTCTTCAGCTGGTGCGAGGCATCCTGGAGGAACCGGCGCTGAATGGCGAGCAGCCGCTCGTTCTGCTGGTTTACCCGGATCAGCTCCGCGTCGGCGGCGAGGCGCCGGCGGCCGTGCCACATCATGACCCAGAACATCGCGGCCATCAGCGGCACCTCGGTCAGCTCCTCCGCCGCTGCCGTGCCGCGGAGCACGTCGACCCCGATGGCCGCGCCGGTCGTGACGCACATCGCCGCCAGCACCCACAGGGTCCGCCCGGTGTTGCGGACCCGGAAGCTGTACAGCAGCGCGAAGGTGATCCAGATCAGGTGGAACGGGATCGCTTCCCAGGTCTGAAAGAGGACGATCCCACCCAGCCCGAGGATCCACAGCACGACCCAGGCGAGGTCGATCCAGCCCCGCCAGGACCGCAGCTGGTTCATGTCCGGCCGCCAGGAGCGCGGCCCAGCCACCCACCGGAACACGCCTGGTTGCTCGGCGAGCGGGGAGTCAGGAAGCGAGTCGATACCCTGCACCGCGCACCGTCTCGATCAGATCGAATCCGAGCTTAGACCGCAGCCGCCGGACGCAGACGTCGACGACGTTCGAGCCCGGATCGAACTCAATGCCCCAGACCGAGGAGAGCAGGGTCCCCTTGGCCACGGAGCCGCCCGCGTGCTCCATGAGCTCCCGCAGCAACAGCACCTCGAGGCGCGTCAGCGGAACCGGGCCGAGCCCGACGTCGGCCTGCATCCGGCCCAGGTCGAGCACCAGCCGCCCGGCGCGCACGATGTCGGCTGCCGGATGCTCGCCCGCCTGCTGCTCGGCCCGTAGCTGCACCCGGACCCTGGCCAGCAGCTCGTCGAGCGAGAACGGCTTGGTCAGGTAGTCGTTGGCCCCGGAGTCCAGCAGATCCACCTTGGCGGTCACGTCGGACAGGCACGACAGCACCAGAACTGGCTGGTCGGGCCGCAGCCGCTGCAGCTGACGGAGGACCTCCCGGCCATCGGCGGCCGGCATGAGGACGTCGAGGATCACGAGCTGGTAGTCGCCCGACAGGGCGAGCGCCAGCCCTGCCTCGCCGTCGGCCGCGGAGTCGATTCCGTAGCCCGCCGCCTGAAGGGCACGCGTCACCACGTCTCGGATCTGCGGCTCGTCGTCGACCACGAGGATGCGGCTGGGCACCGGCCCGGTTGCTACCTGGCTGATGCTCATCGTGCGCCAAGCCCCAATCGATTGCAGTCGGTCGGTCCGGACTGCACTGGGTCTACTCCATCAGACCAGCCACGGTCAAGTTCGAGTACCGGATTGAAACCTTATGGCTACCTGCAGAAACGCTGTGCGCACAGGCCAGCAGGAGCCACCGGGCCGCCGTTGTCAACTATGACAATTTCGTCATTCAGCGGCGCCGTCCTTGCGGCTGGGGGCGTCGCAATCGCACGATCGGTTCCGTTAACCGGGGCACGGCCAGTCTGCCATGCCAGCAACCCGGCGGTCCTGCCGAAGGTCAAGAAGCGAGGTGATGGCCGGTGTCCCTGCCGGCCCGAATCGCGACGTTGGTCGTGGCGTTTCTCGCCGTGGCAGCGCTCGCGGTGTTCGTAGTGCTGCATTACTTCCTCGGAGGTCCGCCGACCATTGACTACGCCGCCGGCGTGACTCCAGACACCGGTGCCACGGTCCACGTCGTCCTGCAGGAAGACCCCCAGAACACGGTCAGCACCCATCCGGACTGGGTGTCCTACTTCATCCAGGACCCGAGCACGCACCAATGGGTGCACACGACCCTCTTCAAGGTGCCGGCCGGCAGCCGCATCGACGTGACGGTCTACGGCTATGACGGCTGCACGCCGCTGCGGAACCCCTACTGGGGCAGGGTGACGGGCACCATCGGCGACATCGCGTATGTGAACGGCAAGGCGATCAGTTCACTCAACTCGTGGGCGGCCTGCAACGTCGCGCACACGTTCTCGATCCCCGGCATCGGGCTCAACGTGCCGCTGGCTTCGCCGGACCTATCGGCGACCCTGTGCGGGACCTCGCCCTGTACGACGGCGAGCCCGCACCGGACGATCACGTTCAGCTTCAACTCGCCGCGGCTGACGGGCACCTATTTCTGGCAGTGCCGGATCCCCTGCGGCGGTGGCTTCATCGACGGCTTCGGCGGCCCCATGCAGACGATCGGCTTCATGACGGGCAACATGGAGGTGGTGTCCTGATGGCCGCGCCTGAAGAGGGGGCCACGCAGCCAGCCGAGGCGCGGGGGCCCAACCACGGCCTGCGGATCTTCCTGATCTGGCTGCTCGTCGCCGCTGCCGCGGACCTGCTGCTGTACTTCGTGTACGGGCCGCACATGCCGCCCGGCACGATGTCCAACTCCGCCGCGAGCCAGCAGTTCGACATCAAGGTGATGTCCGTGCTGGCCGCGCCCGTGATGGCCTTCGTGCTCGTCTGCGGCAGCTACTCATTCATCGTCTGGCGGCGCCGCGCCGGCGACGACGAGGATGGCCCGCCCATCTACGGGAACACCAGGGTTCAGGCCACCTGGATCACGGTCAGCGCCGTGATCGTGCTGTTCCTCGCCGGGTTCGGCACCTACGAGCTGGCCTGGCCGGGTTTCGCGGGGGCCGGCGCGGGCGAGGGACCGAGCCCCATCTGGAAGCCGAACGGCACGCCGCTGCAGGTCCAGGTCATCGCCCAGCAGTGGCGGTTCACCTACCGCTACCCGCAGTTCGGCGGGTTCGAGACCACCGCCCTGTACCTGCCGGTCGGCCAGCCGGTGCAGTTCAACGTCACCTCGCTGGACGTGATCCACAGCTTCTGGGCTTACCAGCTCGGGGTCAAGGCCGACGCCAACCCCGGCGTGAACAACGTCGCCTACACCACGCCGGAGCACACCGGGACCTTCACCGTGCGGTGCGCCGAGCTGTGCGGACTGTGGCACGGCGCGATGACGAACCAGGGCAAGGTGGTGACGGTGGCTGCCTTCCGGGCCTGGGTGAGCAAAACCGAGATCCAGCTCGCCTCGATCACCAAGCTGCTGCCGCCGTACTCGACCACGTACGACCCGACGGTCATTCCGCAGATCAACAAGGCCATGGCGAAGGCGGGCATCGCCGGCGCCAACGGCTACTACTACCCGCCGCAGGACCCGGTGCAGCCGTGACCGCAGCGACGACGGTGCTTGCCTGCAACCCCGTGATGAAGAGGTGACCTGATGGCCATCGAGACACAGCCAGAACGCGCGCAGGGGGCTGGCGGTGGCCTGCCGGCTGGCGGCGGCGGCGGACGGCCGTGGTGGATGCGTCCGGCCATCCACACCGCGATCGTCGGGGCGGTGGCCGGGTACCTGCTTGGCCACTTGCTGGGCGACTACCTGACCGGCGCGACGGGTGCCGCAAACCAGTATCCGAACACCGTATTGTCGGACTCCGAGGACTGGCCGATCGTGCTGGGCTACCTGTTCGCGATCGTGGGCTGGCTAGCCGGGCTCGGGGTGTTCAACGACGTCCTGCGGCAGGTAGTCGGCAAACCGGCACCCGTCAACGGGCTGCCCGAGGAGGAGACGTCGGGACTGGCCAGGTACTTCCGGTACTCGCTCGACCACAAGGTGGTCGGCATGCAGTACCTGGTCGGCATGATCATCTACTTCTGCACCGCCGGGCTGTTCGCCATGGCGATCAGGACCGAGCTGCTGTCCCCGGTAAACCACGTGTTCACCGCCCAGGTCTACATCGAGATCGTCGGCGAGCACGGCACCATGATGATGATGCTGATGACCTCGGTCATCCTCGGCCCGTTCGGCAACTACCTCGTTCCGCTCATGATCGGCAGCAAGCGGGTCGCGTTCCCGCGCGTCGAGGCGCTGTCGTTCTGGCTAACCCCGATGGCGTTCCTCATCCTGCTGTCCGGTCTGATGCTGGGCGGCTTCCCGTTCGGCTGGACCGGATACGCGCCGCTGTCGATCCAGTCCACGGTCGGCGCCGACTCCTACGCGGTCGCGTTCGGGCTGATGGGCGTGTCGGTGATCCTGGCCGGCTTCAACATCGTTGTGACGGTCATCTGCCACCGGGCGCCCGGCATGCGCTGGAGTCGGATGCCGATCTTCGTCTGGTCGATGCTGTCGACGGGCTTCCTTATGGTGCTCGCTGCGCCGGTGCTGGTCGGCGGCATGTACATGCTGGTCATGGACCGGACCGCGCAGACCGCGTTGTTCGAGGACAGCCTCGGTGGCAGCAGTTACCTGTACCAGAACCTGTTCTGGTTCTTTGGCCATCCGGAGGTCTACATCCTGGCGCTGCCGGGCTTCGGTATCGTGCTGGAGATTCTGCCTGTCATGTGCCGGAAGCCGCTGTTTGCCTACCGGGTGGGCGCCGCCGGGATGATCGGCGTCTCGCTGCTCAGCTTCTTCGTCTGGCAGCACCACCTGTTCGACAGCGGCATCAACCCGGACATGCGACCGCTGTTCATGGTCACCACCGAGCTCATCTCGATCCCGACCGGGTTCATCTATCTGGTCGCGCTCGGCACGTTCTGGAGGGCGAAGATCCGCTTCAGCGTGCCGATGCTGTTCTGCATCGGCATGCTGTTCAACTTCCTGATCGGCGGGGTGACGGGGGTGTTCCTGTCGGACGTGCCCGCCGACACGACTGAGCACGGCAGCTTCTTCGTGATGGCGCACTTCCACTACACGATCATGGGCGGGCTGATCTTCGCCTTCATGGCGGGCATCTACTACTGGCTGCCCAAGATGACCGGCATCAAGCTCAACGAGAAGCTGGGCAAGTGGCAGTTCTGGATCATGTTCATCGCGTTCAACTCCACGTTCCTGCCGCTGTTCGCGGTGGGCATGGCGGGCCAGCCAAGGCGCGTCTTCACGTATGCAACCAACCTCACCGGGCTGAACGTCTGGGTATCCATCTCCTCGTTCGTGCTGGGCTTCGCGATCCTGCTGTTCGTGATCAACTTCGTGTGGTCCACGGGTTTCGCGCGTGAGCGCGAGGTCGGCAACCCGTGGCAGTCCCGCGGCCTGGAGTGGCAGATCGCCTCCCCGCCGCCGCCCGGTAACTTCGACCAGGTCCCGGTGGTGCTGTCGGCTCCCTATGAGTACGGCGTCAAGGACGCGCAGCCGGTGGCCGACCTGCATCCACCCGCCGGGGTGCTGACCGCGGCACTGATGGCGGCCGAACCAGCCAGAGCGGAGGCATGACCATGGCCGAGACAACGGCGGAGCCGGCCATGAGCCCGGCGGAGGAAGAGGCGGTCTTCTACCACGAGGCGTCGCTGAACGCCGCCTGGACCGGGGCCCGGCTCGCGCTGGGCGCGCTCTCCTTCCTGTTCGGCGCGTTCGTGTTTGCGTTCTTCTACCTGAAGTCGCTGAATAGCCACGGGCTGTGGTATACGGCCGGGACGCACCCGCAGCTGTGGCTCGGCACGCTGGTCATGGTTCTCGTCGTGGTGAGCGCGCTGCTCCAGTCGGCGGTGCTGCAGCTCATCAAGCGCGGGAACAAGGCCGCGTGGCAGGGCGGCGCGGCCGTCGCCCTGCTGCTGGGCCTCGGGGCCGTGGTGTGCTCGGTCCTGCAGCTGCTCTACATTCCGTTCTGGCCGGGCGCGAGCGGGTTCGCGAGCGTGTTCGTCGGGTTCACCCCGGTGTACCTGGTGATCGCGTTCGGCGCGATGGTGTGGCTGGAGATCCTGATCATGCGCGCCAGGGCGATCCCGCAGATCTCGTTCGTGGAGCAGCCGCCGACCTACGCCGAGGCATTCGCGGTGCAGCGCTTCCAGGCCTCGCTGAGCGCGTTCACCCTGGTCTGGAACTATCTGGCCGCGGTGGCCATCATCGCGTGGATCTTGTTCTACCTGGTCCACTAGGCAAGCAGGCGGGAACGTGGTGTTCGCTCACTGGTCGGCCAGCTGGCCGGTGCTGATCGGGTACGTCGTGGTGGCCGGGTGGCACCTGACCGGGCTGTCCCGGCTCGTCCGGCGGCGCGCCGACGGTGCCACCCCGGTCGGCGGCCCGGGCCTGGCCGGACTGCGGCGGGAGGCCGCGCTGTTCCACCTCGGGCTGCTGCTCGTGCTGCTCGCGCTGGTATCGCCCGTCGGCTACTGGTCCGATGTGTACATCTGGGTGCGAGCGATGCAGACGCTGCTGGTGGCCGTCGTCGGCCCCGGGCTCATGGTGCTCGGCGCCCCGTGGCTCGCCTTCCGCCAGCTCTGGCGGCCAGGTGGCGGCGAGGTCGGCGCGGACCGGGTGGCCCGCGTTTCCTTCTGGGTGTCCCACCCGCGGGTTGTGGTCATCCTGTTCAACGTCATCTTCGTCTGCTGGCAGCTGCCCTACCTGTACGACCTGGCGAAGGCGAACAGCGGGGTCGCGCTGGCGGATCACGCCAGCCTGGTCGCGGCTGGCGTGCTGCTGTGGCTGCAGCTGATTTCGTCGTGCCCGGTAACGGCGCCAGGCTCGCCGCTACGGCGGGTGGTGCTGATCGTGGGCACCGTGGGCGTGTCGACGGTGCTGGGCATGGTGCTGGTGTTCGGCAACGGCGTGCTGTACCCGGTATACGCGAACTCGGCGCACCACTTCATGACGGTCCTGGATGATCAGCAGCTATCGGGGGCGGTGCTCTGGATGGGCATGCTGCCGCCGCTGATCACGGCCGCGGTCGCGCTCCTGTCGCAGTGGCTGAACGACGAGGAGTCGGCGGAGTTGTCGGCCGGGCTGAACCGGCTGACCGCTGCGCGCCGGGGAGGCTGGCCGTCCCGGCCAGTCATAAGGTGAAGCTCGTGACTGGTAGCAGGAGGCAGCTGTGCATGCCCTGATCGCTGGGGGAGTCACCCCCGACAACACGCCGCACGGGTACAACTGGTCCTTTGGGTTCCCCATGCTGCTGTTCATCGCCATCGCCCTGGTGCTGTGGGCTTTGTTCGGCCGGCCACATCAGCGCGTGCCGTCGGAGCGGATCTCGCTCGGACTGAGTTCGCGGCTGTCTCATGCCGGTACCGCGCCCGCAGCTGCGGTCGCCTCGGGGCCGAGCCCGGCTCCTCGCGGCGGCACGACAGAATCGCCGGCCGAGCCCGCTGGTGCGCACCTGACGGCGAGCGTCGAGCCCTCGCAGGAGGCTGCTGACGAGCCTGACGGCGGAGCGCCGGCGGCCGGCGGAGCCGGAGGGGGCGAGTGACGCAGCAGGTAACGGACGCGCCGACGAGCCACGGCCCGACGGCTGACGCCGCGGCCGTCGCGGGGCTGGCACCCGGCGCCCGGCGCTCCGCAGGTGTCGTCGCGCGCGCGCTGTTCCTGCTGACCAAGCCCCGCATCATCGAACTGCTGCTGGTCACGACACTGCCGACGATGTTTCTCGCAAAGCGAGGCGTGCCAAGCCTCGAGCTGATCGCGGTCACGCTGGTCGGCGGGGCCCTCGCAGCAGGCAGCGCCAATACCCTGAACTGCTTCCTCGACCGCGACATCGACGCGATCATGCGCCGGACGTCCCGGCGCCCGCTCGTGGCCGGCCACGGTCACGCCGCCACGATCAAGCCGGGCGAGGCCCTCATCTCGGGCGTGCTGCTCGGCGCCGCCGCCACGCTGCTGCTCGGGCTGCTCGCGAACTGGCTGGCGGCCGCGCTGGCGGACGCCGCCATCCTGTTCTACGTGTTCGTCTACACGATGGTGCTCAAACGCCGGACCGCGTCCAACATCGTCATCGGCGGCGCGGCCGGGTGCTTCCCGGTGCTCGTGGGCTGGGCCGCCGTCACCGGCACCGTGAGCTGGCCCGCGGTGGTGCTGTTTGCCGTCATCTTCTTCTGGACGCCACCGCACTTCTGGGCGCTGGCCATGAAGTTCAAGGATGACTACGCGTCGGCCGGTGTGCCCATGTTGCCGGTGGTCGCGACCGCGAAGACCGTCGCGCGCAAGATCGTCGTCTACTCCTACGGCATGGTCGCGGTCACGCTGGCGCTCACACCGTACGCGGGCTGGGTGTACGGGGCATGCGCGCTCGGCCTGGGTGGCTGGTTCCTCGTCGAGGCGCACCGGCTGCAGTCCCGGGTGGCCGCGGGCGAGTCGGCCGCGCCGATGCGGCTGTTCCACCTGTCGATCGCGTACCTGACCCTGCTGTTCGCCGCGGTGGCAATCACCGCCATCCTGCCCTGGCACGGATTCTGGCGGGGATAGTCGTGACCGCGACCGCCAGGCAGCCCGTTGGTCAGGCGGGCGCGCGCTGGGTCATCCTGCTCCGGCCCCGGTGGCTGGCCTGGCACGCGTTCGCTGTGCTGGCGACCCTCGGCATGCTCTGCCTCGGCGACTGGCAGCTGCACCGTGCCGAGTCAGGTAACGAGCTGAGCTGGGCTTACACGTTCGAGTGGCCGCTGTTCGCGGCGTTCGGCGTGTACTTCTGGATCAGGTCGCTGCGAGATGAACTGCGCCAGCAGGCCGCCGCTGCCGCCGACTCCGCTGCCACCGGCCCCGCTGCCGCCGACTCTGCTGCCGCCGACTCTGCTGCCGCCGGCTCCGCCCGCGCTGTCGAGGCGGCCGGCGCGATCGAGACCGGCCGCGCGGCTCCCGCTGCTCGCAGCCAGGCAGAAAGCTGGGACGCGACGAGCTGGAACGCGACGAGCTGGGCGGCGACGAGCCGGGCTGGCGCGCGCCAGGCCGCCCGCGCTGACGGCGTGGGCGCGCCGGCCGACGTGTCCCGGGCGACGCCGGCCGACGGCGAGGCCTACGTCGCCCGGCTGAGGACGGAGGTCCAGCGCCACGGGCGCAGGCGCGGCTGGCGCTAGCCGAGTCGCGCACGGCGGCCCCGTCCCGACGTCTCCGCGTCCTGGCCTCTCCGGGCCCCGCCGCGCCGAGCTCTCCATGCCGCGTCCCAACACCGTGGTGGTTTCGGGATAGGAGAAAAGGGCCCTACTCAGCGTATGTAGCTGTTCGCGTGCGCCCTGCTGATGCAGGTCGGCTGCGTGGGCCAGGGCCAGCCGGCGCGCTCGGCCACTGCGGCGGCTTGCACCCGGCTGGTAACGCCGAGCTTGTCAAGAATGTTGCACGCTGCGCAGGAGCGGGCGAGTCATCGGCCGGGTGCCCGATTCGGCCCGGCGCGATGCCCTCGCCGCGTCACGGAACTTGCGTGCCGGGCGTTGCCGGTCGGCTTGGGCCAGCATGTCGCGGTGGCGTTCGCGGGCGAGCTGGCTGACGCTGGGATGTGCGAACACTGGCTTCTCCTGCCTGTCCGGGGCTGGCCGGCTCTGCCAGCGCATACCAGACAGGCTCGCCCGCGCGGGCGCACGCCGGGCAGGGGCCAGATCACCTCTTCTGCGCCCTGCAGGAGAAGGGGTGAAACCACCCACAGGCCTGCCGGGCAGCGGCGGGCTGGTCGCGGTGGTGCTAGACCAGCCCGGCCGACAGGGCCAGCCGGGTCAGGTCGGCGCGGCGGCGGCAGCCGGTCTTGTCCCGGATCCGGTCCAGGTGCGAGCTGAC
>Ga0187783_10001261_pt1 | contig 18654 bp, 14 predicted proteins | sample 1015_SJ02_MP02_2_FD_132471 | JGI IMG/M metagenome (GOLD analysis project Ga0187783, IMG submission 132471) | Tropical peat soil microbial communities from peatlands in Department of Meta, Colombia - 1015_SJ02_MP02_20_MG | ecosystem: Environmental > Terrestrial > Soil > Wetlands > Peat | place...
AATCCGGCTCAGCAGGCCTTCGTCAAACCCCGGGTTCCAAGCCACAGAGGCGCGTGGCGCCCAGTCGCCCCAATCGGTGTTGAAGACGCTGCTGTGAGCATCATGAACCGGCACATATCCCTGCGGGGGATTGTAGATGTTCCCTGCGAGCGCGTTCGAGAGCTTGGCGCCCAGGTATTCGGGTGCCGTGATGAACTGACCGGTTGTAGCGTTCTCAAGAATGGTTTGACGGCCGAGAATGTCGGTCGGCGGAGTCTGCCAGCCGTAGGCCAGGCCGTAGTTCAGGGTCAGGGAATTGGTCAGACGCCAGGAATCCTGAGCCCAGAAGTAGAATGAATCGTTGACCGTCGTGTTGCTCAGAGGAGTTCCGTAGGGCAGCGGATTGAGGCTGCCGTCCCGGACAGCCAGGATGGAGTTGCTGTCGAGCAAACCTAGAGTGCCGGCATAAAGCTGGTTCCACCTGCCGACGTCACCCGGCTGAAGGCAATTCGCCGATACGCCTCCCCCGCACACGGGAGGAGCATCAGCGGCGGGAATGGTAAGAAACTCACCGCGGCCGTCGGGGGTGTCCATTACGGCGACCAGCGACGTAATTCCACCGACGACCTTGTCGGCGCGATCATTTTTCAATGGCAGGCGGCGATCGTCAGTGCCGAATTGAATGCTGTGCTTGCCCCTCGTCCAGTCAACGCCGTCGGTGAATTGCACGCTCTTCTGGAAGTAATCCTGAAATCGGGCATCGGTCGCGTTGTTGTCGATGGGGGCGTCAAGCAGACCCTCCGCCGGATTCAAGGCGATGTAGGGATCGGCTGTGATACCCGAGGCCGTGCCCGGCACGTTGTACTTCGTAGCCAAGATCGCTGCCGATCCCGCGGGACTCAGGACTTGGAAGTTCTGCCAATTGCGTACCCATCCGAAGCTGAACGTGTTCGTGATGGTCGGCGAGATCAGCGTGGTCAGTTGACCCGTGACGAGGACAGCGCGGGTCGGAGACTGATCAACCGATTGCAGGTTTCCGTTGACGATGCTGGTTTGAGTGCCCGGCTGGGTCGAACGGTAATAGTTGTAGCTGCCGGCGAAGCGCCACTTGTCGGTGAAGTTGTGATCGAGTCGAAACACGCCGAAGTCCTGGTCGAGCGGTGTCGAGATCACGCCGCGAAAGCCCTCATAATTCATCGGTGCGTAAGCCCCGTTAATGGTCAAACCGTCGCCCACGGCCGGGTAATTCGGTTCAGGCATCAGCTTCCAAAAGGCCCCGACGGCCGGGCTAATGCCGATGCCTCGCGGATCGCACGGCAGGCTATTCGTTGGGCCACATTCGGTAGACGTGGCCAGATCGTAGGAGTCAATGTTGCCCGCGGCGTCCTGAAACTTCAGGATGCCGTCTTTCAACGAATCGGTGGGGACGGTCTTCGTGATCGTGCTGGACTGCGGGAATCGCCGCAGCTCGTAATTGGCAAAAAAGAATGTCTTGTTTTTGATGATGGGGCCGCCAATGCGAGCACCGCCGCGATTGTCTTCTAGGTGCGGCTGCGGGATCCCAGCCGAATCGTTGTCCCACGTATTCGCATTCAAGTCGCTGTTCTGGGTAAACCAGTAGACAGAGCCGTGATAGTCGTTGGTGCCGTGGCGGGCGAGCATGGCGACTTGTCCGCCGGAACTCCGCCCGAAGGTGGCGTTGGGGTTCGATACACCGAAGTCGAACTCCTGCACGCTGTCCTCGAGCACGGGAATCCAGGTCCCGGCCCCAACCAGATTGTCGCTGATGTCGATTCCGTCGAGTGTGTACGTGTTCTGGTCATCCATAGCCCCGGCGGACCGCACATCGGGCATGGGAAAAGTGCTGTTGCCGAACCCCGGGGACACGGCTGGTTGCAGAGCGATCAGCTCGGTGGCGTCGTGCTGCAATGTCGGAAGCTGGTCGATTTCGCTATTGTTGATCACATTTCCGACCTGCGAGGTCGTTGTCTCGAGTTGAACCGTAGAAGCGGCTTCAACTGTGACTGTCTGGGAGAGCGACCCGAGGTGCATGGTGACGTTTACCGTGTAGCTTTTCGCGATGTCGAAGGCGAGGTTCTGGACGGTGGCTTTGCTGAACCCCTCTTTTGTGGCCTCGAGCGTGTACGAGCCGGGCCGCACGGTCGGGAAGGTATACTGGCCCGCTTCATTGGCCGTCACTGTCAGCGTGGCACTGGTGGCCAGGTTCGTCAGCTTAAGCGTGGCCCCCGGCACGTTGGCATTACTTTGGTCTGACACCGTGCCCACTACTGTCGCCGACGCAGCCGTCTGCGCCCTAGTCGATGTTGGCAGAGACAGTCCCACAGCGATTGCCGTTGCGAGGAACACCCATTTTGTGCTCATTTCGAGAAGACCTCCTCGGCCCTTTCTGTGCCGTGCCCGAGAAAGGCTCCGCCCATTCGTGTCGAACTGCGCCGGGCCTTCGAAGACAGGCATAGCTGGCCAGATCCACGCTCTATTCTGAAAAATCGCCGCAAAGTGAAGCGGAACCGCACCCCAAAACAGAATCTAGGCCGCAGCGGGCGACCGCCAACCGACTGAAACCAGCCCCCACCCCAATGGGGGTTCGCCCGAGTGGGCAGAGGTATACACCAAGGCCAGGTGGGTGTAAATGAAAATATTCTTTATACGATCTAAAATCACGGACCGCCTCTCTTCCAAATGCTGGCCAGGGAGGGAAGCGGCACAACTGCACAAGAAAAAAACGGCCGGCAGGGGTCATCCTGTCGGCCGCTTTCCGTCAAAGCTTCAAATCGGGCATCTACCTGCGCCCACCGCCGTGGAACCCGGCACCGCCGTGAAAGCCCGCTCCGGCGCGGACTGCGGCGCCGCCGCGGAAGTTGCCGCCTGAAAACCCTCGCACGACTGGCCCGGGCCCGTGTCCGACGAAGCCCCGGCTAGGGACAGGGCGCCCGTAGAACCCACGCCCGTAGAACCCCGGCCGGCCGTAGAACCCATGGAACCACGGCCCCGCCCCGATAAACACTCCGTTCAGGAACCATCGCGGACCGTAGTATCCGTATGGCGCGCACGCGTACGGATAATATGGATAGTAGCCGTAGGCGCAAACGGGAGCTGCACCAACGTAGGCGGGCCCAATGCCGATTCCGATTCCGACTCTGACCTGCGCGCTCGCCGTGCCGGCCATCGCGCCAGCCACGCCGAGAAGAATTCCAAGCAAAGCGACCTGTTTTAGATAGCGCATTGCGTCCTCCCTGCCCTACTTTCTCCTCACCTCTTCGATCGCATCCGACATCGCCCTCTCGTAAGGCAGGGCGCCTGCCAAATGCCGCAGTCGGCAGCGTGGTCCAGCTAAGCTGAACACCAACAAGCAGATGCGGAGTTCGAGGGACCCAAGGCGCTTTGTCTTTGGGTGTTTCGTTCTGGCCAGAGTCCACCACCACTGCTCCTTCTCAGCCACCACCACAGACAGGGAATTGCGCGTCGAGGGGAGATGAGGCCAGGAAAACACAGGGCTCGCGACTGGCGCCGCCGATGAGGCGCTCAGTCCGCGTGGTCGTCAACTGAGAGCTCTTCGCGTGCCGTCGTGTCCAGCCCGGAAATGCGTCCCCAGGCCGTCGTGCGCCAATTGTCGGTCACCTCCTGCGACAAGATCCAGGGCGGGATCTCAACGAGGAGGAAGCGACTCAGGCTGGCGAGATACGGCTCATACATCTCCCGCAGTTTGCGCAGCTTCTCGTTCGCAGCTTCGGTCTCGCGAAGGTGGTATCCGGCATCGGCCAGCGCAGCACGCAGACGAACGAGCTCGGGAGCTGGCAGCCGATCGGCCAAGCCGGAGGGGGGCGCGGCGGTGAAGAGCTGGGCCAGATCGACGACCGTATGGCGGCACATCGCGAAGGTAAGGCGCGCTTGGCGCGCGCAATCGCTTTCGACACCCGCCACGAGCAGCGCGCTCGCGTCGAGAATCGCCGCCAGCGCGGCAAGCCAGGATTCATTGTTGTGCTGCGAGCGGAAGTAGGCAACCGCGGGATAAGAGACGTGGCTTTCGAGAATGTCGGCGGAGGCGTGCTCCCAACTGTGCAGGAGCTGTTGCAACTCCCGCCAACCATCCGCGCCCGCATGACGCCGCAGGAGCTCGGCGGCCGTGGGCGGCGAACCCGCGCGCGCGTCGAGCAGAACGATATTCACCTCGCGCCGCGAGAAGGCCTGGTAAATCACCGGCAGGTAGCTGAACACCAGAGCAAAAAATCCGAAGCCCAGCCCGCTTTCGGCGACCGTCAGCCATCGCTCGGGCCACCCGTTCGGTGAAACGTCTCCGAGCCCAAGCGTGAAAAACGTCGTGCCGCTCAGGTAAAGGCAGGTCGGGAAGCTCGGCGGCGGGTGGACCGGTCCTGCCGCGTGCGCCGCTGCCCAGTCGAGCATGCCGAAGCCGAGGACGATTAAGGCGGCCCACAATACGAACAGAAGGAGGAGGGAGAGAGGGCCATAGACGCCGAGGAAGGTCTCCCGCAATTTTGCGCGCGGCATCCTCCGGGCGAGGGCCCGCCAAGGCACCCACGTGCTGCGGTAAACGAGGCGATTCAGCCGGAAGCGTCGCGTGGCGCGACGAGGGAGGACGATCGCTTCGAAGGCCTCCCATAACACGATGGCGATGATGACGACCCCGGCGGCGATCGAGAGTGGGATCATGGGCCTCCTGAGTCCGAGGAGCAGCTCGTCAGGCTGCTTGTTCGAGGCTTGCGTTCATGGTGATTTCCGCTCGGAGAACGCGCGAAACGGGGCAATTTGCCTTTGCGCTCTGGGCCGCGGATTGAAAGGCTTCGGCGGAAATTCCCGGTACGCGCCCGGCCACGTCGAGATGAATCTTCGAAATAGTCCAGCCGGCGTCAAGCTTCTCGAAGGTAAGGGTCGCCGTCGTGCGCAGGGTTTGCGGCGTGAAGTTCATGGTGCCGAGCTGGGCGGAAAGGGCCATGGTGAAGCAGCCCGCATGAGCCGCGGCGATCAGCTCTTCCGGGTTCGTGCCTTTGCCGTTTTCGAAACGAGTGCTGAAGGAATAGGGCGTATTCGAGAGAACGCCGCCTTCTGTTGAAATCGATCCTTTGCCGTCCTTGAGCGCGCCGGACCAAACTGCCGAAGCCGTTCTTTGCATGAATGTCTCCTTGTTCCTCGATCTGCTTTCCATGTTGGGCAACGGATCGAGGCTTTGAGAATCGCGAAAGGGGAGCCAGCGCGGGGCCGGCCCCCCCGATCATTGTTTTACGCTCGATGCCGGGCGAAATCTAGAGGCAGCGATGAACTAAGCGGAGGGCGGGAGAAAGATCACAAATGTGTTCAGCCGAGCACGCGAACGATCAGGCAGGCGATGTCATCGTGCTGGCGCGCATAGCCGACGAAGGTGTTCACACTGCTCATGACCCGCCCGAGCGTCTGCGCCGCGCTCTCCGCCGGCGCTGACTGGAGAATGGGGACCAGCCGGGCCTCGCCGAATTCCTCTCCGCGCTCATCGACCGCTTCGATCACGCCGTCGGTGAAAATGAAAAGCAGATCGCCGCTCCTAAACTCAACGGTGGCCGAGGCGTAGGAGGATTCGACGCCGCTCATCAGCGGTAAGCCGAAGGGTTGTCCGCCGACCGACAATCTCTGGATCTCGCCGCTTGCGCGCCGCAGGATCGGGCTATTGTGTCCGGCGTTGATGTAACGCATCTCGCGCGTCTCGACATCGATTTCGCCGAGGAAGGCGGTTGTGAAACGCCGGCCCTCGAGGCTATGCGCGCGCGCGTAGCGCTCGAGGCCCGCGGCGATTTCGTCGAGCGACTCGGGCGTGGCCGCGAGCGCACGCAAGCCGGACTGAAAGGTCGCCATGAGCAGCGCGGCCGGCACGCTTTTGCCCGCCACATCCGCGACGACCACGAGTAAGGGAGGCTTGGCGGAACCGGCGCCCAGCGCGGGGCGCTCGAACGCATCGTAGTAATCGCCGGCGATCGTATTCTGCGGCCGCGTAGCGAAGGCAATGTCAAAACCGGGCACGGTGGGCGGACAGGCGGGCACAAGCCACTGCTGAATCTCACGGGCAATTTCGAGATCGCGCTTCATGGTCACGCGATCGGCCAACTCGAGAGCGAGGAGCACGAACAGAATCAGCGCGCCGATTCCTCCCAGCCGGAAGGGTCCCACCGTCGTCTGGCCGCCGGTCCACCGGAATTCAGGCTCGGCCACGAGCAAGGCCAGGGCAATGAGAAGGAGAACGCGGCGAGCGGGCGATAGCTTCATCAGCATGGCCTGGAACAAGGCCCATGCCCCGCGCACGAAGCGCTTCCACCTTCTCCTTTCGCGCCGAATTTCGTCCCAATCGACCTCCGTCGAATAGAGTCCGTAGCTCGCTTTGGCTTCCGAGAGGAACTGGCCCCAAAGCTGTTCGAGCTGGAGCCCGTCGGTCACCCGCTGCCAGAACGTGCGCAGCTTGCCGCCCGCCTGGCGGCCCGCACGCGTCGGGCTATTTGCGGCCGTCGACATACGCCTGCATTATACGGCGACTCGCTCGTGTTTCCCTGCTCAGCGGTCGGCGGCACGACTACTTTGAACGCCATCGATTTCGCGCCATAATCGGCCCTATGAAAGGTCGCGAGCTCGCCAATCGCATTTGCACGACCTTGCGCGCGAAGGGTTACCAGGCCTACCTCGTCGGTGGGTGCGTGCGGGACATCGTGCTCGGACGCGAGCCTGTCGACTATGACGTGGCAACCGACTCGACGCCCGACGAAGTCGCGCGAATTTTTCCGGCGAGCCTGCCGGTCGGGGCGCAGTTCGGCGTTGTCGTGGTGAGCGACGACTCCGCTCAAGTCGAAATCGCCACGTTTCGCTCCGACGTCGGCTATAGCGACGGGCGACATCCGGACCGCGTCGAATATGCAAAGACGCCGCGGGATGACGTACGGCGCCGCGACTTCACGATTAACGCACTTCTGCTCGATCCCGAGAGCGGCGAGGTGCTCGATTTCGTGGGCGGGCGCGACGATCTTCGCGCGGGCATCATTCGCGCCATCGGCGACGCGGACCAGCGCTTCGGCGAGGACAAGCTGCGCATGATGCGGGCCGTACGCTTTGCCGCACGATTCGGCTACACGATCGAGCCCGCGACCTTCGATGCCATCAAGCGACACGCGCCGCGAATCAGGGAAGTCTCCGCCGAACGCCTTCGCGATGAACTGACGAAGCTCCTGACCGAGGGCGCCGCGCGGCGCGCCTTTGAGCTGCTCGACGAGACCGGCCTGCTCGAGCAGGTCTTGCCGGGGATCGCGCGCATGAAAGGCGTCGAGCAGCCGCCCGAATTCCATCCCGAGGGCGACGTCTGGCGGCACACGCTTATGATGCTTGAGGGCCTAAAGCCGGGCGGCTCGGCGACGCTCGCTTGGGGCGTTCTCCTGCACGATGTGGGCAAGCCGCCCACCTTCAAGCCCCCCGCCGGCCCCGGGGGTCGCATCCGCTTCGATGAGCACGTCGAAGTCGGAACCGCGATGGCCAGGGAGATTTGCCGACGCCTCCGCTTCTCGAACGAGGATACCGAGCAAATTGCCGCACTCGTCGCCAATCACCTGCGCTTTAAGGACGTGCCGCAAATGAGACCTTCGACACTCAAACGCTTCGTACGTTTAAACCGCTTCGAGGAGCATCTCGAGCTGCACCGCCTGGATTGCGCGGCGAGCCACGGCCAGCTTGAAAACTACCAGCTGGTCAGGCGGTTTCTGGCCGAAACGCCGGCCAAAGAGGTGCGGCCGCCGCGGCTTGTTACCGGCGATGACCTCCTGGCCATGGGCTTCCGCCCCGGACCGCTCTTTAAGTCCATCCTCGAGGCTCTTGAGGAGGCCCAACTCAACGGAAAAATCTGCAACCGCAAGGAGGCCCTTGAATTTGTGGAGGAATCATTTTCTGCATCGCGACAGCAACCGTAACTTCTCGCAGAGCATGCGCTTACTGGCAGGGCGCGGGAAGGCAGAATTTGCCGCCAGAAGTTTAGTATGATAGACTAAGATCTGCTGATATGAGTTGGCGAAAGATCTAAGATCCCTTTTGACCGTCCGATGCATCTAAGGGTCTAGATGGCCCGGCTTAGGCCCGGCCAGGAATCTTGCTTTTTTGCTGTTATTGCTAGGGGGAAAAGTGCCAAAGGAAAATAGAACAATTCCGCAGGAGCTCCCCATCCTCCCGGTGCGCGACACCGTTCTCTTCCCAGGCGCGGTCATGCCGCTGCCCATCGGTCGCGAGAGCTCGCTAGCGTTGCTTGAATCCTTGCAAGGGGCGGAAAAGCTGCTGGGCGTGGTGGCCCAACTCGATCCCCGTATCGAGACGCCCTCGGCGAGTGATATTCACACCGTCGGGGCGGTGGCCAAAGTGCACAAAATGGTGCGCATGCCGAACGGAAACGTGGTCGCCTTTCTTGAAGGCCTCGACCGCATTCGTGTGCTGGAGGTGGTCGGGTTCACGCCCTTTCTTCGCGCACGAGTCGAGCTGCAACCCGATCTTGAGGATCAACCCGACGCGGAACTGACCGCACTTGAGCGCAACGTCCAGGAAATCTTCCGCGAGGTCGTGGCGCGCTCGCCGCAGCTTTCCGATGATTTGCAGACGGCGGTCACGCACATCGACCATCCCGGGCGTTTGGCGGACTTTATCGCGGCCAACCTGCCCTCGCTCACGACCATGGTGCGCCAGGAACTGCTGGAGACCTTCAACGTCCGCAAACGCCTCGAGCTGTTGATCAACGAGCTTTCCAAGGAGAAGGAAGTTCTCGAACTGCGTAACAAGATCAACGAGCAGGTGCAGGAACAGGTCAACCAGAGCCAGCGCGAATTCCTGCTGCGCGAGCAGATGAAGGCCATTCAGAAGGAACTCGGCGAGGCCGATGACACGCAGGCGGAAGTCGAAGAGCTGCGCAAGAAGGTCGAAGAGTCGGGAATGTCGGCGGAGGCGAAGAAGGAGTGCGAGCGCGAACTCAAGCGGCTTGCCAAGATGACTCCGGCGTCCGCCGAGTACATGGTCTCGCGCACCTATCTGGAATGGATGACCTCGCTGCCGTGGAATAAAACCTCGGGGACAGACGAACAGCAGATCGACATCCACAGGGCCCAAGAGATTCTCGATGAGGATCACTACGACCTCGAGAAGGTGAAGGAGCGCATCCTCGACTATTTGGCGGTCAAGAAACTGCAGCCCGGAATGAAGGGGCCGATTCTTTGCTTCATAGGCCCTCCCGGCGTGGGCAAAACCTCGCTCGGCAAGTCGATCGCGCGGGCCATGGGCCGCAAATTCGTTCGCATCTCGCTCGGCGGGATGCACGACGAAGCGGAAATCCGCGGCCATCGGCGCACCTACATCGGCGCCTTGCCTGGACAGATCATCCAGGGAATCCGGCGCGCTGAGACGCTCGATCCGGTGTTCATGCTGGACGAGGTGGACAAGCTCGGTCGTGATTTCCGCGGCGACCCTGCGGCTGCGCTGATGGAAGTGCTTGATCCCGAGCAAAACGCCACCTTCCGCGACCATTATCTGGATGTGCCCTTCGATCTATCCCGGGTGCTTTTCGTGGCGACGGCCAACTGGATGGATCCCATCCCCGAGCCGCTGCGCGACCGCATGGAGATTCTCGAACTCCCCGGCTACACGGAGGAGGAGAAGATCCACATCGCGAAGAGGTTCCTGCTTCCGCGCCAGACCAAAGAGCACGGCCTCAAGCTCGGCGAACAGATCGAGTTCTCCGATGAGTCGTTGCACGACCTGATTCACCACTACACGCGGGAAGCGGGCGTCCGCAATCTCGAACGCGAAATCGCCACGCTCGTCCGCAAACAGGCCCGCCGCATCGCGGAGGGCGCGACGGGTAAGCTCGTCGTGACGCCGGATGCGATTCGCGAGACGCTGGGCGTCCCCAAATACCGTCTGGAAAAGGAGGTCGAGGAGCGCGTCGAGAAGCCGGGGGTTTCGATCGGACTCGTGTGGACACCGGTCGGTGGCGACATCGTGTTCATCGAAGCGAGCAAGATGCGCGGGGGCAAATCGTTCACCATGACCGGACATCTCGGCGAAGTCATGCAGGAGTCCATGCGCGCGGCGTTGAGCTGGGTGCGCGCGAACGCGGAGACCTACGGCATCGACGCCGACTTCTTCCGCAAGCAGGACGTGCACATCCACGTTCCCTCCGGAGCGGTGCCGAAAGACGGTCCCTCGGCCGGAGTCGCCATGGTCACCGCGCTGGTCAGTTTACTGAGCGGCCGGCCGGTACGACCGCGCGTGGCCATGACCGGCGAGATCTCGCTCACCGGGGTGGTTCTGCCGGTTGGCGGGATCAAGGAAAAGGTGCTGGGCGCGAAGCGAGCCGGCATTCGCGAAGTGATCTTGCCGTCGGAGAACGAACCGAACGTGCAGGAAGACCTCAAGCCCGAGTTGCTCGAAGGCATGCAAGTTCACTTCGTACGCACGGTCGATCAGGCGCTCGACATTGCCCTCGGCAAATTCGACCAGCCTGTGCGGCCGGTGCCCAGCGGCCCGGTGGGCCAACGTCCCCCGGCACCGCCGCCGTTACACTAGACGATCGGTCGGGCGCGGGAAGCGCAGCACTCGGCACGGCGTGACCAGGCTCGGAGCCCCAGCCTCCGGGCCTTTTCTATTTGGCTTGATCGCCGCTTTTCCGCATTGCAGGCTGCCCGCGTTTCGCGTACAGGTAATGACGGATGCCATTCCGTCCGAGAGAACTTGTGGTGCGCGCGCGCGAGGCGGCCCATCTGCTCCTGCGCACCCTCGATCGAGAAGAGATGGTTGGGCGATTCCTGGACATCTATGCCGCGGAGAATCGCCGGCCGGGACGCGCCGACCATCCAGGCCACTATCGCGAGCAACTGGAGACCATTCGCCGCGAAGCCATCCTGGCCATGGTGTTGCGGATCGAGGCGGCGCTCCCCAAGCGGCTCGAGGTTCACGTCCCGGTGACGAGCGGCTCGAGGAAGACCAAGCGTAAACGCGCTGGTCACCCCCGACGCAGGCCCCACAAGCCGAGAACCAGCGGCTGGGATTTCGCCATTCCCGTTCTCGATCTTTTCCGCGAGGAGTTCTTCGTGGCCCTTGGTCAGGCCCTTGCCTGGACCCAGCAGGATGCCGAAGAGTTCTGGCGCGACCTCGAACTATGCGAAAAGCTGCAGCCGGCCGATTGGCTTTCCTCCGGCCGCCATTCCCAACGCGTTCGGGCGGGGCCGTTCATCGACCGTGTCGCGTTCATACTCGATCCCTCTTTAATGGAGCAGGCGCGCCGCGCCGCGGGCAAATTCGAGGGCGAGCTCGGCGCCGCGGCCGACCGCGTCCTGCGCAGCGTCCTATCCCGTCGCCGCCGCGACTAGAGAAAACTCCCGATCGTCACGCCCAGGCGCAAGTTATGACACTCAGAAAAAAGGCGTGCCCTTCGGCCAAATCACGGAGGAACGATGGGGAGGCGCACGGACGTTGTTTCTGCCCCGCGGCCGGGAGATCGGATTCTATGAACCGAAGCATGCGGGTCACGTTCAGGACAGGAGCCCGGAAAGGGAGCAGGATGCGAACGGTCGAGACGAGGCGCTAGCTCCCCGCCCGGTGGGTGTCAGCTGGGCCCTGCTGGCTATGGGGCCGCCGGGGCCGGGTGCGATTCGGCTAGCGCTTCGATGCGCGACATGATGGTGTTCATGGCTTGATCGAAGTTCTTGTCTCGATTGCCGAGCAGGAGCGCGCCTCGCACGTACTCGGTGAGATTCCAGAGCGTAATGTTGGACTTGGGATCGATGACGCGCAACCGAAGCTGTCCGAGCACCGGGAGCCTGAGCCCCGTATCGCTGAGGGTCCAGCTAATTTCAAGTACGACGTTGGCATCGGTTGGCGAGGGGACGATCTGGTAGCGGCCCCAGCGTTTCATCGCGGCATAGAACTGGTTGTAAGGGCGGTCCGGGCCGCCATTAAACACCACCTCGTCGATGACGGTCTCCAGGCTTTCTCCGCCGGCATTCGAAATGAACACCTTTTGCGCGCCCGCGATCTCGGGGGGCACGGGAGCCGGGGCGGCTGTCGGCGCCTTCGCCTGCTGCGCGGGCAACGTCGGGACGGTCGCTAGAATCGCCAAGGTCAAGCGCAGCGCACCTCCTGTAATCGTTCGCAAGATCGATACCTCCCTTGCCTCGGGACCTACTCCGAGCGTGCCGTATCTTACCGCTGTAGAGGCGATGGGTGCCTCTCAGATGACGACCGATTCTCGGTACTCGCCGAAGGCGCGCCGCAGGGCATCGGAAATTTCGCCGACCGTGGCGTAGGACTCGACGGCAGTGAGGATGGCGGGCATCAGATTTTCCCCGCTTCGGGCGCGGCGCTCGACTTCGCCAAGCGCGTTGCGGGTCTGGCCGGCATGGCGACGTGCGCGGAGCGCCCGGAGCCGCGCGACTTGCGACCGCTCGATTTCCGGGTCGATGGCCAGTGTCGGGATGGGGCGATCCTGCCCGGTCTCGAAGCGATTCACGCCGACCACCACCTGCTGCCCGCTTTCGACCGAGCGCTGGCAATCGTATGCGGACTTCTGGATCTCCTGTTGGATGTAGCCGGCTTCGATGGCGCGCAGCATTCCTCCCATGGCGTCAATCTTTTGAATGTAATCGCGCGCGCCGGCTTCGATTTCATCGGTCAGCGTCTCGATGGCGTAGGAGCCGGCGACGGGATCGATTGTATTGGCGACCCCGGTCTCGCTGGCCAGAATCTGCTGCGTGCGCAAGGCCAATAGCGCGGCGTTTTCCGTGGGTAGGGCGAGGGCTTCGTCAAGCGCGTTGGCGTGCAGCGACTGGCATCCGCCCAGCACGGCAGCGAGACATTGCAGGGCTACGCGCACCAGATTATTTTCGGGCTGCTGCGCGGTGAGCGAGGAGCCTGCCGTCTGCGCGTGGAAACGCAGCATCGTCGAACGGGGATCGCGAGCGCCGAAGCGTTCGCGCATCGTTCGGGCCCAGAGGCGCCGCGCGGCGCGGAACTTCGCGATCTGCATCAGAAGCTCATTGTGCGCGTTGAAGAAAAACGAAAGCTGCGGCCCGAATGTGTCGACGTCGAGGCGCGCGGCAAGAGCGGCTTGGACGTAGGCGATGGCGTTCCCGAGCGTGAAGGCCACTTCCTGCACGTCGGTCGAGCCCGCCTCGCGGATGTGATAGCCGGAAATTGAAATCGCGTTCCAGTGGGGCAGCTCGGCCTGGCACCAGGCGAAGATGTCGGTCACGATGCGCAGGGCCGGAGCGAGCGGGTAGATGTAGGTGCCACGCGCGATGTATTCCTTGAGGATGTCGTTCTGCACCGTGCCCGAAAGACGGCGCAGGTCGGCGCCCTGCTCTTTGGCGACGGCAACGTAGAGCGCCAGCAGGATGGCGGCCGTCGAGTTGATGGTCATCGAGGTCGAGACGCGCTCAAGCGGAATGCCCTCGAACAGGGTGCGCATGTCTTCAAGGGAATCGACGGCCACACCGACTTTGCCCACTTCGCCGAGCGCCAGGGGGTGATCAGAGTCCATGCCCATTTGGGTGGGGAGGTCGAAGGCGACAGACAACCCGGTTTGCCCCTCGGCCAGCAGATAGCGATAGCGGCGATTGGATTCGACGGCGCTGCCGAACCCGGCGTACTGGCGCATGGTCCACAACCGGCCGCGATACATGGTCGGATAGACGCCGCGCGTGAAGGGAAACTGGCCGGGATAGCCGAGGTCTCGTTCGGACTCCCAATCGGGCAGATCGCCTTCGCTGACCACGCTCCCGAGGGGCAGCCCGGTGGTTGAAGCGGCCTTGCGGTCGCGTTCGTCGAGCGGTTTGTCAGGACTCGCCATGGGCGAAAGGGAGGCCTATTTCGTGTTTTCCAGCTGGCCGATGCGGCGTGCGCGGCGAAAGGCAACGAAGGAAAATACGAGCATCATGATCGCGTAGGCAATCGAAAACGCCATCAGCCAGACGATGGGGCGCGTCTTCCACTGCCGCCAGGCGGCCAGCGCTCCGTACAGGGCGAATAGGGCGAAAACCGTGCCCATGGCCTCGTGAAAAATCTGCCGCGTCACACGCCAGAGCGCGCGCAGCGAAACCAGGCTCGAGCGCCAGAGCAGGGACGGCAATCGGGGGTTCACCTGCACGATTCTAATCGAATTCCCGACGCTCGGCCACGCCATCTCCGGCGCTTGCGTACAGGTAACCGCTGCGGGACGTTGCTTTCGCCGAATGCTTGTTTGCCTCTTGCCCCCGCCCTAAAATTGTTGTAGGAAGGGCGTTCAACCCGGAGGTGGGCCTTTGCAACTTGATGACCGCATGAAGCAGTTGCTCCGCGAATTGGGACACGCCATAAACGACAGCGTTTCCGAATCGGATCGCATCGCGGAGGCCATTGCGAACGTCCGTTCCGCAGGATTCGATATCGTCCTAAAGCTGGACGCCACGATCGGCTTGGCGCGGCGCGCCTCGAAAGGGTCGGCGCGGCTCACCAAGCAGGACCGCCGATTTCTCGAGTCGCTGCATATCCGTGTCGATGAGGAAATCCTCGACGAGGAAGAGCCCGAGGCCAAGCTCGAAATCACGGCCCAGGACATCAAGTTCCTGAAATCGCTCAAGATTTCATTCGATGAAGAGATCTAGCGCTTTCGCGACGTTCTCTCTGGCCGCCATGGCCGGCTTGTTTTGCGCCGGGTCTCTGTTCGCGCAGGCCGGACCGCCCGTGGCGACCAAGCAGCTCAGGTCCAAGGCCACGTGGTTCAAAGCCGAGGTTGTGCACTTTGACCAGAATTCGATCATTGTGCGCCAGGTCGGCAACGAGCTCGATATTCGCACCTTCACGTATGCAGCCAGCGCGCAACCGCAAGTCGCCAAGGCGTTGGCCAAGGGCGGGTTTCAGTACGGGGACAAGATTCGCATTCGCTACATTTCGGGTGGTACCGTGGCGCTCTCCATTCGCGGCAAACCATCGAAACCGCCCAAGACGCCTGCGCCGCCTCTTGAACCTCGACGTCCGATCCCCGCATCCAGTTCGGCTCCGACCCCTCCGGCTCGCTGAACGCTCCGGCCGTTCCGCGCTCGAATACGCCGCCTCGATCGAGTTGTGCTACAACTGTCCCAATGATCCGTGCGCCGGCAGTCGCGGGGCGTTTCTATCCCTCTGATCCCGACCTTCTCGGCGAAGATATCGACAGGTATTGCGCAGGGGGCGCGAGGACAGGCGTGCGCGGGTGCCTGGTCCCGCACGCGGGGTACATGTATTCCGGGCACGTGGCCGGCGCTGTGTACGGCTCGATCGACATTCCCTCCGAGTGTATTCTGCTTGGCCCGCGGCACTTCCCCTACGGCGCACCCATGGCCATTTTGACCGAAGGAAGTTGGGCCACGCCCTTTGGCCAGACGCGCATCGATCAACTGCTGGCGAGTGAACTCGCCCGCGCCTGTCCGCGACTTCGCGAAGACGCCGTCGCCCACGCGCACGAGCATTCCCTTGAGGTGCAGCTGCCGTTTTTGCAGCGTCTGGCGCCGGAGTCTCGATTCGTTCCGGTGGTCCTCGCGACCGAGCGGTATGAGGTTCTCGAAGATCTGGGGCACGCGGTGGCGAAAATCATTTCCAAGGGCGACAACCGCGTGCTGGTTATCGTCAGTTCGGACATGAATCACTACGAGAGCGACGAGGTGACGCGCGTCAAGGACCGCCTGGCCATGGACTCGATTTTCGCGCTCGACCCGCGCGGCCTCTACGATACGGTTCGGAGGGAGGAAATTTCGATGTGCGGCTACGCGGCTGCGGTTGCCGCGCTGGTTGCCCTTGGCGATTTGGGCGTGAAAGAGGGAAAACTACTGCGTTATGCGACGTCCGGAGACGTCACCGGTGACCGCCAGGAAGTAGTGGGCTACGCCGGCATTGTATTTCCGTGAGTTGCGATCGTTCGCCACTGCCTTCCTGAGCGCGTTACAATTCTCATTCCGGGCTCGGTCTGGCGACCCCGGAGTTCACATGGCCAGAGCACAGAATCGGGTCGAACTCAGGGGGAGCACGCGCCCAGCGTTGCCCGGCGCGCGGGATATTGGCCCGGCGGATCCCCACGAGCAAATCGAGGTGACCCTCTACCTGCGCCGATCTTCGCGGCCCGCTCCGTCGGTCGCCGAGATTGGTTCCGAGCCTCTTTCCAAGCGGAGATATCTGACGCGCGAAGAATTTGCGCGCTCCTACGGGGCGAGCGCCGAGGACCTCCAGAGGGTTCGCGCATTTGCCGCTCGATACGGATTGCGCGTTACGAGCGAGAATCGCGCTGCCCGAGTGGTCAAACTCACCGGCACGGTCGGGACCTTCAACGAGGCGTTTGACACCTCCTTGCGCCGCTACGAGCATAGTTCCGGCTTCTATCGCTGCCGCACCGGCCCCTTGCGCGTGCCTGCCGATGTCGCCGAAGTGATTGAGGCTGTGCTGGGCCTCGACAACCGTCCGCAGGCGAAGCCGCACTTTCGACTGCGCAAGACGAGACCGCGCGTCGGTGCGCAGGCGGCCGTCTCCTACTCGCCGGTTCAAGTGGCCGAGGCTTACGATTTTCCAAGCCAGGCGACCGGCGCCGGCCAGTCCATCGGCATCATCGAACTCGGAGGCGGCTACAAAACAGCTGACCTCGATTCGTTCTTTGCTAATCTCAACCTCTCGCCCGTCCAAGTGATGGCCGTGTCCGTCGACGGCGCAACGAACTCGCCGAGCGGCGATCCGAGCGGCCCGGATGGCGAAGTCGAGCTCGATATCGAGATGGCCGGGTCTGCGGCGCCCGGTGCCGAGATCGCCGTGTATTTCGCGCCCAACACCGATCAGGGATTTATCGATGCCGTGACCACAGCCGTGCACGACGCAACGCTCAAGCCCTCGATCATTTCCGTCAGTTGGGGCGGGCCGGAAAATTCCTGGACGGCGCAGGCGCGTGATGCCTTGAATTCCGCCTGCCAGGATGCTGCTTCCATGGGCGTTACCGTCCTCGCAGCTTCCGGAGACGAAGGTGCCGATGACGGTACGAGCGCACCAACCGTCGATTTTCCGGCATCGAGCCCGTACGTCATCGGCTGCGGCGGAACAAAATTAAAGCTCTCGGGAGATACCATCGCGAGCGAGCAAGCCTGGAACGAACTCTCGAGCAACGAGGGGGCCACGGGCGGTGGCGTCAGCGAAGTTTTTGCTCTTCCTACCTATCAGCAGGGTACCAATGTTCCGGCCGCTCCGAACGGATTTGCTGGACGCGGCGTGCCCGACGTTGCGGCCGACGCCGATCCCGAGTCGGGGTACAACGTCCTCCTAGACGGCCAGCAGTCGGTGGTCGGCGGAACCAGCGCGGTCGCGCCATTATGGGCGGGTCTGCTGGCGCGCATAAACCAGGCCCTCGGAAAGAATGTGGGCTACCTCAATCCCCTGCTTTATTCCCCTCCGGCCGAAAGCACGTTTCACGACATCACTGCGGGGAGCAATGGAGACTATTCTGCCGGTCCGGGATGGGACCCCTGCACCGGTCTGGGCTCTCCCGACGGAGCGAAGCTGCTGGCCGCGCTCGAGTCGTGACGCATAAGGAGGGGCCGCGAATTCGGATCACCCCTGCTAGTAATCCCCGCCGACCCCTTGAAACAGGGCAGTCGAGGGCACCGATTTGGCCTGCGTGCCATCGTGCACCGCGTAGCTGATCGGGTGCCCGTTTGCATCCGACGACCACAGGGACGCACTCCCGTGCTCACCTTTCTTGTTCAGGGCATAGAACTGCAAGTCGAACATCTTGAGACGCGATTTGTCGAGGCTGAAGTTGTGCACCACCCGCCGCAACGCCTCAAGGCACGCCTCGGTCGGCGACATTCCCCCGCGCATCAGCTCGACAACGGTGTGTCCGCCGCAGATTCTGATGTTCTCCTCGCCGCGTCCGGTCGAGCCCGCCGCGCCAACCTCGTTGTCGACGAAACATCCCGCGCCGATCAGCGGTGAATCGCCGACGCGCCCGGAGATCTTCCAGGCCACCCCCGAAGTCGTGGTTGTGCCAGAGATTTCACCCTTTTCATTGAGCGCCAGGCAATTGATGGTGCCGGTCGGCGGATGCACCACCACATCTTCGATCCACGCGCGCAGCGCCTGCTTCTCGGGCGTGTCAAGCAGCTCCGCGAGTGTCTTATTCCATTCCGGGCTGTCGAGTCCGGGCCGCCAATCCTTCGAGATCGAGGCCTTCCAGGCAAGCCAGGCAAGACGCGATTCATCGGTGAGCAGATTCATGGCTTGAAAACCTTCGTCCTGGGCGAATTTCGTCGCGCCCGGGCCGACCAGAAACGTGTGATTCGTCTTTTCCATCACGGCTTTGGCCACGAGCGACGGATTCTTGATTCGTTCGATGGCCCCAACGGCACCGCACTGCGCGGTTGGGCCGTGCATGACACAGGCATCGAGCTGAACGACGCCCTCTTCGTTGGGCAGTCCGCCGTATCCGACCGAATGGTCGTTCGGATCGTCTTCGACCCTGGTTACGACCGCCAGCACCGCGTCGAGCGTATTGCCGCTCGAGCGCAGCACGCGCATACCGTCGTCGAGGTGCTTCAATCCGTTATGCGCGGACAGGATCAGCGGACGTGTGCCCTTTGCGGCCCCTGCGGCTTGCGGCAGCCCCGCAGTGTCTTC
>Ga0187783_10001262_pt1 | contig 18636 bp, 15 predicted proteins | sample 1015_SJ02_MP02_2_FD_132471 | JGI IMG/M metagenome (GOLD analysis project Ga0187783, IMG submission 132471) | Tropical peat soil microbial communities from peatlands in Department of Meta, Colombia - 1015_SJ02_MP02_20_MG | ecosystem: Environmental > Terrestrial > Soil > Wetlands > Peat | place...
AAGAGCGGCGTGGCCCACTTCGCCTCCGAGGACGAGGAGGCCTGCCTGGAGGACTGCCGCTACCTGCTCAGCTTCCTGCCCCAGAACAACCTGCAGACGACGCCGCGTGTGCAGCCCACCGACGATCCCCAGCGCATGGATGCGGAGCTCGACCACGTCGTGCCCGACAACCCCAACAAGCCCTACGACATGCGCGACGTCGTGCGCCGGATCGTCGACGAGGGCGAGTTCTTCGAGGTGCACGAGCACTACGCGCGCAACATCATCTGCGGCTTCGCGCGCCTGGACGGGTTCGCCGTCGGCATCGTCGGCAACCAGCCCAACCAGCTCGCCGGCGTGCTCGACATCGACGCGTCATCCAAGGCCGCGCGGTTCGTGCGCACGTGCGACGCGTTCAACATCCCGCTCCTCACGTTCACCGACGTGCCCGGCTTCCTCCCGGGCACCGCCCAGGAGTGGGGCGGGATCATCCGCCACGGCGCCAAGCTGCTGTACGCGTTCGCCGAGGCGACGGTGCCCAAGCTCACCGTGATCACGCGCAAGGCCTACGGCGGCGCGTACGACGTGATGGCCTCCAAGCACCTGCTCGCCGACTTCAACTTCGCGTGGCCGACCGCCGAGGTGGCGGTGATGGGCCCCGAGGGAGCCGTGAACATCATCTACCGCCGCGACATCGCCAAGAGCCCGACACCCGACGAGCGGCGCAGGAAGCTCATGGACGACTACAAGGCGCGCTTCGCCAACCCGTACACGGCCGCCGAGCGCGGCTACATCGACGACGTGATCATCCCGCACGAGACGCGCCCGAAGCTGATCGGCGCCCTCCACACGCTGCTGAGCAAGCGCGAACCGGGGCCGAAGCGCAAGCACGGGAACATCCCCCTCTGAGGGGCCCCGTCGCCGGCGCCGCACGCCCCCAGGTCGTCAAGATGCAGGCCATGCCCGACCGCCGGCCACCGCTGAAGGTGATCACGCCCGACACCTCGCCCGAGGAGGCGGCGGCGATCATGGCTGCGATCGAGCGTTTCGCGCGCGCGACGGCGCGCCCCGAGCCCCAGGCCGCAGCTGCCGACCCGTGGACGCGCGCGGCTATGCTCGAGGGCGTGGCGCGGGCAGATCGCGACGACGCGCGCGAGCCCTGGATAAATACCTAAAAGCCGCTAGGCTTTTCGTCAATCCCGCTCGGCGCGGTCAGCCAGGTTGAGCGGGAACGTGTGCACGGATCAGGAGGTTTCGTCGTGGAGCCAGTTTCCATCCCCGCCCAGCGCGGCACGCTCGCGGATCCCGAGATCCTTGAGAACGTGCCCGGGCACGTGATCCCGATCCTCCAGCGGGAGTTCGACGACTTCAAGACCGAGGCGACGAAGTTCCTCGCCGGCGACATCGAGCAGGACGAGTTCATCAAGTTCCGCCTCAAGCAGGGCGTGTACGGGCAGCGCCAGCCCGACGTGCAGATGATCCGCACCAAGCTCCCCTTCGGCGGCATCACGCCCGAGCAGATGGACAGGTTCGCCGACGTGATCGAAAAGTACGCCCCGCTGAAAAAGGGTCACATCACGACGCGCCAGAACATCCAGATGCACCACATACCGCTGCTCGACGCCGAGAAGGCGATCCGCGAGCTCGGCGAGGCCGGGCTGTCCAGCCGCGAGGGCTGCGGCAACACGATGCGCAACGTCACCGCCGACCCCCGGGCCGGCGTCGCCAAGGACGAGCTGTTCGACCTGACCCCCTACGCCGGCGCATACGTGCGCTACTTCGTGCGCCACCCCACCACCCAGGCGATGCCCCGCAAGGTCAAGACCGCCTTCGACGCCTCGCAGCCCGGGCGCGCGATCTCCGAGATCCACGACATCGCCTTCCGCGCCCGCATCCGCGAGATCGACGGCGAGCAGGTGCGCGGCGTGCAGATGCTCGTCGGCGGCGGCACCTCGATCATGCCGCGCAAGGCCCAGGAGCTCTATGACTTCGTGACCCTCGACGACGGCGAGTACCTCAAGCGCACCGAGGCCGTGATGCGCATCTTCGACCGCCAGGAGTGGCTGCGCGCCAACCGCGCTCGCGCGCGGATCAAGGTGTTCGTCGACAAGTACGGCATCGACGAGCTGCGCCGCCAGGCCGAGGAGGAGATGCAGGGCGAGTGGGTCTCAGAACGCGACTTCTCGATCGAGCACCGCGCCTTTCGCCACGACGAGCGCGAGGGCGCGCCGGCGGCGCCCGCCAACCCCGGCAGTCCGGGCACACACGACGGAAAGTCGTGGGTCGGGGACGTGTCGGAGTTCGAGCGCTTCCGCGCCGCCAACGTGGCTCCCCAGCGCCAGGAGGGCTTCGTCACGGTCGAGGTGAAGATCACCCGCGGCGACCTCACCCCCGAGCAGTTCCGCGGTCTCGCGCAGGTCATGCGCGAGCACTCGGGCGGCTACGCCCGCACGACCGTCCAGCAGAACCTCGTGCTGCGCTGGGTGCGCGAGGAGAGCGTGTACGACGTGTGGCGCGCGCTGTCTGAGCTCGGCTTCGGGGGCGCCGGCTCGCGCGAGATCGAAGACGTCGTGTCCTGCCCGGGCACCGACTCGTGCAAGCTCGGGATCACGAGCTCGATGGGCGTCAACGAGGCGATCCAGGAGCGGCTCGAGTCGATGGGCATCTCAGATGGGCTGACGCGCCAGATCCACATCAAGGTGAGCGGCTGCCCGAACGGCTGCGGCCAGCACCACGTCGCGAGCATCGGCTTCACGGGCGCCTCGATCAAAGTCGGCGAGCACACGATCCCCGCCTACATCCCCCACGTCGGCGGCGTGTTCGAAGGCGGCGAGGTGCAGTTCGGCGCGCGCCTGAAGCTGCGCCTGCCCTCCAAGCGCGTGCCGGCGGCGATCGAGCGCTGGCTGCGCCACTACGAAGCGCAGCGCGAGGACGGAGAGACGTGGACGAGCTTCGTGGCGCGCGTGGGCACCGAGCAGCTCGAGACGCTCGTCAAAGACCTCTCGATGCCCGTCGACTTCTCGCTCGACACGATCAACGAGTTCATCGACTGGAATCGCGACGTGCCCTTCGAAGTCATCCGCGGAGAGGGCGAGTGCGCGGTCTAGGGCGATGCGATGTCAGCACAGGGCGACATAGCGGCCCCAGCCACGCGGCCCGACCCTGCCACGGGCCTGGCGCGCACGCTCGGCGAGGCGGCGCGGCGCCACGGCGAGAGCGCGGTGCTGCTGTGCTCATTCCAGAAGGAGGAGTCGGTCTTGATCGACGAGCTGCTGCGCATCGGCGACGGATCGAGCGCCGGCGTGCGCATCGTGACGATCGACACCGGCGTCCTGTTCCCCGAGACGCGTGAGACGTGGAGGCGCTTCGAAGAGCGCTTCGGGGTGAGCATCGAGGCGCAGGACGCGAGCGGTCCGGGCGGGCCGTGGACGGGGCCCGAGCACTGCTGCTCGGCCGCCAAGGTCGCGGCGCTGCAGCGCGCTCTGAGCGGTGCCGAGGCGTGGATCACCGGCATCCGGCGCGCGCAGGGGCCGACGCGCGCGCAGGCGGAGCTAATCGAGCCCGACGCGGCGCGCGGCCTGCTCAAGTACAACCCGCTCGTCGACTGGACCGAGAAGGACCTGTGGCGGCGCATACACGAGCGCGATCTCCCCTACAACCCGCTCCACGATCAGGGATACGAGTCGATCGGGTGCGCGCCGTGCACGCAGCCGGGGAGCGGGCGCGAGGGCCGCTGGGCGGGCACGGACAAGACCGAGTGCGGGCTGCACGTCGAGCCGGCGGTCGGCTGACATGAGCGTCGCCACGCCCGCCGCCCAGCTGTCGCACCTGCGCGCGCTCGAGAGCGAGGCGATCCACGTGATGCGCGAGGTGGCCGCCGAGCTCGAGCGCCCGGTGCTGCTGTTCAGCGGCGGCAAGGACTCGATCGTGCTGCTGCGCCTCGCCGAGAAGGCCTTCCGGCCCGGACCGTTCCCGTTCCCGCTCATGCACGTCGACACGGGCCACAACTTCCCCGAGGTGATCGAGTTCCGCGACCGGCGCGTGGACGAACTGGGCGAGCGGCTGATCGTCGCGAGCGTGCAGGACTCGATCGACGCCGGGCGCGTCGTGGAGGAGACCGGGCCGCGGGCCTCGCGCAACCGCCTGCAGACGGTCACGCTGCTCGACGCGCTCGCCGAGCACGGCTTCGATGCGGCGTTCGGCGGAGCACGGCGCGACGAGGAGCGCGCGCGCGCCAAGGAGCGGGTGTTCTCCTTCCGCGACGACTTCGGCCAGTGGGACCCCAAGAGCCAGCGCCCGGAGCTGTGGAACCTCTACAACGGGCGCATCAACAAGGGCGAGAGCGTGCGTGTGTTCCCGCTCTCGAACTGGACCGAGATCGACGTGTGGGAGTACATCGAGCAGGAGCAGCTCGAGGTTCCCTCGATCTACTTCGCCCACGAGCGCGACGTGTTCGAACGCGACGGCATGCTCTACGCCTGGCGCGAGGGCGCCGAGCTGATCGACGGCGAGCACGTCTTCGCAGAGATGGTGCGCTACCGCACCGTGGGCGACATGAGCTGCACGGGCGGCGTGCGCTCGCAGGCCACGACGCTCGGCGAGGTCGTCGCCGAGATCGCCGCCACGCGCATCACCGAGCGCGGCGAGACGCGCGCCGACGACCGCGTGACCGAGGCCGCGATGGAGGATCGCAAGAAGGCTGGGTACTTTTAGTGCCTGCGCCGGCATCCAGCCGCCGCCCTGACGGTATGGGCGACATCCTGTCCCCCTTGACCGGGCCCTCCGGGCCCTCTCATCCGGCCGCATCCTTTGATCGGGGAGGAGGACATCCAGCCCTCCTTGACCGGGGCCTCCGGCCCCTCTTGATCCGGCGTTTCGCCGTCTCCCCATGACCCTCGACCTGCTGCGCATCTCGACCGCCGGCTCGGTCGATGATGGCAAGAGCACGCTGATCGGGCGGCTGCTGTACGACACCAAGTCGATCCTCCAGGACCAGCTCGACCACGTCGCGCAGGCGTCGCTGCGCCGCGGCGGCGAGGGAGCGCTGGACCTCGCCCTGCTGACGGACGGGCTGCGCGCCGAGCGCGAGCAGGGGATCACGATCGACGTCGCCTATCGCTACTTCGCGACGCCGAGGCGGCGCTTCATCATCGCCGACTGCCCGGGCCACCAGCAGTACACGCGCAACATGGCCACGGGCGCCTCGACGGCCGACCTCGCGGTCGTGCTGATCGACGCGCGCAACGGCGTGCTCGAGCAGTCCAAGCGCCACGCGTTCATCAGCGCGCTGCTCGGCATCCCCAAGCTGGTCGTGGCCGTCAACAAGATGGACCTGGTCGCCCACTCGCAGGCGCGCTTTGACGAGATCGCCGCCGAATTCGAGAGCTTCGCGCCCAATCTGCGCCGCGACGGACAGCGCGCCGGTCACCAGTACGAGATCATCTACATCCCGATCTCGGCGCTGCACGGCGACAACGTCGTCGACCGCTCCGAGGCGATGGACTGGTATGACGGCCCGTCCCTGCTCGAGCTGTTCGAGCAGGTCGAGGTCGCCTACGACCATCCCCACGACCGTCCCGCGCGCTTCCCCGTCCAGTGGGTCATCCGTCCCTCGGGGCGCACGGACAGCGACTATCGCGCCTACGCCGGCCAGCTGGCGAGTGGAGCGCTGCGCCAGGGCGACGAGGTGACGGTGCTGCCGGGGGGCGAGCGGACGCGCATCGCCGGGATCGACGCATACGAGGGCGAGCTCGACGAGGCCGTCGCCCCGATGTCGGTCGCGATCCGCCTGCAGGACGACCTCGACGTCGCACGTGGCGAGCTGATCTGCCACCCGACCCAGGAACCGCTCGTCGCACGCGAGCTGCAGGCCGACGTCTGCTGGATGGCCCAGCGGCCGCTGCGCGAGGGCGAGCGCTACCTGATCAAGCAGACCACGCGCAGCGCGACCGCGATCGTGGACGGGGTCGACGACATCGTCGACGTGCACACGCTCGAACGCGACCCGCCCCCCGACGGGCTCGCGCTCAACGACATCGGGCGCGTGCGGCTGCGCACGTCCACGCCGCTGGTCTTCGACCCCTACAAGAGCAACCGCCGCACGGGCAGCTTCATCCTCATCGACGAGTCCAGCAACGAGACCGTCGGGGCGGGCATGATCAAGACAGTGGCGCCGTAGCGAGCGCCGCCGGTCGGCGCGCAGGTGGTCGCCATCGGGCCCCTGGCGCCGGCGGCCGCGGGCACACCGACGGCTCGCGCCGGCGCCGGTTCGGGGCGTCGGCGCGAGCCTGCGCGGCGTCGCGCCGCTTACTTCACGCGGACCAATTCTTCGAATTCGCCCGACTTTCCTGATTCTTCTTCGGTTTCTTCGCTGGGCGTCCACGTCGAGGCGCTGTCCACCTTGACCCACAGGCCCTGCTCGTCGGGCACGTCGCCCGTGCCATGATCCCACCTGCCCTTGCGAGTCGGGCGATACGTGACGCCCTCTTCCGGCGCGGGACCGATCGTGAGCTCCTTCACGCGGTCACCGCCGCTGGCGATCTCGTCACCGATCTGTTCGATCGTCAGGCCGTTTGCCGGGTATGGCACCGACACGAAGTTCCAGCCCGCCTGGAGCTGCAGCGTCGGCGGCTTGCTGAAACGCATGTCCTTTTTGGACAGCTGCCACACGCCCGTGACGTGCGGCTTGAGGTCGACGACCACGCCCTCGCCCGCATAGAGCGGAAAACCGGCCGAACCGCAGGGGTAGTACGTCTGCCATTCGTCGTTTACGTACACCTTGATGTCCTTCACGGCGTTGCGACCGAGCTGGCTGTCGATCGAGTCGACCAGCGCGCGAGCGTTCGGCGTGATCGCGAGCTCGCCCTGGTGGCGGGGTTGGCGATAATCGGCCGCAGTGGCGTACGGGTCGCCGGTGCTGGCCGCCGCGGCCACCGCAGGCGCTGCTCCTTCGCCGGCGGGTTCTTCGGCGGCTTCGGCCGCCGGCAGCGCCACCGTGTTTTCGCCGCCGGTCAACGGCACCGGCGGCGGGGGCGGGCTCGAGTCGGTGAAGTTTCCGCTCCCGTCCACCGCCACCGCGTGGAGCACTTCGCCGGTGTTGACGGTTATTTTCGCCGTCCACGTGCCCGAGCCGGCGGGCGTTTCGGTCGCCGATACGGTGTTGAACTCGTTGGGTTCGAATTCCGCGCCGCTTTTGGCGATCTTGTTGGTGTAGAAGACCACGTCCGTGACGCCGGCGGTCAGCGGGGTGGCGCCTTTGTCGTTGACGTTTTCTGGGCTGTCGGCGACGCCCGTCACCTTCGCTTCGCCGTTGGCATACGTGACGGGACCGAGCACCGGCCCCTTTGTGTCTGCTTTGGCCGGCGGCGTGTACGCGCCGGTGATATGGGCGAAGTCATCGGTCCAGTAGTTGTTGTATTCCCCGCCGCCGCCGAGCACGATGCCGATGCCGACCCAGTTGAATTCACCCTGCAGGATCGCGCCGCGGTGACCCCAGTTGGATTCAGCGTCGTCGTACATGTAGCCCCACACGGCTTGGGCCGCCGTGGAGTAGCCGGCGGCTAGGTTCTCGCCAAAGAAGTATTTGGAGAAGACCGGGTTGACCATCTCGCGTATGACGCCGCTGGTGAACGTCTGCAGGCCCTTTTGGTTGATCGGGCTGGCATGCGAGAAGTAGTTGTAGGTCGCCATCTCCTGACTGTGCGATTGAGCGACCTGCGACATGATCGTCGGGTCGAGTTTCAGTGCCGTCTCGCCGCGCGCTTCGCGCTCGAGGTTGAACAGCGTGAGCATCTGCTGCTGCGGCGTCATCGAGTCGTAGCCCGCCGGGAGCACCAACGGCGTGGCGCAGCCTTCTGCCGCCCGCGACGCCGTGAACGTGCTCTGGATTTCGGCGTCGGAGGCGAACTTGGTTTCGCCGGCGAAATTCATCATCGGGTTGGTGGTGGAACATGCCGCCTGCGCCAGCGACGCGCTGACGAGCGGGATGAGTATGGACGCGACCAGCGCGACCACGATGTGGCGGAACTTGGTCATGACTCCTCCTGGTCAAGAAAAGGTTTTGGACTTCCCCGAACTCCAGCCGTGCTTGGCCGCGGCGACGCGCAACGCTAGCGGTTTGGCACTGCAGCAGCTCGTCCCCCTGCACATGGACCCGGCCTCGGCCCACGCCGCCAGATAGCGACCTCGCTTCTTGGTGCTCGGCGATTGGAGCGACTAAGCTGCAGCTCTTCGCCGATGTTCGAGAAGGTGCTGATCGCCAACCGCGGCGAGATCGCGGTCAGGATTGCTCGTGCGCTCGATGAGCTCGGCGTCGCGAGCGTGGCCGTGTACTCCGAGCTCGACCGCTCCGCGCCGCACGTCGCGCGCGCCGGCGAGGCCTTCAACCTCGGGGACGGCCCGGCCGCCGACAACTACCTCGACGTCGAGAAGATCCTCGATGTCGCGCGCCGCTCGGGCGCGCAGGCGATCCACCCCGGCTACGGCTTCCTCGCCGAGAACGCCCCGTTTGCGCAGGCGTGCGAGGACGCGGGCGTCGTGTTCATCGGCCCGCCCGCGAGCGCGATCGAGGCGATGGGCTCAAAGACGCGCGCGCGCGAGCTCATGCGCAAGGCCGGCGTGCCGATCGTCCCCGGCACGACCAAGCCCGTCGCGACGGTCGCCGACGGGCTGAAGATCGCCAAGCGCGAGATCGGCTTCCCGGTGGCCGTGAAGGCGGCGGGAGGCGGCGGGGGCAAGGGCTTTCGCGTCGCGCTCTCAGAGGATGAGCTCGAGGCCGCGTTCGAGGGCTCGAGCCGCGAAGGCGAGAAGTTCTTCTCCGATCCGACCGTCTACCTGGAGCGCTACCTGCCCGATCCGCGCCACGTGGAGGTCCAGGTGCTGGCCGACCGCCACGGCAACGTCATCCACCTCGGCGAGCGCGACTGTTCGATCCAGCGCCGCCACCAGAAGGTGATCGAGGAGTCGCCCGCGCCCGAGTGGGTCGTGACCCCGGAGATCCGCGAGCGCATCGGCAAGATCGGGGTCGAGGCCGCGAGGGCCGTCGACTACGTCGGCGCGGGCACGATCGAGGGCCTGTTCTCCTCGCACGAGGGCTCAGAGCCCGAGTACTTCTTCCTCGAGATGAACACGCGCGTGCAGGTGGAGCACTCCGTGACCGAGATGACCACGGGCATCGACATCGTCAAGCAGGGCATCCGCGCCGCGGCCGGCGAGCCGCTCTCCTACACCCAGGAGGACGTCGTGCTGCGCGGGCACGCGATCGAGTGCCGCATCAACGCCGAGGACGCGTCCAAGGGCTTCGCGCCGGCGCCGGGGCGGATCGGCTCCTACCGCGAGCCGGCCGGACCGGGCGTGCGCGTCGATTCCGGCGTGCAGGCCGGCGGCGAGGTGTCGCCGATGTACGATCCGATGGTCGCCAAGCTGATCGTCTGGGACGCCGACCGCGAGCAGGCCACCAGGCGCATGCTGCGCGCGCTGGGCGAATACGAGATCGAGGGCCTGAAGACGCTGATCCCGTTCCACCAGGCGCTGCTGGCGACCGGGCAGTGGGCCCGGGGGGAGACGTGTCGCGACCTGATGGAGGACGCCGACTGGCTGAAGGGGCTCGCGCCCCAGGCGGCGCCCGTGGGCGAGGCGCCCAGCGGCCAGGAGAAGCTCGAGCAGACCTTCGAGGTCGAGGTCTCGGGCAAGCGCTTTGACGTGCGCGTGCTCGGAGCGCCTGCCGGCGGCGCCGCGATGAACGGCGCCGCGCCAGGGGGCGGGCGGGCCGCGCCCAAGCGCACCCAGCGCGCAAGCTCCGGCGGCGGCGGGCCCGACACGATCTCCTCGCCGCTGCAGGGAAACATGTGGAAGGTGCTCGTGAAGGCCGGCGACACGGTCGCCGAGGGCCAGCTGCTGTGCATCATCGAGGCGATGAAGATGGAGAACGAGATCACCGCGCACAAGGCCGGCACGATCACCGAGCTCCCGATCGTCGAGGGCGAGCCGATCTCGGCCGGCGCCCCGATCGCGACGATCGTGTCCGACGGGGCGGCGTCGAGTAGCTAGGAGACGCCGAGCAGCTTCGCCGCCGCCCGCAGGCTGGCGGCTTCTGCGGTCGGCTTTTTCTGGGAGGAGTCGAGCTTCTCCTTGTTGCGGTTGACCCAGATCACGGGAACGCGCTGTTTGACGCACGGCACGACGTCGTGGTAATGGCTTGCGGCGACGTGCACCCAGCCGCGCTTTCCGCCCATGCGCCGAGCACACTCGGTGAAATGGGCCGGCTCGGGCTTATAGGAGCGGACCTGCTGGGCGGTCACGACCAGGTCGAAGTCGATCGGGATGTGGCGCCGGGTCTGCCCGAGCAGCTTGTCGTCGATGTTCGACAGCAGCCCTAGGCGGTACTTCTTCGACAGCTTCGCCAGCTGCGGGTTGGTCTCCTTGAACGGCATCCAGCGCTGCACCGATTCGGGCAGGAAGCCCGAGCGCGACGGCTCGAGCGCCCAGTCCAGGCGTTTGGCTATCTCGATCGCCGTGCGCCTCAGGACCTCGGCGTAGAGCTCATACGAGCCGCTCTCGATCTCGCGCGAGACCTCGTGGAACATCGGCAGGAGCACGCCGCGGTCGATCTCGAATTCGTCGCGCGCGGCCTCCTTGGCGAAGGCCTCACATATGCCCGTCTCCCAGTCGATGAGCGTCCCGTAGACGTCGAATGTGACGAACGAGATGTTCTTGGGCAGGGCCATGGCGCCGTGATTATGCCCTGCAAACAGGCATCGTGACCTGCGGCCCTCCTCGCGCCGCGGCGCCAATGTCAGCTAGAGTGCCGCGTCGCAGATGGACCTGTTGGAGTACCAAGGCAAGCAGCTGTTCGCCCGTCACGGGCTGAAGGTCTCGCCCGGGCGGGCGGTCACGAGCGTGGACGAGGCCGTCGCCGCGGCCGCGGAGATCGGCTATCCGGTGGTCCTCAAGGCGCAGGTTCTGATCGGCGGGCGCGGCAAGGCCGGGGGCGTGAAGCTCGCCGCCGACCCCGACCAGGCGCGCGTGCACGCTCAGAGCATTCTGGGCATGGACATCAAGGGCCACACCGTGCACACGCTCTGGATCGAGCGCGCCTCGGACATCGCCAGCGAGTACTACGCCTCCGTGCTGCTCGACCGCTCGGCCAAGCAGCCGCTCGTGCTGTTCAGCGTCGAGGGCGGCGTCGACATCGAAGAGGTCGCCGAGCGCACGCCCGAGAAGCTCATCCGTCACCACGTCGACGCGCTCGCCGGGCTGTCGCGCGAGGAGGCGCTCGACATAGCCAGGCGCGGCGGCGTCGACGCAGACGTGGTCGAGGGCGTGGCCGATGCGCTCATGGCGCTGTACGAGGTGTGGACCGAGGAGGACGCCACGCTCACCGAGATAAACCCCCTCATCGTGACCCCGGGGACCGCCGGCGAAGGCGGTGGTCGCGAGGTCCGCGCGCTGGACGCGAAGGTCTCGCTCGACGGCAACGCGCTGTTTCGACACCCCGAGAACCAGGGTCTGTCGGACAGCGCCAACCAAGACCCGATCGAGCGGCGCGCCTCCGAGCAGGGCGTGCAGTACGTCGCCCTCGACGGCGACATCGGGGTCCTCGGCAACGGCGCGGGGCTTGTCATGTCCACGCTCGACGTGGTCGCCCAGGCCGGCGGCGCGCCGGCCAACTTCCTCGATGCCGGCGGCGGCTCGGACGCCGAGAAGATCAAGCAGGCGGTCGAGCTGATCCTCTCCAACGACGCGGTCAAGGCCGTCCTGTTCAACATCTTCGGCGGCATCACGCGCTGCGACGAGGTCGCCCGGGGGCTGATCGCGGCCTTCGAGGAGATCAGGCCGTCGGTCCCGTTCGTGGTTCGCCTGGACGGCACCAACGACGTGCAGGGGCGCGAGCTGCTCAAGCAGGCCGACCTGCCCAACGTGCACGCCGCGCGCACGATGAGCGAGGCGGCCGAGCAGGTCGTCGCGCTCGCGCGCGCGGGCACGAGCAACGGCTCGGTCGCGGCCGCCGAGGCGGGTGGCTGATGTCGGTGCTCGTCGACAGGGACACGCGCCTGGCGGTAGCCGGGATCACCGGCAAAGAGGGGGCCTTTCACACGCTCAACAACCGGCGCTACGGCACCAACGTGGTCGGCGGCGTCACGCCGGGCAAGGGCGGCCAGGCCGTCGAGGGCATCCCCGTGTTCGACACCTGGGCACAGGTCGCCGAGGCGGCGGCGCCGAACACCGCGATGATCTTCGTCCCGCCGCGTTTCGCCGCCGACTCGATCCTCGAGGCGGCGGGGGCCGGCGTGGAGCTCGTGATCGCCATCACCGAGGGGATCCCCGCACACGACGAGCTGCGCGTCTACAACACGCTCGTGCGCGACCATCCCGGCACGCGCCTGATCGGGCCCAACTGTCCCGGGGTCCTATCGCCGGGCAAGGCCAACGTGGGGATCATCCCGGCGTCGTTCTTCTCCGAGGGCAACGTCGGCGTGGTCTCACGCTCGGGCACGCTCACCTACCAGATCGGCAACGAGATCGCACAGGCCGGCTTTGGCTGCAGCTCGATCGTGGGCATCGGCGGCGACCCGGTGCCGGGCTCGTCGTTCGTGGATGTGCTCGAGCTGTTCCAGGCCGACGAGCAGACCGAGCTGATCGTGCTCTCCGGCGAGATCGGCGGCAGCGCCGAGGAGGAGGCGGCGCAGTACATCGCCGAGCGCGTGAGCAAGCCGGTCGTGGCCTACATCGCCGGCTTCACGGCGCCGCCCGGCAAGCAGATGGGACACGCTGGCGCAATCGTGTCCGGAAGCGCCGGAACGGCCGCCGCCAAGGCGCTGGCGCTCGAAGCGGCGGACGTTCGCGTCGGGCGCACACCGACCGAGGTGGCGGCGATCGCCGTCGAGATCCTCGGGGGCGCCGTCCGCTCATAGCGCCTGCTCCGCGACCGCTACGCTTGCCTGACGGTGGATAGCGACGTGGCACAGACGCTCGCCGCGCTCGAGCGAAAGCTCGGCGAGCTCGAGCGCACGCTCGCGAGCGTCAGCGCCGCCGCGCCCGGCGCCGGCGAGAGCATGGCGAGCGCGCCGGCGCCGGCGCACCGCGCCAGCCGCCTGGTCGACGAGATAGTCGAGCCCGATCGTGGCGCTGCCGAGTCCGCGCCATGGGCGACGCGCGCGGCGGCGGGCACGACGAACGCCGCGATGGGCACGGCGGGCGCACCGCCGGCCCCGACGGCGCCCACGGGGACGCCCGCGCCCACGAGCACGCCCGCGCCCACGAGCACGCCCGCGCCGCCAGCGCGGGCGCTTCGCACGCCGAGCAGCGGCGAGCTGCTCGTCTTTCGCGAACGTCTCGAGCAGGTGGCGCGCGCGCTCACCGACGACTACGACGAGCTGCTAGGGCGCCTAAGCTTCGCCGCTGTGCCAGCTGCGAGCGGGCCGACGATCTCCTTCGCGCGCGGCGTTCCGTCGCTCGACATCATCGACGTCGAGGGCCTGCGCGACGCGGCGGTACGCGCCTTCGACAGCGACCCCGGTGGCACGACGGCGTACGGAACGTCGGTCGGCTATCCGCGGCTGCGGGCGTGGATCGCAGACCGTCACGGGGTCGAGCCCGAGCACGTTTTCGTGACCAACGGCTCGCTCCAGGCCGACGCGTTCCTGTTCGACCAGCTCGTTCGCAGCGGCGACGACGTGATCGTCGAGAGCCCCACCTACGACCGCACGCTGCTGTCGCTGCGACGGCGGGGCGCGCGCGTGCATGCGGTCGAGCTGGAGCCAGACGGCATCGACACCGACGCGCTCGGCCGTCTGCTCGGGCGCGGCGTGCAGCCGAGCCTCGCCCACATCATCCCCAACTTCCAGAACCCGGCCGGCTACACGCTGTCGCTGCCCAAGCGTCAGGCGCTGCTCGCCCTGTCCGCGCAGCACGGCTTCGTCGTGCTCGAGGACGACCCCTACGCCGACCTGCGCTTCAGCGGTCAGCCGCTGCCGACGATGCTCTCGCTGGACCCCGACCGCGTGGTATACGCGTCGTCGTTCACGAAGACCGTCTGCCCGGGTGTGCGCGTCGGCTACCTCGTCGGCCCGCCCGACATCATCGAAGCGATCGTGTCGCTGGCGACGAACACATACATCTCGCCGAACATGGTCTCGGAGGCGATCGTGTACGAGTTCTGCGCCTCGGGCGCGATCGAGCGCTCGATCGAGATGGTCCGCAGCGCGCTCGCGCAGCGGGCCGCCGCGCTCGGCGACGCGCTGCGAAGCGAGCTCCCCGACGCCGAGTTCGTCGCGCCGCAGGGGGGCTACTTCATGTGGGTGACGCTTCCTCCTGGCACGAACGTGCACGCGCTCTTCGACGCCGCCTCAAAGCGCCGCGTGACGTTCGTCAAGGGCAGCGACTTCCTCCTGGAGGGCGGCGAGAACACGCTGCGCCTCGCCTACTCGGGCGTCACAACCGAGCAGATCGAGGAGGGCGTGGCGCGCCTGGCCGACGCCTACCGCTCGCTTTAGCGGCCTACCGCTCGCTGCAGCGGCGTACCCGCACGCGTCTGAGATCAGAGAGAGCCAAGCGAGGCCAGGACGCAGGGAGCGTGGCGTGCGGGCGCACGCGAGCGACCGAGGACGCCGCCTCGGCGCCGGCTATTTGATCTCAGCGGCCGTAGCGCTGGCCAAGCACGAGCTGCTCCGGCAGCGCAGTCCGCTGCGGCGGCGAGGGGTCGGCCACGACCGAGACCGTCTCCGCCACGCTGGCGGTGACCGTGCAGCGCCGGCCATCGCTGGTCTGCACGACGACCTGGTCGTCGTCGCGCTCGGCCAGGTTCCCCTCCAGGCCGGGCTCCAGTCCCGAGCCCTTGAGGTAGTGCAGCAGGTCCTCGGCCTCGTTCTCGAAGCGCAGCACACGCACGCTGGCGCCCGGTTGCACGTCGGCCAGCGGCACGCCGGCCAGGCGCGCGCCGGCCACGATCGGGTGTCCGTGGGGGCAGGTCTTGGCGTCGCCGATCGCGGCGCGCATGCGTTCCTCGAGCACCGGCGACATGGCGTGCTCCAGGCGCTCGGCCTCCTCGTGCACCTCATCCCAGGGGACGCCGAGCACGTCGGTGAGGAAGCGCTCGATCAGGCGGTGCCTGCGCACGATCTGCTCGGCGTGGTCGGCGCCGCTCTCGGTGAAGGCGATCGTGCGGTCGCTGGCGCGCGTGATATAGCCGTCACGCTCCAGGCGACCGACCATCTCGTGCACCGTCGGCGCCGACAGCTGCATCGCGCGCGCGACGTTGGCGCCGGTCATCGGCAGGCCGGCCTCCTGCAGCCAGAAGAGGATCTGCAGGTACTCCTCCTCGGCGGTCGTGGCGGTGTCGGTCGTCGTCATGGCGCTGATGCTAGACGACGGCCCGCAGCGGACGGCGAGCGCGACGCGTCAGCTCGAGAGCTGATCGAACGTGCACTCAAGCGGGCTCTTGTCGTCCCGCCAGCGCCTGAGCTTGGCGCCGTGGCGGATGCGCCCCGCCGAGGTGTGGTCGAAGTCGATCTCGACGACGAGCTCGGGACGCAGCGCCACCCACTCCAGGTCACGACCGGCGCTCCAGCGGCTGGGATCGGCCGTCCCCCGCTCGCCGGTCCCATACGGGGCCAGGAACGAGACGAGCCTGCGCTTCTCGCTCGCGCGCAGGCCGGAGCAGTGTCCGACGACGCGCAGCCGGCCCTCCCCGCCCGAAGCGTCCTCGCGATCATAGAGGCCGAGGATCAGGGCGCCCACGGTGTCGGGCTCCTTGCCCGGGCGCCAGCCGACGACGACGGCGTCGATCGTGCGCACGCGCTTGACCTTGACCATCCCGCGGCGCTCGCCGGGGAGATAGGGCGCCGCGCGATCCTTGGCGATCGCGCCCTCGGCGTCGTCGAGCCAGCGTCCGGCTCGGGCGGCGTCGGGGGTCGACTCCATCAGCTCGATCGGGGCGCCCGCGAACGCGCGCTCGCCGAGCAGGCGCTCGAGCGCGCCGCGGCGCTCGCTGAAGGCCCGCTCGAGCAGCGACTCGCCCTCGCGCGCGAGCAGGTCGAAGGCCACGTAGATGGCCGGCGTCTCGCGCGACAGGCGCTGCACGCGCGAGCCCGCGGGGTGGATGCGCTGTCCGAGCGCGTCGAAGTCCTCGTGCCCGCCGCCGTCGCGCACGACGATCTCGCCGTCGAGCACGTAGTGGCCCGCGGGCAGCACGAGCTCGGGGAAGTAGCGTCCGAGCGGCTTGCCGCTGCGCGACTGCAAGAAGACGTCGTCGCCATCGACGAAGGCCAGGCAGCGAAACCCGTCGAGCTTGACCTCGTAGGAGTACCCCTCGCCCGTCGGCAGCTCCTTGCGCGAGAGCGCGAGCTGCGGCTTGATCGGGGGGCGCAGCGCGAGGCTCACGACGCTGCCCTGCGCGCGCGGCTGGGCTGCACGCGCGGCGGCTCGCCCTTCTGCTTGCGAAAGTGCGGCGGCCAGGGCGCGTCACCGAGCCCTTCGCGCTCGTCGCGCGCCGCCAGCTCCAGCAGCGAATCCAGGTGACCGGCGTGGTCGTCGATCGCGGCGGCGGGGTCGCCGCGCTCGCGCAGGCGCGGGGGCACCGTCGCCAGGCGCAGGTCGGCCGGCTCGACGTCGGGCACCTCCTCCCAGGCGAGCGGGCAGGAGACACGCGCGTCGGGGACCGCGCGCACGGAGTAGGCCGAGGCGATCGTGCGATCGCGCGCGTTCTGGTTGTAGTCGATGAACACGCCCTCGCGTTCCTCCTTCCACCAGCGGCTCGTGGCGCGGCCGGGCATCCGCCGCTCGACCTCGCGCGCGAGCGCGAGCGCGGCCGTGCGCGTGTCCTGGAAGTCGTACCCGGGCTCGATGCGCACGTAGATGTGGATCCCGCGCGATCCCGACGTCTTGGGGAATCCGAGCAGCCCGTGCTCCTCGAGCACCTCGCGTGCACCGAGCGCGACCGCGCGCACCTCGGCGAACGGGACCCCGGGACAGGGGTCGAGATCGACGCGCAGCTCGTCGGGGTGGTCGAGGTCGCCACGGCGCACCGGCCAGGGATTCCAGTCGATCACCCCCAGGTTCACGCCCCAGACCAGGTGCGCGGCGTCGTTGGGCACGAGCTCGCGCGCGTGGCGCCCGCTCGGGAACGTGACGGTCGCGGTCTGCAGCCACTCGGGCGCGCTGTCGGGAACACGCTTCTGAAAGAAGGGCTCACCCTCGACGCCGTCGACCCAGCGCTTCATCACGGTCGGGCGGTCGCGCAGGCCGCGCACGACGGCCTCGGCGCAGGCTAGGTAGTACTCGACGAGGTCCATCTTCGTCAGGCGCGCGGCGGGGAAGAACAGCTTGCCGGGATTGCTCACACGCAGCTCGCGCCCGCAGACGTCGACGATCGCGTGCTCGATCTTGGCCATCCTGGAAGGATGCCCGATCGTGATGGCGCGCACGGGCCAGCCGCGGCGCAGCCGGCGCCCGCCGGCGCGACAGTCGCACCCGCCGGCGCGACAGCCACGCATACCCACGATCCCGCTCGTCGCGAGCAGCGCCTTCGGGGGCGCGCTGCCGGCCGAGCGCGTCGCCGAGGCGATCGGGCGCGGGCTGCAGACGGGCGGGTGGCCGCCGCCCGACCTGTGCCCGCTTCAGATCGAGCGCGAGGACGAGCACGGCGCGCTGCTGGGCGAGCTGCGCGCGCTCGCGCTCGACGCACGCATCGCCCGCGCGCGCGCCATCATCCTGGCCTGCGCGCGCCTCGACGAGCACACGCTGGCGGGCAGCGCAGTGTTCGAGATCGCCACGCGCGCGCGCCAGTCGGGCGTGCCGGCCTGCGCGATCACAGCCGACAACCGCCTCAGCCCCTTCGACGCGCGCCTGCTCGACCTCCAGACGATCCTGACCGCGGGCAGCGCGCGCTCGCTGGCCGGCGCGGGGAGAAGACTCGCGGCGCTGCTCTAGCCGGGACCGGCGGCGGTCGGCCGTTAGGCTCGCTGCGCAGATGGCCGAACCCGAGCAGTCCTCGCCACGGTCGCACGCCCCGTCCCCGCGCTCGCGCGCCCGCGCGCTGCCGACCCCCGGGGCGACGCGCGCCACGGTCATCGGAGCCGGCTCGTTCGGCACCGCCCTGGCCGTGCTGCTGACCCGCGGCGGCTCGCGCACGACGCTTCAGACGCGTACGCCCGAGCAGGCCGCTGTGCTCGGGGCCGAGCACGAGAACCGCGTCTACCTCCCCGGCGTGGAGCTGCCGTCGCAGCTTCGCATCGAGCCGGCCGGCGCGGGCGTGGCGCGAGCCGACTACGTGTTTCTGGCGGTGCCCTCGAGCGGTCTGGGCGAGGTGATAGCGGCGCTCGGCGACGCCGTGTTGGGGCGGCGCTGCGCGGTCGTGTCGGTCGCCAAGGGCCTCGTGCCGCCACTGGGAGTGCCGCCGACCGCGATGCTGAGCACGCGCCTGAGCCCCGAGCGTGTGGCGTGCGTGGGCGGGCCCGCACATGCGCAGGAGATGGTCCACGCCGGGGCGGCGCTGGTGGCGGCTTCGGGCTCGGAGGATCTCGCCCAGGCGATCGCCGAGCTGTTCACGCGCGCGGGGGTCGTGTGCGAGCAATCCGACGACCCGCTCGGGGTCGAGCTCGCCGGGGCGGCGAAGAACGCCGCGGCGCTCGCGGTCGGCGCGACCGAGGCCCAGGGACCGAA